>Ga0209902_100021_pt1 | contig 370641 bp, 348 predicted proteins | sample FECB27metaG_FD_188304 | JGI IMG/M metagenome (GOLD analysis project Ga0209902, IMG submission 188304) | Cyanobacterial communities from the Joint Genome Institute, California, USA - FECB-27 (SPAdes) (version 2) | ecosystem: Environmental > Aquatic > Thermal springs > Hot (42-90C) > Microbial...
AAGCGTCGGACAGTTGAGCGATGATCCCCTCATCAGCCTGCCAGCAGTGGCGCGCTGATCAGCCCGGCCAAGCCGGAGAGCGCGGCCACCAATGCCGCCAGCTACACCACGCGGTGGGACACCATCTCAATCTGCAGCTGCAAGCACGTCAGCCAGCCAGCTGTAGGCAGTCTGAACGTCATAGTCGCCGCTGTGTGCCGTCATCCAGTGCAGCGCGAAGTTCACGTCCTTGACGTCGGCATCGCCCCGCGCGGCGGCGGCCAGTGACAGTTCCACCGCAAAGGACGTATCGCGGTCGATCATGCCGTGGCGAATGTACCAATGCGGCGCGGCCTTGGCGTCGGTACCCAGATAAGCCATCGGATTGGTCAGCCGCACCTGAGTGGCAAGGGCTGCACCTTCACCCGCTGTCCATGTGGCCCAGTCCATCCCCGTGTCATCGGCCCCCGACCCGTCGCCCGCCACTTCGTTGTGGTTCCAGCCGAAGGCTGAGAAGTTTGCGTAAGGCACAGACGCCACGCCGAAAAGCGAGTTCTCGCCATCCATGCCTTCATTGCCGGTATTGGCGGTGCGATCAAAGGCCGGGACGTTCTTGAGGGCCGATATCTGTGCCACAAACCGCAGATAGGCGTCGATGTCGAGTTCGGTTACCTCGCCGCCTTCGACGGTAAGCCAGCCATTGGCGACGGCCACCTGCTTGTCGCCATCGCGGCTGCGCAGGGTGATGCTGAAATCCTCGCCCCGCGCCGGAACTGCGCCACCCGCAGCAATGTAGCGTTCGGTTTCGCGCGTGACTTCGGCCGAAATAGCCGCTTTCATCGTCTCGGCGATCAATGGCGAGCCATCGGCCAGCTTAAGGCCAAGTCCGTCCAGATAGGCCGGATAATGCGCCGCGAGTTCGGCGGACGCAGCCTGTTGCACATCGCCCCACTGGGCCTGGGCAGTGTTGTCGGCGGTGCGGATACCCTGATACAGCCACTCATAGGCCATGTCGGCATGGCCCAGATCGGTGATCGAGCAATAGGCGATGACGGCAAAGACATCATCCGCAAGCGTGCGACTGCCATCCGCCGCGATGCCTGCCGCACCAATTTCGGCTAGGTAGGGCAGATAGTCAGGGCTGTTGCCGCTGGCCGCTACGACGGACGAAAGGCCGCCCCCACCCGAGGTGCCGGTGATCACAATCCGCTCGGCCGAACCGGGCAGGGCATCATCGTTCAGGCGCAAAAAGCGGATGGCCGCCTTGGCATCCACAATGGCCCCCGGGGCCTTGCCTGCCTCGCTGCCATCAGCGGCAAGGATTCCACGCCCACGGCTGCCGATGTCGACATAGACATAGCCCGCCGCCAGCGCTGCGCCGGCCTTGTCGTCATCACTGTCGGACACATAGGCGCCGCCTTCTTCGATGCCAGGGCGCAACTCGCTGGCGAACCACCCGGAGTTGACGACGTTGAGGATGATTGCTGCGCTATCGCTTGCGCCTTCGGGCACGAAGATAACCATTTTCTGATAGGTCAGCGGATCGGCCAGCATCTGGGTCTCGGCAGCGGCGGGGCTGCCGCCTGGGCCCATGCTGCGCGCCGGCTGTTCGCTTGCCATCGCCACCGGGCGGCCGACATAAACCAGTTCATACCGCCGCAGCGCCTTTGGCTGGCCATCGAGTGTGATGTCGACCGTTGTGAAGGCAGCAGCATCCAGCGTCAGCGCGCCATCGAATGCGCCCTCTGCCATCGCCATGCTACCTGTTGCTGCAAGGCCGGCTGCAAGCACCGCTGGCCACAAATTTGTCCTGATCGTCATCTCGTCTTTCCTTCTGTTCTATGCACTTATAAAATTTCGTTTGTCTTCAACGTCAGACCGCGCCATTTCTGTCGGCCGGTCTCCCAATGACATTGCCCCCCGATCAGCCCTCGTTCAAAACTGGACTCTGTTCTCGTTGTGGTCCGATCTGGACCGGGTTGCAAACTCGTTCGGGGTGAGGCCGCGCGGGCTCGTGTGCGGCCGATGCTCGTTGTAGTCGATCCTCCATTCTTCGATGATGCGGCGTGCCGCTGCCATGCCGCGGAACAGGTGCTCGTTGAGGCACTCGTCGCGGAAGCGGCCGTTCAGGCTCTCGACGAAGCCGTTCTGGGTGGGCTTGCCGGGTGCGATGTAGTGCCACTCGACGCGGTTGTCCTCCTGCCACTGCAGGATTGCGCGCGACGTCAGTTCGGTGCCGTTGTCGGACACGATCATCAGCGGCCGGCCACGCGCTTGGGCAATGGCGTCCAGCTCCCGCGCCACCCGCATGCCCGACAGCGACGTGTCGACCACGAGCGCCAAGCACTCGCGGGTGAAGTCGTCGACCACCACCAGAACGCGGAACCGCCGCCCGTCGGCCAGCATGTCGGAGACAAAGTCCAGGCTCCACCGCTGGTTCGGGCCCTGCGGCAGCGTCATGGGTGCCCGCGTGCCCAGCGCCCGCTTGCGGCCGCCACGCTTCTTCACCGTCAGCCGTTCCTCCCGGTAGAGCCGGAACAGCTTCTTGTGGTTCAGCTCGATGCCTTCCCGCCGCAGCAGTATGTGCAGCCGACGATAGCCGAACCGGCGCCGCTCAAGCGCAAGTTCCTTCAGCCGCATCCGCACGGCAGTGTCGTCCGCCCGCCGCGACGCATAGCGGAAGGTCTTCGGATCAAGCCCGACCAAACCGCAGGCGCGCCGCTGCGATTAGCACTTCTCTTCGATCGCCCAGGTCACGAAGCGCTTCCTTGCCCTGGGCGTCAGAACTTTCCCAGCGCTTCCTTCAGCGTCGCGACGTCCAGCATCGGTTCGGCCAGCAGCTTCTTCAGCCGTCGGTTCTCGTCCTCAAGGCTCTTCAGCCGCCGGAAGTTTATCCTTGGTCTGCTCTGTCAGGAAGTCGGCCACTGCGATGGGAACGGGAATGCGACGCGGCTTTCCCGTCTTGTCCTTCCCAATAGTCAATTCTCGCGTGCGCTTGTCAAAGTCACCGGCAACTAGACCCGCCATGGCGCCCGGGCGAAGAGGCAGCGTGGCAATTGCCTTTACGAATGGCCTGGCCTGGGCCTCGGTCTTTTCTACTAGCTTCCGGCGCTCGCCGATGGCGAGATATAGCGTCCGCTGCCGGCCCGCGTTTTTGACCGGCTTCAGTGCCTCTTGCCACGCGGCGCCTGAGTTTGGCGTGCCAGGTGCAAGTTGCTTGGAGAGTGCCGCGCGTAGGGGCACGAGATCGCGGTTCACGGTGGATGGTGCCCGAGCACGCGTTAGTATTTCTCCCTGTTTGCGCCGGCTCACCAATGCAGGCATGGCCTCCACCCGGGCGCGCCACGCCTCAATGTGATGCTTTCGGAGTTTGTCGAGCTTCACCCGAGCAATCGGATCGCCATAGACAATGCGCTTCAGACGATGAGCTTCGTTGGCATGTGTCTTGGCATAATCCTCGCATGCGTCCTGCACCGTTTCGATCTTCGAGCGAGCCTCGGCGAAGCCACCCGATTCAACTTGGTCCGCGAAGACCTCGGCCTCTTTCTTGGCGGCGGTGAACTGCTCGTTTCCCGGTAGCGTCCCGAAATCGCCCAGCGACTTTATTCTATACTTGCCTGCATCAGCGTCATAGGCGCGTGCAATCCACGTGCCTGGACCGCCGCGTTGCGACGGACGAAAACCGATAAACGCCCCCGCGCGGAGCCGCTGCCAATGCGGCTCACGCTGCGACTTGAGTTCACCCCGCTTTCCGACCTTACTCAAGTCGATCGCCAACACGATGCTCCAGCTCTCTTTTGTACGGAATAATTACGGAAAGCATTGGCAAACGTCAACGTACAGGCACGGCCGAAAATCTAACGATTTCAATAAGCATAGTATTCACATATGTTCACAGAAGTACAACTCCTCTGCTCTCCAAAGGCAGAGGTCACAGGTTCGAATCCTGTCGGGTGCGCCAACTAGAACCCTTATAGGACAAGGGTTACCGCGCTCTGCTTCATTCCTTGGAATGCTCCTTTCCACAGCCAGTCACAATCTGGTCACAAGGAGCACGCCGATGGCGTCCGTACGCAAGCGAGATGACAAGTGGCAGGCACAGGTCCGCCGCACTGGACATGCCCCGAGAAGCAAAGCCTTCATCAGCCGTGCCGATGCACTCCGCTGGATTCGGCAGACCGAGCAGGAGCTAGACCGTACCGGGCTGACCTACGGACCGCTCCAGCTTGAAGCGCACGACGGTAGCAGACCTTCTACGCCGCTATGGAGTTGGAGTTGGACTGAGCCGGCAAGGCGGACACCGGCAGAAGGCTCGCGAATGATCGGACAGGCTGACGTCGTCTGCGGCTGCTGGCAGACAGGGAATGGCGCCAGCACGGACTTGCCTCGAGGAAATGGTGGCCCCCAACGCGTGGGGGCCACCTCGCCCGTCAGAATTCCATGTCGCCGAAATCGCCGCCATCGTCGAATCCGGCCTCGTCGGCCTGGGGCTCGTCCGCGGGCGCTTCGGCCGCCTGGGCCTCGTTGCCACCGAACATGCTGCCGAGCGCATTGGCGAGCAGCATGCCGCCGGCCACACCCATCGCGGTCTGCGCGGCGCCCGCGAGGAAGCCGCCGCCGCCGCGTTGCGCGGCAGCCGCGGCCGCGATGGACTGACCGGGTTCGGCACCAGCCCGCCCGATCCGCGGGACGGCGCCGGAGCGCCGAGGCTGCCGGCCGTCGCCGAACAGGCTGCCGAACCGCCCGCCCGCCGGGCGGGGTGCCTCGGCTGCCTGCGCCTCGAGCTGCTCGATCCGGGCCTGGGCCGCCTCCAGAGCCTGCTCCTGCACGACGATGGTCTGTGCCATGTAATAGGGCGCTCCCGGCTGCCGTGCGATCTGGTTGCGGATAAAGGCTTCCGATTCCGCGTCGCGGGGCGCTGCCTGGCGCTCCACCTCGGCGAGCTTTCCAAAGAGGCCCTCGATGGCCTGCTGGTCGTTCCTGTCCATGGCTACATCCCTTGCTTATCGGCGGCGCGCGCTACTCGCGCTCGCCAGTGAAATGCAGCAGCAGCTGGAAGATGTTGATGAAGTTCAGGTAGAGCGAAAAGGCTCCCCACACCGCCATTTTCTGCCGCGACTCGTGATCGATGTTCTCGGCATACTGCTCCTTGATCGTCTGCGTGTCCCAGGCGGTGAGACCGAGGAAGACGAAGATGCCGATCACGGAGATCGCGAACTGCAGCGCTGTCGAGCCCATGAAGATGTTGACGATGCTGGCGATGACGACGCCGATCAGACCCATGATCAGGAAGGACGAGAACTTTGTCAGGTCCGACTTGGTCGTGTAGCCGTACAGACTGGTCGCGCCGAACATGGTGGCGGCGATGAAGAAGGTACGCGCGATCGACGTGCCGGTGAAGACGAGGAACACAGAGGCCAGAGACAGGCCCATGACGGCGCAGAAGGCCCAGAACATAGCCTGCGCGCCCGCCGCCGACATGGTCTGGATGCGGAACGAGAACAGCAGCACGAAGGCGAGCGGCGCCAGCATCACCACCCATTTGAGCGGCGAAGAGAAGATCGGCACGTAGAGCGCCGGAACGGAGGAGACGGTAAAGGCGACGAGGCCGGTCAAGACCAGGCCGAGCGCCATGTAGTTGTAGACGCCCAGCATGTGCGTGCGCAGGCCCTCGTCGAACAGCGCGGCACTGCGCTGGCCGAAGCCCGCATGTTGTCCGTAGTTGGGTGTGTTCATCCCGGTTCTCCTGGTTGGATGAGTGAAGTCTGTGAACGTCAATAGAGTGTTGCGGCCAGCCGTGCTGCTGCCCTGTCGAGCGCGCCGACATCGCCGGACGCAACAAGCGCATAGGCGACCTCGCCGATCTGGAAATAGGCCGACGAAACCTCGCCGGCCGGCGCAAGCGTCGGCCTGACGACGTCGAACGTTCCCGGACGCACGGCAAACAGCGACAGGGGACCGAGGTCATTGGCCGCGATCGCCATTTCAACGCTCGGCCCATAACGCGACGGGTAGATCTGGACGTCCGTGACGGCCCAGCCGCTCGGCAGCGACGGCATCACGATGGCTGTCGCGGAACGGATTTCCTCGGGATCGTAGTTCCGCACCGCAGGCTGCGACGCCATCGATGCGCGCAGAACGGAGGTTCCATGCGCGCGCATGGCGTCCTCGACATAGGCCGGTGGCGGCGTGGACGCGACGACCTCGGAAACCGAGAATGGCCCGATCGCCTCATTGGCCAGCCAACCTGCGGAGACAAATACCGCAACCGCGGCGGCGCGCTGGAGGAGCCCGAACACCCGGCCACGGACCAGTCCGCGTTCAAGCCTGCGCGCGGCATCGGCGGTGGCGACCTTCGGTGCGCCGGTCGTCGTCGCAAGCGCAAGACGCAGCTCGTCCCGGTTGCGGAGGTCGGCCATGATGCGCGCGGCCGTCTCGGGTCGCGCCGCCAGATAGGCCTCGACCTCGATACGCCGGGTCACGTCGAGCTGGTCGTCGACATAGCCGTCGAGGTCGGCATCGGTGACGGGATCGGTGAGTGCATTCATTGCGGACCTCCGACGATCTTCAGATGGCTGCCCTTCACAGGCACGCCGTCTTCCAGCTCCCTGAGGGAAGCACGCGCCCTGCCTATCCGCGACATCAGGGTGCCAAGCGGGATACCGAGCGCATCTGCGGCCTCCTGGTAGGAAAGGCCCTCGATCGCGACGAGATGAAGCGCCGCCCTCTGTTCCTCGGGCAAGTCTATGAAAGCTCGGCGGACTTGCGACAGGCGCACAGAGTGCTCCTGCGGCGCGGCCAACGCGCTTTCGCCGAGACGCCCGGTCTCCTCGATCCGGGCGGCTTCCGAGCGGCGGCGGCGCACGCCGTCGATGAAGGCGTTGTGCAGGATCGACAAGAGCCAGGCGCGTATGTTGCCGCCGGGCCGGAAACTGCCGCGCCGCTCATAGGCGCGCACCAGCGCGTCGTGCACAAGGTCTTCCGCGTCGACCGCGTCGCGCGTCAGCGAACGCGCATAGCGTCGCAGAGCGCCAACCTGGCCAAGCACGTCGAAGCGCGGTTTTCGAGGGTTCATGTCGCGTATACGGAACCGCGGCGGTGTTTCATCCCGCCGACACCAAGAAAGTTGTCGCGCCCCCTGGGGTGCCGGAGCAGGAAGCTGTCAGGGGCCTACCCCGCTGCCATACATCCTGCGCCATGCCGCGAACACGAGCATTACCGCAAGGCCGAGCGCCAGGCCCATCGCGATGTCATCGAGAACGACGCCTGTGCCGCCCGGAATTTCTTCGATTCGATCAAACGGGGACGGCTTCAGTCGATCCAGTGCGAGGAAGAGCAAGGCGAACGCGCCGGCACCCGACCAGCCGACGCGTCCGATCACTGCCATCCCGGCGAGATAGCCCGCCACCTCGTCGACGACGATCCGGCGGTCATCCTTGAGCATGAGAAGCGCCTCCCATCGATCCGCAGCCCAGGCACCCGCAATCGCTATGGCAAATGTCAGTGCAAGGAGAGCGGCGGGAGAACGGGCGCCCAGGAAGATCGCCAATGGCCAGACGCTCGCGACCGCGAGCCCCGCGCGCAGCGGTTCGACCAGCCCCGTGCCGAACCAGCTCCCCAGCACGATCGCCGGATCGCCGAGGGAAACGTGCTCCGGCAGTTCGGATACAAAGCTGTAGGAAAGCACGCGCACGCTCCGTACGAAGGATGAGTGCGGATGTAGTGATTGTGACGCAGAACATCAAAGACGGGATCTGCGAGCTGCCCTTCACCCATCAGCAGGCCCGGCAGGGTTGGGGCCGAGTCCGGAATGTCCGGTTTCGGCGAGATTGAGCGATAAGCCGACGTGCTCCTGGCGACCCCATTGCGGTCCTTTCACGATCACTGACGCGTTCCGCGAAGCCGTCCCGGGAGCGGCTTTTTCAATGGCCTGCCAGTCTCGTTCTAGCCCAGAGCTTGGAGAATGCCAGAGCTGGTTGTCCGGTGCGACTGGTTCTGTGGCGGTGGCGTTTGATGGTGACGGCCTGCAACGTCGCGCCATCACGACATGATCACGAAGTCCTTGCCCGAACGGCTGTCGGGTGATAGCGGCGCGTCGGTGACGATCAGGACTGCTCCCGGGTGCAACGCCGCACGCATGCGCCCCAGGAAGCGCTCGTCGGCCTTCAGGCGGGTGATGGCGCGCTCTTCTGGCTGGAAAAAACCGCCGACATCGCTGTTGTGGGAAATGGCGATCCAGCGCAGCCCCCTGGCGCCCTCATGGGCGCTGTCCAGGACGAAGACATGGCTGCCGAGCTTGCCGCTGCCGGAGATGGTGAGGCTTCCCTCGGCCAGGACCTCGGAATTCTCGACCAGCATGATCCTGCGGTCCGTGTAGGAGGCGATGATCGACGTCACCGGCCGCCGTTCCGCTTCGGTCCAATCGGAGGGGTGCGACTTGCCTTTCAGCGCGGCGACGGCCGAGCCGAACTCGTGCTCGGCATAGGCGGACAGCACCATGCCGGGGTGGACGAGTTCCGTCGGATCGGCATGCGCGCCGGAGATGATGACAGGTGTGCCGAGATGTGTGACGCCGAAGAGGCGCTCGGAGAATTCCATCGGGAGGCGCACGCAGCCATGGGAGGCCGGATAGCCGGGCAGCTTTCCGGCGTGGAGCGCGATGCCCGACCAGGTCAGCCGGTTCATGTTGGGCATCGGCGCGTCGTTGTAGGTGCTCGACTTGTGGTGCTTGTCCTTCTGCAGCACGACGAAGACCCCGGTCGGCGTCTCGTGCCCCGGCTTGCCGGTCGAGCAGGTCGAAACGCCGATCCGGATACCATTGCGATAGACATGGACGCGCTGTTCCGGGATCGAGACCACCACGGCGACCGGGCCTGCCTGCTGCCGTTCCGGATGCCAGGTGAATTCGCCGGGCTTCAGCGCGGCGATCTCCTTCATCACTTCGCTGGCAAGGCCCTTGCCGGCCATCGTGAGGGCAACGAGCGAGGCCGCGCCCGCAAACAGCCTGCGCCTGTCCATCGTCACGGAAGCAAGTCTTACCACGGCGTCGCCTCTGCGGATTGCCTGAAGCACCAATCCTCGGGAGGATATCGACATGCCCGGAGACGTCCAATGAGATTGACGGCGTCCCGCAGCGTAGAATTCATTAAACCTGGTCGTCGGAAGCGCTTCTTGCGGATGCGTTTGCCGCCAAGGCGTTCTAGAACTGCGCGTACGATCCACGGATGCATGCAGACATGGAGTATCGGCATAATTTCCGCGCGCTCGAGGCGTTCGAGGCCGTCTCGCGCCATCTGTCTGTCTCTGCGGCTGCAGCGGAACTGAACGTCACGCAAAGCGCGATAAGCCACCAGCTGCGGCTCCTGACCGATCTCGTCGGCGAGCGCCTGTTGCAGAAGCAGGGGCGGGGCATCGCTCTGACCGAGGCCGGAGACCGTCTCGCGCGCAAGCTGCAGCCAGCCTTCGCGGAGATCGTCCGATCGGTCGGGGACGCGATCGGCGGCACGCGCAACGTTGTCAGGCTTGCGATCTGCAGCAGCTTCGGACCGTCCTGGCTCGTCCCCCGTCTGGCCGGGTTCTATGCGACGAAGCCGGACTTCGACCTGCAGCTGTGCATGTATGCGCGCGATCCCGAACTGACGGACGCGGTTGCGGACGCCTTCGTGACGACCCTGCCGACCGAGAAGGGTTTTGAGGCCGTGCTGCTATGGCCCGAGAAGCTGGTGCCTGTCTTCGCGTCCGCCGCCGATGGCGCGACCGGACCCGCGCTGATCACCACCGAACTCCAGCCCGGTCGTCACGGCGACGACTGGAAGGCCTATGGGGCCCTGCCAGGACACGACATGGCGCCGGACGGGCGGTGGCTCTTTGCCTCGCATTATCTGATCGCGCTGGAGATGGCGAAAGCCGGGCTGGGCGCGGCCCTGGTGCCGGACTTTGTCGCGGCGCGGGATCTGGAAGCAGGCACGATCCGGCTGCTTTTCGATGCGGCCCTTCCCACGCACGAAGACTACTATCTCTGCGTCAAGGAGAGCCGCCGCGGCGAACCGGAGATCGACGCGCTGATCCGATGGTTCAAGTCTCAACTGCCCAGGCCGGCGAGATTCAATGGGAGCGGGACGACGCCGGCTAAGTAACACGGCGCCGATCCATGAGTTCTCCTTGCCGCATGCCATCGAGAATTCATTGGTGCGCAGACGTCGCTCAAGGCCACAATGCCGACTGTGAGACTTGCTTCTCGGTGAGGTTCGGTCGGTGCGTTGGCTCTTCCTTTTCGTGTGCGCGGCTCTTCTCCTGTCGGGAGGAGCAGCGCCCGGTCTGTGGCCCGGTCAGGCCCACGCGCAGGATCGCAGCGAACGGATCAGCTTCGCGCCCGGTCGCAGTTCGCGCACCCTGCGCGACACGGTGTCGGGCTACGAGGGTGTCGACTATATTGTACGAGTCAGGTCGGGCCAGAGACTGGCGGCGACACTCCGCACGAACAATGCGAGCAACTATTTCAACATAAAGGCGCGCGGGTCCTCCGAGGCGCTGTTCAACGGGTCCGTCGGAGGCAACATCGGTGACGTCATCGTGCCGTTGGGCGGTGACTACGTCGTCGAGGTATACCTGATGCGAAATGCCGCGCGGCGCGGCGAGACGGCGGACTTCTCGCTGACCGTCGAGGTGACGGGCGGCGATACGGGGAATGTCCAGCCCGACTTCGCGGATAGTCTCTCCGGCGGACCCGACTTCTGGCAGGTCGCCAACGTGCCACCCGGCGACCGGCTGAACGTCCGTTCGCGTCCCTCCTCGCAGGCCACCACCGTCGCGCGCCTGCGCAACGGGACGGTGCTGCGCAACCTCGGCTGCCGCATGACCGGAAAGACACGCTGGTGCCGCGTCGAGCGCCGCGACGGCAGCGCCGCAGGCTGGGCGGCCGGGCGCTTCCTTGTAGAAGCCGGAGGCTAGAACAAAAAGAACATCGTCATTGACGCAGATCAAGGAAGGCCAAAGTCAAAAGACTTTACGTCATTTATAGACTACGGTGGGAGACAGCAATGGTCAGATTGATATATTGCATGGTTGTTGGTCTAGTCTTCGTGTCAGGCTGCACGACCGAATCCGGCCAATCCGGAAATCTCTCCCCCACCCCGCTGATGGATCAGAGCGTACCGCAGGTTGCGCGCGACGCCTGCCTGCGCGAGGTCCGGAGCACCACGAACAATTTCGACCTGACGATCATCGAGATGATCTACTCCGAGGCCAACTCCCAGGTGAAGGTTGGCGTCGGACGGGACCGCGCGCCCTGGCAATGCACCGTCTCGAATTCCGGGATCGTCGCAAACGTCATGTCGCTGACGGACGAGGGCGCGCTCTGACACGCGTGCCGTGCCGAAACCCGTGTCGCCATCACCCAGTCAGGAGAAACCAGATGTTCCCGATCCTTCGACCCCTTGCCATCGTCGCCGCGACCGCCGCCGCCAGTCCCGCCTTTGCGTCGATTCCGTTCTTCAACGCCACCTGCCCGATGAACATCGAGGTGCACGCCGACCAGGGCGGCCCGATCTACATCAACGGCAAGCAGGCCAAGCTGAAGGTCTTCAATGCCAAAGCCTACGAGGCGACGCATAACCACGTGACGATCTCGGTCACAGTCAATCCGGACGGCACGCCTCTCGTGTCCTACACGGCACGCGGCGGCGCCAACGGCATCTGCATGGTGAAATAGCGGCGAGCGGCATGCTTAGCCGCATCTCGCGCGGAAGTGTTCGAGATAAGGCGCCTGACGATCACCGAGGCGCGGACGCAGGCAAAGAAGGCAATCGGAAGCAAAGGAGAACTGTCAGATGAAGCGCATAATCTCCACTCTCGCCGCAACGGCGCTGGTTGTCGGCATGGCCGCGCAACCTGCCAGCGCGCGGATGTCCGACAAGGACCGGGCCGCGGCCGCCGCTGCGGCGATCGCGATCCTCGGCATCGCCGCACTGGCGCATGGCAAGCACCACTATACCGGCGGTTACGAGCCGGATAACGGCGACTCGACCGCAGAGTTCGAACGCGGTTACCGCGACGGCGTGCACGGCTACGCCTACCACGAATACCGCAGCACCGCCGACTATGCGCAGGGCTACCAAGCCGGTGATCGCGAACGCGAAAACAGCATGGCACACCGCAGGACGGGCGCCGACAGCCGTGCACCGGCGATGGCCAACCAGGGCTGTGCACAGATCGTCGCGCAGAATTTTGGCGTCAGCACGCATCACGTGCACATCACCAAGGCCCGGTCGCCCGCCAAGCACGAGTGGCTGATCGAGGCGGCGGTCGGCCACGACTACATGGTCTGCCAGATGCGCGACACCGGCGAGGTGATCGACCTGAGAGGCGGCACCCGGCTCTAGCCGTCGGGCGAGGGCAAGTGAGCGGGCGGACCATGACATCGATCATGCAGAACAGGGACATCGCATGAACGCGGACCAGATCATAGCGACCGTCATCGCGCTCCTGGCCGCCGAGCCTTCCGAGAAGGCCTTTCCCGTGATCACCTTGGGAGGGGCCAACCCGGCCTTTCCCGTGACGATCGAGGCATGCCCGCGACCGCTGCCCGCCGCCGAGGTCGAGGGCAAGACTGTGATCTGCGGCCGGGTCAGCGTGCCGGAGCGGCACGAGAAACCGGACGGGGCCCGCATCGCCGTCAGCTTTGCCGTGCTGAAGGCGCATACGCAGAGCCCTTCGCCCGACCCGCTGGTCTATTTGCATGGCGGCCCCGGCGGCGGTGCGGTGCGCGACCTTGCGGGCATCGTTGTTCCGCTGTGGGACGGGCACCGCCAGCGTCGCGACGTTGTGACGTTCGACCAGCGCGCAGCCGGCATCTCGTCGGACATGGTCACCTGCTTCTCGACCTTCGAAAACAGCATCCTGGACCTGTTCCAGCGTGACAAGATCGACAGTGCGAAGCAGGAAGCGATCTTCAGCACGTGCACCGCCGAACTGAAGAAGGACGGGCGCGACCTCTCTGCCTACAACACGGTTCAGAACGCGCGCGACGTGCAGGCGGTGATGCAGACACTGGGCTACCCCCAGTACAACATCTACGGCGTTTCATACGGCACCAAGCTGGCTCTTGAAGTGATGCGCACGGCGCCCGAGGGCGTCCGCTCGGTGGTGATCGACAGCGTCTTCCCGCCGAACGCCCGCGCCTACGACACAAACATCCTGCCGGTACAGGAAGGGGTGCAGCAGGTGATCGACCAGTGCGCCGCCGACCCGGGCTGCGCCGCCGCCTTTCCCGATCTGGAGGCGACGATCCAGCGCGTTGCGGTCAAGCTCGGGAAGAACCCGATACCCGCGGCGCGCGGTCGGCCCGAGATCAACGTCAAAACGCTGATCGCGCTGTTCGAGGATCGCAACACCTACGGCCACTGGCCGAACACGACCGGGCACATTCCCCTGATCGTCACCGAATGGGACCGGGGAGAGACCGGAACCTACGACCTGCTCGCCTCGGGCTCGACGGCGCGCCCCCCGGATGCGGGCGATCTGCTGAAGCCCCACGCCGAACGGCTGACCCCAGACCAGACCGTGATTGCGCGGCTGTTGCTGGAAGGTGCCGCGGCGGCGAGGCGCGACGACCAGTTCAAGGCCTACGCGCTCAGTTCGCTCTCGGACTCCCTGTCCAGGAGCGCGCGCGACGTGACCAGCCTGGCAAAGCGCCTGGACCGGATGATGACCGACGCGATCGTCCGCACGCGTTCCAAGGAGGAGATGCTGCGCTTTGTCAGTGCCTATGCTTCGCTCGCGCGCAAGGCACCAGACCGCGCCACCCTGCGTGCCCTGATCGTCGACCACCTGCCCGCAGACGACATCGAACCGACGCTGGCGCTGCTGGCGCAACTGACGGACGGCGACGTGGCCGAGGTCTTTTCCGCCGTGTCGAAGGAAGCGCGCACCATCTACAAGCCGCTGGTTGACGTGCTGGATCTGATGGTGGTGGCCTGCACCGAGGACGTTCCCTTCAATTCCCGTGAGGGCATGCAGAAGGTCGTCGACGGGCTGAAATTCAAGTTCCTCGCCAAGTCGACCTATGTCGACAGCAGCAACTACGACCTGTGCCCCTACATCCCGCCGTCTCTGCCCACTCCCAGCTTCCACGACGCGGTGACGAGCGACATCCCCACGATGGTCTTGTACGGCTTCAACGACACCCAGACGTCGACCGAGGAAGCGCTGCTTGCTGCGGCGGGTCTCACCCGCGCCACGACGCTGGGCTTTCCCGAGGCTGGACATGCGGCGCTAGTGTTCTCGCAATGCGCCAAGGACATCGGCCTGGCCTTCGTCGAAAGGCCTGCGGAGCCCTTGGCGACCAGCTGCATCGAGACGCTGAAGCCGAAGTTCATCCTGCCAGCCGATTGATTTCGCTCCATTTCAGTCAACTCCGAATGCCCGAAGACTCACCTGAATTGATCTTGCAAGGCTCCCCAAAAGCGAATTGTCGAAAAAATGGAAGAGGCGCCCATGTCAACAGTAGGTATCCCGGCCCAGCCGATGTGGCTTTGCATTGTGCAACCGCTAATCCGCCTGATCGTTCTGGGCGGAGCGTTGTTGCAATTCATGATCTGGGCCGAAGGGCGCCTTGCTCAATTTGATGACCGGCCCTTCGTAGGCATCACGGTCCAGCTTGGCCTCGCTCTGGCTGCGATCATGATCTACTTTGCCTATGGAAAATTCATCGAACGCCGCGAGGTGACCGAGCTTTCGACGCCGGGCATCGGCCGCGAATGGGCCATTGGCGCTCTCATCGGTGTAGGGCTCTACACGGCCTGCGCGGTGGCCTTGATGCTGCTTGGATACTACAAGGTCGAGGGGCTCAACCCTGTGGCGTTCGTTCTTCCCGCAGTGGCGCTGGCGATCAAGTCGGGCGTTTTCGAAGAACTGATCTTTCGCGGCGTGCTGCACCAGTCGGTCGAGTCCCTCTTTGGCAGCTGGGTCGGGATCTTAGCCTCTTCCTTCGTATTCGGCTTCCTGCATCTGTTGAACCCTGCAGCCACGATGACCGGGGCGATCTACATCAGCATCGAGGCCGGGCTGCTGCTGTCGGCCGCCTATATGGTCACCCGCCGCCTCTGGATCTGCATGGGCTTTCACATGGGCTGGAACTTTGTCCAAGAGGGCATCTATTCTGGCGTTGTCTCTGGTGGACCGGCCGAACCAGGCCTGCTCAAGGCCACGATCGAGGGGCCGACCCTGCTTACTGGGGGAGCCTTCGGGATGGAACAGTCGATCTTTGCGCTGGTGTTCTGCACCACGACCGGTGTGATCCTGCTCATGATCGCGATCCGCCGCGGGCACATCCTGCCACCGATCTGGAAACGCTGAGGCGAGCACGGATGGCCGGGTGCGCATGCCCATCGGGTCGTGCCCGGCATCTGACCGCACACCTGATGCTGCCACACGGAGCCTAACTCAAGATGATCGAACTCATGCTTTTCCGCCGCATTTCCCGACTGTTCTTCGCCCTGCTGGCCGGCTTTCTCATGATGGCCGGCGCGGTCACGGCCCAAGAGGCGACCGGCTGGACAGCCAGCGCCGGAATGATGCCGATCGGCGAGGACCCTGAGCGTCCGGATGCCGAGTTTTTCCATGTCGACTATATAATGGACGGCGCCGACCGCGCGACCAGACCGGTGACCTTTCTCGTCAACGGTGGCCCGGGCGGGGCCAGCATCTTCCTGCACATCGCCGCCATCGGGCCGCTTACGATCGCGACCGCGGGCGACGGGTCGTTCCCTCCTGTTCCGGCTCGGCTGGAGAAGAACCCGGATAGCTGGATCGACTTCACCGATCTCGTCTTCATCGATCCGGTCGGCACCGGCTACAGCCGCATGCTGCCGGGGCCGGATGGCAAGCCTGGCGATCCGAAGAAGTACTACGCCGTCGACAGCGATATGCATTCCATCGCCTGGTTCATTCGCCAGTGGCTGACCGCCAATGACCGCTGGGGCTCCCCAAAGGCCCTGGTGGGCGAGAGCTACGGCGGGCAGCGCGTTGCCGGTTTGTCGCGCATCCTCGCATTGAACTATGGGATCAACCTGAACCGCGCGATTCTTATTTCTCCTGCGCTGCACACCGACATCGCCGAGACGCGCTATTCGATCCTCGGCCCGCTGACCATCTTCCCGACACAGGCGGCAATCGCGGCGCACTACGGTCTCAACGGTCTTGGCAAGGACACCGAAGCGCTGCCGGAGATCGAGAACTTCGCACTGACCACTCTGGTGACAGGGCTGACCAACCTCGGCCGGTCAGATGCAGCCACGCAAAAGGCGTTCTTCGTGTCCGTGGCCAGGATGATTGGACTTGATCCCGAGTTCGTTGCGCGCGAACGGGCCCGAATAGGCGATCAGGTTTATGCGGCCACTCTCCTGCAGGACAAGGGGCTGCTTCTGGACCGATATGATGGAACGATCGCGACCGACAACCCGATTCCCGAACTCCCCGGACTGAACACCTACGACCGGTCGCTGGCCGTGCTGACTGGCGTGCTTCTGCCGCCGTTCATGGACTACATCCGCGGCGCCGTCGGCTATCGGACAGACCGCGACTACATCCCGCTGAGCATGGAGGTCAACACGTCGTGGAACCGCAGTTCCTCGACGGGCGGACCCGACGATCTGGCCATCGCGCTGGCACAGAACACCGATCTGAAAGCCTTGGTCGTGCACGGGATGCATGATCTGGCAACGCCGTATTTCCGGACCCGCTACATCCTCGAGCAGTCGACCGTAACCCCTGAGGCCCGCAGGCGGCTGTTCTTCGGCGTCTACCCGGGCGGGCACATGTTCTACATGCAGAAGGCCAGCCGCGCAGAGTTCGCGACCGACGTGCGCAAGTTCTACGAAGGGATCAACTGATGCGCGCGCTCGTTCTGGCACTGACACTGGCACTGGCGGCACCACTCGCTGCCAAAGCAGAAGACGTTGCCAGTGCGATTGCCGCGCTGCAGGTCGAGCGGCTGCGTCCACTGGATTTCGCGCCGTTCGAGGATGCGCTGGCGGCCTTGAAATCCACGCCTGAACAGGACCAGCTCATTTCGGGCGCGGACATTGCCGCGCTTCAGGCCGCGCTGGGGCAAGGCAAGCTGACGTCGGAGTCCCTGACGCTCTGGCATCTGGCGCGGATCAAGCGGCTGGATGACCGCCTGCGCGGCATGCTGGAGCTCAATCCCGCCGCGCTGGAGGAGGCCAGGGCTGCGGACGCCCGGCGGACTGCGGGCAAGGCGCTCGGTCCACTTGATGGCATCCCGGTGAGCATGAAGGACAATATCGGCACCGCCGGCCCGATGCACACGACCGCCAATGCCGAGGTGCTGCTGGACAACGTGGCAGAGGCGGATGCCGCGCTCGTTGTGAACCTGCGCGCCGCGGGCGCAGTCATCATCGGCAAGGCCAGCCTGTCTGAATTCGCAGGGGCAGTGGCCCGGGGATATCCCTCGGGCGGCAACGGTGCGGTCGGCGGCCAGGGCGTCAATCCGCTCGGGCCGCATCCGACCTATGGGTCCAGTTCCGGGTCGGCCATTGGCGTCTCTGCCCACTATGCCGTCGCCAGCATCGGCACAGAGACGTCCGGATCGCTCGTGGCGCCGGCGGCGGCGATGAGCCTGGTCGCGATGAAGCCGTCGGCTGGCCTGGTCAGCGGCGAAGGCGTGGTGCCACTCGTCATCGGCAATGATGGCGCCGGTCCCATCGCACGCAGCGTGCGCGACGCGGCCCTGCTGCTCGATGCGATCGACACAGCGACCACCGATTACGCCGCCGGTCTATCGGTCGGTGCCCTGGACGGGGTCAAGGTCGGGATCCTCGCGGCCACCATACCCGAGGCAGGGGACTGCACTGAGATGCTGGCCCGCACCGGGGCGGCGCTGGCCATGCTGGGCGCCGACATGCACCCGGTGGATCTGCGCGATCCCAGCGGCACGATGGACGCGTTCATCGTCTATCTGAGCTCGGGCATCCGGTACGACATGATGCCCTACGTCACCGCGCGAAATCCGGCGCTGGTGACGCCCGAGGACCTGATGGCCTACAATAATTCCAATCCGAAGCGCCGCGCGCCCTTCGGGCAGGACCTCTTCGAAATCATCGTGCCGTTGTCGAGGACACTCACCGCCAAGGACCACGAGGAGATGGGCTCGGCGATGAAGACGGCCGCCACCAACGCGCTGGAGACTGCCTTCGCAGCCGCGGGCGGAGCCGAGGTTCTGCTCAGCATCGCCAACCTGCAGGCGCCGTTTTATGCAACGGCGGGCTATCCGGCGATCACCGTACCGACCGGGCGCATGGACGCGGGTGCGCCCATTGGCATCACCCTGATCGGCCGGAAGGGACAGGACTCGAAGCTCTTGTCCTTCGCCCATGCCTTCGAACAGATGACCCGCGGCCATCTCGAGGCGGACCTGCCGTGAAGCGGGGTTCGGTGTTAGCCGGAATGCGGGACCGGGTGACCCATCGGTCGGGTTCAACCGCTGCGCAACCAGACGTCCTCGATGAGCCATCAACATGATGACACACGCCGGCCCCGCGACGCCGCTGGTGCTGCGGATCCTGAGATTCCCGCTGATCCGCATCCCGCTGCTTGGCGGGCTGCTCTTCCTCGGCATGGGAGTCAGCAACGGCTTCAGGGCAAACTATGCGGACACGCCCCTGACGGCCTTCGCTCTGATCGTCCTCATGGTGATCCTGGCGCTCACGGTCTATGCCGGCTTCGTCCGTCTCATCGAGCGCCGTCCCGTGAGCGAGCTTTCTTTTCCCGGCATGGGTCGGGAGTTCGGCGCCGGCCTTCTGGTCGGCTTCGGCTTGTTTACCGCCTGCATCCTGATCCTGATTCTGCTCGGCGTCTACCGCGTCGATGGTATCAACCCGTGGACCTATCTCCTGCCGATGCTGCCTATGGCGATCAGCTCGGGCGTCTTCGAGGAGCTGCTCTACCGTGGCGTCATCTTCCGAGTACTCGAGGAGTATGTCGGCAGCTGGATCGCGCTGGCCGTCGCCTCGCTGTTCTTCGGCCTGCGGCACATGGGAAACCCAGACGCAACGCTTCTCGGCGCACTCCTCATCACGGTGGAAGCCGGAATCCTCCTGGCTGCAGCCTTCATGGTCACGCGTCGCCTGTGGCTGTCGATCGGCTTTCACATGTCATGGAACTATGCGCAGGCGGCCATCTTCTCGGGTGCCGTGTCGGGTGTCCCCATGCCTCCCGGTCTTGTGGCCAACACAGTCGCGGGGCCGGACCTGCTGACTGGAGGCGCGTTCGGCGTGGAGGCCTCGGTGGTCGCCTTCCTGCTCTGCACGGCAACAGGCATCGCGCTGCTTGCGATGGCGGTGCGGCACGGCACCATCATTCCCCCAATCTGGAGCCGCAGGGCTTGATGTAACGGCATCCTTCGGCGCGGATCAATTTGACGTGTGGTCCCCTCGACAGGTCTTTCCGGCGCAGCAAAGCGGGCGCGCGGCGACGCCAGGCGGGCGAACTTACCTCGCGCACGGCTGCTGCAAGGCCGCTCCCGGCGCATCGGAACCCATACGATCTTACCGGATTCGCGCATGCAAGGCACATCTTCCTTTGCATCCCAACCACCCGGCGCGGGCAACTGTTCCGCGATGCGGCAGGGATGGGAACATTTCCACGCGAGCGCGGTTTGATGCCTAGCGAGAACCCTTGATGACCGAGGGACGGAGGAGAAATTGGCAGACATGAACGGTTTTGTCGGACCCAAAGTCGCCATCACCGTGATGATCGGGAGCGTCGGCAACGCTAGAGTATTCGTGGAGATCAACGCCGCCGGTGAGCTGCTCAGTCGCGAGCAAGCCGAGGCGCGTGCGCGCGCAGCATTTGCAGAGCTCGTGGCGGATGCGGGCGTCGCTGCTACGGCGCAGGATCTGCGCGCTTCGGCAGAGAGCGACCCCGGAGCATTGTACCGGTTCTGGGCTCTGCGCTAGAGCCCAACATCGCGCTTACGGCCGGCCGGCGTTCCGGTTTGAACCGGGACAGCGCAGGACTTCCTTGCCCGGGCCGATGTCGATCGCCACCCTGCAGGCAGTGTTTATGTCAGCATCGAAACCGAAGACGGCGGCTCCTTCCTGCGTGCCGCATCTGCTCCGCCGGCGCTCCGCTGTCGGGGCTTTGGCCGGGCAATCACCGGTTCCTCCCCGAGCGGCTGAGCCGCCGCCAGCGAGGGTTGGTCATTTACCAAGCAGCGAAGGTACTCGTCGATGAATGCAAAGGAACAGGCCGTGCTCAATTTCGGGGTATGGCTGACCGTCTATCCTTCGGTGCTGGGCACGAGCTACGGCATCGACGCCTTGGCGCTAGAGCTGCCGCTGTGGCTGGAGATCCTCGTCTCGACGGCCTTGACCGTACCGCTCATCAGCTATGTCGCGGTACCGCTGTTGAAGATTCTGATCGCCAAGGCCGAAGGCAAGGCCCCGGACGAAATGGGTTGAGCCTGGGGCAGGACCAGATTGGCAGGGTCCTGACCAAAGACACGGCCGAGGCGATTGGCGACCGGGTTGGAACCTGGTGAGCAACGCGGGGTTCCAGCCGCGAGCATCCGCTGCTGAAAACTGCGTGATAGGTGCAGGCAGTCATCCAAGGAGGCGAGCATGAGCGTCAAGCAAGCTGCGCTGGAGAGCCTGGCGACGGCGTCTCGCCCGGCTATGTGGCCGACAGGAGGTTTCCCGCCGCAGCCTCGGGAACCGCTGCATTGGCCTACCCGTTTCGACGCGCGCTTGCTGGAAAATCCGCAGCGAGGCGGTGACCTGTCTCGACCGCACTGTTGAAAGTACGGGCGCGGGCGATCGCCGCGTGCTCGCCGCTCATTTTCTTCAGCAAGCCGTCTGGCCGGCCTCCCAGCCCAGGATCGCGCGCTTGCGCGTCAGGCCCCAATGATAACCGGTGAGTGCGCCGGACTTGCCGAGCGCGCGGTGGCAGGGGACGACGAAGGAGATCGGGTTGGCGCCGACCGCAGCCCCGACAGCGCGGCTTGCGGAGGGACTGCCGATTTCCGCGGCGATGGACGAGTAGGTCCGCTCCTTGCCCATCGGAATGCGCAGGAGCGCCTCCCAGACGCGGAGCTGGAAGTCGGTGCCGATCATGACGACACGCAGCGGCTGTTCCGCCCGCCAGCGGCCGGGGTCGAAGATGCGCGCGGCGTAGGGCGCGGTGGCGCCCATATCCTCGACATAGGTGGCGTTCGGCCAGCGTCCCGCCATGTCGGCAAAGGCGGCGCGCTCGCCGCCCGCATCGTTGAACGACAGGCCGGCGAGGCCGCGTTCCGTCACCATGACCAGCGCAACGCCGAAGGGCGAGAGATGGAAGCCGTACTGGATCGTCAGGCCGGCGCCGCGATGCTTGTAGGCGCCGGGCGACATGCCCTCATGGGTCACGAACAGATCGTGCAGCCGGCCCGGCCCAGACATGCCGACCTCGTAGGCCGTCTCGAGCAGCGGCAGGCCGGCGTCGAGCAGCCGGCGAGCATGGTCGAGCGTCACCGCCTGGAGGAACCCCTTGGGTGACAGCCCGGCCCAGCGCGTGAACAGCTTCTGCAGGGAGGTCGGCGTTTCCCCGACCTCGGCGGCAAGAGCCTCGAGCGAAGGCTGTTCGCGATAATCGAGGCTGATCTTCTCGATGACGCGGCGGACCGTGTCGTAGTCTGCGCCCGCAGGCGTGATGTCCTGCTGCAGGATGGCCTCGGGCTTGCGGATCGTCTGGGCGTTCATGGCGAAATCTCCTTGCCCGCCACTATCGCGCGAACGCAGACGCGTCTCCACCCGATTCCTGCCAGCGGCCGGATCGTGACTCAGGATCGCGGGGCCTCAGCCCGCCTTGGCGGTGGCCAGCGCACGTGAAAAGGCGGTGGCAAAGCTCTCGCGATCGTCCGGGTTGAGGAAGCCGCCGATCGCCACCGCTTCGCCCCTCGCCTCGACCGTCATGCCCGTGATGCCGATCTCGTCGTGGCGCGCCACGGAAAAGCGCGTCCAGAACGGGTTGAAGCGGTGCGACTGCGTCCGGCCCGAAGGCGCGGTCTTGCGGATGTCGAGGCTCGTGCGCGACAGGCTCACCTCTTCGTGGGCGCGGGCGGAACGATAATTGGCCTTGAAGGCGAGATAGACGAGGAGGACGTCGAGCCCGAAGAAGCCGAAGACGGGCCAGGCGCCATGCTGCAGGAAGACCACGCCGGTCACCAGCCAGCCGAACAGCAGCGCGCCCATCAGGATGGCGAAGCCGCGCCGGCCAAGGGAGCGATGTGGCATGAGGAGCGCCCTGAAGAAGGGTTCGTCGGCGCTCGTCGCTGCGTTTGTCTCGCTCATCGGCTTTAATTATAGAGAGCGCATGAAAATCCCCAAGGCCAAAAGCACGATTCTCCCCGGCAGGCGCGACGGTTCCAACACCAAGCCGCGCCCGCGGCCCGTGCGGCCCGGTGCGCTCTACACGCCAGGCGAGGTGCGCGAGATTTTCCGGCGATTTTCGGTCCAGCGGCCGGAACCGCAAGGCGAACTCGAGCATGTCAACGCATTCACGCTGCTGGTCGCCGTGGTGCTGTCGGCGCAGGCCACCGACGCCGGCGTCAACAAGGCGACGCGAGCGCTTTTTGCGGCCGCCGACACGCCGCAGAAGATGGCTTCGCTGGGCGAGGAGCGGGTGGGGGATTTCATCCGCACGATCGGCCTCTGGCGCGGCAAGGCCAAGAATGTGATCGCGCTGTCGCAGGCGCTCATCCGCGACCATGGCGGTGTCGTGCCGGACGAGCGCGACATGCTGACGGCGCTTCCCGGGGTCGGCCGCAAGACCGCGAATGTCGTGCTCAACATGGCGTTTGGCCAGCCGACCATGGCAGTCGACACGCATATCTTCCGGATCGGCAACCGGCTCTTCCTGGCGCCCGGCAGGACCCCGGAACAGGTTGAAGAGGGACTGCTGCGCATCATACCGGCCGAATACATGCGCCACGCCCATCACTGGCTGATCCTGCATGGCCGCTACGTCTGCAAGGCGCGCAAACCTGACTGCCCGCGCTGCATCATTGCCGATATCTGCAAGGCGGCAGAAAGAACGACGGACACTCCGGCGCCGCTCGTCCCGCTTGCGCAGCCGGTCGCCGCAACGGAGCCAGTGGAGGCGGTCCGAGCCTAGACGCCGCGCGCCACGGCAGCGGCCAGGAGCGGAATGAGCAGGAAGACCGCCGCCTCCATCTTGAGAAATGTGCGCAGTCCGCGGATCTCGGCGTCGGGTACCGTGTCACCGGCAGCCGCCCTGCGCCAGCGGATGATCTTCAGCGTCGGCGGCACGGACAGAATGCCCACCGCGACAAAGGCGGCCATCTTGGCCCAGAAGAAGGGAGAGTAGACATAGAACTCCCAGCTCTTGAGGCCGAACAGGACTCGCCCGATTCCGATCAGGATCAGCGCCACAGCGAGGCCGCCATAGAGACCATCGATCCGGGACAGCAGCGGCAAATCCGCCGTCCTCAACCCGGGTCGCGCGATGGCAAACTCGGCCGCCAGCACTGCGGCGAGCAGGAAAGCCAGGACGTGATGCGCCATCGCCAGCGCAAGATCGGTCATCATGGGCTATTTCCCCTATATGTAGACACTGTCAAGATACGCTAGTGGCGTGTCCGGCCCCTGTCAAGTACGAGCTGATGACGCGGTTGGGGGGACGGAGCGGCTGGCGCGACGACGTAATGGCGGCCAGGACAAGGGTCGACCAGCCCAGCTGCTTGGCGAATATCCGTCGAACACGGGCGATCCGACGCTGGTCTCTGGGGCGAAATACTGTTGCGTTTCCATCGGCTTGCGGACGCTGCCGGGGGAGATGCCGGCCGATCTGCCGCGGCTCGCGCGCGCCGGCTGGACTCCTTGCCCCGCACGTTGCCGCGTGTTCGTTTTTCCCCGCGTCCGCCAGCGCGACTATCCTTGCCGACAGCCAATCCACGAGCAAGGAGCCCAGAAATGTCTCTCGACCATACGCCGGTCTGCCACCTCCCCTACATCCTGCCGTCCCAGGCACAGAAGCACGTGACGCACAACGAGGCGCTGTCGAAGCTCGACGTGCTGGTGCAACTCTCCGTCATGGACCGCGACCTGACAGCGCCGCCGCCCTCGCCCGCTGATGGCGACTGCTATATCGTCGCGGGTTCGCCGACCGGCGACTGGAGCGGGCACGCAGGCGAGATCGCCCATCGGCTCGATGGCGCCTGGGAATTCATCACGCCGGCCACGGGCTGGATGGTGTGGGTTATCGACGAGACGATGGCGGTCACCTGGACAGGGTCAGCCTGGGCGACGCTGCAGTCGGCCATCACGATGCTGCAGAACCTGGCCCTCATCGGCATCGGCACGACGGCGGACGCCACCAACCCCTTTTCGGCCAAGCTGAACAAGGCGCTGTGGACCGCCAAGACGGCGGCCGAGGGCGGCGACGGCAACCTGCGCTACACCCTTAACAAGGAGACTGCGTCCGACGTGCTGTCGCTCCTGATGCAGCGGGGCTTTTCGGGCCGCGCCGAAATCGGGCTGATCGGCGACGACATGCTGACGCTCAGGGTTTCGGGCAACGGGTCGAACTGGGTGACTGCGCTGACGGTCGGCGCCGGCGGCAAGCTGTCGCTTGGCCGGCGCATGATCATGCGGCCCGACATACCACGGCGCAATCACCTCACCGCCACGACATGGCTGGCCAGCACGAGTGCCGCCGACAATTCATGGTTCGGTCTGTGCTGGGCAGCCGAGATCGGACGGTTCTGCGCCGTCTCGATAACCGGCACGGGCGACCGCGCCATGACGTCGCCGGACGGCATTACCTGGACGTCGCGCACGAGTGCCGCCGACAATGACTGGCGCGCCGTGTGCTGGTCGCGCGAACTCGGCTTGCTTGTCGCCGTCTCCAGTTCTGGCACCGGCAACAGGGTGATGACCTCGCCGGACGGCATCACTTGGACGTCGCGCACGAGTGCGGCCGACAACAACTGGTTCTCCGTCTGCTGGTCGGCCGAACTCGGCCTGTTCTGCGCGGTCGCCGATTCGGGGACCGGCAACCGGGTGATGACCTCACCGGACGGGACGACCTGGACCGCGCGCACGAGCGCTGCGGACAACAACTGGCGGGCGGTGTGCTGGTCGCCGGAGCTGGGCCTCTTCTGCGCGACCGCCATCACGGGTAGCGGCAACCGGGTAATGACGTCGCCGGACGGTGTCACCTGGACGATCAGGACCAGCGCAGCCGACAACCAATGGATGGGTGTCTGCTGGTCGGCCGAACTCGGCCTGTTCTGCGCCGTCTCCAATACCGGCACGGGCAACCGCGTGATGACGTCGCCCGATGGCATCACCTGGACCGCGCGCACGAGTGCTGCCGACAATGGCTGGTTTGGCATCGAGTGGTCGCCGGAAGTCGGCCTCTTGTGCGCCGTCGGCATCAGCGGCACGGGCACGCGCGTGATGACGTCGCCGGACGGCATCACCTGGACGACGCGTGCAAGCGCTGCCGACAATGACTGGCGCGCCGTCGCCTGGTCGCCGGAACTCGGGCTGTTCGGCGTCGTCGCCAGCACCGGCACCGGCAACCGGGCGGCGACCAGCGTGTCGACCTTCAAGTATCCTTACCGAAGCTGAGATGGCACTCCGTGCGACCGGCGGCCGGCCTACCGCGCCGCCCGCTTGCCGCCGGCCATGGTGATGACCGCGATGATGATCACCCCGGTCAGCACCAGGCGGACGCCCGCGCCGAAGCCGAATGTGTTGAGCATGGTCACCAGGAGAAACAGCAGCATCGCGGCGCCCCAGAGGCCGGGCAGGTTGGCAAAGCCTCCCGCGACCGACGTACCGCCGATGACCACGACGGCGATGGAGGCGAGCAGATACTCCGATCCCATGTTGAGCGCGGCTCCGCCGGAAAATCCAGACAGCAGGTACCCGTTCAGGCCGGCAAAGGTGCCGCACATGACATAGGTGGCAAAGCGCGTGATATCGACCGGCAGGCCGGCCAGCCGTGCGGCGCGCGGGTTCTGCCCCAGCGCCGTGATGGTGCGCCCGAACAGCGTGCGATGCAGGACGACGCTCATGATCGCGGTAGCCACCATCGTGGCGACCGCCATGATGGGAATGCCACCCACGATCCAGGTCGTGAAGTCGGCCAGCAGCGGGGGCGGCTTGATGCGGATGCCGCGGCTATAGGAAATCGCCGCCGAAAGCACGATAAAGCTCGACGACAGCGTGGCGATGATTGGCGGGATGCGCAGTAGCCTGATCAGGGCATAGTTGGCGATGCCCACGCCCGCGCCACAGCCGAGCGCGATCAGCAGGCCGAGCAGGATCATCGAATCCTGCGTGTCCATGATCTTCATCGACACGGCGCCGGCAAGCGTCATGGTCGCCGGGATCGAAAGGTCGACATTGCCCGGCCCGAGCGTGATGACGAACATCTGGCCGATCGCCACGATGACCGAAAAGGTGGCGAAGGACACCGCCGCCGTCAGCACCTGCTCGGCGCCGCGGCCTTCGGTGAAGCCGATGGTGGCAAGCCAGATGGCGAAGGCGCCGAGATAGGCCCAGAGCCATGGCTTGGCGGAGAGGCGGCGCAGAAAGCTCGTCATGCGGCACGCGCCTCGGTGCGATTGATCAGCACGCGCAGCGCGAGGACCACGATCAGGATCACGCCCTGCGCGCCGATCTGCCAGTCTGGATCGAGCCGCAGGAAGGACAGGAACGAGCTTGCGAGAGTCAGGGTCATGGCGCCGATGACGGCGCCGACGGGCGAGACGCGGCCGCCGGTGAATTCGGCACCGCCGAGGATGGCGCCCGCGATGGAAAGGAGCGTGTAGCGCAGCGCGATGTTGGCATCGCCCGACGTCGTCAGCCCCACAAGCGCCAGGCCGGCAAACATGCCGAACAGCCCGGCCAGCGCGAACATCATCACCTTGGCGCGCAGCAGAGACCAGCCGGCGCGCTCCACGGAACGCGGATTGCCGCCCACGCCGCGCAGCACCGCGCCATAGGCCGACCGCATCAGTCCGACATGCACGATGACGGCGAGCGCGATTGACGCGTAGATCGTAAAGGGAACGAGCGGCGTCTTGTAGGTCATGATGGCGCGCACCCAGTCCGGCGCCTTGCCGCCCGGCGTGGGCAGGACGAGGACGGCAAGCCCGAGCCAGACGAAGGACATGCCGAGCGTCACGACGATCGACGGCAGCTGGCGCAGATGGATCAGCGCCCCGACGAGCGCGTAGATCGCGATCCCGCCAGCCAGCACCAGGACCCCGATGGCCGGATCGTCGCGCAGCCATGTCGCGCCGACGCAGGCGACGAAGCCGACATAGGCACCGATCGACAGGTCGAGTTCGTTGATGGTGATAACGAACATCTGCGCGATGGTCGCAAAAGCGATCGGCAGCGCCAGGTTGAGCAGCAGGTTCAGGCCGACATAGCTCATCGCGCGGGGCTGCATGTAGAAGACCGCGAGCAAGAGAACGGTCAGCGACAGCGCGGGCAGCGCGATGCGGATGTGTCGGGCGATCAGGGCCTGAACATTCATGCCGCTGCCTCGAAGGATGATTGCAGCACCTTGGCCTCGGTCAGTTCGCTGCGCGGCAGGTCGACCACGATACGGCCGTCGCGGAAGACATAGACATGATCGCAATGGTTCAGTTCGTCCATCTCGGTTGTGTACCAGAGAAATGTCCGGCCTTTCTCGGCTTCTGCGCGCAGCATGCCGTAGACCTCCTGCTTGGTGCCGATGTCGACGCCGCGCATCGGATCGTCCATCAGGATGATCTCGGCGGTAGACCCCAATGCGCGGGCAAAGAGCACCTTCTGCTGGTTGCCGCCCGACAGCGACAGGATCGGATTGTCCACGTCCGGCGTCCGGATGCCAATGCGCGTGCGCCAGTCCTCGGCCATCGCCTTCTCGGCGGAGGTATCGATCAGAAGATGCCGCGCCATCTTCGAAAGGGAGGCGATCGTCAGATTGTCGGCGATGGACCAGAGCGGAAACACGCCGTCCGTCTGGCGGTCGCCCGCGACCATGGCGACGGGTCCCGCGACCTTGACGCCGGGTACTTTGCGCGAGGCCGCCTCGAAGACGCGGATCAGCATGTCTGTCTGGCCGTGGCCACCGAGCCCTGCAAGCCCGATGATCTCGCCGCGATGCGCGGTCAGGCGCCGCGTGTCGCCCGTCCGCCCGCTGTCGGCATCGACGACGGGCTCGCCATGCGCGCGCTTCGACTGATGCGCACCGGTGTTTTGCGCATGGACGACGCTGCCCATGCTTTCCACAAGCGTGTCGCGCGTGAAATCGGTTGCGGCGCGTTCCGCCACCACCTGCCCGTCGCGCATCACGACGATGCGGTCGGCGGTCGACAGGATTTCGCCGAGAAGATGCGAGATCAGCACGACTGCCCCGCCTGCTGCAACGAAGCTTCGCACATAGGCCAGCAATTGCCCCGCCAGCACCGCATCCAGCGATGAGGTCGGCTCATCGAGGATGACCAGCCGGACCGGCCGGTCGGAGGCGGAAAAGGCGCGCGCGATCTCCACCATCTGGCGCCGCGCGATCGACAGATCGCCGACGACCGCATCCGGGTCGATCCCATGCTGCGGGAAAATGGCGTCGAGCTGCTTGCGGATCAGCGCCGCGGCGCGGCGCCGCCATCCGAAACCCTTGAGCGACGGATGCATGATCCGCGCATTCTCGGCGACCGACAGGTTCGGGCAAAGCGACAGTTCCTGAAAAACGCAGCGCACGCCGTGGAGATTGGCATTGGCAACGCCGTAGCGCGCGGTCACGTCCTCTCCGTCGACCACGATCCGTCCGGTGTCTGGCGCCAGCGTGCCCGCGAGCACATGCATGAGCGTCGACTTGCCAGCACCGTTGTGGCCGACGAGACCGACGCAACTTTGCGCTGGGATCACCAAATTGACGCCCGCAAGCGCTCGCACCGCGCCGAAGCTCTTTGCGACACCGTCGAGATGGACGAGGGAGACTGTCTGATCTGTCATGACGTCCGGTATTCAGGGCGCGAGATCGGGCCTTGGCAGCGACCGCTACGAAAAGTCGGGCGGGAGTGCGACCTCCCGCCCGGACCTTCCTTCGACATTACTTGCCGGCAATGACCTTCTGCGCGTCTTCCAGCGAATACTCGACATTGGCGACGCCGCCGGCTTCCGTCGTCTCCAGGCTCTTTTCGAGCGTGTCCTGATCGATGCGCAGGAACGGAACGTTGAGGTCCTTCGGCACTTCCTTGCCGTCGAGGATCTGCTGGGCGACCCAGAAGGCGAGCGTCGAGACGCCGGGGGCAATCGAAGCCGACATGGTCTCGTAGCCGCTGGCGTCCTTCTGTTCCTTCCACCAGGCGAGTTCGTCCTGGCGGTTGCCCATCACGATAATCGGCATCTTGCGGTTGGCGGCCTTGAAGGCCTGCGCCGCGCCATAGCCGTCGCCGCCCTGAGTGACGACGCCGACGATATCGTCGGGCAGCGACGGCAGGATGCCGGCGACGGCCTTCTGCGCGACGTCCTGCGCCCAGTCGCCATGCACCGAGCCGACGATCTTGAACTGCGGGTTCTCGGCGACGCCCTCATGGATGCCCTTGGAGATCTCGTCGTCGACGAAGACGCCTGCAAGGCCGCGGATCTCGAGCAGGTTGCCGCCATCCGGCAGCTTGCCCTTGAGGTATTCGACCTCGTCTTTGCCCATCTTCTTGAAGTCGACGGCGATGCGCCAGGCGCAGGGTTCCGTAACGATGCCGTCGAAGGAGACGACGGTGATGCCGGCGTCGCACGCTTCCTTGACCGCGCCATTGAGCGCATCCGGCGAGGCCGCGTTGATGACGATCGCGTCATAGCCCTGCAGAATCATGTTCTGGATCTGCGCGGCCTGTTCCGTCACCTGGTTTTCGGCGGTGGTAAAGGGATCTGCCGCGGCGACGATTCCGTCGGCGACGGCCTTGCTCGTCACCTTGTCCCAGCTCTTCAGCATGGCCTGGCGCCAGGAATTGCCGGCGTAGTTGTTGGAGAGCGCGATTTTCTTGCCCGACGTATCGGCCTGCACGGCGGTCGCCGCCAGCACGAGACCTGCGGTCAGCAGGGCCGCGTTGAGTGTCTTCAGCATGTCTGTTCCTCCCGTTTGATGTGCATTCCATTGCCTGGCGATCCTCCCGCCAGGATTCAGCTCCCCGATATTCGGGCGACTACATGGTCGCGCCGATCTGCCAGGGAACGAATTCGTTGTCGCCGTAGCCGAGTTCTTCAGACTTGGTGCGCTTGCCCGATGCGACGGCCAGGATCTCGTCGAAGATCTCGCGACCCTTCTCCTGCAAGGTAACGCCGTGAAGGACATCGCCGCAGTTGATGTCCATGTCCTCGACCATCTTCTCGTACATCGGCGTGTTGGTGGCGAGCTTGATCGATGGGGTCGGCTTGCAGCCATAGGCGGAACCCCGCCCCGTGGTGAAGGCGAGCACGTTGGCGCCGCCGGCGACCTGTCCGGTGGCAGCGACCGGATCGTAGCCGGGCGTGTCCATGAACACGAAGCCCTTCTCCGTCACCTGATCGGCATAGTGGTAGACGGCATTCATGGTGCTCGAACCGCCCTTGGCAGCCGCGCCGAGCGACTTTTCCAGGATGGTCGTCAAGCCGCCGAGCTTGTTGCCGGGCGATGGGTTGTTGTTCATCTCCATGTTGTTGCGGGCGGTATAATCCTCCCACCAGTGGATGATCTCGACCAGCTTCTCGCCGACTTCGCGGTTCTTCGCGCGGCGGGTGAGCAGGTGCTCGGCGCCGTAGATCTCCGGCGTTTCAGACAGGATCGCGGTGCCGCCGTTCTTGACCAGAATATCGGCCGCGACGCCGAGCGCGGGGTTCGCGGTGATGCCGGAATAGCCGTCCGAGCCGCCGCATTGCAGGGCAAGCATCAGGTCGGAGGCAGGCAGCGTCTCGCGCCTTGCCTGGTTGACGGTGGGCAGCATCGCCTTCACCGCCTCGACGCCCGCCGCCACCGTCTTGCGCGTGCCGCCGACTTCCTGGATCGTCATGGTGCGGAAGGTCTCGCTCTCGGTGACGCCGTAGGCCTCCTTGAAGCGCGGGATCTGGAAACCCTCGCAGCCCAGCCCGACCATGATGACGCCGCCCATGTTCGGGTTGGTCGCATAGCCCCAGGTGGTCTTCTTCAGCGTGTCGAAGATCACGCCGCGATAATCGATGACGCAGCCATTGGCCTGCTTCAGCGCGACGATGCCGTCGATGTTGGGGTAGTCGTCGAGCACGCCGGAGCGTTCGATCTCCCTGGCGATGAAGCCGGCGACCGTGGTGGAGCAGTTCACGCTGGTCAGGATGCCGATATAGTTGCGGGTGCCCGCCTTGCCGTTGGCACGGCGAAAGCCCTGGAACGTCGCCTGCTCCTCGACGGGCAGGATGTTTTCAGGGCGGGCGCCTTGCGCGAACTGGTAATCGCGCTCGAAGGCACCGTGCTCGGGTCCCATGTCGCAATTGTGCTCGTGCACCCAGTCGCCGGGCGCGATCGGCTTGGATGCGAAACCTATGATCTGGCCGAACTTGACCACAGGTCCGCCCGGCGCGATCGGCCGGCTGGCGACCTTGTGGCCGAAGGGAATGCGCTGCAGCGCCGTCAGACCATCGCCGAGCGCGGCGCCGGCCTCGATCTTCACGGTGGCGACGATCACGTTGTCCTCGGGGCTCAGCCGCAGTGTCTGTGTGCCCGTCTTGATGGTGTCTGTTGCCGCCACGATGATCCTGTCCGCCTGCCTGTCTGGGTTGACGCTTGTCGGGCGACCATACTAACATGTCAGTATGAATCGCAAGGCAAAAGTGCCTATGCCCGAACACCCTGCCGCCGCTCGCCGCGCGCCGCCGCAGGCGACCCTGGACCCGTGACGCCATGCGGCAGCTGCGGACATCCGAAGCCAAAGGTCTGGAGCGCCCGCATGGCGGCGCGACCGAGCGCGTTGTCGAGGCGCTGCGCGAGGCCATCGTCACGCTGGAGATCGCGCCCGGCACATCGCTCGACAAGGCGGCGCTGACCGCGCGGTTCGGCGTCTCGCGCTTTCCGATCGCGGCCGCATTCAACAGGCTCAAGGCCGAGGGCCTGATCGAGATCCGGCCGCAGAGCGGCTCGATCGTCTCGCTCATACGGCTGGCCGACGCGCGGGAAAACATGTTCCTGCGCCGGGCGCTGGAGGGCGAGACGGTGGCGATGCTCGCCGCCAGGAGCGACCCCGACCTCATGGTCGAGGTGGAGCGCAACCTGCGCGACCAGCAGGCCGCGATGGATGCCGACGACCGGCAGGGCTTCCATCGCCTAGACCTGGAATTCCACGATCTTCTGACCAGCGCCATCGGCTATCCGCGCATGCGCGCCACGGTCGAGCATGCGCGGCTGGCGCTCGACCGCGTCCGGCGCCTGCTGTTCACGCCGCGCCGCCACGCGGCGAGCTATGCCGAGCACCGGGAGATTTTCGAAGCGGTGCGGGACGGCAAGCCCGATCTGGCCCGCGCCGCGATGGCTGGCCACATCGATTCCGTGATGAACGAGCTCGAGGCCTTTTCCATCAGCAATCCCGATGTCTTTGCCGACCGGTCGGGCACGACTGCGGTTGCCGGCAGGACGATCCGGACGGCCAGTGCGGCGGCCGGCCATCCCAGCTGAGACTGAGAGGCGGAACCTTGCGCCTGATGTGGCGAGGTCCGACGAAGCGATGGCTCCTTAGCCGTCAGCGGTAGCCCGCTGCCTGCAGCTCGAACAGCTCCGCATAGCTTCCGCCCTGCGCCACGAGCTCGTCATGGGTGCCTTGGGCCTCGACCTTGCCGTCGGCCAGAACCAGGATGCGGTCGGCCATGCGCACGCTGGAGAAGCGGTGCGAGATGAGAATGCCCGTCTTGCCCTTGCTAAGTTCCTTGAAGCGCTTGAATACCTCGAATTCGGAGCGGGCGTCGAGTGCGGCGGTCGGCTCGTCGAGGATCAGGACATCCGCCTCGCGCATGTAGGCGCGGGCGATGGCGATCTTCTGCCATTCGCCGCCCGACAGTTCGACGCCGTTCTTGAAGCGCTTGCCGATCATCTGGTCATAGCCGCCGGCAAGGCGATCGATCACCGCGTCGGCCTGGCTGCGCTGCGCCGCCTGTCTGATCCGCTCGATATCGCCGCGCGCGTCGATGCGTCCAACCGCGATGTTGTCGCCCGCCGTCAGATTGTAGCGCACGAAATCCTGGAAGATGACACCCATCGAGCCGCGCAGAGCCTCCAGGTCGTAATCGCGCAGATCGCGGCCGTCGAGCAGGATGCGGCCTTCGTCGGGATCGTAGAGGCGCGTCAGCAGCTTCACGAGCGTTGTCTTGCCTGCACCATTCTCGCCGACCAGCGCGACCACTTCACCGGCGTTGAGCGTGAAGCTGAGATTGCGCACGGCCCAGCGCTCGGCGCCAGGGTAGATGAAGCCGACATTCTCGAACACGAAACCCTGTGTGATCGGCTTCGGCACCGGCAGCGGGTTCTCCGGCGACAGAATCTCCGGTTCCACGTCGAAGAAGGAGAGCAGGTCGTTGAGATAGAGCGCCTGGCCGGCGACCGTCGAGAAGCCGGTCAGCAGGCTTTCGAGCAGCGTGCGCAGCCGGCGGAAGGAGCCAGCCAGGAATGTGAGGTCGCCCACTGAAAATTCGCCGGCCAGTGTCCGCAACACGATATAGGCATAGGCGAGGTAGTAGCCGATCGTGCCGACGGCAGTGAACAGCCCTCCCCACCCGGCGCGCCGCACGGCGAGCCTGCGGTTGGCGGCGTAGAAGGCGCGCGCCAGCTCGGTGTAGCGTTCGATCAGGAAGCCGTTGAGGCCAAAAATCTTGACCTCCTTGGCCGTCTCGACGCTCGCCGCGGTCTGGCGGACATAATCGAGCTCGCGCCGCTCCGGCGTGCGGCCGAAGTCGAGCGAGTAGCTCTTCGCGTTGAAATGCGATTCGCCGAGAAAGGCGGGCACGACGGCGACCAGCAGCAACACGATCAGCCAGGGGGCATAGATCATCAGGCCGGCAGCGAAGCTCACCACCGTGACCATATCCTGCGCCTGGCCGAAAAGCTGGGCCATCAGCGTCATGCGCCCGCTCGTCTGGCGGCGCGCGCGCTCGAGCTGGTCCTGGAACTCGGCGTCCTCGAAATCCTCGAGGTCGAGGGTTGCGGCGTGCTCCATCAGCCGGATGCTCGACGCGTTGGTTACCCGCTCGGCCAGCAGGCTGTCGATCAGCGACACGATGCGGCCGAGCACGTCGGCCAGCACCGCGAGCGCGAATTCGGCGCCGATCAGCAGGCCGAGCCAGTTCAGCCTTCCGCTATCCAGCCATTCGGAGAGGTTGGCCGGTCGCACCGGCACCTGCAGCAGCAGCACCACGTCGTCGATGATGAGCTTGCCGATATAAAGCGTCACGACCGGCAGCAGCGCGCGCACCAGGCGCAGAAGCAGCGACGAGATCATCAGGCTCGGGCTTGTGCGCCACACCATGGCGATGAAGGGGCGCAGGTTCCTGAGCGCACCGAAACGGTCCTTCAAAGACTGCGCCGCTTGCGGCGAGCCTCCGGCGGGCGGAGGCGCAAAGCCCTTCGGCTGCCTGCCGCCGCCACTATATGTTCGCGGCATCGATCGGTTCCGGCTGATGCTGTGGACATGTCTGCATGCCCGCTTCTAGGCCGCATTAGGCGACGTGTTAAGTTAAGTTTGTAGCCTCGCACAGGTGGTTACGGGAGGAAGGTCGCGCGCCGTCTTTTTGGCTCGACAGCGGCTGCGGGGCAAAGCATGCTCGGCTTCAGGCGGGATGCAGCGCACCATGCCGGGAGGAGAAGCCGCGGCAACGCGGCAGCAACAGCGGGCAATCGCCGGTCTTGACGACCGGAAACCACTTTTTTGTCCAATTTCATGGTGTTTGCTGGGCAATGTCATCTGACGAAAAGACCGTCCTCATGCCCCATCCCGAAAGCGTTGCCATCGGCACGCAGCTGAGCGGGACCTATCAACTCGACGAGCGCATCGCGTCGGGTGGCATGGGCGAGGTGTTTCGCGGCCACAATATCCACACCAAGGACCCCGTCGCCATCAAGATCGTGCTGCCGGAGTTCGCGCGCGACGCGACCATCCTGGCCCTGTTCCGCAAGGAAGCGTCGATCCTCAAGCATCTCGCGCACGGTGCGATCGTACGATATGAGATCTTCACGATCGACCAGGGCATCGGACGTCCATATCTGGCGATGGAGTTTGTCGACGGACCATCCTTGGCCGACATGCTCGCGCGCCAGCCCCTCTCCAAGGAAGACGCACGCAAGCTGCTTTTCCGGTTGGCCTCCGGCCTCGCTGCCGCGCATGAGGCCGGCATCGTCCATCGCGACCTGTCGCCGGACAACATCATCCTGCCAGGCGGCGCCGTCGAGCGCGCCAAGATGATCGATTTCGGCATTGCCCGCTCGGCGACGGTCGGCGGCGGCGAGACGCTGATCGGGGGCACATTTGCCGGCAAGTACGATTTCGTTTCGCCGGAACAGCTCGGGATGGCCGGCGGCGAGGTGACCGAACGCGCCGACATCTACGCGCTTGGCCTCGTCCTTTGCGCGGCGCTCCTGGGCCGACCGATCAACATGGGCGGCAGCCAGGTCGACGTGATCGACAAGCGCCGCGGCGTGCCCGATCTGTCTGGGATCGAGCCGGGCCTGCGCCCCCTGCTCGAGGCGATGCTGCAGCCTAGTCCTGATGACCGGCCGGCGGGCATGGCCGACATCGCACGGCAGGTCGCAGCCCTCGACGCTTCTCCGCCAGACTCCACGGAGGTGACCGACGCGCCACCGTCCGAACCGACGCGGATCCTGCCGATGCCGCCCGTGACGCAAGCGGCCGCCGCGCCGCCAGCCGAAGCGATCAAGGAGGAACCGGGGCCTCCGGTTGCGATTTCGGTCTCGCCGAAACCCAACCCTGCCTGGGAAAGCCCAGGGAAGATGTCGCCCTGGGATGCCCCTCGGGAGGCGGGACAGGTCTGGGGCGCGCCTGTTCCCCCCCAGCCTCGTCCGGCCGCGACTCCGTTGGTGGCGATTCCTTCCGGCGAAACCCCGTCCTGGCTGGGCGGCTCGAATCCCCCGGCAGAGGCAGAGGCGCCATGGCGGATCGGAGGCGCCACGCCACCACCTCCGTCGGCGCGACCAGTCCAGACGGCTGCCATCAACACCACAGGCCGCGGCCAACCGCCCAACCAGCCCATCCAGAGGTCCAGGCGTCCGAAAGTCCTGCCGCTGGTGATCGGCGTGGGCGCATTCGCCATCCTCGCGCTGGCCGGCGCCGGGACGTACTATTCCGGCCTGTTCGACGCCGTGGATGCGCCTGCCCCGGTGGCCAGGCCAGCAGCGTCACAACCGGAGACGAGCGGACCGCAGCAGGCCACCCGCCCCGTCGCGAAGCCGTCCGAGCCGCCGCCCGTCAATAGCGGCCTCAAGGCCATGTCCAACGCAGCCGATCGGGTCGCGTGGCTGCGGGACTATCCGAACGGTCCCTGCTTCTACGCCGGCGCGACGGCGGTCAGCGGCGCCGCCATGAACATGCAGGGCCTGAGCGATTCGGAGGCGCCGTTCCACAGGCTGATGGCGGACTACACCGCCAAGTTCGGGTCGGAAGCCAACATGACCGTCCAACTGATCCGGCCGGCCCAGTGCGTGGTGACCGAGTTCATGAGCGGGCTACGCGGCTCGTCGGCCCAAGCGCCCGCTCTGTCGCTCACCGATTTCAAGCTCGCCGACAAACAGCCAGTGACGGGCGAAGTCGACGCTCCGGACGACATGCGGACTTACCTGCTGCTTGTCGACGACGACGGCGTTGCCCACAATATCTCGCGCTTCCTCACGCCATCCGACGGCAAGTCGGGCTTCAGCGTGCCGATCATGCTCGACAGCAAGGCCAAGGCGATGAGCGGCGGCGTCCCTCAGCTTCTCCTGGCGATCACGGCGAATGGTCCGGTCGCCGCGCTGGACGGAGAGGCTTCGGCTCCCGCCACCAGTGTCCTGCCAGGCGTGCTCAAGGAGTTCCGTGACAAGAGGCTCAAGGGTGCCGCGACTGCGCGCTACTTCGTCGTCGAGGGATAAGGGCGGCCCTATTCACCTTCGGTTCAGGCGATGAATGCGATAGACATTCGCCGCTTGGGATCAGGCGTTGATTCTGATGATACGGGAGCCTTTGGGGACATGACCTCGAACACGTTGGACTTGGATGCCGCAATGGCCGAGCCGCAGCCGCGCCGAAACGTCCTGCGCCGGATCGGACTGCTCGGCGCCGCCCTGCTTGCCGTGTCGACGATGCCAGCGATTGCCGCGGGCCCGGCGCGCAAGCGCGTGATCGTGACCCTGATCGACATCGACCGCGAGTCTGAGATCGAGGAACTCTTTGCTGCCTTGCGCCGATATGACTATCGCCTCGTGCGCGTCGAGGAGGACAGGCCGACCGTCATCCTTGACGTCTCGGACAGGACGCTGCGCATGCTGCGCCGCCTCGACGTGGTCGCATCGGTAAGCCTCTACGAACCACCCCCGCCCCCGGAGGCGAGGCTGCAGCTGTTCCGCGTCTCGATCCGCCGCAACGTCGATTTCAACGATGCCGTCGAGACCGTCCGCGATCAGTTGCAGGAGGCCAGGCACAAGGTCGTTCAGGTCGACCGCGCCACCCGCAGCATGCTGATCCGGATGCGCGAGACGGACATCCCGCTGATCGCGGCCTTGCGCGTCGTGCGTAGCGTCGTCGCCGAGGATGGCAGCTCGCCCATTCCGGAAGGCGAACGGCCGGATGACGACGGCATCTCGCCGATCCCCGAGGGCGAAAACCCCACCCACGCCGTGCGCCGGTCGAAGAAGCAGCGCATCATCGTCCAGTTCGATGCCAACCGAAACCGCAACGCAGAGATCCGGCGCATCCTGAGGGCGCTGGAAGGCCTGCCTCACAGGGTATTGACGCGTTTCGAGGTCACCCCCGCCATCGTCATCGAAATGGATGATCGCGGCATGCAGCGGCTGCGCCGCCTGCCCGGCATCCGGCTTCAGGCCGACGGATTGGCCTCGCCGTTGTGAGCTGGCGACCTATCAGCGGAAGCCGGTGACCCTGATCACCTCGGCTGGCGAGGTCAGGCCGGCCAGCGCCTTCTGGACGGCGTCGTCGGCCATCGTCGTCATGCCCTCGGCAAGGGCCGCAGCCTCGATCTGGGCATTGTCGGCGCCAGCCGAGGCCAGTTTGACGATGGTATCGCTCATGGTCAGGATCTCGAACACAGCGATGCGGCCGCGGAATCCTGCCCCGCTGCAGCGCGCGCAGCCGACCGCCTCGAAGACGGGCGAGTCGCGCGTGAAACCCACCGCCTCGTAGCGCTCGTCGGAGGCAAGCACCTCGTCGCTCAACCGCATCGGGCGCTTGCAATGGTCGCAGAGCCTCCGGACCAGCCGCTGCGCGACGATGCCGCGCACCGCACCGACCAGCAGGAAGGTCTCGACCCCGAGATCGCGCAGCCGCGTGAAGGCCGCCGCGGCCGTGTTGGCGTGGACCGTCGTCAGCACCAGATGGCCGGTGAGAGCGGCCTGCACGGCGACATGCGCGGTTTCGCCGTCGCGGATTTCGCCGACAAGAATGACATCGGGGTCCTGGCGCACGAAGGAGCGGATGGCGGCCGAAAAGGTCAGCCCGATCGCCGGCTGGATCTGCGCCTGCACGATCCCCGGTATCTGATACTCGACCGGATCCTCGATGGTGACGATCTTGCGGCCAGGGTCGTTCAGCCGCGACAGGGCTGCGGCCAGCGTCGTCGTCTTGCCGCTGCCGGTCGGGCCGGCAACCGCGATCAGGCCGTGGACATGATCGAGCAGCCGGTACAGCGTATGCCTGTCGCGATCGCCCAGGCCGACCGCCTGCAGGTCGATCAGCGTGCCCTCGCGTTGCAGGATGCGCATCGCGAGCGTTTCGCCATGGATGGATGCGAGCGTGGCGACGCGCAGCTCGATGTCCCGCTCGCCGATCCTCAGCCGCATGCTGCCGTCCTGCGGCTTGCGGCGCTCGGCAATGTCGAGACCGGCGAGCACCTTTATGCGCGACACGATTGCCTCGCCGAGATCCTGGGCGGGCGACGGCATGACGCGCAGCACGCCGTCGATGCGAAAGCGCAGCACGAGGCGCGTGCGCATCGGCTCGATGTGGATGTCGGTGGCCCTGAGATCCAGCGCACGACGGAACATGTCGTCGACGGCGACGACGACCGGCGCGCCGCTGGCAAGATCGCGCAGATCGGCGATGGCTGCGTCGGAGGCATCCCCGTCGCGCACGGTCTCGTCGGCATCCGTCGCGCCGTAGAGCCGCTGCAGGCAGGCTTCCAGGTCGGGCGCGGAGACGACGCACAGTTCGGCCTCCTCGTCCATGACCGAAAGCAGTGCCTCGATGGGTTCGCGGTCGCCCGGATGCAGAACGCCGATCAGCATTTCGCCGTCATCGGTGGCCAGCGGCATCACCCAATTGTCCATCAGGAAGCGCAGCGAAAGTTTTTGCGCCGTGGCGCGCGACGCATTGACGACCGTCCGGTCCATCAGCCGCAAGCGGAAGAAATTGGCGAGGAAGGTGGCGAGCGCGTCGGCATCGACCAGTTGCGTCTCGACCAGGCGATGCAGGTCGGCCGCCCTGGGACGCTCGATGTCGCCCAGCACGTTGCGGATGGCGTCAAGGCTGGCAAGCCCCGCATCGGCCATCGCCGACAGCATTGTCAGGTCGTTCTTGCGCGGCTCGTGAAGGTTCATCGTGTCCCGGCGGTCCGTGCTTGCGCGTCGCATCGATGCGCGGTCGATTCGTTGCCCTTGCGCAACGGATAAACCATCTCGGCAGAATGCAAGGTGAAATCAGGGCTCTACGGTTGTCAAGACAAGTCCCTCCCGATACGGTCCAAAATAAAAGTGCTGTTGCTTTAAAAGTGCTTGGTGGGGTGTTTGGTGAGGGTTGGCAGGCTTTGGCGGAGTGTCGCGGCCAAACCGGCGTTTTTGCGCAGGTCCGCGTTCGTGTGCGCAATCGTACTCGTTTCAGCCTGCACCAGCACTGGCCAGTATCTCGAGGAGACGGCCGCGCGTCCCGATCCGCTGGCGGGCGTCGCCGATGCCGACCTGAAGGCGCGCCAGGCCAAGGGCGGCGGTTTCCTGTCCGGCTTCGGCTTTGCCAATCCCAGGGCACGGCAGGGCAAAGCCTATTTCGGGTCCGACACGAACCTGACTACCGGAGAACGCGAGTCGCTCGACCGCCTCGGAAATGAACAGTTCGAGGTCAGTCTGGCGGATGCCGACGTCGCCGTGGCCGCGCGCAGCGTGCTCGGCGACATCCTTGGCATCAGCTACACGCTCGACCCGCGCGTCACCGGCAAGGTCTCCATCGTCACGGCGAGGCCCGTGGCCGCGAGCGAAATCCTGCTCATGTTCGAGAGCTCGCTGCGCAGCAATGGCGTCGCGATGGTACGCGAGAGCGACAGGCTGCGCCTGCTGCCGGCATCCGAGGCGCTCGGCGTCGCTGAACTCGACCAGAATGTCGAGATACAGCCCGGCTATGGCGTAACGGTCTATGCGCTGCAGCATGTCTCGGCGGACACCATCCTTCCATTGCTCGAGAATTTCGTGGCGAGGGCGGGCATGGTGCGCGTCGATCCGGGCCGCAATGCGCTCATATTCCAGGGTACCGCCGGCGAGCGCAGCGCCGCCATCGAAGCGGCGAAGTCCTTCGACCAGGACTGGCTCGCCAGCGAATCCGTCGGCATCTTCCCGGTCCAGAACTCCAACGTGACAGCCATGATGTCCGAGCTGAACCGTGTGCTCGACCTTGGCGAAGGCGGGCGCGGCCGCAACACAATGCGGCTGCAGCCGATCGAGCGCAGCAACTCCATCCTCGTCGTCGCCAAGTCGCGCACCATGCTGCAGCGCGCCGCGACCTGGATCGAGCGGCTCGACAACAATGATGCCGGCTCCTCGAACCTGCGTGTCTACAAGGTGCAGTATGTCGACGCCCGGCAGCTTGCCCGCATGGTCAACGACGTCTTCAGCGGTTCTGCATCCGGCGCCTCGACCGAGGACGCCGCCGCGCAGTTCCCGCCCGGGTCAAGCGCTCTGACCGACCAGAGTGGCAGCGATGGCCTTTCGGCGCCCTCCGTCAACCAGCGCATGGCCGACCAGGCTCCGATCGATCCGGCAGCGCCGATCGGATCAAACCCGGGTGGCGTGACCGCGCCTGTCTCGCCTGAAGGTTCGGGCCTTCAGGGGGGCATCCGCGTTACGGCGAACCCCGAAAACAGCTCGATCCTGATCTATGCGCCCCCTCACCAGCAGAAGATCATCGAACAGGCCATCATGGCGCTGGACCGTCCGTCGGCGCAGGTGGCAATCGAGGCGACGATTGCCGAAGTCTCGCTGAACAACGATCTGCAATACGGGGTTCAGGTGTTCCTGAAGTCGGAAAGCGTCGGTGCGGGGAAGAACAAGGGCTCGATCGGCCTCTTCCAGCAGGCCGGCAAGGCCGCGCTGTCGCGCGTGCTGCCGGGCTTCAACCTGCTGCTGGGATCGGAGACCGATCCGCGCGTCATCATCGACGCGCTGCGCGGTGTCACCGAGGTCAAGGTGCTTTCGACGCCCTCGGTCGTCGTGATGGACAACAAGTCGGCGACGCTGCAGGTCGGCGACGAAATTCCGATCGTCACGCGCACCGCCCAGTCGGTAACCGATCCCGAAGCGCCGGTGGTCAACAATGTCGAGTTCCGCAACACGGGCGTCATCCTCAACGTCCTGCCCAAGATCACCGCCAATGGCACGATCAACCTCGTGATCGAGCAGGAGATCAGCTCCGTCGTTCCCGGGGACGCCGCCTCGCTGACGCCCACGATCGCCAAGCGGCGTATCAGTTCGACCGTGTCGGTGACCAGCGGCCAGACGGTGCTGCTCGGCGGCCTGGTCAGCGAGCGCCAGCAGCGCGGTCGCTCCGGTGTCCCGGTGCTGGGTGACCTTCCGTTGATCGGCGACGCTTTCCGGTCGAACACGAACAGGGCATCCCGTACCGAACTGATCGTCCTGATCCGGCCGCAGGTCATCCGCGACAGCCTGGACGCACAGCAGATCGCGGAGCAGATGCGCTCGCAGCTTCTCCTGATGAACGAGCCATCGCGCAACGTGCCGCTCAAGCGGCCGGCCAAGACCATCATCGAATGACGCGACGGCGCGCGCGACGATACGGCATGCTGATCGGCACGCCGTTCCTCGCGGCCGTCGTTTTGCCCGCACTCATCGATCGACCCGCCTGGCTGCTTGGGGCTGGTGCCGCGCTATGCCTGGTGGCCGCTGCCATTGCCGTCCACGACCTCACCAGCATGCTGATCCCCGACCGATATACGGCAAGCCTCGCCGGCATCGGCGCGCTCGCGCTGGTGGCGGACGGAGCCACGCCAGTGGATGTCCTCGTGGCGGCCGCTGGAGCGCTGGCCATCGGCGCCGGGCTGTTTGCCATCAGCCTCGCCTATGGCTGGATCAGGGGTTTCGACGGCATCGGCCTGGGCGACGTCAAGCTCCTGGCCGCGTCCGCCATGCTCGTCGGACCATGGGGCATCGGCCTGCAACTGGTGCTCGCCACCACAGCGGCCCTGACCTTCGTGGTCATCCGATCGGTCCGCCGCCGCCGTCGCCTGCGGGCCACCACCCGCATCCCGTTCGGCGCCTTCCTGGCGCCATCGGCGGTCATCGTCTGGGCCTGGTTTCCGTTTGGCTGAGCCGTGTCTGCCGGACCAAACCGCGCTTCGGGTGAGACCTTGACCTGGCTCGGCCGCCCACCGTAAATGCAGCCGACCGGCACGACGCTGGTCGCAACCGTGAAGGATGCGTTCCGCTGGCGCACTCATACGCAGCCGCGAGACATGCTCGAAGCAGGCGCGGGGCGATCCTGGTCGGGGTTCTCTGGATCCTCGTCTTCCTCGGCTTCCTCGCGGTGGTCCTGCGCATTCATATCGGCAGTGTCGTCACCAGCGTCCGCGTCACCGAGGACAAGGCGGCCGCCCGCATCATTGCGGAGGCCGGGTTGGCCCGTGCCGCAGGGCTTGTACTCGCGGCGCCGTTTGCCAGCGAGGATGGCGGAATCCAGGACCAGTTCCAGGACCAGGTCGAAACGGATACCGGGGAGGTCTCCGTTTCACTGACGAACGAGGCCTGGCGCATCGACCTCAACACCGCAGAAAAGCCGCTGGTGATTGGCGCCCTGCGGGCCGCCGGCGCCGACGCGGCGCTTGCCGAAACGCTCTCCACGCGGATCATGGAGCGCCGCGGGCGCCAGCAGCAGGCGCCGCCCAGCCCCGAACTGGCCAACAGCCAGCAGGAAGGGCCGCCTCCCGAAGGTCCGGCGCCCAGTGCCGACCCATTGCAGACGGTTTCCGAAATCGCCCTCATCGAGGGCATGCCGGAGGCGGTGGCGCTTGGATTGGGCCCCTTCACGACCGTTTCGTCCGGGCTCAAGGGCGCTCGCCTTGACGCACTCGACCCCCAGGTACTGCGGTTCATACCGGGGCTGCCGTCCAGCGTCGAATCGGCGCTCGCCCGCTACCGCAGCGGCAGGATCACGCGCGACGAACTCGACCAGCTTCTCGCCTCCGTCGAGTACCACACGAGCGACAAGGCGGCGACATGGAGGGTCTCGCTCAGGGTCGAACTGCCGGCCGGCCACAGCGAGTCGCATGAGGCACTGATCATGATTTCGCCAGAAGACAATGCACCATACCGCATCATCGACTGGCGGCGCGTCACTGGCGATGGCGGGTAAGCATATGGGAACATTCGTCGCGGGATGCCTTGAGAGCGGCGCCCGGGGCCCTTATTCTCGGCAGGCGGCCGGACGTCCGCATTGCTGAAGGGGACAGGATGAAGGACGCTATCATGCGATCGTCATTTGGCGGCGCCCTGCGCGCGCTGGACGGTTGGATCGACGGGCCGGCAACGCTCATCAGCGAGCGATGGCATGCCGTGCGCCCGGGCGAACGCGTGGTGGCGCGGATCGCCGAGGACGGCCGATCCGTCATGTTCTCTTCCGAAGGACGCGGCGCCGCGACGCAGTTGCTCGTCCCGCTCGCGCCCGATCAGGATCAACAGGCCCGCGCCGCGCTGGGCGCCATGCTGGCCGAGCGCGACGTGACCATCGTGGTGCCCAAGCCATGGGTGATCGAGCGGCGCGTCGAACTCCCCCTGGAGGCAGCAGGCCATCTCGAAGGTATCGTGGCCTCGCGCGTCAGTTCGCTCTCGCCCATTGCGCCGCACGAGACGCTGTTCGGCCACCGGGTGCTGAACGTCGATCGTGCGCTGAAGAAGCTGTCCGTCGGCATCGTCATACTGCCCAGGAACCGGATTGCCCGCACCCTGGAGGTCATCGAAGGGGTGAAATGGCGCGAGGTGACGGTCGAGGCACCGTTCGGCGATGGCGACCCGATCACGCTCTACCCGCGCCGCTCGGGCGTGGCTGTGTCGCGCCGGCGCGTCAAGCAGATGACGACCGTGCTGCTGGCGGCCAGTGTCGGCTCGGCGATGGCTGCATTCATCGCGGGCCCGTTCGTCACCAGCTACTATGAAGGCCGACGCGCCGAGTTCGACGCCCGCGCGACTGCGGCGCGCGCGACAATCGCCGCTGCCGCCCAGCCCGACCAGGCCGCGACCCTGCCGGAGCAGGCCGCACTCGACCTGAAGAACGGATCGATCAGTGCGCTTGGTGCACTCGACGACCTCGCGAACGCGCTGCCAGACCATTCCTTCGCGACGGAGATTTCCCTGGTCGAGGGCCGCATCCGCCTCACCGGACGCACCACCGACCTCCCCGATGTCCTGACCCAGCTCGAATCGTCCGGACGCTTCCTCGACAGCAAGCTGGTCGGCACCGCACAGCGCGCAGACGATGGCTTTTCCTCCGATTTCGAGCTGGAGACACGGCCCCTGATCCGCACAGGGGGAGCCCTGCAGTGAGCGCTTCACCACGGTCCGGCTACGACAAGCGCATAAGTTCCCTCGTGGTGGTCGTCGCCATCGTGATCGGCGCACTGGTCATCGACGTCAGTTCCGCCATGACCTGGCGCGACCAGGCAAGTTCCCTCTCCGACCTCAAGGCCCATACGAGAATGCTCGAGGAGCGCGCGGCATCCGTGGCCGCGATGGCCGAGCCGGGCGCCGCGCCGATGGATGCCCGGCTTCTCATCAATGGCGAGACCTCGGGCCTTGTGTCGGCCGAACTGCAGCGGATCATTTCCGACATCGCGCAACGCAGCGGCGCCGCAGTCCGGTCGCTGGACGTGCCCGAGAACGAGCCCGTCGGCGACATCGTCGACGCGACCGGCAAGAAGCTGGTGCGCGTCCGGCTCAATGCCAGCATCGAGGTGATGGAGCCCGCCCTGCCGGATCTGCTCTATGCGATCGAGACCAACCTGCCCATGCTCGTGGTCGACGCCGTCACGCTTCGGCCCAACCGCAGGATCGAGGCTAGTGCGGGCGACGAGCCTATCGCCGCACCGATCGACCGCCCCCTGGCGCTCAGCCTCACCATCTCCGCCTTCCACCTGCAGGTGCCCGAGTGATGGCGGCAGATCTGCGCGCATTGGCTGTTGTGTTGGCCACCGTTCTGGCAGCGCCGTCGGCGCTGGCACAGGCCGTCGATGACCTGCCCATCAGCGCAAAGGCGGCCTCCGACTTCAACGGCATGCGCCAGAAGCCGCTCTTTGCGCCCGACCGGCGCCCGCCGGTGGTATTCGAACCGCCCCCTCCGGAGCCGATGGTGGAAGCGCCGCCCCCCGAGCCACCTCCGCCTCCCCCGCCGATGGCGTCCGCGCCGGACTGGGAACTCGTTGGCCTGGTACGCTCCGACCGGATCAACAGCGCCATGTTCCGCGGCAGCGGCGACCCGCCGGAGTTCAGCCTGCGCAAGGGTGAATCCCGTGACGGCTGGACACTAACCGATATTGGCCGATTCGATGTGACACTGGACAGCAGCGGCGGCCGCGCCTCGCTCCGCTTCCCGGAAACGCGCGACGCCGCGCCCATGGGGATGCCCTTCAATCCCGACTTATAGTTCGACCCAAACTCTGTTATCGTTGGAAATCCACGAAGGAGCCTGCAGTCCACTCATGCACCGTCACCGCTTGATATTCGCCCTGTCGGCTGCGGCACTGTCTCTCTCCGGGGCAGGCCATGCCCGCGCATCCTTTACGCTCGAAGGCGACGCCGGCGCGCTCACGCTCGTCGCGGACCAGGTATCGCGCACCGAGGTGGTCGCGGCTATCGTCGAGAAGTTCGGGATCGAGACGACAGGGGGCGGCGTCGAGGACGGCATGGTCAGCGGCCGTTTCAGCGGTACGCTCGGCCATATCCTGAAATCGATTCTGCCGCGCAATGGCTACGCGCTTGCCTACAGCAACGGGCGCCCGGTTCGTGTGACGTTTACCGGACAGTCGCAGAACAAGGGTTTCGACGACCCGCTGGCCATGGGCTTCGCCGAGCAGGATCTGGCCGACCGTTCGGGCAATTTGACTCCTCTGCCGCAACCGCCCGAGTCCGTGATCCGCGGCCAGGCAGAGCAGCTCGCGCAGCAGCGAATACTGGCGCCAAGGGGCCAGAACGCGGAGCCGACCGTTCCTCAGGCGAGCAGCGGTCAAGCGGGCACAGGCCAACCGGACGACATGCAACGCGAGGTCGCCGAGGCAACGGCACGCGCGCTGGTCCAGCTCAAGGCACTGACCGCCGACCTCAACCGCACCGGGCAGTAGGCCGCCGCCGCCCGGGGCCGAGCCGTCAACGCTCGCGCAGGCGCTCCAGGCACATCGCCAGCGGGCCCTCGGCCGCAGCGATCTGGGATTGCATTTCGCCGTCGACCACCCCCCATACCTGCAGCGATGCCCGTATCTGGTTGCCAATGTCGAGGGCGGCGAGGAAGTAGGGGAAGGGTTCCTGCGGCGCCCAGTTAACATTGATGAGCTGGATGCCGCGCAGGAACAGCAATCCTGTCAGGCAGAACGGCCAGCGGCCGGAATGCAGATGCGCGTCCGCCTCGGGCGATTCGGCGATGATCTGGCGCGGCTGCATGAGATCGATGCCGCGCTTGTCGCGCAGCGCTGCCGCAAGCTCCTGGAAAACTGGTTCAGCCTGGTCGTAGAGCCCGCGATTGACCAGATCCTTGTAGAGCCGATAGGCGAACCCGGTCCACAACGGGCTGCCGGGCTCATGCAGCGCCATGCGGCCGGAGAGGTAGGAGTCGAAGCGGTCGCGGTCGACCAGGGTGTCGACTTTTATGGGAGCGCCGCCCACAGTGCCGCCGGCGACCAGCGTCGTGTCGGAGGCGATGACGGAGACGTTGTCGAACCCGGCCCGCTTCATGGCGGTGGCCAGGCCGTCGCGCGAGAACATGGTGATGTGGTAGCCGGGCGACAGGGCCGCCGCGAGCATCGGGTGCTTGCGGTCGTCGATGATGGCCCCGTTCGGCGTCGACATGAACAGGACGCCGCCGGGCGCGAGATGCGCCTTGAGCGTCTGCAGGAACGGGATGGGCTCGGGGATATGCTCGATGACCTCTATGGCGACGATCGCATCGAAGGTCCCGATCTCCTTTTCCGTGCCGGGCTCGAGGTGAAGGCTGTCGATACGGATGCCGAGATCGGCCACGCCCTGCTGCGCGATCGGCGAGGGGTCGATGCCGCGAGAATCCCAGCCGAAGATGCGTGCCGCGATATCGACGCCGAAGCCATAGCCGCAGCCGATTTCCAGATAGCGCGCGATCTTGCCGCGCGCGCCAATCGAAAAAGCGGGCCGCGCGAGATGGTCGACGCCCGCGCCCTGCTCGATGTAGAATCGCGTGGCATAGTCGGACACGGCGACATCGCCATAGTCGGGCGTCACGTAGCCGGGAATGAAGCGTGTCTTGCAGCGCTTGCAGTTTGCGAAGGTCAGCATCTGGTGCGGCGGCAGCAGATTGGTGACGGCGAGCACATTGTTCTTGGCGCGCGTGTCGCCGCAGGCTGGGCATGTCGCCTCGGCGGTGCCTCCGACATTCCAGTCCATCGGATTGCGCGGCTTGGTCTCACTCATCGAATAGTCTCCGTCGACCGGTCACGGTCCAGTTCAATGCAAACGCGGCTGATGCCCAGGGCGGCCAACCGTTCAGTCGGGCCGTTCTTCCGACAGCGCGATCAGATACTTGCCGTAGGAACTGCCGCGCAGCCCCTGGCCCAGTTCCCGCAGCCGCGCCGCGTCGATGAAGCCCAGATTGTAGGCAACCTCCTCGGGACAGGCGATGCGGAAGCTCTGGCGCTTTTCCAGCGCCCGCACGAATTCCGAAGCTTCCAGCATGCTGTCGGGCGTGCCCGTGTCGAGCCATGCATAGCCGCGCCCCATGCGGATGACGTTCAGCGTGCCGCGTTCGAGATAGGCGCGGTTGACGTCGGTAATCTCGAGTTCGCCGCGTTTGGACGGCTTGAGGTCGGCGACGATGTCGATCACGTTGGCGTCGTAGAAATAGAGGCCGGTCACAGCCCAGGACGAGCGGGCGACTTCAGGCTTCTCCTCGATGTGGATCGCACGCATCTGGTCGTCGAATTCCACGATGCCGTAGCGTTCGGGATCGGTGACGCGATAGGCAAAAATGCTCGCCATACCGTCGTCCAGCTTTGACCTTGCGCCGGCCATCAGATCGGTAAGGCCCTGACCGAAATAGAGATTGTCGCCAAGGATGAGCGCCGACGGGCCGCCCGCGACGAAAGCCGCGCCGATCTGATAGGCCTGCGCCAGCCCCTTGGGCTCCGGCTGCTCCGCATAGTCGAGCCGCAGCCCCCAGCGCTCGCCCGAGCCGAGCAGGCGCTTGAACTGGGGCAGGTCGGCCGGCGTCGAGATAATCAGTATGTCGCGGATGCCGGCGAGCATCAGCGTGCTCAGCGGGTAGTAGATCATCGGCTTGTCGTAGATCGGCAGAAGCTGCTTGGAGACGCTGACGGTGATCGGATGCAGCCGCGTGCCGCTGCCACCGGCAAGTATGATGCCCTTCATCGCGGGGTGCCCTCGGTCGAAGGGTTCGGCGTTGAAATCGTCCCGGTGGAGTGAAATATCATCGCAGGCGTCTCTGGTCAGGCAAAATGGGCGGGAAGATCGGCAAGCCGCGGATGCCTGCGATCCTTATCGGAGAGGATGAGGGTGTCGGCGGGATACGGCCAGGCGATTGCCAGGGCGGCATCGTCGAAGGCAAGTCCGTGATCGTGTTCCCCCGAATAGTATGCAGTGACCTGATACACAACTTCAGTGGCGGGTTCCAGCGTGCAGAAGCCATGCGCGAAGCCGACGGGAACGAGGAGTTGCCTGCCATTGTCGGCCGAAAGCTCGACCGCGACATGCCGTCCAAAGGTGGGCGAACTCCGGCGGATGTCGACGGCGACGTCGAGAATGCGGCCACGCGCCACGCGCACCAGCTTGTCCTGCGCGAAGGGGTGGCTCTGGAAGTGCAGGCCCCGCAGCGTCCCGGTTTCGGCCGACAGCGAATGGTTGATCTGGACATAGTCGTGGTTCAGCCCGGCTTCAGCGAAACGCTTTCGGTTCCACACCTCGGAAAAGAAGCCGCGTGCATCACCGATGCGGCGCGCGGTGATGATCTTGACCTCGGGCAGGTCGGTTGCTTCCACGGTCAGCATCTTTTTCGCGCACTCCATCGGGCCGCCATGACGAGCGCCCCCCTCATTGCCGGGGTCAGGCGGTCACGCCCAGCCGCTCGCCCTTGTAGACGTCGGCGCGCAGCGCCTTCCACCAGTGCTGGTTCTCCAGATACCACGCGACGGTGCCTGCAATGCCGGTCTCGAAGGTTTCGCGCGGCTGCCAGCCCAGTTCCGTCTGGATCTTGGCTCCGTCGATGGCGTAGCGGAAATCGTGGCCCGGTCGGTCCGTGACATAGGTGATCAGGCCCGCGCGCGGTCCGATGGTGCTGTCGGGTGATAGCCGGTCGAGAATGGCGCAGATCGCCATGACGACATCGATGTTGGTTCGCTGGCTGTTGCCGCCGACGCAATAGGTCTCGCCCGGCCGGCCCTCGGCTGCGGCCAGCAGGAGGGCGGTGACATGGTCGTCGACATGGAGCCAGTCGCGCACATTGGTGCCCTGGCCGTAGACGCGGATCGGCCGTCCCTCCAGCGCGTTGATGATGGTCAGGGGAATGAGCTTCTCCGGAAACTGGAACGGGCCGTAATTGTTGGAGCAGTTGGTGATGATGGTGGGCAAGCCATAGGTGTGGTGCCATGCATTGACGAAGTGGTCGCTTGCCGCCTTGGACGCGGAATAGGGAGACCGCGGGTCGTAGGGCGTCTGTTCGGAGAAGGCGCCCTCCGCCCCGAGCGATCCGTAGACCTCGTCGGTCGAGATGTGGTGGAAACGGAATCCGTCGCGGCGGTCCTGACCCAGCCCCTTCCAGTACCGCGTCGCGGCTTCGAGCAGCGTGACCGTTCCGGTCACGTTGGTGGCGACGAAGGCGGCCGGTCCGTCGATCGAGCGGTCGACATGGGTTTCGGCGGCAAGGTTCATGATCGTGTCCGGCTGGAAATCCGCGATGGCGGCAGCGATGGCTGGCCCGTCGCAGATGTCGGCCTGGACGAAACGGTAGCCGGGATGGTGCGACACGCTGTCCAGGGACGCAAGATTCCCGGCATAGGTCAGCTTGTCCAAGACCAGGACCTCGTTTCCAGGCAGCGACAGGAGGTTGCGCACGACAGCCGAGCCGATGAATCCGGCTCCGCCGGTTACGAGAAAGCGGATGCTCATACGGCAGACGTCACAGGCGGAACTGCGCTCAAACGGCGATCAATGAAGCGATGATCAATCATGAATTGCCCTCTGTACTGCCGTCTTGCCCAGCTCGCGCCATCTTTGGCGAGATGAGCGAAATCCTGTTCCGCGTGAGGCCGAGACGAAGCTTGCCCGAAGCTTGCGGCGCGCGTCCCCGCCGTTTGATTTTATGGTCGCCATTGAGGTATTCTCGATAACGTACTGAACTTTCGACTGAAGGCGGTGGTCTTGCCTCGGTCTATACATCCCGGCTCGGAAATCCGAGGCCAACGGTCGAGGTTCTAGTCTGCAAATGCCGAAATGTCGACGCGCCGGGCCGTGTGGCGGGCAGAAATTCGAAGGCGGCAACGAATGAAGGAGGGGCAGTCATGAGCATGGATGCAATGAATGCGCTGAGGTCGCTCTTTGCGCCCAGCCTTCGCAATCTCGACACGTCGCAGGGTGCCGATCCGGAAAAGGCCTTTCTTCAGGCGCTTGGCCTCGACACGAAGCCTGACGCGAAGGCCCCGATCATCGATGGTCTGCCGGTAGAGTCGAAGATCGAGGAGAGCCCCGAATTCTCCGATGTTCCGGAGACACCTGACGGGGTGGATCCGCAGATCCTGCTCACCCAGAAGCTGGCGGCAAGCATGATGGGCTTCCACGGCTGGGAGATTTCCGAACCGCCGGTTGTTCCGCAGCCGCAGATCCCCACGCCCGAGCCGCCCGTCGCCTGATCCGTCAGTCCTGACACCAGACGGTTCCGCCGTCCTTCAATGGCGTGACCGTTGGGCGATTCAAGAGCCCCACCAGAAACGTCGGCAATCCAAACCTGTCTTTCGCCGTGGCGGTCGGCTGGCCAGAGGCGTCGAATTCGGACTCTCCAAACAGAACGCACTCCGGAGGGCTTGACGCTAGCGTGGCCTTCAGTTCTTCCAGGTCCGAGCGCAGCCAGAGCGTCATCGCGAGTTCGGGGGGCGCATCGGTCAGCGTCAGGTCGGCGAAGAAATAGGTCATGCCAGCGCCCGGCCAGCTCAGATCGATGAAGGTCGGTCGCGTGCCGACCACGCGCTTGATCTCCTCCAGTCGGGCTCGAAACTGAGTGAGCGTCAATTCGGGCCGCTGGCAGCAGATCGCGTCTTCCCGCAAGGCAATCCCCGCCCGGCGATCGAACAGGAATGGATCGTCGCGCTCCGCCATTGTCGTGGCGAAATCCCGAAGAACGGCGATGCCCCTCATTGCACCCGGCAGGTCTGGCGTCAGCCGCGTTGCAATGGCAGTCATGCCGAGCGGAAGCAGATAGATCACGGCGAAGAAGACAATCATGATCGCCCGGATCGACTCCCGGTAGAACGGGCGCCCCGACAGCAGCGCCGGCACGGTCAGGACAGCCAGTGCGATCAGGACGGGCAAGGTCATTGCGGGCCCGATGAAATGCGCTTCGTCAGAACGCAGCAGGGTTATGGGGATGAGGGACGCCGATGCCGCTGCCATACCCACGAGCTGACCGCGATGGCGCTCCAGCCTCGCGTCGAGCTGGCGCCGCGAATACAGCGTGATCGCCGACAGTGCCAGCACCAGTGGAGGCGACGCGTAGAACGCCGTGGTCCACGGGCTGCTCGGCGAACTCCAGGGTGTGTTTGCAAGACCCTTTGCCCAATGCCCGCCGAGCGCGAACGCGTAGCCGAGTGCCAGTCCGAGATTGGCGGTGCCGACGATCGCCGCCATCAGACCGACAAAGACGAGGATGTGGCACAGGCCAAAAACGCCCAGCAGTGCCAGGGCCTGTCGAAACGAGAGCCTACCAAGCCCGAAAGCCGCGACGAGGATGAGGCCGCCGGTGACCAGCCCCGTCGAGAAATTCTCCTGCGAGACAATGGCAAGGCAGCCCGAGGCTGCGCCCAACGCGGCGATTGAGATCAGGCTCGTCCTCAACGCCGGCTGATGCCAGACGATCAGCGGCATGACGAGACCGACAACCAGCGGGTCGAACCAGCGAACCAGGACGTACCATCCCGAGAACTGCAGCATGCCGAGCGGCATGAAAAGGAGAGAAAGTACGACGGCCGCCACCCCCCGCCAGAAGCCCAGGACAAGAACGAGCAGGCCCAGCTTCAGCCCTTCGATGGCGATATTCGACAGGAAGAACCAGATCCGGAAACCGCGCAGCGAGAACTCGGTACCGGTCATGGCAAGGTAGGTGAGAAGCTGATGGCCGGCACCGTATTGGGTTCTCGCCTCGACAAACGGTACCCCACCGCGCAGAATTTTCAGTAACGGCGTGAGGTGCACCAGTTCATGAATGTCGGTCCTCCGCTGCAGGGCGGTCAGCAGGGGAAGCCCGTCGGCAAGTGCGATGGCGAAGCCAATCAGCACTGCAACGGTCAGCCGGGCCCAGAATGGTGTCCTGCGCGCCCTGACTATCGCGACTGCAGGTTCGACAGGCAGGCCACGCCAGTCCTCGACCAGCCGTGCCATCGCCCTTGGCGCGTAGATGCAGGCGACGGACAGGCCAAAGAGCGCGAGCAGCCACCGCTTGTCATAGACTGGCCAGCGCAAGGACTGATCGTGGATATCGGACGGCACCAAGCGGAGATAGGCAATGTAGACTGCCCCGCATAACGCAAGGAGCACCGTGGCTCCCAGCGCAATGGACCTGGCGGAATATGGGCGCAGGACCTGTTCAACAGCCGAAGGAAAGGAAATGGCCATGGAAGCCTTACGCGCTGATGCCAGAGTGCCCCGTCAGGTGGTGGCAGCTTAATGAAGGATCCGGTTTTCGACCCGACCCGACCTTAGTGGCGCAGGCGGTCATGCGCCACGGCTTTGTGCGGGGCCTATCTTTCTTCCTGCCCTGTCATATGCACGCCACAGCCGGCCCATCCTGTGCTACCTCACCTCTTGGGGCAGGACGGGCATGAAGGTCGTCGCATGAAGATACTCGTTGTGAATTGCGGGAGTTCCAGCCTGAAGGTCGGCGTCTTCGACGTTGCCAGCCAAGCGGTCGAGACGTTCAAGGCCAGCTATGAGAAGTTCGGCGACGGGAAATGCGCCTTCAAGATCGTCGCGGGCGGCAGGACGGAGTCGGGCGAGGCGCCGCATGGCGACATCGCCGCGGCACTCGCGGCCCTGCCAAAAGTGCTCGCAGATCACGGCATCGGCGCCCTCGACGCCGTCGGCCATCGCATCGTGCATGGCGGCGAGCGGTTCCGCTCCACCACGATCCTCGATGACTCGACGATCGCAGCCATCGAAGCGCTGACGCCGCTGGCGCCGCTGCACAATCCCGCCAACCTGCAGGCGGTGCGGATCGCGCGTGAGGTCTGGCCGTCCGTGCCACAGGTGGCCGTCTTCGACACCGCGTTCCATCTGACCAATCCGCCGCGTGCTACCACCTATGCCGTGCCAAAAGCCTGGCGCGAGACGGGCCTGCGCCGCTTCGGCTTCCACGGCACCTCGCACAAATATGTCGCGCTGCGCGCGGCAGAGGAGATCGGCCGGCCGCTGCGCGACCTGCAGATCGTCAGCATGCATCTTGGCAACGGCGCCAGCGCCTGCGCGATCAACCGCGGCGAGAGCATGGACACGTCGATGGGCATGACGCCGCTGGAAGGGCTCGTCATGGGCACACGCTCCGGGGATGTCGATCCCGGACTTTTCGGTTATCTCGCACGCCAGAGCGGCCTGACGATCGCCGCGATCGAGCAAGCGCTCTACGAAGACAGCGGCCTGAAGGGGCTGACGGGCACTGCAGACATGCGCGGCGTCGAGGATCGCGCAGCCGAAGGAGACGCCGAGGCGCAGCTCGCGATCGACATCTATGCCTACCGCGCACGCAAATACATCGGTGCCTATGCCGCGGCCATGGGTGGGCTCGACGCCATCGTCTTCACCGGCGGCATCGGCGAAAACTCGGCGTCCATGCGCCGCCGCATCTGCGACGGGCTCGAATTCATGGGCTTGCGAATCGACCAGGACCGCAACCAGTCGGTCGATCTCTCGGGCCACGCCGCGCCCCAGATCCAGGCCTATGGGTCGCGCGTGGCGGTGATCGTCACGGAGACGGCCGAGCAGCTGATGATCGCGCGCGAGACGGCCGCCGCACTTGCCGGCAAGCCTCCGGCGATCGAGGCGATACCGGTCGCGGTGTCGGCGCGCCACGTGCATTTGTCGCGTGCCGCGGTCGATGTGCTGTTCGGAGCGGGCTACCAGCTGACGCAGGCCGCGCCGCTGCGCCAGCCCGGCCAGTGGGCGGCCGCCGAGCGCGTCATCGTCGAGGGGCCGAAGGGGCGGCTGGAGCGCGTCGCCATCCTCGGACCGGAACGCAAGCGGACGCAGATCGAGATTTCGCGCACCGACGGCTTCACCATCGGCATCGACGCGCCGGTGCGCGACAGCGGCAAGCTGGACGGCACGCCGACGGTTCGGCTGATCGGTCCCAACGGAACGGTCGACACCGACGGGCTGATCGTGGCGGCCCGCCACATCCACACCAATCCGGATGATGCACGACGCATGGGGCTGACCGATGGCATGGTGGTCGACGTGCGCATCGGCGACGAGGAGCGCGGGCTGGTCTTCGGCAAGACGCTGATCCGCGTCGGTGCCGATTCCTTCACCGAGATGCATATCGACACCGACGAAGCCAATGCGGCCGACATTCGCGTCAGCGGCGAGGGATCGCTGGTGCCGGGGGTCCACGCGGTCGCCGTCCCCGGCACGGAGGTGTGACCCGGCATCGCCGCGCCCCGCACTGATCTGTCCGCGTTGATCCAGATCAGTGACGGTCGGCCAGGCGAAATGGCAAGTGGTGGTCGATCGCCGGCCGGGACTGGCCGCGCTTGCCGAAACTGGCTGGACGATGCCGGCAGCCGGAAGGGACATGCCTGATGAAGACCGTATTGCGGTTCCACGGCGCCGCCGGCGGCGTGACCGGCTCCTGCTACGAGATCGAGAGTGGGGACTCCCGCATCCTGGTCGACTGCGGGCTGTTCCAGGGCTCCAAATCCGAACGCGAGCTGAACTACGGCGCCTTCCCCTTCGACCCCGCCGGGATCGACGCGGTGATCCTGACCCACGCCCATATCGATCACAGCGGCCTGCTGCCCAAGCTCGTCCGCCAAGGGTTTTCCGGCTCGATCCACACCTCCGCTCCGACGATCGACCTGTGTTCGGTCATGCTGCCTGATTCCGCGCATATCCAGGAAACCGAGGTCGAGCAGCTCAACCGGCGCAACGCACGGCGCGGGCGCCCACTGGTCGAGCCGATCTATACGGTTCTCGATGCCGCCGCCTGCATGACGCTTTTCAAGGCAGTCGCGTTCGACACCTGGACGACGATCGCCGGAGGCTTCCGGGCCCGATTCTGGAATGCCGGCCATTTGCTGGGGGCTGCCTCCGTCGAACTGGAAATCGAGCAGGGCGCGGGCAACCCGCCACTGCGGCTCCTGTTTTCCGGCGACATCGGTCCTGGCGAAAAGCTCCTGCAGTCACCGCCGGAGGGCCCGCAGGGCGTCGACTACCTCGTCTGCGAGTCCACCTATGGCGACCGCGAGCGGCCGGATATGACGCGCGAGAAGCGCCGCGTGCTGCTCGGCGAGGAGGTGCACCGGGCCGTCGAGCAGGGTGGCCCGCTGATCATCCCGTCATTTGCCGTGGAGCGGACGCAGGAACTGCTGGTCGACCTGTTCCTGCTGGCGCGCGCGGGCACGATCCCGCATGCGTCGATCTTCGTCGATTCGCCACTCGCCACCCGTGCCAGCGCGATCTTCGAGCGGCATGCCGGCGATATCGAAGGTGGCGAGATGCTGCGCGCGGCGCTGAATGCGGGCAACATGCGCTTTACCGAGACGGTCGACCAGAGCAAGGCGATCAATCGGCTGACCGGCTTCTACATCGTGATCGCCGCCAGCGGCATGTGCGACGCCGGTCGCATCCGCCATCACCTCAGGGCGAACCTCTGGCGCCGCAACGCGACAGTCATGATGGCCGGGTTCCAGGCCCAGGGCTCGCTTGGCCGTATCCTCCTCGACGGCGCCAGACGGGTGCGGATCCAGGGCGACGAGATCGAGGTCAAGGCGCGCATCACCTCGTTCGACTATTATTCCGGCCATGCGGACGCCGGCGAACTGGTCGACTGGGTCCGCGCGCGCGGACCTGTACGCCAGGCGGTGTTTCTCACCCATGGCGAGGAATCGGGCCTCAATGGCCTGCGGGCCGGACTGTCCGGCCTCCTGCCGGACGAGCGCCGCGTTATTCCGCTCATCGACGACGCCTTTGAACTCAGCGGGTCCGGCCACCGGCAGATCGATATCAACGTGCGGCGCCGGTTGCTTCCGGAGCGCGTCGCGCGGCTCGACTGGCACAATGACCTGTCCAGGCTGCTGCTCGACGTGACCGGCACGGTCAATGCGGCGGCCGACGAACGCGGCCGCGCCGCGATCATTCGCCGGCTGCGCCGGGCGCTGGATGCCAAGGAGGAGTAGGCTGCCCCGGGGATCCGTTTGAAGCATGCGACGATTCGCCGGACCGATGCCGGTCCGCAATCGCCTTGTCGACACATGAACAGCATAGAAAAAACTGACGCACCGCGGTGCAGAGGAACCCGACATGACCAGTGAACTGTCATCATCGAACGGCGATCGTCGTCTGTCCCCGGCCGAACTGGATGCCATCGACGCATGGTGGCGGGCGGCGAACTATCTGACGATCGGGCAGATCTACCTGATGGACAATCCGCTGTTGCGCGAGCCCCTGAAGCTCGAGCACGTCAAGCCGCGGCTGCTCGGTCACTGGGGCACATCGCCCGGGCTGAGCTTCATCTACGCGCATCTGAACAGGGTTATCCGGGCACGTGGCACCGACGTCATTTATGTCTGCGGGCCTGGCCATGGCGGGCCGGCCATGGTGGCCGCCACGTGGCTCGAGGGCAGCTATGGCGAGCTCCACCCCGACATCGGCTTCTCCGAGGACGGGATGCGAAAGCTGTTCCGGCAATTCTCATTTCCCGGCGGAATTCCAAGCCACGCCGCCCCTGACGTGCCCGGCTCGATCCATGAAGGCGGCGAACTGGGCTACGCGCTGTCGCACGCGTTCGGCGCTGCCTTCGACAATCCCGATCTGGTCGTCGCCTGCGTGGTGGGCGATGGCGAAGCCGAGACCGGGCCGCTGGCGGCTGCCTGGCATTCCAACAAGTTCCTCAATCCGGCGCATGACGGCGCGGTGCTGCCGATCCTGCATCTCAACGGCTACAAGATCGCCAACCCGACGATCCTAGCGCGCATCCCCGAGGACGAGTTGCGCTCGCTGTTCGTCGGCTATGGCTACGAGCCGCTGTTCGTCGAGGGTGACGATCCCGCGCTGATGCACGAACGGATGGCGGTGGTTCTCGACGCGGCGATGGACCGCATCGCCGCCATCCAGAAGGCTGCCCGCGACAATGCCGGCCAGGCCGTCCAGCGCCCGCGCTGGCCGATGATCGTCCTGCGCAGCCCGAAGGGCTGGACTGGCCCCAAGGAGGTCGACGGGCTGAAGACGGAAGGCTTCTGGCGTTCGCATCAGGTGCCGCTGTCCGGCATCGCGGAAAATCCCGAGCATCTGAAGCTTTTGGAGGACTGGCTCCGGAGCTACCGCCCCGAAGAGCTGTTCGACGCTGCCGGCGCGCCGGTTGCCGCCATCCGCGCTACCGCGCCCCAGGGCGACAAGCGCATGAGCGCCAGTCCGCATGCCAATGGCGGCGCGCTGCGCAAGTCACTCGCCCTGCCGAGACTGCACGACCTTGCCGTCGCCGTCGACAGGCCGGGCTCGGTCAAGGCCGAGGCCACCAAGGCGATGGGCAACTTCCTGCGCGACGTGATGCGCCTGAACGCGGCCGCCAGGAACTTCCGTATCGTGGGACCCGACGAGACCGCTTCGAACCGGCTGCAGGACGTGTTCCAGGTGACCGAACGCGCCTGGATGGAAACGATCCTGCCCGAGGACGTGCATCTTGCTCAGGATGGCCGCGTCCTCGAAATCCTCTCCGAGCACACCTGCCAGGGCTGGCTGGAGGGTTATCTGCTGACCGGTCGGCACGGTCTGTTCTCGTGCTACGAGGCCTTCATCCACATCGTCGATTCCATGTTCAACCAGCATGCGAAATGGCTGGATGCCTGCAACGACATCCCCTGGCGTCGGCCGATCGCCTCGCTGAACTATCTGCTGTCGAGCCATGTCTGGCACCAGGAGCACAATGGCTTCAGCCATCAGGATCCGGGCTTCATCGATGTCGCGTTGAACAAGAAGGCCGACATCGTGCGCGTCTACCTGCCGCCGGATGCCAACAGCCTGCTGTGCGTCACCGACCATGTGCTGAAGACCTGGAACCGCATCAACATCATCGTCGCCGGCAAGCCCCCGTCATGGCAATGGCTGTCGATGGACAGGGCGATCGTCCACTGCCGGACCGGCATTGGCGCATGGGACTGGGCCGCGACGGACGAGGGCGGGGAGCCCGACGTGGTGATGGCCTGCGCCGGCGACGTGCCGACGCTGGAGACGCTCGCGGCCGTCCAGATCCTCAAGGAGCATGCCCCCGATCTCAAGATCAGGGTCGTCAACGTCGTCGACCTGATGACGCTGCAGCCCAAGGAGCATCATCCGCACGGGCTTTCGGACAAGGCGTTCGACGCGCTGTTCACCACCGACAAGCCGGTGATCTTCGCCTATCACGGCTATCCCTGGACCATCCACCGGCTGACCTACCGCCGCACAAACCACGACAATTTCCATGTCCGCGGCTACAATGAGGAGGGCACGACCACCACGCCTTTCGACATGACGGTGATGAACGGTCTCGACCGCTTCCACATCGTGCAGAGCGTCCTCGACTGGGTGCCGGCGTTGAAGAGCGTGCGGATCGGCCTGAGGCAGGAGATGGACCGCAAGCTGCTGGAGCACCGCGCCTATATCAGGGAGCACGGCAAGGACATGCCGGAAATCCTGGGATGGCAGTGGAAGCAGGACTGACCGGCCGGGAGCGGCTGACCTGCGAGCCCCGTGGACCCAAGAATAGAGGCACCGCTACACGGCGGTGCCCACGACGGCGCCGATCCCTGCCGTGAGAGCCATGGCGAAAGCCCCCCAGAAGGTGACGCGCAGCGTCGCCTTCGTCACATTGGCACCGCCAGCCCTGGCACCGATCGCGCCAAGCAGGGCCAGGAAAAGCAGCGACGCCGCCGACACCACCCAGACCAGCCAGGCTGCGGGCGCCACCAGCACCATGGCCAGCGGCATGGCCGCGCCGACGGCGAAGGTCGCAGCCGACGTCAGCGCGGCCTGGATCGGCCGTGCCGTGGTCATTTCTGAAATGCCCAGCTCGTCACGCGCATGCGCGCCGAGCGCGTCCTTGGCCATCAGCTGGTCGGCCACCTGTCGGGCCAGCGCCGGGTTGACGCCGCGCTTCACATAGATGGCGGCCAGTTCCTCCCGTTCCAGTTCGGGCTCGGTGGCGAGTTCCGCGCGCTCGCGGTCGAGATCGGCATTCTCCGTGTCGGATTGCGAGCTGACCGAGACATATTCGCCGGCCGCCATCGACATGGCGCCGGCGACCAGCCCCGCGATGCCGGCAACGAGCACTTCGGCACTGCCCGCGGAAGCCGAGGCCACGCCCACGATCAGGCTCGCGGTCGAGACAATGCCGTCATTGGCACCCAGCACCGCCGCGCGCAGCCAACCGATGCGCGAGACGAGGTGGTTCTCGCTGTGCAGCCTGCTCATGCTTTTCTCCGGATGACGCCTTCGAGAGCCGTGGCGGCTGCGACGGTGTTGGAAATGGTGCCGTATTTGCGGACGTTCTTGTGCAGGAGCTCGAGGCGCTGGTCGCTTTCGTCGGTGTCCACGGTCAGCACGTAATCGATGGCGACGATCTTTGGCGGACTGTCCTGCCTTTTCGCATGCAGGCTGACCTCGACACCGCGCAGGTCGAACTTCAGCATCGGCATCACGCGCTCGATGCCCTTGATCATGCAGGCGGCCACGGCGGCCAGAAGCAATTCCGCCGGATTGAAGGCATCCATCCGCCCTGCGAGTGCCGTGTCGAGCACGATCTCCGCCTGTTTCGTGGACGCAATGCTGCCGGACTGGTCGATACGCTTCGCCTGTACCGAATATTCGAGCATCGCGTCACCTCAAGCCGGTCCAACCGCACCTGCATAGCAGATCCGCCGAAGCCGACTTTGATCGACGTCATTCGCTCCGATCGCGCTGGCTGATCCAGCTGCACGCGCGCGACCGCGCAAAGGCAAGCAGGCGGGCTTGCCGCCTGCTTGAAAGGGCGGCGCTCGTCTAGCGGCCGGCCTCGCGCGCCCAGAGACGCAGCTTGCGGCAGGACTCGATGAAACTGTCCACCGATTTACCGGCCTTCAGTTCGATCACGCCCTCGTCCGCCTCCGGTGCCACGCCGGCCTTGGCCATGAGCGGGCCAGCGCCCGCCGTGTAGGCGATGAACTTGCAATGCGCGAAGGCATCGGCCACGAAGTCGCGCGCGGCGGGTTCGGCCGACAGGCGCTCGGCCCCTTCCTCCGTCAGAAGAAGCGCCACGGCATCGAACAGCACGGACGGTCCGCCATCGATCATGTGCCTGGCCTCGATCCAGCTGCCGTCGGACGCCTCGACGCCGCCGACCTTCGGCGCGATTACTTCCATGACGGCGCCCTCTTTCTCGATTGCTGCCCGGAGCTTCTTCAGGAGGGCGGCATCCGCGCCATTGCTGACCAGCACGCCGACCTTGCGCCCCTCGAAGCTGTCGGGGCCGTTTTCGATGATGCTGAGCGCAGGCGACGGCTCCAGATCGTCGCGCGGCGTGACCGCCGCATCAGCGGGCAGGGGCAACTGCTTCATCCCGAGATTGTCGGCAACCGCCGACGCAAGCGTCTCGTCGATGTTGAGGAGATGCGAAACCATCCGTTCCCGAATCACGGGCAGTTCGACCTTGGAAAGTTCGAAGGTGATCGCAGCTGCGATGTGCTTCTGCTCGGTCGGCGTCTGGCTGTTGAAGAATTGCCGCGCTTGGCTGTAGTGGTCGGCGAAGCTTTCGGGACGCAGCCGGACCTTCGATCCCTCGTCGAGATCCGGAAACGAGCGGAAACCGCGCTCCGGCGATTCGCGCGGACCTTCGCCAAAGGAGTTGGGCTGGTAGTTAGCCCGGCCGGTGGGATTGCGCATCGCCATGTGTCCGTCCTGCTGGAAGTGGTGGAATGGGCATTTCGGTGCATTGATGGGAAGATGCGTGAAGTTGGTGCTGCCGAGCCTTTTGATCTGCGTATCGAGATAGGAGAAGTTGCGCCCCTGCAGCAGCGGATCGTTGGAGAAGTCGATGCCGGGCGGCACGTTCTGCGTCATGAACGCGACCTGCTCGGTCTCGGCGAAGAAATTGTCCGGCATGCGATCGAGCACGAGGCGGCCGACCGGAATCGGAGGCAGGATTTCCTCCGGGATCAGCTTGGTCGGGTCGAGCACGTCGAAGTCGAAGCTGTCGGCAAAATCCTGGTCGAAGAGCTGGACCTGCAGTTCCCATTCCGGAAAATTGCCGGCCTTGATCGACTCCCACAGATCGCGGCGATGGAAGTCCGGATCGGCGCCGTTGATCTTGACCGCCTCGTTCCAGACGACCGACTGCATGCCGAGCTTCGGCTTCCAATGGAACTTCACGAAGGTCGATTCGTCCTTGGCGTTGACCAGCCGGAAGGTGTGGACGCCAAAGCCCTCCATGAAGCGGAACGAGCGCGGGATGGCGCGGTCCGACATGACCCACATGATCATGTGCATCGATTCCGGCGTCAGGCTGATGAAGTCCCAGAACGTGTCATGCGCGGAGGCCGCCTGCGGAAAGGCGCGGTCGGGCTCGGGCTTCACCGAATGGATCACGTCCGGAAACTTGATCGCATCCTGGATGAAGAAGACCGGGATGTTGTTGCCGACGAGATCCCAGTTGCCTTCCTGGGTGTACAGCTTGACGGCAAAGCCGCGCACGTCGCGCGCCAGGTCGAACGAGCCTTTCGAGCCCGCGACGGTGGAGAAGCGGACGAAGGCCGGCGTCTTCTCGCCGGCGCGCTGGAAGAGATCGGCGCGCGTGTATTCAGCCAGCGAGTCGTAGTTCTCGAAATAGCCATGCGCGCCATAGCCGCGGGCATGAACGACCCGCTCCGGGATCCGCTCGTGATCGAAGTGGAAGATTTTTTCGCGGAAGTGGAAATCCTCGATCAGCGCCGGTCCGCGCACGCCTGCCTTCAGCGTGTTCTGGTCGTCCGACACCGGCACGCCATGGGCCGTCGTCATGACAGGCGTGTCGCCTTCGGCTGTCTGGTGCAACTCGCCGCCATTGCCGCGCGACAGTTTTTGATCGTGGATGACGGCGTCGTCGCCGCCTGCTGATTTGGTTGTCCTGGCCATGAAGCTCTCCGTCGCCGTCCTGCTATTGCGTTGGACAGCAAACGGAGGCTCCGCGGCTTCGTTCCTGCACAGCGCAAAAGAAAAGCGGCAGGATCAGGAGGGTCAGTCCCGCAGCAGGATGCCGGCCTCGACTGCGGCTTCGGCAAAGGCGCGCTCGGCATCGACCGTGGAGCGAGCGCCTTCCAGAACCTTCATGCACGTCTCCGAGGCCTCCCTGTGGCGTTCGCCGCGCCGGGGCCATTCGGTGCTCATCAGGAGCTCTGTGGCCTCCCGGACGGAGCCGACAGCGTGCCTCTCACTGCCTTCGTCGAACGCGACCCGAATGGTCCTGGAGAACATTTTGTCATCCATGCGCATACTCCTCGGCCAACTGCCGCGCCCCGCGCGTACTGTCGCGCATGTCGCAGATTTCGCTGTCACGAACGGAACTCTGGCGCCTGAAGGATGTTCCGGAGGGATCGAGCATGCCTTTACGCCGGAGGAACGCCGCCGGGTGTCGCGCGTTGCCATTGCCAGCAATCGCATCTGAACGGGAACATCATGAGCCAGACATCGAAGGAAGCGCAAAAGCAGCGCAAGATCCAGGCAGGGATCGACGCGAAGGACAAGGCCAGCGCAAAGAAGAGCAAGTCGTCCGGGGCGATGCAGGCTGGCGCCAGACCCTATCCGGAGCCGCCTTTCCCGAAACAGCACCAGTCCAAGCCCGGCAATGAATCCGCGGTGCGGCCGGCGCCCATGTACGACGCGCCATTCTATCTCGGTTCGGAAAAGCTCAGCGGCAAGGTGGCACTCATCACCGGAGGAGATTCGGGCATCGGGCGGGCGGTGGCCGTGCTGTTTGCGCGAGAGGGCGCGGATGTCGCCATCGTCCATCTTGACGAGGAGACCGATGCGGAGATCACCAGGAAGGCGGTCGAAGAAGAGGGACGTCGCGCCATCGTGATCAAGGCCGACGTCAGCAAGCGCGACCAGTGCAAGAAAGCGGTCGCCGAAACCGTCCAGAGGCTTGGGGGGATCGACGTTCTGGTCAACAACGCCGCCTTCCAGTATCACGCGGCCGATTTCGAGGACATCAGCGAGGAGCATTTCGACACCACGCTGAAGACCAATCTCTACGGCTATTTCAACATGGCGCAGGAGGCCGTGCCGCACATGAAGCCTGGGTCGGCGATCGTGAATTCAGGGTCGGTAACCGGCATCGACGGCTCCAGCAGCTGGTCGACTATTCGATGACGAAGGGCGGCATCCACGCCTTCACGCGGGCTCTTTCCGGAAACCTGATCGGCAAGGGCATACGGGTCAACGCGGTAGCGCCGGGCCCCGTCTGGACGCCGCTGAACCCGTCGGACAAGGAGGCCGCGGACGTCGCACAGTTTGGCGCGAAGACACCCATGAGGCGGCCGGCTCAGCCCGAGGAACTCGCGCCCGCCTATGTCTTCCTCGCATCCTCGCACTGCTCGAGCTATATCACCGGCGAAATCCTGCCGGTGGTCGGCGGATACTGACGCGACATATGCCGGCCACAAGACGGTGCGACACCGCGCTGTGATATCGATAGTACGGCCCGGCCATACCGGTTGTGGCCGGCAAGGCACGCGGAACGGTTTTCATCTACCTCCGTTTAGGGAACGTCGGCGAAAATGAGGAAGTGGGCGTTACGGTGAACCATCTTGAAAAGTCGCCGACACTGTCTCGGATGCTGGCAACGGCGCTTCGCCGCAATTCGCCTGGTTTCATCGACTTTCACGACGACGCCCGGACGACGACAGTTGCAACCTACAATGTCCACAAATGTGTCGGATCGGACGGCATTTTCGACCCGGGCCGCGTGGCCGCCGTCCTGTGCGAGATTGACGCCGACCTCGTCGCCCTCCAGGAGGCCGACGAGCGCACGGGCAAGCGCCAGGGGCTGCTCGACCTGAAGGCACTGGAGAGGGCGACGGACCTCGTGCCGATGCACATTCCGCTCAATCGGATGACGCATGGCTGGCACGGCAATCTCATCCTGGCGCGCAGTGGCGTGGTCGAGGAGGTGCGCCATGTCAGGCTGCCCGGCCTCGAGCCGCGTGGCGCGGTGATCGTCGACCTCTTGCTCAAGGGCGTGCCCATCCGCGTGATCGCCGCCCATTTCGGGCTGCTGCGCCATTCGCGCAGGCTGCAGGCGAGCGCCCTTTTGGAGGCGACCAAGACACATCTGCGCCCCACGCTGCTCCTCGGCGACCTCAATGAATGGCGCGTGCGCAACCGTTCCTCGCTGATCTCCCTCCTGCCGCATTTCGGGCCCATCCATGCGGTGCTGCCAAGCTTTCCGGCGCAGTTTCCGCTGCTGGCGCTAGACCGGATCCTCGCGCGTCCGCCGACCATGATCTCGCGCTTCGAGGTACACAACACGCCGCTATCACGGCTCGCATCCGACCATCTGCCAGTGAAGGCCAGCCTCAATCTCGAATCGCTGAAGCGCGCCGCCACAGTTGCGGAAGAGACCAGCCCGCCGGACGGTGAGTCCGCCGTGGCAAGGGAATAGTGGGGCCGCGGATGGACACGGCACCGGCACGGTTTGCGGAGGATCAGGTGAAGGCCGGCAAGAGCGGTCTGCAGCTTATCGCGGATAACTACGATGCCTTTGCGGTACGGGCGCTGGCCGCGCGCAGCGCCATGCTTTCGCTTGACATGATGTATTACCTCTGGCGCGACGACAATACTGGTCGGCTGCTGCTGCGCGAGGTCGTGCGGGCGGCTGATCGCGGCGTCAAGGTGCGTCTGCTGCTGGATGACATCAATCCGCGCAGCACTGACGCGACCTACCTGGCGCTGGACGGCCATCCCAACATCCAGCTGAGACTGTTCAATGCAACCGGCATGCGCAACAGCCGGGTGCTGCGTGCGCTGGAACTCGTCGCACGCATGTTTGCCATGACGCGGCGCATGCACAACAAGGCCTGGATCGTCGACGGCAAGGTGGCGATCGTCGGTGGCCGTAACATCGGCGATGCCTATTTCGATGCCGCCGAAACCAATTTCCGCGATCTCGATCTCCTGCTGCTTGGCCCGGCAGCCGAGCAAACCCGTGCGATCTTCGAGCGGTTCTGGACCTGCAGCGTGGCCGACCCTATCCGCCGGCTCAACAACGCCAAGGCCAGGAAGCTCGGCCCTTTGCTTGCGCCCATCGATGGCGAAGCGAGCAGCCGCATGCTGGAGACGATCAAGCATGAATCGCTTGATGCCTACATCGCGGCCACCAGCAGCATGCATTGGACGCATGGAGCACGGGTCATTTCGGACCCGCCTGAAAAGGTGGCAGGCAACCGCCGGCGCAACTGGCTGATGCACGAACTCCTTCCCGTCATCGAGGCGGCCCGGCACCATGTCGAGGTCGTGTCGCCTTATTTCATCCCGGGCAGGCGCGGCACCAAGGCGTTTCGCCGTCTGATCGCCCGCAAGGTCAAGATATCCGTGCTCACCAACTCGCTGGCCGCCACCGATGTTGCCGCGGTGCATGGGGGCTATGCCAACTACCGGAGGCGACTCCTGCGGCTGGGGGTCGAACTGTTCGAACTGCAGCGGTTTCGCCCGAAGGAGCAGATCTCGGTGTTCGGCTCGAAGGGCGCCAGCCTGCACACCAAGGCCTTTTCGGTCGATGACCGGGTCGGCTTCGTCGGCTCGTTCAATTTCGACCCGCGCTCGGTATCGCTGAACTCCGAGATGGGCGTGCTGTTCGAGGATGCGGCGCTTGTCACGAAACTGCGCGAGCGGTTCGAGAGCGAGAAATCGCCCGAAACCAGCTTCCGCGTGGTCTTGCGGGGCGGCCGGCTCCACTGGATCGGCAACGACGAAAATGACCGCCTGCAGGACTATGTGCATGAACCGGGCGCGGGGATCCTCCGCAGGCTCATCGCGACGGTGGTGCGCTTCCTGCCCCTGGAATCCCAGCTGTAGGCAGGCCGTGCGCGCGGCTTGCGCGGCCGTTGGCGCGGTTGAGACCGTGCATCATCGGCCCAAGCGAGACTGCCGGAGGAAAGTGCCAGACCGCGTTGCGATGTGCCGCCGCTGGCCTCAGGGGAGTATCGCAAGCCTTTCGGTCAAGAGCGCGAAGAAGCCGTCGTGATCGACGTCGCGAATATAGGTCACGTTCTTCGGACGCTGCGTGACGCCCCACCAGTCGGCGACTGTCATGCCCATCGTCAGCTCGGACGCCGTCTCGACACAGACGTTGATGAAGCGCCCCTTGAACAGTTCGGGCTTGAGAAGGTAGGCGATGACGCAGGGGTCGTGCAGTGGCCCGCCGTCGGTGCCGTATTTCTCCTCGTCGAAGCGTTCGAAGAAGTCGAGCATCTCGGCGACCGCAACGCCCACCTTGCTGCCCATGCTCCGGAAGGCCGCGATCCGCGCGGCCGTGGTCAGCGCCTGGTGCGTAGCGTCGAGCGGCAGCATGACGATCGGCACGCCCGATTTCAGGACGATGTCGGCCGCGTGCGGATCGACATAGATGTTGAATTCGGCGGTCGGCGTTACGTTACCGCCCTCGAAGAAGCCACCGCCCATCAGCACGATCTCGCGGATGCGCGGAATGATCCGCGGCTCGCGGATCATGGCGAGCGCGATGTTGGTCAGCGGCCCGAGCGGACACAGGGTGACAGCGCCCGCCGCTTCGCGCATCAGCGTTTCGACGATGAAGTCCACGGCGTGCTGGTCCTGCAGCGGCATCTGCGGCTCGGGAAGCACCGGCCCGTTCAGCCCGGTCTGGCCATGCACCGCCTCGGCGGTCACGAGGCCGCGCACCAGCGGCCTGATCGAGCCCGCAAACACCTTCGTCTCCGGCTTGCCGGCCAGTTCGCAGATCTTGCGGGCATTCGTCTGGGTCAGCGCGAGCGGCACATTGCCGGCAACGACGGTCAGGCCCAGAATGTCGAACTCCGGGCTGGCCAGCGCCAGCAGGATGGCGACGGCATCGTCCTGGCCTGGATCGGTGTCGATAATGATCTTGCGCAATTCGGGCATGTGGATTCCTTTAACGGCATTTCTGAAGGCTTGAAGTCGTCGGCGGGGCAAACCATATCCAGTGCACCGAGGAAAGTGCCATCTGGGCTTTTCGCGATTATGTCGCTCGAAGAGGACAGTGTAACATGAGCCGTATGCCGCCGTTTTCCAGCCCGTTGCTGCTCGGCTTCGACGCGATGGAGAAGACGATCGAGCGCCTGGCGAAATCCGGCGACAGCTATCCGCCCTACAATATCGAGCGGCTGGCCTGCTCCGACGGCCAGGGTGACATGCTGCGGATCACGCTGGCGGTGGCCGGCTTCTGCGACGAGGACCTCGAAGTGACCACCGAGGAAAACCAGCTCGTCGTGCGCGGCAGGCAACGCGACGAAACCGAACGCGACTTTATCCACCGCGGTATTGCCGCCCGCCAGTTCCAGCGGACATTCGTATTGGCAGAGGGAATGCGCGTAACGGCGGCCGAGCTGAAGAACGGTCTTCTTGCCATCGACCTCGACCGGCCGCAGCCGGCGCGCCTGGTACGAAAAATCAACATTTCGGTGAAAGACTGATTCCAGGCTCGCCGGAACATTCAGCTCTTTGGCGGGTTGGTCATACCGACGCCCCGCAAACAGGAGGCATATATGACGTATAATGATTTCAGGCCTGTCGTGACGAAAACCGACCTCGCACATCTCGGCGAAGGCGTCGTGGCCTATTTGCGCGAAATCGGTACCGACGAGCTGAAGGGCAAGTTCCCCGGCCTGCCGGACATGCAGGCCGGCACCAAGCTTTGGGCGCTTTTTGCCGCCAACGGCCAGCCGATCCTGCTTTCGGATGCGCGTGACCGCGCGCTTGCCGGCGCTTTCGAAAACGATCTGGTTCCCGTCGCGATCCATTGATCGCCCTCGCGCGATAAAGGCGTGCGCGCAGACGCACCCCACATCGCGGTGCCCATTGATTGCAGTGTGATAAAAGCGGCGCGGAACCCTACGCCGCGTGCGAGGCAGGCGACGAGCCGAGCAGCACGTGAATGGCGTTGGCATCCCGCGTACCGCGCACCTTGGTGACCGTCTCCGGGTCGCGCAGGACCCGCGCGATGCGCGAAAGCGCTTTCAGGTGATCGGCGCCCGCACCCTCCGGTGCCAGAAGCAGAAAAACAAGGTCGACCGGTTGGTCGTCGAGCGCCTCGAAATCGACGGGTGTCTCCAGCCGCGCAAAGACACCGGTGATCTGCTTCACGCCGGCAAGCTTGCCATGCGGGATCGCGATGCCGTTGCCGACGCCGGTCGAGCCCAGGCGTTCGCGCTGCAGGATAGTGTCGAAGATGTCGCGTTCGGAGATGCCCGTAATCGTGGCTGCCCGTTCGGCGAGCAACTGAAGCAACTGCTTCTTCGAATTTGCCTTGAGTGCCGGCAGAATGGCCGGCACCTGCACAAGATCGCTGAGATCCATACCCAATCCTCTACTCGTCTTGCCGTCACCGCAAGCGGCGCCTGGCAAACGTGCCCTACCCCTGAGCGGCTTTGGTCGTCGAAGGGTCGATCCAGCCGATATTGCCGTCCGGCCGGCGGTAGACGATGTTGACTTGGTCATTGCCGGCATTGCGGAACACGAAGACCGGGCTTTCCTTTGTGTCGAGTTCGATGACCGCCGACGCCACCGACATGGTCTTCAGCGCCATTGTCGATTCGGCGACGATGGCGGGAGCATAGTCCTCCTCCACCTCGTCTTCATTATCTTCCGCCAGACCAGCCATTACCGTGTAGGCGATGTCGGTGGCGCCGCCATTGCCGCCGGCCGCGCCGCCAAAGCTGCGGGATTTCAGCTTGCGCTTGTAGCGACGCAGGCGCTTCTCGAGCTTGTCGGCCGCACCTTCGAAGGCGGGAATAGGGTCCTGGCCCTCGCTTGTCGCCTGCAGGGCAACACCGCTGTCGAGATGGATCATGCAATCGGCATTGTAGCGCGAGCCCGACTTGGAGACGGTTACGTGACCCGAGAATCCTCCGTCGAAATACTTGTCGATGGCTTCGCCGATGCGGGTGTCGATGCGCGCGCGAAACGCTTCACCGATATCCATGTGCTTTCCCGAAATACGCAGGCTCATAAGTCAGCCGACCTTCCTTGTTCAGACATCCAACCGGTGGGAGTGTATACGCGTGAACCTAACGCACAAGCATGACGGCGGGTTCAGCGCCGATAACAAATCAACATTTCCGGTTGACCAAAATCCGTCTCCAGACGGCGCACCCAGTGCGGGCAAAGCCCGTTCCATGCGGGCGGGCTTCTAGTCACTTCGACACGGCTTGTCAATCAAGCGCAAGCCGTGCGCACGGCAGGAATCCCTATCGCCCGGCGGTCGTCATCGCACGTTTTTCGCGCCGGCGCTGGACCGAGGACGGAATGTTCATTCCTTCCCGATACTTGGCTACCGTCCGACGCGCGATGTCGACACCATCCTTCCTGAGGATGTCGACGATCGCGTCATCGGAAAGCACGTCGACCTGCTTCTCCTCCTCGATCATCTGGCGAATGCGATCGCGTACCGACTCTGAGGAATGGGCGTCTCCGCCGCCTGACGAGGCGATGGAAGCAGTGAAGAAATAGCGTAGCTCGAAGACCCCGCGGGGCGTCAGCATGTATTTGTTCGCCGTGACGCGGCTGACGGTTGATTCGTGCATGCCGATGGCATCGGCGACATTGCGCAGATTCAAGGGACGCAGATGGCGCACGCCGTGCAGCAGAAACGCGTCCTGCTGGCGCACGATTTCGGACGCGACCTTCAAGATGGTCTTGGCGCGCTGGTCCAGACTGCGCGTCAGCCAGTTGGCGTTCTGCAGGCACTCGGCCAGGAAGTCCTTTTCCTGCTGGTTCTTGGCGTGGCCGGCGACATGGGCGAAATAAATCTGATCAACCAGCACGCGCGGCAGCGTATCGGGGTTCAATTCCACCGCCCAGCTTCCGTCGCCGGCGGCCCGTACCTCGACATCGGCCACGACGGTGTCGGACGCTCCTCCTGAAAAGGCCATGCCCGGCCTTGGATCCAGCAACCGGATCTCCGCCAGCATATCCAGGAGGTCCTCGTCGTCGACCCCACAGATACGCTTCAGGCTCTGGAAATCGCGGCGGGCGAGAAGCTCTAGATGGGCGATCAGAGCACGCATCGCCGGATCGAGGCGGTCGCGGCGGTGGAGCTGGATAGACAGGCATTCGCCGAGATCGCGGGCAAATATTCCTGCCGGATCGAAACCCTGGCAAACCGCCAGGATCGGGTCGACACTCGCCGCATCGGCACCGAGCCGCGACGCAACTTCCGCGAGATCACCACGGAAATAGCCTGTCTCGTCGAGTGCGTCGGCAAGATCGAGGGCCACCAGGCGTTCCCCCGGATCGGCAAAGGCAAAGGCGATCTGCTCGGCGACATGGGTGCGCAGTGTCGTCTTGGTCGCGGCCAGATCTTCGAGGTCGAAGCCATCGAATTCCTTGCTGGACGCGCCGGTTCCCGCAGATTTCCACTGCGTGGCGAGATCAGGGCCCAAGCGCTCGGCGGTTCCGGTGTCGTCGGGAAAAATATTCTCCAGCGACGAATCGAGCTTCTCGGCCATCGCCTCGGCACTTTGGCCGCCGCTGCTCTCGAACCAGTCGTCGGCTGAATCGTCGCGCTCGTCGCGCGCCTTGAGAATCTGGTCTGACGCAGCGTCGTCCTGGGGCTCGACACGCTCGAGGAGCGGATTGCGCTCGATCTCGTCGTCGACGAAACGCTCGAGTTCGAAATGCGTGAGCTGCAGCAGCTTGATCGACTGCATGAGCTGCGGCGTCATCACAAGTGACTGCGACTGCCGAAGCTGAAGTTTGGCGCCCAGTGACATCGTCGCTTACGTTACGCCCCCGAACTCACGTCAAGGCCGCCAACCGGCAGTCTCGAAAGACACATTATCGCGAGGCAATCAAACTGGCCCGGCTTTTGCTTGTCAAGCATTCCGGATAGCAAAAATACGTTGTGGAAGCGTTAGCGCGACAGGATTGATCGTCGCGCGGTCCGACTGCGCAAGAAATCGGCGGCAATCAGAGCGTGAAGCCCTCGCCGAGATAGAGACGGCGGACATTGGCGTCCGCAACAATGTCGGCGGCGGTGCCGTGCTTGAGGATCTCGCCATTGTGGATGATGTAGGCGCGGTCAATGAGACCGAGCGTTTCACGGACATTGTGGTCCGTGACCAGCACGCCGATACCGCGCGTCGTCAGATGCCGCACCAAGTGCTGGATATCGGCGACAGCAATCGGATCGATGCCCGCAAAGGGCTCGTCGAGGAGCATGTAATGCGGTCGGCTCGCCAGGGCGCGTGCGATTTCCAGCCGGCGACGCTCGCCGCCCGACAGCGCCATCGAGGCAGCCTTGCGCAAATGCGTGATGTGAAATTCGTCAAGAAGCGAATCGAGCATCTTCTCGCGCTCCTTGCGGCTCTTTTCGACGACTTCGAGCACCGCGCGGATGTTGTTCTCCACGGTCAGGCCGCGGAAGATGGAGGCCTCCTGCGGCAGATAGCCGATGCCCAGGCGCGCGCGGCGGTACATCGGCATGGCCGTGATATCGAAGCCGTCGATCTCGATCTTGCCCTGGTCGACGGGGACCAGCCCGGTGACCATGTAGAAGCAGGTGGTCTTTCCCGCCCCGTTGGGGCCGAGCAGCCCGACCGCTTCGCCGGCGCGCACACCGAGCGAGACGCCGTTGACGACCTGGCGGCCTTTGTAGCTCTTGGTCAGCCCGGTCGCGATCAGCGTGCCCTTGAGGTCGTTGCGCGCCACGGCGGGCGCGGCAAGGCTCGCGTTCGGGCGATCGGAAATCCGGTTCAGCGTGGATGAGCCGTCGGCCATTACTGGTTCTGTGAACCCGGCGTAATCGACATCATGACCCGGCCCGACGGGGAACTGGCGGTCTTGCAGCCCTCGACCTGAGCCCTGCCGGTCCGCATGTCCGCGGTCAGCTTGCAGCCGACAAGCACATTGGTCCCCTGCGACAGCACGACCTGGCTGCCGGACAAGACGAGGATCTCGGTCTTCATGTCGAACACGCCGCGATCGCCGGTGGCGACCTGATCCTCGGACTTGATGTAGACCTTGTCATCGACTTCCAGCCTGTCGATGTTGGATGAGCCGGTTGCCGGCGCGGCCGAACCCTCGGCGGCGCTCTTCACGTAATAGACCGTCATCTTTCCCGATTTCATCAAGGTCGGGCCCTGCGTGACGTTCACGTTGCCCGTGAAGACGGCCTTGCTCTCCGATTCGACCACTTCCAGCCGGTCGCTTTCGATCTGGATCGGGTCCTTGCCCGACAGGGTAAGGCCGGAGAAGGCACCAGACGTGGCCTCCTGGGCAAGAACCGGTCCAGGCGCCATGGCCAGGACGATTGCCGCAAGCCCAATCGATTTCCGCAGCCCAAGCCAATGCAATGTCATATCGGTCTCCATTCTAGCGGGTCGGCGTGTCCTGGCCACCCGCCGCATCCATCGCGCGGGGATCGATGTTGACCTTCACGCGCTTGTCGAAGACCAGCAGCTTGCCGTTTTGCGCGATGGACATCGTATCGGACGTGATCCTGGCGCCGTCGAGCATGATGTCGACCGGCTCCTTGCTGGTCATCAGCCCTGCCCCGATATCGAGATAGGCCGATTTCAGCTTGGCGACCATACCGTCCGCGGTCGTTATCGTGATTTCACTGTTCAAATCGAGCGTGTTCTTGACGCGATCGAAGGTTCCGCGTGCTGCATCGACCGTCGCCCAGTTGGCGGCATCGATCGGCAGTTTGGCACCGATGCCCTCGAGCATGACGATCGCCTCGTTCGCAACGTCTTGCACGGCCCGCATGGCCGTCATCGAATAGGGCCGATTGTCCTTGGTAAAGCCTTCCAGCTTGGGATTCGACATCACCAGCTTGCCGTCCGACAGAGCCGTGCCTTCCGCCTTGATCTCGACGGCCACCGGCGCGGACAGGTAGGATTTCGCCACGAAAGCAAGGGCCATGGCCACTGCAAGCGTCGGCAACATCCACTTGAGCACCCGGACGGTACGCGAATGCCGCCTCGCGATGCGGAATGCGTCCTCGCTTCGCGCCTTGGGCAAAACACCCGAGGGGGAAGTCGGCATCGCGCCGGCTGTATTCTCCATTGGTCGCGCCAAAATGTTGCCTTCCTGCCTGGCGTCGTCACACCGCACTGCAACCAACGGGTCGATACCGCAATCACCGGGTCGATCAACGTCCAGAAAGCTACTAAATTATGACCGCCACCGCCAGCAGGCCCAGCATGCCGTGCCGCGAGCCGCGATCATACCACACATAGTCCCCGATCCCCATCCCCGGCCCGCCAGGGCCGCGGCATTCAGCCCGCTCTTACCCATTGTAGGGTAATCACCCCAATATGGTTACAATTCGCTGAATTGTCAGCCCTTTGATTGCATCGCAGCAAATGCGTGTTGCCGGACCCGGTCTAGGCGGTAGCCGCTGCCCGGCGCATGCGCTAAACATTGCCTCTTCGATGCCCTGGAGAACAGACGCATGGCGCAACGAGCCGACGACATCATCGACCGCCGAAGACTGCGCCGAAAGGTGACCTTCTGGCGCGTCGCAACCGTGGCGGCCGCTGCCTGCGCCGTCATCGCCGTAACGGCCTGGGTCTATGGCGAGAGGCTTGCTGGCACCACGACGGACCATATCGCCAAGATCCGGATCGAGGGAACCATCACGGAAGACGAGGAACTCCTCGCCCGGATCAAGAAGGTGCAGGAGTCTTCCGCAGTGAAGGGCGTGATCCTGGCAATCGATTCGCCCGGGGGAACGACAGCAGGCGGCGAGGCCATCTTCGATGCCGTGCGCGCGCTGGCCGCAAAAAAGCCTGTCGTGGCGCAGGTGGGCACGCTGGCGGCCTCGGCCGGCTACATGATCGCCAGCGCTTCCGACCATATCGTGGCCCGCCAGTCTTCGATCGTGGGCTCGATCGGCGTGCTGGTGCAGTTTCCCGATTTCACCGGACTGATGGACAAGGTCGGCATCAAGCTGGAGGAGGTCAAGTCTTCCCCGCTCAAGGCGGAACCCTCCCCCTTCAACCCGACGACCGAAGAGGAGCGGGCCATGATCCGCTCCATGATCATGGACAGCTACGACTGGTTCGTGGGCATCGTGGAAGACCGCCGCCCGCTGACGCGCGCAGAAGTACTGGCGCTCGCCAATGGCGCCGTTTTCACCGGGCGACAGGCCGTTTCCAGGAAGCTGGTCGACGGGCTCGGCGGCGAGACGGAGGCCGTGGTATGGCTCACCACCAAGGGCGTGGCGAAGGATCTGAACGTCGTCGAATGGAAGCCCGCGAACAGCGGTTCCAGCTTCTTCCTTGGAAGTTCAGCGGCCGAGGCGATCGGCACCGCGATGGGATTTCCGCAAGGCGGCGCGGCGGTTCTTCGCGAGACCGGAGCAGACCGCTTGTTCCTTGACGGCCTCGTATCCGTCTGGCACCCTTGAAGGCGAGGCTGTACCTAAATATGCAAGCAATATCATTCGCATACTTGACGATTTAAGACTTTAGAGGGGTGAGGTCATGATAAAATCCGAACTCGTGCAAATCATCGCTACGCGTAACCCGCATCTCTTCCTGCGCGACGTCGAAAACATCGTCAGTGCCATTTTCGACGAGATCACCGAGGCACTCGCAGAGGGCAACCGGGTGGAACTGCGTGGCTTCGGCGCCTTCTCGGTGAAAAACCGGCCGGCGCGCGTCGGCCGCAACCCACGAACCGGCGATTCCGTTGCGGTCGAAGAAAAATGGGTGCCGTTCTTCAAGACCGGCAAGGAATTGCGCGAGCGGCTCAACGCCACCAAATAGCGGGGACGATCCCTTCGCGGGGCCGTGCCGCAGGAAAGACCATGTTCAACCGCATCATCCTCGTCGTCGTTCTCGTTCCGCTGGCCGTGATCCTGATCGCGCTGGCCGTTGCCAATCGCGGACCGACCGCCTTTACGGTGGATCCCTTCAATCCCGGCAATCCCGCACTGACCATCGAGACGCCGTTGTTCATCCTGCTTTTCGCGGCGCTGGCCATCGGCATGGTGATCGGCAGCATGGCAACTTGGCTGCGGCAGGGGCGCTACAGAAAGGCTGCCCGCCAGCGCGGTCTGGAAGCGCAGGCAATGCGCGACGCCGTCGCCCGCGACCAGGCGCGCGCGCCGTCCAACCAGCTCGTGAAGCCGGGCGCGTGACAGCGTACTGCGCCGCATCGCGGAAAGACCGTCACCAATGCTGATGATTTCAGCCGCCGAGGTCGATGCGGCGCTCACCTATGCTGGGCTCGTGGACATCTTGCGAGCGGCGTTCAAAGACGGCGCGGTGCAGCCGGTTCGCCATCATCACACGGTCGAGCGGCCCGACGGCACGCCCACGACGCTGCTCCTGATGCCGGCATGGTCGGATTTCAACGCGGCGGGCCACTCGGATGGCGGGCATATCGGCGTCAAGATCGTCACCGTCTCCCCCGACAACAACGCGATCGGCAAGCCCGGCGTGATGGGGCTCTATCTGCTGCTCGACGGCAAGACCGGCGAGCCCCAGGCATTGATCGACGGACAGCGGCTGACCCAATGGCGCACCGCCTGCGCATCGGCGCTCGCGGCAAGCTATCTGGCGCGGGAGGATGCCAGCCGCCTGCTTGTCCTCGGCGCCGGCGCGCTCTGCCCCTTCCTGGCCAGGGCCCATTGCGCGGTCAGGCCGATCACGGACATCCGGATCTGGAACCGCACGCCGGACAATGCCGAGAAGGCGGCTGCGGCCTTGCGTGCCGATGGGCTGAACGCCTCCGCGGTGCCAGATCTCGATGCGGCGCTCGGCTGGGCAGACATCATTTCATCGGCGACGATATCAACCGACCCTCTAATAGCCGGCACGACTCTGAAGCCGGGGGTGCATGTCGATCTGGTCGGCGGCTTTACGCCGACGATGCGGGAGGCGGACGATGCGACGATTGCGCGTGCGCGGGTCTACGTCGACACCCGCGCCGGCGCGACCAAGGAGGCCGGCGACATCGTCCAGCCGCTTGCGTCAGGCGTGCTGAAACCCGACGCGATCATCGCCGACCTGCACGAACTGGCGCGGGGCGAAAAATCAGGCCGGCGCTCGCCCGACGAGATCACCCTGTTCAAGTCGGTCGGTGCCGCGCTGGAGGACTTGGCGGCCGGGATCGCGGTCTTCCGCCAGGTGAGCGCCAAACGCTCGTGACCGTTTGCGCCTTCTTGTCGGTTGGCTGACGCGCAGCCTGCGTCCGCTCAGCCCGCAGCTTCGCTCGTCCCTCATGTTGCGGACAGGCCGGCCCTGTGCCAAAAGCGCGCCATGCTCGTTCCAGGCATCCACTCTTGAAGCCCGTGCGGGACAGACGCCGCAGCCACGGCCCCGCGCGTGTCCAGGCCCCTGGCGCTGAACCGCGTCCGGCGGCCGCGGCAACGGCCGAGACAATGTCTGCCCACAGGCGGATCGTCAGGCGCGAGGGTCCCCTGCCCGCCGAGGCGCTGCCGGTGATCCTCGAAGTCTCGCCCAATGACGACTATGCGCTGATCGACAGCGGGGGTGGCGAGAAGCTGGAGCAATACGGCCCCTATCGCATCGTGCGGCCGGAGGGTCAGGCGATCTGGCAGAAGGCGCTGCCGGCGCGTGACTGGACCAATGTCGATGCGGTGTTCACCGGCGACACGGACGAGGAAGGCATGGGCCGCTGGCGCTTCCCCAAGGCGCCGCTCGGCGAGACATGGCCGATGCGCCACGACGGCATCCACTATCTCGGTCGCTTCACCTCGTTCCGGCATGTCGGCGTGTTTCCCGAGCAGGCGTCGCACTGGGACCACATGGCTGGCCTGATCAAGGCGGCGCAGCGGCCGGTCAAGGTACTGAACCTGTTCGGCTATACCGGGCTCGCATCGCTCGTGGCCGCGCGCGCCGGCGCGGAGGTCACCCATGTCGATGCCTCGAAGAAGGCAATCGGCTGGGCGCGCGAAAACCAGGAGATCGCGCGGCTCGGCGACAAGCCGATCCGCTGGATCTGCGAGGACGCCATGCGCTTTGCCGAGCGCGAAGAGCGGCGCGGTAACGGATACGACATCATCCTGTTCGATCCCCCGGCCTATGGCCGCGGTCCGAAAGGGGAGGTCTGGCAACTGTTCGAGGATCTGCCGAGGCTGACCGACTTGTGCCGTACCATCCTGACGCCGAAGCCGCTTGCCGTGGTGCTGACCGCCTATTCGATCCGGGCCTCTTTCTTCGCCATCCACGCGCTGATGCGGGACAATTTTGCGGGCATGGGCGGGCGCGTCGAGTCCGGCGAACTGATCATCCGCGAAAAATCCGCCGGCCGCGCGCTCTCGACCTCGCTGTTTTCGCGCTGGATCGCGCCATGACGGATAACAGGCCGAGCGGCGCGCCGGGCCGCGTCAGGGAAGTGACAAGCCTTGCCAATCCGCTGGTCAAGGACATCAAGGCGCTTGCGATGAAGAAATTCCGCGACAGCCAGAACGCCTTCATGGCGGAGGGGCTGAAGCTGGTCATCGACGCGCTCGACCTCGGCTGGACGATCCGTACCCTTGTGTTCGCCAAGACCGGCCTCGGCAATCCGGCTGTCGAAAAGGCCGCCGCCCGCACCGTGGCCGTCGGCGGCACCGTGCTGGAGGTCTCCGAAAAGGTGCTCGGCGCGATCACGCGACGCGACAACCCTCAGATGGTGGTCGGGGTCTTCGAACAGCGCCTGCTGGCGCTCGACGACATCCATCCGGGCCCCGGCGACGTCTGGCTCGCGCTCGACCGGGTCCGCGATCCCGGCAATCTCGGCACCATCATCCGCACAGTCGACGCCGTCGGCGCAAAGGGCGTGATCCTGGTCGGTGAGACGACGGATCCCTTCGCTGTCGAGACCGTGCGCGCCACCATGGGGTCGATCTTCGCCGTGCCGATCGTGCGCGCCACGCCGGATGCCTTCCTGGCGTGGCGCGAGGGTTTTGCCGGGCTCGTCGCTGGTACCCACCTGAAGGGCGCGGTCGACTACAGGAGCGTCGACTTTTCCGGCAGGCCGGTCCTGCTGATGATGGGCAACGAGCAGCAGGGCCTGCCCGAAGTTCTGGCGCAGAGTTGCGACACGCTTCTGCGCATTCCGCAGGCCGGGCGCGCCGATTCGCTCAACCTCGCAGTCGCCACCGGCGTCATGCTGTTCGAGATCAGGCGCGGCGCCCTGTCGCTCGACGGAGCGAGCGGCTCATGAAGTATCCTGCCCTGCCCATCTATGGCGGTATCGCGCTTGCCGGGATCGCCCTTGACCAGTGGATCAAGCAACTCGTCGAGACGCGGCTGACGATGCACGAAATGGTGGATATCGTCCCGTTCCTGGCACTCTACCGCACCTACAACACCGGTATCGCCTTCTCCATGTTCGCCTGGGTCGGCGATCGCGGGCTCATCGCCCTGTCGCTTGCGGTGATTGCCTTCGTGCTCTATCTCGCTGCGAAGTCCGATCCGCATCATATCGTCGGTCGCGTCGGGTTTGCTCTGATCGTGAGCGGGGCGATCGGCAACATCATCGACCGGGCGCTCTACGGGCACGTCATCGACTATATCCTGTTCCACACGCCGGTCTGGTCGTTTGCCGTTTTCAACCTCGCCGACGCCTTCATCTCGGTCGGTGCCGTCGCGGTCGTGCTTCAGGAGTTTTTCGGACGCGCGCCGCCGGACGATGCAAGCCCCGTCGAGGATTGACCGCAAGGGTTTTCGATCTAGGGTTCTGCACACAGACGCATCCGGCGCAGACCGGTGCGAAGCAGATCAGGGGGAGCCAGTGCCCGAGACATTCAAAGCCATCCTCGTGACGCGGGACGAGGAGCGCAGACAGTCGGTCGACGTCACCGAGATTGCGGAAGCCGATCTGATGGATGGCGACGTGACAGTCGCAATCGAGGCAACGACGGTCAACTACAAGGATGGGCTGGCAATCACCGGCAAGTCGCCGGTGATCCGGCGCTTCCCGCTCGTTCCGGGCATCGATTTCGCGGGAACGGTCCTGTCATCCACCCATGCGCGCTGGAAGTCGGGCGACAAGGTCCTGCTCAACGGCTGGGGTGTCGGCGAAACGCATCACGGCGCCTTTGCCAAGCGCGCCCGCGTCAATGGCGACTGGCTGGTGCCGCTGCCCGACGGCATGACGCCGCGCGATGCGATGGCAGTCGGCACGGCCGGCTACACCGCCATGCTGGCGGTCATCGCCCTGGAGCGGCATGGCATTTACCCCGACCGCGGACCAGTGGTCGTCACGGGAGCCGCGGGCGGGGTCGGCTCGGTTGCGATCTCCATCCTTTCGGGACTGGGTTATCACGTGATCGCGTCGACGGGCCGCAAGACGGAGAATGACTATCTGACCGGCCTCGGTGCGGCCGAGATCATCGCGCGTGAAGACCTGTCCGGCCCCGCCAAGCCGCTGGCCAAGGAGCGCTGGGCTGGCGGTATCGATTCCGTCGGCAGTCACACGCTCGCCAACGTCCTGTCGATGACCTCCTATGGCGGCGCGATCGCCGCCTGCGGACTGGCGCAGGGCATGGACCTGCCGGCCAGTGTCGCGCCGTTCATCCTGCGCGGCGTCTCGCTGCTCGGCATCGATTCCGTGATGGCGCCCATGGCGATCCGGCTGGAGGCATGGCGGCGCATCGCGATGGACCTCGACCACGGCAAGCTTACCGCACTGTCCACCCTCATCGGTTTCGACGACATCGTGACTGCCGCCCACGACATCATCGACGGCAAGATTCGCGGCCGCGTCGTGGTCGCGATGTGAGAATGTCGGCCGACCGTTAAAATGCAAATCATCGGCGGAAAGCTTCTCTAAGGGCGCCGTGCCTAACTGTCGGGCATGACAGGACCTTCGGTCGAACAAGCGATGGAGCGATCGATCGATGGCGCGTCTGGCGAACTGCCGGACCCGCCGTCGCGGCAGCGCGTCTCCGCGCCTCCTCTCGAACCGGCGATCGCCGCCAGGACATCGCGGACGCTCTCGCTGGCGATCATCGCGGCCGTGATCGCGCTTTCCGCCGCCGCCGGGCTTTCCCGTACCCCGGTATTCATCACGCTCGGCATGGTGGGGATCGGGATCGCCGGTCTGCTTGCGCTCTACGTGGGATACCGCAAGGACCTCGCCGCAAGCACCGCAATCCTCGAAAATGTCGCCCAGAGCCGGGCAGACATCGAGGTCCTCGCCGACCGCATGTGGGAACTCCAGGAGAGCGAGGAGCACTTTCACGGACTGATCGACGCGCTTGGTGATCTCGTCGTCCACCGCGACCGCGACGGGCGGATCGTCTTTGCCAACAATGTCTTCGCCGATCTCGTCGGCCAGACCCAGGAGGCGTTGCGCGGTCGCCGCCTTGCCGAACTCGGCATCGAGGTCGGCATCGTTCCCGACGCGGCGTTCTCGGATGGCGAGTGCCTCAGCTCCACCGATGTCGCGATCCAGTCGCCGAACGGCGCACGGTGGTTCTCCTGGATCGAACTGTCGGTGCGCGACAAGACGAGCAAGGAGGTGTCGCACCGCGCCATTGCCCGCGACATCACGGCGCGCAAGCGGGCCGAGGGCGCGCTGATCAGCTCGCGCGAGCGGGCTGAATACGCCAGCCAGGCGAAGTCGCGGTTCCTTGCCACCGTCAGCCACGAGATCCGCACGCCCATGAACGGGATCATGGGGATGGCCAAGCTGCTGGCCGACACGAGCCTCTCGGCCGAACAGCGGACCTATGTCGGCGCGGTGTCGACTTCGGCCAGCGCGCTGTTGGCGCTGATCGAGGACCTGCTCGACTTCTCGCGGATCGAGGCGGGCCGCTTCGATCCGGAGCCGCAGCCCATGTCGCCGCGCGAACTCGCCGAAAGCGTCGTCGAACTCATGGCTTCGCGCGCATTCGGCAAGGGCATCGGCCTCGGCTGCCACGTATCCGCCGACGTGCCGCATATGATCAGCGCTGATCCTGGCCGGGTGCGACAGGTGCTGCTCAATCTCATCGGCAATGCCATCAAGTTCACCGATGCGGGCGGTGTCCTGATAAGCGTCGCGGTCAGCGACAGCACAGGCCCAGGCATGATCCGGTTTTCCGTTGCCGACACGGGCACCGGCCTGCGCCAACAGGACATGGACCGCATCTTCGAGGAGTTCGAGCAGGCCGACGGAACGTCGACGCGCACGCATGGCGGAGCAGGCCTCGGTCTCGCCATCTCGCGGCGCATCGTCAATGCGATGGGCGGCACGATTTCAGTCGAGAGCGATCTCGGCAAGGGATCGGAATTCGCCTTCGAGATACCCGCCGCCGAACCGTCTGGCCAGGCGATGCAGCGTGCAACGCTCCTGACGGGCCATCGTTCGATCATCGTGTCGAAAAACGAGGTCGAATGCGACGCGATGGCGCGCACGATCCGCGCCTGCGGCGGAACTGTGGAGATCGCGGCCACGGCCGAGCAGGCCATCGATCTGGGCGGTCCCTGCGACGCCTTGCTGGTCGACGCGTCGCTGGAGACCTCCGACGGACGCACTCTGAAGCGGCTCCGGCAGGCCGCATTTGCCGCCAGCCAGGCGATCATCCTGATCGCACCCATCGATCGGGGCATGCTGGGTGAATACCGCACCAGCGGCTACTCGACCTTTTTGGCGCGTCCCGTGCGCGGCGAGACGCTGCAGCGCGTCCTGCTCGCGGGCGCGGCCGGTACCGCGCTGCATGCGCCTTCCGCTTCCGGGCGCAAGGCCTCCTCGCGCGGCCGCAGCCTGCGCACCGCCGGCCTGTCGGTCCTCGTCGCCGAAGACAACGAGATCAACGCGATGCTGGCGCGCGCCACGCTGCAGAAGGCCGGGCACCGTGTCGAGGTTGTCGGAAACGGCCGCGCGGCGGTCGATGCGGTGACCGGCGCGGCGGGGCGCCAGCGCTACGACGTCGTGCTCATGGATCTGCACATGCCGGTCATGGACGGGCTGGAGGCGATTGCGCTCATCCGTCGCTACGAGGAAGAAACCGGCATTCCGCCGGTGCCCATCATGGTTCTGTCGGCCGACAGCCAGGAGTCGACGCGGCACGCGGTGCTTGCACATGGCGCCAGCGGCTTCGTGACCAAGCCGCTCGATCCCGAGGGCCTCGTCCATGCCGTCGAGGAGCACGGGGCGTCGTGGGCTCCGGAGAAACGGAAACGGCCCGGGGCATGATGCCCCGGGCCGTCCTGTATCATTGCGCTGTCGCGTAAGCGTCAGTTAGCGGCGGCGGATGCCAGGCTGGCGTCGTTTGCCGTGGTGCGCACCGCCACGCTTGCCGAACCGACCGGCGTGTTGCCCTGGAAGAAGTGGACGAACATGCGCTTGCCTGCCGGGTCGAAGGCGATCGGCGTGCCGTTGCTGGTGGCAAAGGCCGAGAAGGTGACCGTCTGGTTGGCGCCGGCCGCGAAGTTGACTGTCGCGCCCTGTGCCGAAATGCAGGCGCCCTGCAGGTTGGTCTGGCACATGGTCAGCGTCAGCGGCAGCGGGTTGTTCGCAGCACCGATTGCGTTGGTCTGCAAGCGGGCCTGCAGGTTGGCGCCGGTGCCGATGTTGATGGCTGCAAGGGCCGCAAAGCCCGTTCCACCGAGCGGGATGTTGGCGATTCCGTCATTGGTGGCGGTGACCGCGATCGACACCAGGTCGGCCGGCGCTGCGCCTGCCGTGCCGGTGAGCAGGAAGGTGTTGAGACCCGCGACCGAAGGCGCCGGCGCCGAATTGGCGCAGTCGAAGACGAGCGCGAGATTGGCCTGGATGGCCGCCGTCGGCGTGAACGACATCAGGAAGTCGTACTGGCCGCCGGCCGGGATATCGACGGGCTGGTCGGGGTTCTCCGGGGCGCCGTTGCCCGGATTGCGTCCCGAATAGCTGAAGTCGACAGGCTGGCCGGCCGGCATGGCGATGGAGCAGGTCGTGGCCGCGACGTTGGCGGTGTTGATGATGGTGGCGAAGGCCGTAACCGTGCCGCCAACGTCGGTGGCGCGGGCAACGGGCGTAACGGCGGCGAGAATGGTCGCATTGCCTCCACCACCGTTCTGGATGGCGGCGATCGCCTCAGGAACGCGCACGCGCGGCTTGGTTACATTGACAGCGGTGATTGGCTGTCCCGTGTTCTTCAGCGCGGTCTCGATCTGGTCGACGGTCGCGTTCGGGCGCACCGTCTTGATGGCGGCGAAGACGCCGGCAACCATGGGAGCAGCCATTGACGTGCCGCTGGACGGTTCAAAGGCGGAGTCGCTGGTGATCACCGACGAGATGATGTCGGAGCCAGGCGCCACCAGATCGATCTGGTTGCCCCAGTTGGAGAAGGGCGCGCGGACGTCCTGGTTGTCGGAGGCGGCCACGGTGACCGCCGAGGTGATGCAGCCCGGCGAGCCGACTGCCGCGTCGCGCCTCTCGTTGCCGGCGGCGATGACGGTCGCGATGCCGGCTGCCCTCAGCTGATCGATGATCGGCTTGAGCGCGTCGCCATCACAGGCGGCGGCAAAGCCCTCATCGCTGCCGAGGCTCATGTTGGCGGCTGCGATGTTGATGGTATTGCGCAGGCTGAAAACATGCTCCAGCGCGAGGATCTGGTCGGAGCCGTTGCTCGAGGTACAATCAGCCGTGGCGTTGGGGCCGCAGTTGGCTTGCGCGACGCGCGAGAACACCTGGATCGAGATCAGGCGTCCGTCACGGGCGACGCCGTTCTGCGGTTCGGTGCCCTGGACGTTTCCATTCAGGCCCGCGGCAATGCCGGAGACGTGCGATCCGTGTTCGCATCCGGTGAGTGAGACGGGGCAGTTGGCGCCGGAGTCGATCGTCGTGCCGTTGTTGCCGCCCGGGCAAAGGCTCGTCATGCCGGCGTTCGCATCGGTCGTCGAGAAGCACGCGGCCCGGGTGATGTGGGCATTGAGGAACTTGTGGCTCCGGCGTGCGCCCGTATCAAGCACGGCGACATGCCAGTTGGTGCCTGTCGCGCCGAGGGCGTAGGCGGCGGGCATGCCGATGACGGGCAGCGCGTCGTTCAGCATCGGCTTCGACTTGCGGTCGACCTGGATCGCCGTCACCTTCGGGTTCGCGGCAAAGGCCTCGATCTGGGTCGCCGTGGCCGTGATGGCGAACATCGGCGAGAAGGACATGCGCTTCAGGACGAGCGATTCGTCCGAAGACGCCGCCTTGGCGGCACCAATGACGGCGCCCAGGATCTCATCCTGAACCGCGTGGATGGCCGATGTCTGCGCGGCATCGGCTGCGGCGGGGCTCGCATAACTTGCTGCGTCAGCCAGCGCGGGCATGGCAAAGCGCACGATAACGGCCGTGCGCGCCGAAGGATCGGCCCAGAGCTTCGCCAGCGCCGGGCTGTCTTCAAGCTTGGCGGCGACGGCTGCAGGCACGTCGGCCGATGCGCCCGAGGCGGGCATGGAGAATGCCGCCATGGCAGCAAAAAGGGCACCCGCCAGGATACCCGGCGCGCGCCAATTCATAGAGATCGTCATGTAGTCCCCCTTGGATGGCTTCTACCGTCACGTGCGGGAAGCAGCAGCATCCGTAGCGACGAGGACGCATTCTGGCAATCAGTGGAGGGACAAATTTTTTCGAGGGCCGGAGCGAGAAGACATTGATCGCAAAGAGCGAATGGCGCCGGGTACGCCGACATCTGCCGTCGCGGCGTGTGCTTGGCGAGACCCGGTCGATGGGATGGCGACAACAAACGAAGACGGCCCGGAGCGTGGCTCCGGGCCGTCGATCGATGGGCAGCGGCTGGCACGTTGGTGTCAGTCGGCCGAGGCCGTCGTCACGCTCGGGTCGTTTGCCGTCGTGCGCACCGCGACGCTTGCCGAACCGACCGGACTGTTGCCCTGGAAGAAGTGGACGAACAGCCGCTTGGTGGCGGGGTCGAAGGCGATCGGCTGGCCGTTCGAGGCCACGAAGGCACTGAACGTCACCGTCTGCCCATTGTTAGAGGTGAAGTTCAGGATGGATGCCTGGCCGGTGATGCAGGCGCCCGTATTCGGGTTGGTCTGGCACATCGAGAGCGTGGCGGCGAGCGTACGGCCGGACACGCCGATCGGGTTGGGCGAGAGTCTTGCCTGAAGGCTGGCATTCGCGCCGATGTTGATGGCCGCCAGCGAGGCAAAGCCCGTGCCGCCGAGCGGCACGTTCATGATGCCGTCATTGGTCGCCGTCACCGCAATCGAGACGAGATCGGCCGGAGCGGTCGCCGTGCCGGTCAGGAGGAAGGTGTTGAGGCCGGCGACCGACGCCGCCGGCGCCGTGTTGGCGCAGTCGAAGACCAGCGGGATGCTTGCCGACATGGTGGCCGTCGGGCGGAACGAGATCACGAAGTTGCGGCCCTGTCCCGCCGCGATGTTGACCGGGACGCCGGGGTTTTCCGGCGCTCCGGTGGTGACGTTGCGGGCCGAGAAGGAGAACACGGCCGGGAATCCGCCGGGCATGGCGATGCCGCAGCTCGTCGCGGTGGCGTTGCCGGTGTTGAGGATCGTGGCAAACGCCGTGACCGTGCCGTTGACCGCCGTCGCTCGCGCAACCGGCGTGACCGCCGAGACGATGGAGGCGGTGCCGCCGCCCGGCGTGCCGGTCAGGTTGAGCGTGATGTTGCCAGTCGCGCTATCGAAGCCTGCAACCGCGATCTGGTACTGGACGCCCGCCGTCCCGTTGAATGCGACTGCGGAGGTTCTGATCGAAGGCGGGTTAGCGTCGTCATTCGCAGCGACAAGCGTCAGTCCAGCCACCGACGAGCCGGTGTACACGGCGAGCACGGTGTCGAAGTTTGATCCCGCCGTGGTGATGTTGATGGGACCTGACGCCGTCGGCGTAAAGCGCCACCAGACACTGGTGGTTGCGCCCGCGAAGTTGGCATGGTTTGGTTCGCCCGCTTCCTTCGTAGCGCCGACATTGTTGCCGGTGACTGTCGCGGGCGAGATGCTGATTGCCGTGCGGCTGGCGAAGTTGTTGTTGACCGGACCAACGGGACCGCCGCCGCCGAGAGCGGCCAATGCCTGGTCGACGCGGATGCGCGGCTTGGTGAAGCCGGCGGAGCTTATCGGGAGACCCGTCGACTCGAGTGCCGCCTCGATCTGGCTCACCGTGGCATTCGGTCTTGCTGACCGCAGCGCGGCCCAGGCACCCGCCACCATAGGCGAAGCCATCGAGGTGCCGCTGAGGCTATCATAGAACGTATTGCTGCCGCCGCTGACGTAGGACGAGAATATCTGCGATCCGGGCGCCACGACGTCGATCAGGTCGCCCCAGTTTGAGAAGCTCGAGCGAATGTCCTGCTTGGTCGATGACGCCACCGTGATGGCCGAGGAAATGCAGCCCGGTGAGCCGACGGACGAATCGAAGCCGTTGTTGCCGGCCGCGATGACGGTGGCGATATTGGCGGCGCGAAGCTGATCGATGATCGGCTTCTGCGGTTCGGAATCGCAGGCGTTGAAGAACTGCCCGCCGCCAAGGCTCATGTTCACCGAGGCGATGTTCAAGGTGTTGCGCAATTCAAAGACGCGCTCGAGGCCCCTGATCTGATCGGAATTGTACGTCCGGATGCAAGGGGTCGTCGCACCTTGGCCGCACGAAGATTGAAGAAACGTGGAGAAGACATTGATCGAGATCAGGCTACCGTTGCGCGACACGCCATTGGCAGGCTCGCCACCCTGGCGGTTCGTGTTGAAACCTGCCGAAATGCCGGCAACATGGGTTCCGTGGCCGCAGCCAAAAATCGGCGCCGGCTCGCAGTCATTGGCGGAGTCGATATTGGTCGACGATGAGGCACCGCCCGGACAGTAGCTGAACGACTGATTGGGAACCGTCGTGGAGTAGCACGCCGCCGAAACGATCTTGCTTGACAGGAATTCATGCGAGCGGCGCCCTCCGCTGTCCAGAACCGCGACAGCGAAACCATTGCCGGTTGCGCCCGCGGCATAGGCGTTGCCCATGCCGACCAGCGGTACCGCCTCGTCGAGATAGGGCTCGGCTATACGGTCTTCGTGGATACGGACCACCTGAGGATTGGCCGCGAGGCTTGCCAGTTCATCGGCCGTCACGTTGACCGCAAACATCGGCGAGAAGTCCATCCGCGTGATGACAAGCGTATCGGCTGCCGGACCGGCAAGGGGGCCGTTGCCGAAAACGGCGCCGATGATCTGGTCCTGAATGGCGTGGACCGCGCTTGTCTGGGCGGCATCCGCCGCCGCTGGGCTGTCGAAGCTGGCGGGTGCCGCGAGCGCCGGTGGCGCGAACTCGACAATGACTCGGGCACTGGAGCCCGGAGTGGACCACAGCTTCGCAAGAGCGGGTGGATCCGTCAGTTTGGTGGCGACGGCCGCCGGCACGGCGGGCGATGCGCTCCAGGCAGGTATCGAGAATGCCGCCATGGCGGCGAAAAGGCCCCCCACCAGAATGGCCGGCGCGCGCCAGTTCTTAGAGATCGTCATGAAGTCCTCCTTGGATGGGTTCGGCCGTCACGTAAGGGCAGCACGGGACGCATGCGTAGCGAGATCAAGGCGCCCGACAATCAAGGCGGGCGCAGACAGTTCGTGGTCGCCGGTGGGGAGCCATTGATCGCAAGGAGCGAATGGCCGTGGCGACCCTCGGCCGGCGGGCACCGACCGGCAGGGTTGCGGCCATTACTGGCCTAACCGGCGGGGTGATGGCGGCTCGAAACGAAACGTCCCGGGGGCGAATCGCCCCGGGCCGTTCGGTATCGTCGCGCCGCCGATCATCGTCAGTCGGCCGAGGCCGCAGCAAGGCGCGGGTCGTTTGCCGTCGTGCGCACCGCCACGCTCGCCGAACCGACCGGACTGTTGCCCTGGAAGAAGTGGACGAACAGCCGCTTGGTGGCGGGGTCGAAGGCGATCGGCTGGCCGTTCGAGGTCACGAAGGCGCTGAACGTCACCGTCTGGTTGGTGTTGGAGGTGAAGTTCAGGATGGATGCCTGGCCGGTGATGCAGGCGCCCGTGTTCGGGTTGGTCTGGCACATCGACAGCGTCGCGGCCAGCGTTCGGCCGGACACGCCGATCGGGTTGGGCGAGAGCCTCGCCTGCAGGCTGGCATTGGCGCCGATATTGACGGCCGCCAGCGAGGCAAAGCCCGTGCCGCCAAGCGGCACGTTCATGATGCCGTCATTGGTCGCCGTCACCGCAATCGAGACGAGATCGGCCGGAGCGGTCGCCGTGCCGGTCAGGAGGAAGGTGTTGAGGCCGGCGACCGACGCCGCCGGCGTCGTGTTGGTGCAGTCGAAGACCAGCGGGATGCTGGCCGACATGGTGGCCGTCGGCCGGAACGACATCACGAAGTTCCTGCCCTGGCCGGCTGCGATGTTGACCGGGACGCCCGGGTTTTCCGGCGCTCCGGTGGTGACGTTGCGGGCCGAGAAGGAGAACACGACCGGGAAACCGCCGGGCATGGCGATGCTGCAACTCGTCGCGGTGGCGTTGCCGGTGTTGAGGATGGTGGCGAAGGCTGTCACCGTGCCGTTCACCGAGGTCGACCGCGCAACCGGCGTGACCGCCGAGACGATGGAGGCCGTGGCGCCGCCAAGCGCATTCAGCGCCTGATCGACCCGGATTCTCGGTTTGGAGATGCCGGAAGACGAGATGGCAAGACCGGTATTCTCGAGAGCCGTCTCTATCTGCGTGACAGTGGCATTCGGCCTTGCGGTCCGGATTGCGGCCCAGACACCCGCGACCATCGGCGAGGCCATCGAAGTGCCACTCAGGGAGTCGTAGAATGTGTTGCTGCCACCACTGACATAGGACGCAAGAATTTGCGAGCCAGGCGCAACCACGTCAATCAGGTCCCCCCAGTTGGAGAAGCTGGAGCGGACATCCTGCTTGGTCGAGGACGCCACGGTGATGGCCGACGAAATGCAGGCCGGCGCACCGACCGACGTGTTGAAACCGCTGTTGCCAGCCGCGATAACGGTGGCGATATTGGCCGCGCGAAGCTGATCGATGATGGGCTTGCGCGAATCCCCGTCGCAGGCCGCGAAGAACTGCCCGCCGCCGAGGCTCATGTTGACCGAGGCAATGCTGAACGTGTTGCGCAGCGCGAAGACACGCTCGAGACCTTTGATCTGGTCCGTGTTGAAGCTCAGGATGCACGGAGCCGTGTTGCAGTTGTTCGGGTTGGTGAAGCGCGAAAACACGTTGATGGTGATCAGCGAACCATTGCGCGCCACGCCGTTGGCCGGTTCGCCGGCCTGGCGGTTGCCGTTGTTGCCGGCGGCGATGCCCGAGACGTGGGTGCCATGGCCGCAACCCTCGATCGCGGCAGGGTCGCAATCATTGGCGGAATCGATTGCGGTTGAATCCGTCGCACCACCAGGACAGTAGCTGAACGAGGGGAAGGTGCCGTTGTTGGTGCCGTAGCATGCCGCAGAGACGATCTTGCCGGCAAAGAATTCGTGGGTGCGGCGCGTGCCGCTGTCGAGGACGGCAACTGCTTTTCCCTGACCCGTGGCACCGGCCGCATAGGCATTGGCCATGCCTACAAGCGGGACGGCCTGGTCGAGATAGAGTTCGGACAGGCCATCTTCCTGGATGCGCAACACCTGCGGGTTCGCGGCAAGGCTTGCAAGTTCGTCGGCCGTCACGCTGATGCCGAACATCGGCGAGAAGTCCATGCGCTTGATGGCAAGCGTGTCGGCCGCCGGTCCGTCAAGCGCGGCACTGCCGAACACGGCGCCGAGAATCTGGTCCTGAACGGCATGGACGGCGCTTATCTGGGCGGCGTCGGCCGCGGCGGGGCTGTCGAAACTGGCGGGTGCAGCAAGCTCCGGAGGCGCGAACTGGACAATGACCGGCATGCGCGCACCGGGTTCGGCCCAGAGCTTCGAGAGGTCGGATCCATCCACCAGCTTGCTGGCGACAGCCGATGGGACATCCGGCGCCGCAGACAGCGCCGGTGAAACGGACAGCGCCGACACGGCAACCAGAAGGCCGCCAGCCAGCGCGCACAGCGCGCGCGAACGCACACCAGACGAAAAGACTCGCATAATTGCTCTCCCAAGCTTGGTCTTGTGAAATATCCCCTAGAGACTCCGGCGTCCCTCAACGCGAACCGGGCGCTTGGCATCGAAAGTGCCGGGCGCCGAAGCTGGCCTATCGCGAAATCTCACCCACTATCGGCAATCGGCTTGCCGGTGTCAACGTAGGGGAAGGTCTGTGTTGACCGTGTCTGACCGATCCACCCGCTTTTTGAGCGCGCACGCTCGTCGATTGCAGCTAGAATTCGCCAACTTTCGGGCAGCGGGGAGCGGTCAATTCCGTCGCCCGGTAACGCTAAATCCAGACATCTGAACGAGAAATCGATTTGCCGCTTGCCGAAACGCCGTGTCTGACCGTATTTCGGGCAGGATTTTCGGTTTCCGGATGGAGGGGGTCCATCGACAATGATGCTGGGTAGCCTGGGACGATTCATCCGCGCCGAGCTGAGGCCGTTCAAGGCCACCGCGGATACGATCATTGGGGTGATCGGCCGCGTGCGCGCGAAGATTCCCGCGATACGCAAGATCGTGCAGGGCGAACGGTCCGCGGGGACGAAACATGCCGTCTACGTCCATTTCGACCGCTGGGGTGTCGTGCACGACTTTGTTCATCACGCGCTGCGCGAACTCGTGGCCAATGGATACGCGATCACCTTCGTTTCCAACGCGCCCAAGCTGGAGGACAGCCAGATCGCCCCGCTCCTGCCGCTGGTGCGCGAAGTCGTGCATCGCCGCAATGTCGGCTATGATTTTGCGGCCTACCGCGACGGCATTGCGCGCCTGCCGAAGATCGACGAGATCGAGCGCCTGATCCTGGTCAACGACAGCGTTTACGGCCCGATCTTCCCCTTGGCCGATACGCTGCAGGCCGCCGAGGCCGCGGGCGTCGACGTGTTCGGCATCACCGACAGCTGGGAGATGCACTACCATCTCCAGTCCTACTTCATGATTTTCTTCCCTGACGCCATCCGGTCGAAGGCGTTCAGGACCTTTTGGAAAAACTTCCCGACGGTCAGCAATAAATGGTGGCTGATCCGAAACGGCGAGGTCCGGCTGTCCAGCGTGCTGGCGCGCCAGAAGCTGCGCATGGCCGCGCTTTGCCCGTACTGGGATGTCTCGCGCAAGATCCTGACCGCGCTGGCGGACGTCGATCTCGGCAAGGACTCGCCGCTGATGCCGCATGAGATGAATTTTCTGCGGCACATCAAGAGCATGATCACCGTTGGCAGGCCGGTCAACCCGAGCCACTACTACTGGAACGCATTGATCACGGACTGGAACTGCCCCTTCCTCAAGCGCGAATTGATCCAGGTGAACCCGGTAGGCGTGCCGCGCCCTTGGGAATGGGAGACGCTGTTGCGGGAAAAAACAGCCTACGATACAAATCTGGTGCTGCGGCACCTAAAATCGCTGTAATTCGTGGCTCGTATCGGGCGACGAACAAGCGGCGGGCATGGCATGACGGCTCGCACGGACGCTGTTGATCGTACGCTGGACGGGACGCCGAACGACAGATGACCGCCTATGGCTACAAGGCATTCACGGCAGACGGCAGGCTGGAGCTCGGAGAGATCGAAGCTGCCGCCCCCGACGATGTCGCGCGCATCCTCGACCGTCGCGGACTTGTTCCGGTCAGCGTCGAGGAAAGCAGGCGGCGCTCGCCCAAGGCGCGCCTTGGCGGACTGCGCATCCCGCCCGCCCAGGTAACCCAGCTGCTCGCCGATCTCTCCATCATGCTCAACGCCGGGATCAGGATCGACGAGGCGCTGTCGATCATGGAAAAGGGCTTTGACCATGGCCGGTTGAACGCCGTCGTTGCACGCATGCGCGCAGAACTCGGCAATGGCCGGTCCTTCTCGCAGGCGCTCGAGGACTGGCCGGCCCTGTTTCCCGTGTTCCAGGTGGCGATGGTCCGCGTCGCGGAATCGTCGGGCAGGCTGCCCACCCTGCTGGCGCGCATCGCCGAGGAGCGGCAGCGCTTCGAAAAACTGGCCGGAAACGTGTCCTCGGCGCTGCGCTATCCAGCAGTTCTGCTGCTCGGCACAATTGCCGTTCTCGTGTTCTTCCTGGCGGGCGTGGTGCCGCAGTTCGCGCCACTGCTCGCCCAGTCCTCCGAGCCGGATCCGTTCCTCGACACGATGATCGCCGTCTCGAACTTCCTGCGCAGCGAAGGCACGCTGATCCTGGCGTCGCTTGCGGGGCTTCTGCTGGTGGGCCTGATCGCGGCGCGCCAGGAGCGGTTCAGGGACGCGCTACGCAACGCCGTCATCCGCATTCCCGGCATTTCCGACGTGGCGCTGAGCTACCGGACCGGGCGCTTTGCCCGCCTGCTCGGCATCATGATCGAGACAGGCGTGACCGCGCCCGCGGCCATCCGCATGATCAGCGACACGATCGATCATGGCGAGAAAGCACGCGAGAGGGCGGAGCGTGCATCCGATGCGCTTCGCCAGGGCCAGCGGCTCAGCCAAGCCCTCGAAATGCTGCAATTGCCGCCGCTTGCGGTGCGCATGCTGCGCATCGGGGAGCAGAGCGGCGAACTGGCGACGCTGTCCTATCGCGTGGCCGATTTCTTCGAGGCGCGGCTGGAACGTTCGCTGGCGCGCGTCGTCGGTTTCATCGGCCCGGCGGCGGTCGCAACCATCAGTATTTTGATCGGCGGCATGATCGTGTCTATCATGACGACACTCATGTCACTTAACGACTTGGTCCGGTAGGGAGCCAGATCACATGACCATGCTAGACGTTTCAACATCCAATGCAGGCCGCGCGGTGTCCCGGCGGCGAAGGCGCGCCGGCTTCACGCTGATCGAGATGCTGGTGGTGCTCGCCATCATCGGGCTGATCTCGGCCCTGGTGGGCCCGCGCGTGCTCCAGCAGCTGTCGGATTCGCGTGAACGCGCCGCCCAGCTTCAAATCGAGGGCTTCAAGAGCGCACTCGACATCTTCTTCATCGATGTCGGCCGCTATCCCGTCCAGCAGGAGGGTCTTGCGGCCTTGATGCGCAAGCCCGCGAGCCTGCAGGTCTGGAACGGCCCCTATCTGCGCGGCGACGCCGTGCCGCTCGACCCGTGGGGCCGCGAATACCAGTACACCAGCGATGGGCGAACCTTCAGCATCCAGACACAAGGGTCGGGCGGCAGTGGCGCGGTCGCCACAAATGCGCCCTGAGCACCGCCGATCTGGCCGGAAGTCGGCGCGGCGCGGCGTCGTCCTGCTCGACGTCATCCTGGCGCTTGCGGTCATCGCGCTCGCCGCGCTCGTGCTGATGCCGCAGCCGCGGACCGGCATTGCGGCGACCGAACTGCAGGCGGAGGCCATCAAGGTGGCGGCTTCGTTTCGCCAGGGGCGCGCGACCGCCCTGCGCAGCCAGCGTCCGGTCGACATCTACGTCGACCCCGACAGGCGGCGCGTCAGCATCGCCGACGGCCCCTCCGTCGATATCCGCGACGGCGTCGCCATGGTCTGGGTGACGTCGGACCAGTGTCCCCAGCGTGGCGGCTTGCGAGCGCTCCGCTATCTCTCGGATGGCCGATCCTGCGGTGGTGTGCTGACCCTCTCGGCCGGTGGCGGCGCCGTGCGGCTGCGCGTCGACTGGCTGACGGGCCGGGTGGACATGTCTGCGGTATGAGGCGGCGGGGCAAAGCCGGATTCACGCTGATCGAGGTGCTCTGCGCCTTCGGCATCGCGCTTCTCATGATGGGCCCGATCGCCTCGATCATCAGCGGCGTCGCCGGTTCGTTTGCCGGTCTGGAGCGCTCGTCGCAACGGCGGGCGGACCTGCAGGCGGCCGGCGCGGTCGCGATGACCACCAACCCGCTGCGTCCCGGCACTGTGACCGCGGGCGACTACACTGTGCAGATGAGCCCCGTCGATCTCGGCGATGGCCGCGACCTGCAGCGCGCCGGATGGCAGCTTTATTCGGTTCGGGTCGCACGGTCCTCCGGGCAGCGCAGCATGGTTCTCGAGACGATCCGCATAGGCCGGCTGTGAGCATGGCCGCCCGTCGGCGCAGGCGGGGCTTTACCCTGCTCGAGGCGCTTCTGGCGCTCGTGCTCGCGACACTGCTCATCGGCGCGCTGTCGCTTTATACCGGCACGTGGCTCAAGCAGTGGAACCGGCTGGTGATGCGCGGCAGCCAGGAAGACGTCGTGGCCATCGTGCTGGACCGCATCGTCGAGGATCTTGAGGAGACACAACCGATCTACGCCAAGGAGGCGACCGGCGAGCGGGTGATGTTCACTGGCGGGACGGATACCGTGACGTTCCTGCGGCCAGCGCTCGGATTCGACGCGCGCGCCGGGCTCGACGAGGTCACCTACCTCAATGGACGCGCAGGCGCGCAGGCCGCGATCATCCGCTCGCGCCGTGGCTTCGACCCGAAGCGACAGAACGGTTCGGGGGAGGAACTGCCGCTGATCCGCGGCGACATGCGGCTCGACTTCAGCTATGCGGACGCCGGTGGCAACCAGGCATCGACATGGAATGATCCAAGGCGGCTGCCGGTGATGATCCGGGTCGAGATTTCCGGCGCGACGCCGCGCCGTTGGCGGCAATTCGCCTATGCAAGACTGCGCGTCGAGATGCCGGCCAATTGCGGGACGACCACCGCACTGCCAGCGTGCAAGGCACGGATGGGGCAGTAGCAGGAACGTAAAGTGTCCCGGTGCGCTGGATTTTCTGCGCGCGGGACGCTATTTCGCTAGGGATAGCAACGTTCGTTCGAAGCGATGCCGCGCCTGCCTTCGACGCGGTTCTTCGACGCGGGACTCCGTTTGGCAGGGGCCGGCAGACGAGCAGGGGGAGCCGTCCGTCTCTTGGAAAACACCGACGAAACCGGCCGCGTCGCAGTCCTGTTGGCAACGCAGAACGGAGCGCTGTATCTGCAGGATCAGCTTCAGTCGCTTGTCCGGCAGACGCACCCGGCCATCGACGTCCATGTCTCCGACGACAATTCGACGGACGGGACCATGGCGATCCTGCGCGACTGGGCGAGCGGCTGGCCCAAGGGACGCTTCGTGATTTCGCAAGGACCCGGGCGCGGATTTGCGGAGAACTTCCGCGCGCTCCTCGTCAAACCGGGCATGGAGGCGTCCCACTATGCGTTCTGCGACCAGGATGATGTCTGGGAGCCGGGCAAGCTCGAACGCGCGATCGGCTGGATCGGCGCTCCATCGGACACGCCGAAGCTGTTCTGCTCCCGCACGAAGCTGATTTCCGAGGAGGGACGCGAGACGGGTCACTCCGCGCTGTTTTCGCGGCAGCCATCCTTTCGCAACGCGCTGGTACAGAGCATCGCTGGCGGCAACACGATGGTATTCAACCGCGCGGCGCATCGGCTTCTGGCGAAAGCATCGTCGCGATCGAGCTTCGTCAGCCATGATTGGTGGGCCTATCTGATCGTCAGCGGGGCAGGCGGCGAAGTGCGCTACTCGCCCGAGCCGCTCGTACGCTATCGACAGCACCGTCTCAACATGGTCGGCGCCAACACGACCGTCGCGGCCCGGTTCTCGCGGCTTCGACGCCTGTTGCGCGGGCAGTTCTCGCTGTGGACGCAGGTCAACATCGCGGGGCTGGAGGCCAACAGGGATCTGCTGACCGATGCGGCGCTTGCCGACTACGACCAGTTCCGCAATTGCAGGGCGGGCAGCCTGCCAGCCCGCCTGCGCAGCCTGCGCGCCTCGGGCGTCTACCGGCAGTCGTCAGCCGGCGACATCGCGCTCTACATTGCTGTCCTGAGTGGCCGCCTCTGAGAAGGACCGGGCGTCGACGCGCGTGTCCGAAATGATCCGGCCATGCTCGAACACAACCTTGCGGTTGCAGTAGCTGTCGACGAGTTCCGTCGAATGCGACGACAGCAGCAGAAGTCGGGCGCGCCCGATCGTCTCGTCCGTTCTTTGCTTGGCCTTGATCTGGAAGCTCGCGTCGCCGGCGCCGATCGCTTCGTCGATGAGCAGTATGTCCGGCTTGATGGCGGTGGAAATGGCAAAGCCGAGGCGCGAGAACATGCCGGTCGAATAGGTCTTGACCGGCAGTTCGAGGAAATTGCCGAGTTCGGCGAAATCCGCAATGGCGGCGATCTGCTCGTTGATCTCCCGCCGGGTCATGCCGAGAACATAGCCCCTGAGATAGATGTTCTCGCGGCCCGTTGCCTCCAGATCGAGACCTGCTGCGGGATCGAGCAACGCCCCGACCGAGCCTTCGATCTCGATGACGCCCCCGGTCGGCTTGTAGATGCCGGCAATGGTGCGCAGCAGCGTCGTCTTGCCGGCGCCATTGTGGCCGAGCAGGCCGACGCGATCGCCATCGCCTATCTCGAGCGAAATGTCGTCGATCGCCTTTACGGTGATCACGTTGTTGTCGCCCTGCTTGACCAGGCCGCCGGTCGCCTGCGCCAGGATCTGCCGCTTCAGCGAGCGCGAACTCGAGCCGTAGATCTTGAACTCGACCGTCAGGTTGCGGATGGAAATATGCGCCACGGTCGCCTCCTACAGCCAGTAGGGAATGCGCGGATAGGCGCGGCGATAGAGCAGGATCGCGGCGGGAAAGCCGATGACCAGCATCCCGATGCTGACGGCCCAGGAGATTTCCGAAGGGGCGATGCCAAGCAGTGGCGCGCGGACGATCTCCAGCAGGTGATAGAAGGGGTTGAGATGCACGAAGGCCATCCGTTTCGGCAAGGACTCGACCGTCCACATGATCGGCGTGACGAAGAAGACGACCTGCAGCAGGCTGGCGATCACCTGGGGAATGTCGCGATAGCGGGTAGAGAGGATGGCGGCGATCATGCCCATCCACGCGAGGTTCAGCAGGAAGATCGCCATACCCGGGACGACCAGCAGGATCGACAGGCCGACGGGAATTCCGAAGGCGGCGAGCAGGATCAGATAGATGACCATATTGTGCATCCAGATCAGCATATTGCGCGCGAACATCCGGTAGAAGTGCGAGCTGAGCGGCATCGGCACGTTGCGGATGTAGCCTTCGCCAAGCACAAAGACGCTGCATCCCTCGTTGATCACGGTGGTGGTCAGCGTCCAGAAGATGATGCCGGTGCCGAGATAGGGCAGGAATGTGCCGAGATCCTGGTTCAGCAACTGGCTGAACACCATGCCGAGCGCGCCGATCATGATGCCCATGCTGAGCGTCAGCCAGAACGGCCCGAGCATCGAGCGGCGGAAGCGCTGCTTGATCTCGTGGATGGCGAAGGTCAGCCACAACTCGTGCCGTGTCAGACCGAGCCAGAGGTCGCCAAGCGCCATCGCAGGCAGATTCTCGACCGAGATGCGCACGCGCTTGGTCTGCACCGGGCGCGGGGCCGTCTGTTCAGTGGTGGTCACGATGCCTCATCCATAGCCGCAAGGCGCCGGGCGCAACCGCTCGTCGATCGTCGGTGGATCGGGAAGTTTCCGCGCCGGTATTCGGGGTCATCGTCGTTCATGGCCAGTCTTGATCGCGGACAGAACGCGCTCTATGCCAGCGCGCGTTCCTCGCGAAACGAGATGAGCTTTTTGCGATTCTCGTCCCACAGCACGAGCTTAACGCAGCGCAGGCTTTCCAGGAAGGTGATCCGGCCAACGTCGCGAAGCTCCGGATAGTCGCGCAGAATCTCCGGGAGCCTGTAGTAGGGCACGCGGCTCGACAGGTGATGGACATGGTGGATGCCGATGTTGCCCGTCATCCAGCGCAGGACGCGCGGCAGGTCGTAGTGTGACGAGCCATGCAGCGCGGCTTCCTGAAAGCGCCAGTCGTCGCCTTGAGCCCAGTGGGTGTCCTCGAACTGATGCTGCACGTAGAAGAGCCAGATGCCGGCCGCACCCGCCAGCACGATGACGGGCAAATGCACGAGGAGGAAGGGCCACGGCCCGAGAATCCAGATCAGACCGGCCGCCACGATGGCAATGCCGAGATTGGTCACCATGGTCGAAATCCATGGCTCGGCACCGGAGCGCATCATGCCGAAGGGCAGGCGCTGCTTGAAGAGAAAGAGCCAGATCGGGCCGACACCGAACATGACCACGGGATTGCGATAAAGCCGATAGCCGAGCCGGCGCCACGGCGAGAGCGCCCGATACTCGGCGACGGTGTGGGTGGTGATGTCGCCCACGCCGCGCTCGTCCAGATTGCCCGCTGTCGCGTGATGAGCGGCATGTGCGCGACGCCAGTAGTCATAGGGTGTCAGCGTCAGCACGCCGATCGCACGGCCGATCCAGTCGTCGGCATGGCGATAGGCGAAGAATGAACCATGACCGCAATCGTGCTGGATCATGAACAGGCGCAGAAGGAAGCCCGCCGCGGGGATCGTGAGGAGCAGGCCCCACCATATGCCGAAGTGGACGGCGAGACAGGCAAGCGTCCAGAACGCGACAAACGGAATGACCGTGACGACGAGTTCGAACGCGCTGCGCACGCGGTTCGGCTGGCGATAGCCTGCGATGATCTTGGGCCAGGGGCGGTCTGTTCCCCTGGCAGACAGAGTCGTGTCAGCTTTTTTCATGCTGGACTCATGTCAGGACGCTGCCCCCGGCGCAAGCAGCAAGACGCCGCAGGCGGCGAGAAGGGCCACAGCGCGGCATCGGGCGGCTCCGGTTTTTGCGCCCGTCAATGGGTCCCCGCAAGCCATCGCGCTCCCAAACGTCGGCTATGTGGCGACCCGCACGATCAACTTTCCGAAGTTCTTGCCTTCCAGCAGACCCCTGAAAGCCTCAGGTGCATTGGTAAGGCCATCGACGACATCCTCCTTGTAGCGGACCTCACCGGAGGCGATCCAGCCAGCCATCTCGCGCAAGAAGGCCGGCCGCTGGTCGGCGAATTCGCGCTGGATGAAGCCGCGGATGGTGAGGCTTCTGCTGAGGACCTCGCGCATTGTGGCCGGCAGGCGGTCGCGTCCCTCGAAACCCGTCGCGTTGTATTGTGCAATCAGGCCACAGACCGGGATGCGGGCAAACTCGTTGAGGAGCGGAAAGACAGCATCCCAGACATGGCCGCCGACATTCTCAAAATAGACGTCGACGCCCTGGGGACAGGCAGCCTTGAGTTGTTCCCGGAAATCGGACGCGCGGTGGTCGATGGCGGCATCGAAGCCGAGCACGTCGCGGACGAAGGCACATTTTTCGGGTCCGCCGGCGATTCCGACGGCCCGGGCTCCTTTGATGCGGGCGATCTGCCCAACCGCCGAGCCCACCGCTCCGCTTGCTGCTGCCACCACGACCGTCTCGCCTTCCGTGGGACGGCCGATCGTGAGCAGCCCGGCATAGGCGGTGAAGCCCGGCATGCCGAGAATGCCCAGGGATGTCGAAACCGGCGCTGCGGTCGGGTCGAGCTTGCGCAGGCCGGCGCCGCTCGACAGGGCGAAGCTTTGCCACCCGCAATGCGAGAGCACGATGTCGCCGTCGGAGAATTTCGGGTTGCGCGACGACACCACCCTGGCGACGGTGCCGCCTTCCATCACGCTGCCGATCTCGACAGGCGCGGCGTATGATTCGGCGGCGCTCATGCGGCCGCGCATATAGGGGTCCAGCGAGAGATAGAGCACGTGGAGGAGCACCTCGCCCTCGCCCGGATCGGGGATCGCGACCCGGTCGATCTTGAAGTCCTCGGGCTTCGGGGGGCCATCCGGCCGTGCGGCAAGCAAAATGCGCGTGTTCGTCAGGTCGGCCATGGGTTTCTCCAGATCTGACGGCCGACCCTAGCAGGGTTGGGCGTTCCGGGCCAATCCTCTTTGGACCGCAGGGTACCTGGACGATTCACACGCCGCGCCGTCGGCAGCGATGGCGGCGGGATTTCTGTGGCAGGCGCACCCCCAGTCACGCTATAGGCGGTCCACAACGCAGGCCCGCCCGACGCCGGGGTCCGGTGACGGGCACTGCCTAGAAACCAATCGTAGAAGGAACGCCGCATGACCCTTGCAACCGAAACCGCCGCGCTGCTGGCGCGGCTGGGCGTGCCGGCAACACGCATCACGGGCGGCGCGCTTGCGGTGCACAGCCCAGTGACCGGCGAAGCGATTGCCGCGTTGACCGTCGTGACAGCCGCCGAGACTGGCGCCGCGATTGAAAATGCTGATTCCGCGTTCCGCGTCTGGCGTACCGTGCCAGCGCCCAAGCGCGGCGAACTCGTCCGCCTCTTCGGCGAGGAGTTGCGCGCCCACAAGGCCGATCTTGGCCGTCTCGTCTCCATCGAGGTCGGCAAGATCCCGTCGGAGGGCCTGGGCGAGGTGCAGGAGATGATCGACATCTGCGACTTCGCCGTAGGACTTTCCCGGCAGCTTTACGGCCTGACCATTGCCACCGAACGGCCGGGGCATCGCATGATGGAAACCTGGCATCCGCTTGGCGTCGTCGGCGTCATTTCGGCCTTCAACTTTCCCGTCGCGGTCTGGTCGTGGAACACGGCGCTGGCGCTGGTCTGCGGCAATGCGGTGGTCTGGAAGCCGTCGGAAAAAACGCCGCTGACCGCTCTGGCCTGCCAGGCGATCTTCGAGCGGGCCGCTGCCCGTGCAGGCGACGTGCCGGCCGACCTGATGCAGGTGCTGATCGGCGACCGTGCGGTCGGCGAGGCCCTGGTCGATCACCCCAAGGTCGCACTGGTGTCGGCCACCGGCTCGACCCGCATGGGCCGCGACGTCGCGCCGCGCCTTGCAAAGCGCTTCGCGCGGGCCATCCTGGAACTCGGCGGCAACAATGCGGGCATCGTCTGTCCATCGGCCGACCTCGACATGGCGCTGCGCGCCATCGCCTTCGGCGCCATGGGCACGGCCGGCCAGCGCTGCACGACGCTGCGCAGGCTCTTCGTGCATGACAGCGTCTACGACACGCTCGTACCGCGCCTCAAGAAGGCCTATTCCAGCGTCTCCATCGGCAATCCGCTCGAGACGTCTGCACTGATCGGCCCGCTGATCGACCGTCATGCCTATGACGCGATGCAGAAGGCCCTCGACGCAGCCAGGGCCGAGGGGGCCACGATCACCGGGGGCAGCCGCTTCGAGACCGCGCATCCGGACGCCTACTACGTCCGCCCGGCGCTGGTCGAAATGCCCCGGCAGTGCGGGCCGGTGCTCGAAGAGACGTTCGCGCCGATTCTCTATGTGATGAAGTACAGCGACTTCGATGCGGCGATCGCAGATCACAATGCCGTGGGTGCGGGCCTCTCGTCCTCGATCTTCACGCTCGACCTGCGCGAGGCGGAGCGCTTCCTGTCGCCGGAGGGTTCCGACTGCGGCATCGCCAACGTCAACATCGGCACGTCTGGGGCCGAGATCGGCGGTGCGTTCGGCGGCGAAAAGGAGACCGGCGGCGGCCGCGAATCCGGATCGGATGCTTGGCGGGCCTACATGCGCCGTGCCGCCAACACGGTGAACTACTCGACCGCATTGCCGCTCGCCCAGGGCGTCTCCTTCGACATCGACTAGGCCGCACCGCGCAGGACAGGAGTTCCAGGATGACCCGATCCCTCACCATCGCACCCTCGATCCTTTCGGCCGACTTCGCGCGCCTCGGAGACGAGGTCGAGGCGGTGGTGGCGGCGGGCGCGGACTGGGTCCATCTCGACGTGATGGACGGCCACTTCGTGCCCAACATCACGTTTGGACCGCCGATCGTGAAGGCGATCCGCGGGCGCACCCCAAAAGTCTTCGACTGCCATCTGATGATCGCGCCGGCCGATCCCTATCTCGCCGCCTTTGCGGAGGCCGGGGCCGACATCATCACGGTGCATGCCGAGGCGGGACCGCATCTCGACCGGTCGCTGCAGGCCATCCGGGCGCTTGGCAAGAAGGCAGGGGTCTCGCTCAACCCATCGACGCCGGAAAGCGTGATCGAGTATGTGCTCGACCGGCTCGACCTCATCCTGCTGATGACCGTCAATCCCGGTTTTGGCGGGCAGGCCTTCATCCCGGCCATGCTGGAGAAGATCGGGCGCGTCAAGGCAATGATCGGCTCGCGTGACATCGACATCGAGGTGGACGGCGGCATCACGCCGGAAACAGCGCCGCTGGTGGTCGCCGCCGGCGCCAATGTGCTGGTCGCGGGCTCGGCGATCTTCAAGGGCGGCACGCAGGACGCCTACCGCGCCAACATCGACGCCATCCGCAACGGCGCCACTGGTCGCATCGTCTGAGGCGAACGGCCCCAAGGCAGGACGCGAAACCGCCTCGACCGCGGTGGCGATCCGATCTGCCGTCAGCCAGTGCCGATCGGCTCTTGCGCCGAGCGCGACAGGACGCGCTGGAGCAGGGCACGCGCGCGGCCGATCTCATCTTCGCACACGACATGCGGCCTGTCGGGATAGATGACCGTGTCGACCGAAGCGCCTAAGGCGGCGAGCGCCGCACCCGTCTCGCGTGTCCGCCAGGCCGGCACCCATTCGTCGATCTCGCTCCCGGTCAGCAGGACCGGCACGTCGGGTATCCGATCCGGCGATTGCCAGGTGGTGCCGGGCGGACCGATCAGGCCGCCGGTGAAGATCAGCGCCGCCGCATAGGATGCCGGGCGGCGAACGAGAAATTCCGCCACCAGGCACGCGCCCTGCGAGAAGCCGCCAAGCACGATTCGTTCGTCCGGAAATCCCTCGCCATGCAGGCGCTTGACCAGCCGGCCAACGGTCCCAAGCGCCTGGTCAAGCGCCGGCTGGTTGTTTTCCAACGGCTCGAGAAACCGCCCGGGATACCAGCTGTGTCCAGCCGCTTCCGGGCAAAAGTAACGCACCCCGTCGAGCTTCAGCGCTTCGCCGATGCCAGCCATTTCTTCAGACGGGCGGCCGCGGCCATGGATCAGGATGACCGCGAGCCTCGCCTGCCCGCGCGCCGCTCCCGTTTCAAGGACCGCGTCCACGCGCGTCGTCGGACGCGCTACTGCGCCATTGCGCCCTGCGGCACCTTGATTTCCTCGAGTTGCGCCTCGATCTCGGCGCGGCGCGGCTCGAACCATGGCGGCAGCAGCAGCTTCTCGCCCAGATGCTCCTTCGGCTCGTCGATGGCGAAGCCGATGTCGCTGGTCGCGATCTCACACAATATGCCTCCGGGCGAGCGGCAGTAGATCGAGTGGAAGTAGTTGCGGTCCTTGATCTCGGAGACATCGGTGTAGCCGAGCCCTTCGAGATGCGCCTTGACCTCCAGCTGCTCCTTTTCGGTCGGAACCGCGAAGGCGACGTGATGGACGATACCCGGCGCGAACTGCCAGGAGCCCTGCTTCTGGTCCGGCACATGGACGATGTCGACCGTCTTCTGCGCGCCGCCCTCGTTGATGCTGAAGCGGTGATAGGCACCGTCGACGCCGACCTTGGTGAGGCCGAGCCCTTGGGTCAGGAAGCGCTCCTGCTCTTCCGTGTCGCGCACCGACATGGCGACGGAGTGGAAGCCGCGCACGGCCGTGTCGGCCTTGATATCCTTCGTCGTCCAGCCCCTGGCCTTGTCGTCCTTGTCTTCGATCATCTCGAAGTCGAGGCCTGCGGGATGACGGAAATGCAGCGTCTTCTGGCCGAAGCGCTCGCCCTCCGCCACGACTTCGGTCTTGTGGCGCCTGAAGTGCTCTTTCCAGAAGGCAAGCGAACCCTGGGGCACGGAATAGCCGGTCGCATTGACCTGACCCGAGCCGCGTCGGCCGGCGATCCCCATTTTCGAGAAGGGGAAGGTGGTGGAAACCGAGCCGATCTCGGCGTCGGCGTTTGCGTAGTAGAGATGGTAGAAGGAGACGGTCCCGTCGAACAGGATCGTCTGCTTGATCATCCGCTGGCCGACCACCTGCGTGAAGAAGTCGATGTCCTCCTGCGCGCCCCAGACACCGCTGGTTACGTGATGCAGGCCGTCCACACGTGCCGTCATTTCGGTCCTCCCCATGATCGCTCGAAGCGCGGTGGCACCCCCGGCCATCGCATTATGAACTGATCGGTACATTATGGGCGGGTCGGCGGATCAGGCAAGCCCCTGCGCGCTGAATTCGATGCTGCAATGCAGCACAAAGCTTGGGTTGGGAGGATCCGATGGTTTTCAGGGCGTGCATCAGGGCATCCGTCTTGCCGTCGGAACGCCCCTCTCGTACTGTCCAGTACAGAATGATTGCTTGAAGCGCGATCCGACTGGGACTATGGGTTTGGGCACAACTGGACCGGACCCATGGCGCGACCCAAGGAATTCGACCGCGAGCAGGTACTTGACCGCGCGACGCGCCTGTTCTGGGAGCGCGGGTTCGGCGGCACGTCGATCACCGACCTCGAAGCCGCGATGGGCATCGGGCGCACATCGATCTATGCAGCCTTCGGCGCCAAGGAAGATCTCTTCATGGCGGCCATCGACCACTATGATGGCACCTACTCGATCAAGCTGCGCCGCGCGCTGACGTCCGGACTGCCGGTCCGCGAGGCGATAGCGCTCTATTTCGAGGAGTTGATGATCGCCTTCAACGATCCCGACCTGCCGCTCGGCTGCCTCGTCACCAATGTGGCGGTCGAGGGGGACCGCGGCACGACACGCATGGGACGGCGGATCGCCGCGTCGATCACGCGCGCCGAGGATACGTTTTACCAGGTGCTGCGCGCTGCCCAGATCGAGGGAGAGATCGATCCCCGCGCCGACGTCCGAGCAATTGGTCGTTACCTTGTGGCCGCGACGCATGGAATTTCGGCGCTCGCCAAGGCGATCTCCGACGTCGGCGCGCTGCGCGACGTGGTCGCGGTGATCCTGGGCGGACTGGACGACATGTTCATGGGCAAAGCACCGGCCAATGCGAACAGGCGCCATCGCGCGGTCGCCCCCTGATCCTGCCCCAGCCAAGACGGTACCGTCCGGTCGATCAACCTGCAGACTGGCCCGCCCTTGCCAGCACAAAGTTGCATTCCGCTTCCCAGAAGGGCTTGTCGAAGCCGAATTTCCCGCGCGCCGATACGTCTTCGTTCAGCGTGAAGTCGACGATCAGGCTCTCCTTCACGCCGAACACCGCGTCGCTGTCGAGATAGGGATCGCCTGGCACGAAGTAATGCGTGACGATGGGGGCGAAACCCTCGGCGCCGACGATGAAATGGACATGGGCTGGCCGGAACGGGTGGCGGCCAAGGGAGGCCAGCAGCTTGCCCACGGTTCCGTCGTCCGGGATGGGGTAGAAACGCGGCTTGGCCGAACGGAACCAGTAGCGGCCGTCCTCATCGGTGGTGAAGATGCCGCGCAGGTTCATGTCGGGCTGGATGCCCTTCTGCTGGACGTCGTAGAAGCCGTCCTCGTTGGCCTGCCACAGATCGAGCAGCGCGCCGGCGATGGGCTTGCCTTCCGTGTCGGTGACCCTGCCCCGTACCACCATCGGCTCGCCCTTGCCGTCGAGGCAGATGTTGGCGCCGTTCTCGAGATAGGGCGCGCCCGCGATGTGGAACGGCCCGAGGACGGTGGTCTCGGTCGCACCGGACGGTTTGCGGTTGTTGATGGTCTCGACCAGCATCGACACACCGAGCACGTCGGACAGGAGGATGTATTCCTGGCGCCAATCGCTGCACAACTGGCCTGTTTCCGTCAGGAATTTTATGCCGGTCATCCATTCCTCGTTGGTCGGCTCGACCTCCTTGATGAAGGCGTGGAGGTGCCTGACCAGCGACTTCGTCACCTCCAGGAGACGCGGATCGACCTTGTCGGGGTCCATCCGCGCGATGACCGCCTCTTCGGACTCCGCCTCGGAGAAATAGATCGTGTCTTCGGCCATGGTCTGTCCTCCCGCTCAGGCGGTCTGTTTCTTGACGGTCTTCACGGTCTTCACGGGTTTCACGCTCTTCGCGGCCTTGACGGGCTTCCCGGCCTTGCCGAGCAGCGCCGCGAAGACGCCGCCCAATTCGCCTGCGGCGTCCGCCGACCGCTTCTTGGCGCGCCAGGCGACATGGTGGTCGGGGCGCACCAAGACGCAGCCCGCGTCGCCGACCTCGCGGGCGCGGGCCCAGTCGCCATACGGGTCCTCGACCTCGCAGCCGGGCCCGATCTTGACGGAGCGGATCGGCAGACCGGTTTTTGCCGTGATGGCGGCGGCCGCTTCGATCCAGCCATCCCCGCCGATCGAGGTGATCAGCGTGAAGGAGCCCTTGCCGCACAGGTCCAGCGTGGAAAGCCTGTTGCGGTCCTTTTCGACCCAGACATGCGGCAGGCGGGCTCCCGGATAGGTCGTCGCCTCGTAGACCAGTTCGGGATCGTTCGAGAAGCCAGGCGCCCTGGAACCGTCCGGCACGACCGCGCTCGAAACGTAGCGCTGGTTCATCTCGACGCCATGCGCGTCGAATTCATAGACCTTGTGCGCGATCGCCTGGCGGAGCGCCTCACGCTGCTTCTCCGCCTTCGGGCCGTCCTTCTTGCGGTCCGCCATGTTGGAGATCATCTTCACCGGATCCCTGGTGTCGAGCAGGCCGAGCGCCTGGAAGATCGGGCCGAACTCCTCGATCGACTTGTTGGCGCGGTCGACGATCTGCTTGCCGATCGGCGCACGCTCGGCCTGGTAGCTGTCGAGCAGCGCGGCGTCCGCCTGGCCCTTGACCACGAGCGCGAGCTTCCAGGCGAGATTGTATGCGTCCTGGATCGAGGTGTTGGAGCCGAGCCCGTTCGACGGCGGATGGCGATGCGTCGCGTCGCCCATGCAATGGACACGGCCTTTGGAATAGTCGATCGCATGCATGTGATTGACCGTCCATTTCGAGATGGACTTGATCTCGACCGGGATCGTGTCGTCGCCGATCAGATTGTAGACGACGCTCTTGGCAAAGGCGTCGTCGACCTCCGGCGCGGGGCCGTTGATGTCGTAGCCCCAGATGGTCAGCCACTCGTTCCATGGCCGCACCATGCGCACGAGGCCCATGCCGATGCCGCCCACATCCGAACCGGGCTGCATGACCCAGTAGAGCACGCTCGGGCGGTGGGCGACGTAGCGCGAGAGGTCACCCTTGAAGATGATGTTGATCGAGCCTGCAACACCCATCTTGCCGTTCATCTTCAGCCCGGTATCCTTGGCGACCTGGGAGTTGCCGCCGTCGGCGCCAATTAGATATTTCGAGCGGATCTCGTATTCCTCGCCGGTGACGCGGTCGCGCACGCGCGACGTCACGCCGGTCTTGTCCTGCTTATGGCCGAGATATTCCGTCGACAGCCGCGCAATGGTGCCGCGCGCGCAAGCGGCACCGAACACGATCGGCTCCAAGAAATTCTGCGGCAGGTCCATCATCTCGGTCGGGCTTGCGAGCTTGCGGCGCGCTTCCGACGTGGGGTGCGTGCCCCATGTCCGCAGCCGCCCGAGCTCCTCGCCCGCCAGGCTCGTGCAGAAGACGTTGTCGCCCATCAGCGCCTGCGGCGTGCCGTAGAGCTTGGCGTCCTCTTCGAGGCCGAGGTCGCGCAGCACTTCCAGCGCACGCTGGTTGGTGATGTGGGCGCGCGGTGTGTCCGAGAGCCAACGGTATTTCGTCACCAGTACGTTCTTCACGCCGTAGCTGGACAGAAGGGCCGCTGTCGTCGAACCCGCCGGGCCGGAACCCACCACCAGAACGTCCGTCTCGATCATGTCGTCTCCTCCCAGAGTCTCGTGCCCACCGCCCGTTGAATAAGCGGGGTATCTCCTCAGCCCGGCTCCTCACCCGCCCATGCCGCCGCGATCAGCGCGCGGATCCCGGTGCGTTCCAGGGGCCGCGGATTCCAGTACGGGTTCTTCAGTGCGATATCCGTCGCCTTGTCGATGCCATCCTCGGGCATGCCGAGGTCGCGCAAGGCGCGGGGCGCGCCGACCTGGCGGGCGAGCGCAAAGAGGCCGCGCGGCGCATGGTCGACACCAAGCGCGCGCGCGACGGACTCGGCCGCCTTCGGCACGGCAGGTGCGTTGTACGCAAACGCGTGCGGGAGCACGATCGTATGCGTCTCGGCATGCGGCAGGTCGAAGGTACCGCCAATCGTGTGGCAAAGCTTGTGATGCAGCGCCATGCCGACGGAGCCGAGGCAGGCACCCGCCAGGAATGCGCCATATTGCGCATTGGAACGCGCAGCGCGATCGGCCGGATCGCTGGCGATGACGGGCAGAGAGCGGGCGAGTGCCGCAATGGCCTGCTCGGCCAGCACGCTGATGATGGGATTGGCGTCTTCGGCATACAGCGCCTCGACGGCGTGCGCGATGGCATTGATGCCGGAGGTGCTCGACAGGCCGGCGGGCAGCGACATGGTGAGGTCGACGTCGTAGATGACGATTTCCGGCAGCACCTTCATAGAACGCTGCGTGGTTTTCAGCCCGTTCTCGGTCTGGCCAAGGATCGGCGTCATCTCCGAACCAGCATAGGTCGTCGGGATGGCGATCTGCGGCAGATCGGTCCTAAGCGCAATCGCCTTGGCCAGCCCGATGGTCGAGCCGCCGCCGAGTGCCACAAGGCAGTCGATCTTCTCGCGTCCGACGACAACCATAGCGTCCTCGGTCACGGCGACCGGGGTATGCATGGTGGCACCGGAATAGACTGCTGCGCAAAGGTCGCCGAGCGAGGTCGCAAGCGCCTCGCCGTCCGTCTTCTGGTTCGGTGTCGTGATCACCATGACGCGGCTCGCACCAAGCCTGCCGATCTCACCGGCCAGCCTGTCGCGCGCGCCATCCGCGAAGATGACGCGGATCGGCAGACCCGTATAGACGAAGGCGTCCATGGTCCTCACACCCGCTCTAGAGCCAGCGCTATGCCCTGCCCGACGCCGATGCACATGGTGGCAAGGCCGTAGCGTGCGCCACGCTCGCGCAGTTCCAGGGCAGCGGTGCCCGCAATCCGCGCGCCGGACATGCCGAGCGGATGACCGAGCGCAATCGCGCCGCCATTGGGGTTCACATGCTCAGCATCATCGGCCATGCCGAGCTGGCGCAGAACCGCGATGCCCTGCGAGGCAAAAGCCTCGTTCAACTCGATCACGCCGAAATCCTCAGGCTTGAGCCCCAGCCGGGCGCACAGCTTCAGCGTCGCCGGCGCGGGGCCGATGCCCATGACGCGCGGCGCGACGCCGGCAGCCGCGCCGCCGAGGATGCGCGCGATCGGCGTCAGCCCATATTTCATCGCCGCTGCTTCCGAGGCAATGATCAGCGCCGCGGCCCCATCGTTGACGCCGGACGCATTGCCGGCCGTCACCGTGCCGCCCTTGCGAAATGGGGTCGGCAGCCTCGCCAGGCTCTCCACGGTGGTCCCGGCGCGCGGGTGCTCGTCCTTCGAAACGACGATCGGGTCCCCCTTCTTCTGCGGGATGATGACCGGCGTGATCTCTTTTGCGAGCCGGCCGTTCGCTTGCGCGGCCACCGCCTTGTCCTGGCTGCGCACAGCAAAGGCGTCCTGATCAGCCCGGCTGACGGCAAAGTCCTCGGCGACGTTCTCGCCGGTCTCGGGCATGGAATCGACGCCGTACAGCGCCTTCATCAGCGGATTGACGAAGCGCCAGCCGATCGTCGTGTCGTAGATTTCCGCGTTGCGCGAAAAGGCCGTGTCAGCCTTGGGCATCACGAAGGGCGCGCGGCTCATGCTTTCGACGCCACCGGCGATCATCAGTTCCGCCTCGCCGGCCTTGATGGCGCGCGCGGCGATGGTGACCGCGTCCATGCCAGAGCCGCAGAGGCGATTGACGGTCGAGCCCGGGATTTCCTTGGGGAGGCCAGCCAGCAACAACGCCATGCGCGCGACGTTGCGGTTGTCCTCGCCGGCCTGGTTGGCGCAGCCATAGATGACGTCGTCCACCGCGCCCCAGTCGACATGGGGGTTGCGCGACATTAGCGCGACCAGCGGCACGGCGCCGAGATCGTCGGTGCGCACCGACGACAGCGCACCTGCAAAGCGGCCGATCGGCGTGCGGATGTAGTCGCAGATATAGGCCTCAGTCATGTCAGGCGGCCTTTCCCTTGCCGACGCCTTCATGCGCGGCCCTGGTGCGCGCCTGCAGGTCGCGCAGCGTCTTGAGTTCGAGCGCAGTCGGCGGCGGTGTCTCTGCGACCGCGTCGGCAAACCTTACGGTCCAGCCGCAGGTCTCCTGCACCTTCTCGCGCGTCACGCCGGGATGCAGCGAGACCACCGTGAACTCCTTGGTCTGCGGATCCGGCTTCCAGATGGCGAGGTCCGTGATCAGGAGCGTCGGGCCTTTTGTGTCGATGCCGAGCCGCTGGCGATGGTCGCCGCCCTCGCCATGGCCGAAGGAGGTGAAGAAGTCGATCTTCTCGACCATGCCGCGCCTGGTCTGCGCCATGGTGATGTAGATTTCGCCAGACGAGGTCGCGATCTCGGGCGCGCCGCCGCCTCCGGGCAACCGGGTCTTCGGGTGCGCATAGTCGCCGATGACGGTGGTGTTGATGTTGCCGAAGCGGTCGAGCTGTGCTGCACCCAGGAAACCGATCGAGACGCGGCCACCCTGCAGCCAGTAGCGGAACATTTCCGGCACCGAGACGGTCGTCACCGCCGTGTCGCAGAGTTCGCCGTCGCCGATCGACAGCGGCAGCACGTCCGGCGCGGTGCCGATCGTGCCACTCTCGTAGATCAGCGTGATGCCCGGCGCATGCGTCAGCCGCGCGACATTGCAGGCCGCCGACGGCGCGCCGATGCCAACGAAACAAACATCGTCGCTCTTCAGCGCGCGGCTTGCCGCGATCGTCATCATCTCGTTGGGCGTAAAGGCCGGTGCGTCCGGGGCGGTCATGCCTGCTTCCTCAGATTGGCGACACGACCTTCAAGATCCTCCGGCGTGGCCGCCATGACGTTTTCCTGCATCCACTCGATGAACCGGTCGCGGTCGGCGGCGATCTCGTCCCATGCGAGATAGGACGCGTTGTCGCGGACATAATAGCCATGGGTATAGGAGGGATGTGCGCCGCCCGGAACCACCGAGATCGCCGTGATCGTCCAGTGCGGCAGGACGGTCAGGTTCGGATGCAGCCCGTCGAAATCGTCGACCACCTCCTCCACCGTCACGACGGACCGTTTGGCGGCCAGCACCGCCTCCTTCTGGATGCCGATGATGCCTTCGACCAGCACGTCGCCGCGCCTGTTGGCCTTCTGGGCGTGGATGAAGGTCACGTCTGGCCGGATCGACGGAACCGCCGCCAGGGTCTCGCCGGTGAAGGGGCAAGTGACCGTCCGGATGTTCGCATTGACCTCGGCAAGCCCGGCGCCACGATAGCCGCGAAACACCGCGCAAGGCAGGCCCGCCGCGCCGGCCTCGTAGGCATTGGCCATGCCGGCATGGCTGTGTTCCTCGATCTCGATGGCCCGCGGCCAGCCATTCTCGATCGAATCGCGCGCTCGGCGCAACAGGCCGACACCCGGATTGCCGGCATAGGAAAAGACCATCTTTTTCGCCATGCCCATGCCGACCATCTGGTCGTAGATGAGGTCCGGCGTCATGCGCACGAGGGTCAGATCGCGAAAGCCCTGGCGGATCGCCTCATGGGCGGCGGCGGTGGGGATGAGATGGGTGAAACCCTCGAAGGCGACCGTGTCGCCGTCGCGAAGGTTTTCCGAGACTGCCTCGCCGAGCGGCAGGAACCGGGCCATCGAGCGCATCCCTGGGCAATAATGTTCGTATTGCGAACATTTGTTTTCTATGTGATATTTGCTCGCGGTTCTGACGTTTTGTCAAGCCGGACTCGAAGATCATATGGTTCTGACCGCATGACCCCGGATGCGTCTGCACGCGATCAGGTCGGATCCCTGCAGAGGGGGCTCGGCGTCATGGAGATCCTGGCGGCACATCCCGCCGGGCTGACGCTGACGCAGACCGCCGATCTGGCCGGCCTGACCAGGGCTGGCGCGCGGCGCTTCCTGCTGACGCTGGTCGCCAGCGGCTACGCGCTCCAGGACGGGCGACGCTTCACCCTGTCGCCACGCCTGCTGTCGGTGGCACGGACATGGCTGCAGGGCGCATCGCTGTGGAGCTTTGCCGAGCCGTTCATGCGGCGTGTGTCGCAACAGCTCAACGAATCCTGCTCGGCGGCGGTTCTGTCGGGCGAAGACGTCGTCTATGTCGCGCGCGTTCCGGGTCGGCATATCCTCAGCGTCGCGCTGCATGTCGGCACGCGCCTGCCGGCCTGGTGCACGTCCATGGGCCGGGTGCTGTTGTCCGACCTGCCTCCGCCGGACCTGCGCGCCTTCCTCGACCGGGCGACCATCGAGCGCCGCACGGAAAAGAGCATCGCCGATCGGCCCGCGCTTGCGGCCAGGATTGCGCTCGCCGCCGATACCGGCTTCGCGCTGGTCGACGAAGAACTCGAACTGGGACTGCGATCGATCGCGGTGCCGATCCGCGACCGGTCGCGCCGGATCGTCGCCGCCATCAACGTCTCCACCCAGTCCTCGCGCTTCTCGCCGATCGAGATGGAACGCGAGATCCTGCCTCCCCTCAAGGCGGCGGCCGGTTCGATCGAGGATTTTTTCGTCGCGCAGTAGGCACGGTGCGAGGGAGGCGCTACCAGCCCATCGTCCCGGGCGGCCCCTTGAACGGGCCGACGATCCTGGACGTCACCCAGCCGCCGTAGAATGTCCCCTCCTGCGCGCTGACCGTCTCGCCTCCGACCGTGCAGGCATCGACGCGCGACGCGTAGAAGGCGATGTTACCCGCGATGGGAGAGAAGTCGGGCGTCGGCCTGGCATAGAGCCAGCCGGCATCCGGCGCGCGGCGTCCGCCTGCTTCCAGCGACACGTAGGACGCCTCGCCCTTGAACTCGCAAAAGGAGCGGCGGGAAGAAGCCCTGAACGCCTCCATCCGGATGTCGCCGGGGGGAATGTAGTAGACCGGAGGGTGGCTGGTCTCCAGAACCCTGTACCCGTTGACCGTGTCGGCGATGAACACCCCGCCAAACGACACGGTCAGTCTCTCGGCCACCGCCTCGAGGCGCGGCGGGCGCGGGTAGTCCCAGACCGATTCCTGGCCGGGACCCGGCTGGATGCGTGAAGGCGGCATGAGTTTGTCTCTGGCGGACGCGGTTCGCGCCTGTTCCAGTCAAGCGTCAATCGCGTTACCGATCAACCCAGAATCAGGCGGCCGGCTTGCGCAGGACGGCGATCCAGGCAAAGCCGCGATAAAGCGCCTGCCTTTCTGACGTCCCGCCGAACTCCGCGGCGATGGCTCCGGCGACGTCGAACAGATCGGCGCGCGGCGTGACATGAAAGCGCTCCAGCCACGCATAGAGGCCGCGCCTGGTCCAAGCCGGCAGGCCGGCGAGATCGCCGAAGTCGACGATGTGCAGTTCACCGCCGGGCGCCAGGCGGTTGGCGGCATCGCGCATCACGTCGCGCCATTGCGGGATCATCGACACGGCATAGGAGATGAAGATCCGGTCGAACCTGGCTTGACCGAAAGTCCGCGACGGATCGAAGCCTGCCGCATCCGAGCAGGCAAGCCGTATGCGTGACCCGAGGCCAGCATTCTCCACCGCGCGGTCCGCCGTCACCAGCATCGCATGGGAGATATCGACGCCGTAGAGCGATGCCGTGGGATAGAGCCGCGCCGCCTTGACGAGATTGCGCCCGGTGCCGCAGCCTATCTCCAGAAGCGCGCCGCCATCGGGAACGCGAAGTCCCGACAGCATCGGGTCGCGACCGAGCAGGTAGTATTTGCGCGTCGCGTCATAGACATGGCGCTGGCGGCGATAGACCCGGTCCATCAGTCCGCCATGGTCGGTGAGCGTCGACATCGCCTCACGCATCCTTCAGGAGGTAGAGGTGGAAGCCGCCATAGATGGACGAGCGGTCGCGCTGATGCAGCGCCTGCGATTCCGCTTCGCGGTAGTCCCAACGTGCCAGAATGTCGGTGTCGACGGCGCCCGGCAGAACGCTCGGCTCCGCCGCCGTGCGGAAAATGACGCGGGCGCCCCGGGCGGCGGTGCGCGTGATCTCGCCCCAGAGTTCGTTGAGCTGCTGCCGGCTCATCCAGTCCTGCGCGTCCAGCAGGATGAAGCGGTCCACGGTGCCGTCGGCCTTGCCCTTCAGCAGTTCGGTGAACGAGGCGTTGGTAACGCTGACGCGCTCGGCTCGCGCACGGACCGTCGAATGGTTGGCCCGAGACAGGTAGGGCGGCAGAGGACCGCTTTCCGACCGGTCATAGCCGCGGCCGAATGCCTGCCAGGTGAAATAGTTGTCGGCGAGTGGAAAGCCGCAGGCGAGTTTTTCGAGCCTGCCGCGCAGCACGTTTGCCATGCCGCCGGTTCCGGCACCCGCCAGCGCGTCATACTGCTGGGGTGGGATGCCGAGGCCGAACAGCGACGCCTTCCATGATGTCGCCCAGCGCACCAGGCGCTTGTCGAAAAGCGGCGCAAGCGAGTTGGCGAAAAAGACCTTCTGATCCTCGATGCTGCGCGCATTGAGCAGGTCGCGCGGGTCGACGCCGTAGAGACGCGCCACGCGATGGCCCCAGCCGATGAACAGGCCGAGCGCCCCGTGCCGATAGATATTGCCCGCAAAGATCGAGATGCGGCGGCGCCCTGTCAGCGTGCGGCCTTCCCAGTAGGCGCGGCTTTCCGGGTCGAGCGCGGGGCGGATGTGACGCTCGTAGGCGTCCAGATTGCCCTGCTCGTCGGCCAGCGCGTAGAAGCGCCGGAACGCTTCATAATCAGGCAGGCCGCGCAGAGCCGCCAGCTTCAGCCGGTTGAAGGCGACATGCGCGGTGTTGAGATCGACCGCCTCGATCCTGGCCGGATCGGCGATCAGGTAGGACAGCGCATTGCAGCCGCCCGAAGCGATGGTGACGATGTGGTGGCCCGGGCCGATCCGCAGCGCCTCCATGTCGATGTCGGGGTCTTCCCAGATCTGCGGATAGACAAGACCCTTGAAGACATTGGCGAAGAGCCGCTGCGATATGCCGGCGCGCGAGAGCAGCCTGTCCTGCTTGACGGCGCTGCCGAGCCTCTCGTTCGCCGCCCTGCGGTTTGGTCGGGAAAGACGAGCGGCGGTCGGGCTTGCGGGCATCGATAAGGCCTCGAATCAGGCGGTGAGCATTCCGCTGGCCGTAGCAGCCGCAAATAACAGTTCGGTGACGCCGCGTTTCGCGCGAATTCGAACCCGACGATCCGGATTGAAGTCGAGATCCGGCCGCCCGCTCCGTCATTTTGGCGCCACCGTTTTCGTTCATCGCTTCGGTTGTTCTTTAAACTGACATCAAATTCGGCTAGTCGATCCTGCTTGCCCCGACCCGACCCAACGAAAGCACGTCCTCCCGCAATGGCCGCCGAACAGATTTTCCGCAATGCCCGCATCATTCTGCCAGACGCGATCATCGACGGCGCGCTGAAAGTTGCAGACGGTTCGATCGCGGCGGTGGACCCCGGTCCATCGTCGTCCGGCGAGGATCTCGAGGGCGACTTCCTCATTCCGGGCCTGATCGAGTTGCACACCGATCATCTCGAGGGCCACTATTCGCCGCGCCCGGGCGTGCGCTGGAACCCGGTCGCGGCCGTCCAGGCGCATGACGCGCAGATCGCCACATCCGGAATCACGACGGTGTTCGATTGCCTGCGCATGGGATCGGACGAGGATGGCGGCTACGCGCTGGGCGAGATGCGGACGCTCGCGGATGCGCTCCAGGCCGCGCAGGATCAGGGCCGGCTGCGCGCCGAACACTTTATCCATCTGCGCTGCGAAGTGTCGTCGTCCGACGTGCTTGCCGCCTTCGACCAGTTTCGCAGCGATGCCCGCGTCCGGCTGGCATCACTGATGGATCATGCGCCGGGTCAGCGCCAGTTCCAGACGATGGATCAGTACACGCTCTACTACAAGACCAAGCGCGGCCTGTCGGACGAGGCCTTCGAGCGCTACGTCGAACTGCGCAAGGAACAGTCCGAGCGCTATTCGGCACCGCACCGGCAGGCGATCGCAGACCATTGCGGCGCTACGGGCGTGACGCTGGCAAGCCACGACGACGCAACACTCGCGCATGTCGACGAAGCGATCGTCCAGGGCGTGCGCCTTGCCGAATTTCCGACCTCGCTGGAAGCCGCGCGCGCCTCGCACGAGGCAGGCATGAGCGTGCTCATGGGTGCGCCCAACGTCGTGCGCGGCGGTTCGCATTCCGGCAACATCGCGGCCATCGACCTTGCGCGGGCCGGCCTGCTCGACGTCCTGTCCTCGGACTACATTCCCTTCAGCCTGATGCATGCCGCATTCCGGCTGGCCGATGAGGTCGAGTCCATCAGCCTGCCCCAGACGATCGCCATGGTCACCGCCACTCCAGCGCGGACCGTCGGCCTCGACGACCGCGGTACGATCGAACCGGGCAAGCGCGCCGACCTTGTGCGGGTGCGCTATGATGGCGACGTGCCCGTCATTCGCGCAGTGTGGCGCGAGGGCGTCCGTGTCGCCTGACACTGCCTTGGCCGCCGAGGCTGCTGCCATCACAGGCGGCGTTTTCGTTGCGGTCGTAGGCCCCAGCGGCGCAGGCAAGGATTCCGTCATCGACTTTGCGCGGCGGGCGCTGGACGGCGACGACCGCTTCGTCTTCGTCCGCCGCGTCATAACACGACCCAGCGATCCGGCGAGCGAAGAACATGATACGCTCGGCCCCGACGCATTTCAGGCCGCCGCGGCTGACGGCGCGTTTGCGCTGACCTGGCAATCGCACGGCCTGCACTATGGAATTCCCGTATCGGCCGATGCGCAGGTCGCCGCCGGCGCCGTCGTCATCGCCAACGGCTCGCGCGGCGTCGTCGCAGCGATGCGCCGGCGCTACGCTAATGTGCTTGTCGTGCAGATAACCGCAGCGCCCGAGGTGCTGGCGCAGAGGCTCGGCGCGCGGGGCCGTGAAGCCGCAGACAATGTCCAAAACAGGCTTGCCCGCAACGCGGACTATGAGGGTCGCCTCGCCGATTGCGAGACGATCGACAATAGCGGCCCGCTTTCGAAAGCGGGCGACGCCTTCGTCGCCCTGCTCCGGTCGCGCTTGTCCCGATAGGGCTAGGCGGCTTCGCGCTTCAGCGCCTGCGCCATGCAGTGGATGCCGCCGCCGGTCTTGGAAATCTCGCTCATGTCGACGGAAGCGACCTCGAAGCCGCGGGCCTTCAGCTGGCTGATCAGCGACTGGCTGGATGTCGGCGCGATGACGCGGTCCCGGCCCAGCGACATGAAGTTGCAGCCGAGCGCCATCGTATCCTGGAACGGGACGTCGATGATCTCGTGGCCCTTGCCCTTCAGCCAGTCGACGATGCCCGGCTCCGTGCAGGCGAGGCACACGGCCGTCAGCTTGGGCGCGATCGGCACCACCATCAGGTCGATATGCACGTAGTACTCGTCGATGAAGGCGAGCCTTGTTTCCCAGCCCTCCTTCCTGAACCAGTCCTCGACCTGACGCGCGCCCTCTTCCTGGGTGCGGGCGCCACCGCAGCCGATCAGGACCACGCCATCCTCGATGACATTGAAGTCGCCGCCCTCGAAGGTGCCTGCCGTGACCATGTCGTAGATCGGGATGCCGAGCTTCTCGTAGGTGCGGATGGCGGCGTAGTTCTCGCCCCGCCGCCACCATTGCGACATAGCGGTAATGATCGCGCCATAGGGCGTCATGACGCTCGAATCCCTGGAATAGACCTGCATCGGCAGCTCCGGCGTCGGCTGGTGCCAGTGTATCCGCACGCCAAAGTTCTCGTAGGCGGCAACCAGGTCCTTGTGCTGCGCCTGCGCCGTCTGGATGTTGCAGGGCGCCTCGCGCAGATGCTTGCGCGACAGCGAGCTGGTCGACAGATGGCGCAGGAAAGCCGGCGAGCCGAGCAGCACGTCGGTCAGCGGATCGGTCTCGTTGGCAAAGCCCCAGCCCTCCAGCCGCGTCGTTCCGCCGGCAAGGTTGCGGCGCTGCAGCGAGAAGGGTTCCGAGGCAAAGCTTTCGTGCGTGTTCATGGCGTGCTCCTGCTCATAGGGGATTGTTGGGAATGCACCAGTCGCGCCCGCGCGGGGTCGTGACATATTCGGGCCAGCGGAAGCCGGTCGGTGGCGGGTAGTCGCAGAGCGGCGCGATCCATGACGAGCCGCCGACACCGCCGCCGGTGCGCGAAACGAACTCGTCCATCGCCTGCTGCCGTGCGCCGTCGTCCTCCAGGAGACGCAGCGCCGACAGCGCGATCGTCTTGGCGGCGCAGGCCACCATCGGGTCGATCGTCGCCGGAATGCCGCCCAGCGCGTTCATCGCCCATGCCGGATAGACATGGCCATCCATCGCGCGCAGCGCCGGCCGCGCGACATAGAAGCGGGCGGTCGGCGCATGCCAGCTCATGTCGGTGTAGTCGTCCGAAGTAGAGTTGACCTGCGACGGCGGCAGGTCGCGGCGCAGGATCGCCTCGGCTTCCTGGGGCGCAATCAGCCGCTCGCACTCGGCGATGAAGGGCTCGTTCGTTGCCGTGCCACCCGCGTTGACCTGGATCTCGCGCCCGATCGCCTTGGCCTTCTCGTTCCAGCGCGGCGGACCGACCTGCGACAGCGCATCGTAGGCGATGCTGGCCATGGCGTGGTTGGCGAGGCCCGGCCGGGATTTCGACACCCAGTGGCGTTCGACGGTGCAGCCGGTCATCGCGGCCGCGGCGTCGGCGTTGCGGTCGAGCGCCGCGGCCACCTGCTCGGCCATGGCAATGGTCGGCACGCGGATCATGTACTGGATCTCGGCGAGACCGGCCGGCAGATTGTCGGCGGTCGCCTGGCCTGCGGTCAGGATCGCTTCGGAGATCGACCAGCCGCCCTGATGCGGCAGCATGGAATCGCGCAGCGCCTTCGACGTCATGAACATCATCATAAGGGCTTCGCTCGCGCCCGGCGCGCGCACCGCCGAATGCGACTGCGGGATGGGCGCCCCGTCGCCGCCGGCACGTGCCCATTCCTCGGGCCGGTCGCAGACGAAGCGGTAGATCATCGCGTAGGCCGCGCCGCAATGGGTGTCCCAACGTGCCGTGTTGCAGAGCGGCAGCATGTAGAAGGGATGGAAGGAGATCATGCCCGCCAGGCCGTCGTAGTAACCCCTGGCGGCATGGATCGGCTTGGAGCCACGCACCTTCTCCGCCGGCTCGCCGGTAAAGCGCAGCGTACCGCCAATGCCTTGGCGCTGCATGGCCGCCTTGGCGCCAAACAGCCCGCCCAGACCCGCCATGCCGAGGCCGGAATGGGGATCGGTGTGGCCGCCGGCATGGATGCCCAATCCGGCGCGCGGCTGCTTCACCGTTACCGCGTCCTGGCAGTTGCCCGGCACGGCGTCATATTCCGCATACATGCCGACTGTCGGACCAGGCCCGTTGCTCCAATGCGCGCAGAATGCCGTCGGCATGCCGGCAGAGCTCTCCTCGACGGAAAAACCTTCCTTGCGCAGAAGGTCGACGTAAAAGGCCGCCGACCGGTATTCGCGCCACGCCGTCTCGCCGAAGTCGAAGATCGTCTTCGTCCAAGTGGAAAGGTCCGAACGCATGCCGTCGATCGCCGCGATCGCCGTCTGCTGCGCGGATGTGATGAGCGGACCAGCCATGGCCAGAAGAAAGCAGTGAAGCGCCGCGCCAAAAAGTGATATGTTTTTCCGGCTCCTGCAAATTCGGTTCACCTGAGGATAGTTTGCGCATTCCATCGACACAGGCGCTGCGCGCGCTGGACAGCTTCGCCCGCCACGGCAGCGTGTGGCGCGCGGCCGACGAACTCCATTTGACCCGCAGCGCGGTGAGCCACCAGCTTCGCCTGCTCGAGCGCGATCTCGGCTTCGATCTCCTAGAGCGCATCGGGAAGGGCGTCGCACTTACGCCGCGCGGCCAGCGCTATGCCCACGACGTGCGCAAGGCATTGACCGTACTCGGCGACGCGGTCGGGCGGCACGCCGGAGCCGGTGTCGGCGGCTCCTTCAGCATCAGCTGCACGCCGGGCTTCGCATCGCTGTTCCTGTGTACGCATATCGGCGAGTTCCAGGCGATCTATCCCGACGCGGTGCTGCGCATCCTGACGCCGCGCCGCCTTGATGATGTCAGCATGCCTGAAGCGGATGCGTTCATCGCGTTCGGCGACGGCAACTGGCCGAACCGGGCCGTGGAACTCCTCTGCGACGTGCGCTTCACGCCGCTGTGCAGCCCGACGCTGATTACAAAGATCGGCGGTCTCTCCAAGCCCGCCGATGTGCTGCGCGCCAATCTGCTGCATCTCGGCGACCCGGAGGACTGGTCGCGCTGGTTCTCGCTGTCGAAGGTCGAAAGCCCCGACCCGGAGCGCGGCATCTTCTTTTCCGACATGAACCTGGTCTTCTCCGCGGCCATCGCCGGCCAGGGGATCGCGATGGGCGACGAACTGACCGGCCGGCGAGCGCTCACCGACGGGCGGCTGGTGCGCCCCTTCGACATCGCCATCAAGTCGCCGCGCTCCTATTTCCTGGTCAGCGAACACGCCAAGGCCGGCCATCCGGTTCTCGACGCCTTCAGCCGCTGGCTGAAGTCCAGGCTGCAGGAAAACGAAGACGCCGGCTTCGGATGATTGCCGCTCCCGGCAGCTACAGATGAATGGAATTTGTCAAACCTGCGAAAACTATTTGGTTGCAGTGCGGCATCCGCGTGCCTACGATTTTGGATGGCACTTTGGGAACAGGCAGGATGACGCAACCCGGCCGCGCCGCGGAGATCAAGGCGATCGGCATCGGCAAGAGCTTCGGCTCGTTTCGCGCGCTGCACGATCTTAGCCTCGACATCGGGCGGGGCGAGTTCCTGACGCTGCTCGGACCGTCGGGTTCCGGCAAGACCACCTTCCTCATGATCCTTGCCGGCTTCATTCCCCCCAGCACCGGCAGGCTCTTCAGCGATGGCATGGACATCACGGCGCAGCCGGCCGAAAAACGCTCCGCCGGCATGGTGTTCCAGGGCTATGCGCTGTTTCCACACATGAGCGTGGAGGCCAACATCGCCTTCCCGCTCAAGGTTCGCAAACGTTCGGCCGAGGATATCCGCAAACGCGTCGGCGAAATGATCGAGCGCGTCGGTCTCACCGGCCACGGCCACAAGCTGCCGTCGCAGCTCTCGGGCGGCCAGCAGCAGCGCGTCGCGCTGGCGCGCGCGCTCGTCTTCGAGCCGGGCGTCCTGCTGCTCGACGAACCCTTCTCCGCGCTCGACAAGGGCCTGCGTGGCCAGATGCAGGCCGAGATGAAACGGCTGCACCAGGAAACCGGCACGACCTTTGTCTTCGTCACCCACGACCAGAGCGAGGCGCTGGCACTGTCGTCGCGCGTGGCCATCTTCAACCATGGCGAGTTGCTGCAGGTGGCCGCGCCGCAGGACGTCTATGATCGGCCCGCCAACCGCTTCGTCGCGGAGTTCCTTGGCGAGATCAACATGCTGCCTCTGGCGGATGTGCGCCAGGAGAACGGCGGCGCAACGGGAACCTGCGAGGGCCGCCCGGTGCGGATCGGCACTGGAACAAACGACGCAGGTGGGAGCGCAATGCTTGCCATACGGCCAGAATACATGGCGCTTGCCACGGCACCCGCCTCTGGCGAAAACGGCATTGCCGCGAAGGCCACAGGCGCAACCTATCTCGGCTCGGCGACGAAGCTGGAGCTTGCCACGGCGGGAGGCGCCAAGGTCTCCGTTTCGGTACCGAACGACGTTGCGTCGCGGGCGCTATCGGAGGGACACCCTCTCTGGCTGACCTGGCCGGCCGAACGCGGCTTCCTGCTTCCTGCCGGAGGCTGAGCAGACACCACACCAACCACCCGATCAAAAGCAAAAGGGGAATAAGCATGACAAGCAGACACACGAACTCTACCGGAATGACCCGGCGCAGCTTTGGCCAGCTGACGGCAGCGCTTCTTGCTGGCACGGCGATGATGCGCCCGTCGGATCTGTTCGCGCAGGCCAATGAGCTGGTTCTGGTGAACTGGGGCGGCGATGCCTTGACGGCTTACGACAAGGCCTATGGCGAGCCTTTCAAGGCCGAGACCGGCATCACCGTGAAACAGGACGGCTCGGGACCGACCGAAGGCGCAATCGCGGCGCAGTTCAAGAGTGGCAGCCCGACCTGGGACTTGGTCGACGCCGATCCGTTCTCGGCGATCACGCTCGGCAAGCAGGGCATGCTGGAGCCGATCGACTACACGATCGTCGACAAGACCAAGTTCCGCGAGGGTTTCGGCTGGGAATTCGCAGCCTCGACCTACTTCTTCTCCTACATCATCGCCTACGACTCCTCAAAGTTCGGCGACAAGGTGCCGACCGGCATGAAGGACTTCTTCGACGTCGAAAACTTCCCCGGCAAGCGCTCCCTCTACAAGTGGGGCGCCGGCATGTGGGAGGCAGCCCTGCTTGCCGACGGCGTGGAGAAGGACAAGCTCTACCCGCTCGACCTCAAGCGCGCACATGACAAGATCGCCGCCTTCAAGGACAATGTCGTCACCTACTGGGGCGGTGGCGCCGAGAGCCAGGCCGTGCTGCTGAACGGTGAAGCGTCGATGGCCCTGATCTGGTCGACTCGCGCCTCGATCCTCGAGAAGGACTCCGGCGGCACCATCAAGTTCATCTGGGACGAAGGGCTGATCTCGCCCGGCTCGCTTGCCGTGCTGAAGGGCAATCCGGGCGGCAAGGACGCCGCGATGAAGTTCATCGCGTCCATGGCCGATCCGGCAAAACAGCTGGTTATGTTCGACCTGCTCGGCCAGGGCCCGGCCAACCCGGCAACCGACGCGCTCATCCCGGAAGACCGGAAGCGCATCAACCCGGTCGACCCGGCCAACGCCGCCAAGCAGATTCCGCTCGACATGGAGTGGTATGCCGAGAACTACGGACCGGCGCTCGACGAATACACGAAGATCATCTCCGCCTGACCTGGCGGTGACGGGTCTGTTGTCCCCGACGAGAATGAGCGCGGCGCTGTTGATGGCGCCGCTGCTCCTCTTCCTGACGCTCGCCTATCTGTGGCCCTTCCTCGGCATCGTGACCTGGAGCGTCACGCTGCCGGAGCCGGGCGTCGGGCAATATGGCGTGCTGCTGACGGACTCGCTCGTGCAATCCGTTTTCATCCGCACGCTGCGCATCTGCGCCGTCGTCACGATCGTCTCCGTCATCGCCGCCTATGCCATCACCGTAGTATGGGTGCGCGGCACGCCGACCCAGCGCATCCTCGCCGAATTCTGCATTCTCGTGCCCTTCTGGATCTCTGTGCTGACGCGCGCCTTCGGCTGGGTGGCGCTGCTGTCGAACCGCGGGCTGATCAACACCTGGCTGCAGGCAATCGGCTTCATCTCCGAACCGCTCACCCTGGTGCGCAACGAGCTGGGCGTCATCATCGGCATGGCGCATTTCCTCATTCCCTTCGCGGTGTTTCCGCTCGCATCCGCCATGCGCAGCCTGGACGACCGCGTGCTTTTGGCAGCGCGCGGACTGGGTGCGAGCCGCATGAGGATCTTCTGGTCGGTCTTCGTGCCGATGACGCGCGCCGGCATCATCGGCGCCGCCGTCATCGTCTTCGTCTTCGCGCTGGGATTCTTCGTCACGCCGGCCATCCTGGGCGGCGGCCGCAGCGTCATGATCGCCGAGCTCATCTACCTCCGCATCTTCCAGAGCCCCGACTGGGGCCTCGGCGCGGCGATCAGCGTCGTCCTCGTCCTGTTGGTCGGGGCGCTGATGGCGGTCCTGTTCCGCTATGTCAGCCCGAAGCAGATGGTGTGAGCTGGGTGATGGCGCGCGCATGACGACCTATCGGCCCGGACCCGTCTCCCTCATCGTCGCGGCGCTTGTCGCGTTGTTCCTGCTCATGCCGTTGCTCGCCGTGGTGCCGGTTTCGTTCACACCGTCGCGCATGCTGGCGATGCCGTCCGGCGAACTGTCGCTGCGCCACTACAGGTCGCTGGTCGAGGATCCGCGCTGGATCGAGGCGATCCTGCTTTCCGTGCGCATCGGCATCGTGTCGAGTGCGTTTTCGACCGCACTGGCGCTCGCCTTCAGCCTTGGCGTCTGGATGTTCCAGCCACGTTTCACAGCATTGCTGGTGGGCTTCGTGCTGCTGCCGATGGTCGTTCCGCCGGTCGTTTCGGCCATCACGCTCTATTTCCTGCTGACCTCGATTTCCGGCGTCAGCGCCGCCTTCGGCTACGACGCCTGGCTCGGGGTTGCGCTGGCTCATTCCGTGATGACGACGCCGTTCGCGACGGTGCTGATCCTCGTGTCGCTGAGCCAGGTCGACCGCCGGATCGATCTCGCCGCCCGGGGGCTGGGCGCCAGTGTCTGGCAGCGCGCGACGGAGGTCATCATTCCCAACATCAAATTCGGCCTCGTAACCGCGGCGCTCCTGTCCTTCGTGCTGTCCTGGGAGGAGATCGGCGTGACGCTGTTCATAACCAGCGTCAACGCCATCACATTGCCGAGACTGATGTGGATGGGGCTGCGCGACAACATCGACCCCGCCGTCGCCGCGCTGTCGGTGATCCTCCTCGTTCTGACGGTTGTCGTTCTCGGGGCCAGGACCCTGTTGCAGCACCGGCGGGCCAACGCGAACCGATCGGCCTGAACCGACACGGGACGGGCTCGAGCATGTCGACGCAGCATGCGCAGCGGTACCGGGACCGGCGACATTTGGCGGGCCAGGGACCCTGACGACTGAACCCGAATGATCGCCACGCGACCTAGACGGGCTGTCGGGTCGCGCATACAATCCGCCAGGGAGATCGGCGGCTTATTCGAGGGCGTTCGCCATGCAATCCAGCTGCACAGTATCTTCCAGGTCGGGGGCAGTGATCGGCCTCCTGCTGGCGGCAACCGGGATGATGGCCGGCTGCCAGGATGAAACCAAGCGCCAGGTCGTGCCGCCGACGCTGGTCGATGTCGCGGTTGTCGCCTATGTCGAGGTCGCGCCGACTTTCTCGCTGACCGGGGTCATCCGGCCGCGCACGGAAAGCGCGCTGTCCTTCCGGACCGCCGGGCGCATGACGCAACGCAACGCCGAACCTGGGTCTCATGTGGAAGCAGGGCAGTTGCTGGCCACCGTCGACGCCACCGAGCAGGAGGCAACCCTAAGGGCAGCCGAGGCGACCGTCCTGGCCGCCAGGGCGGTCCTGTCACAGGCCCAGGCCGCCTTTGACCGCCAGAAATCACTTCTGGCACAAGGGTTTACAACACGCCGCCAATACGACGACGCCGAAGAGGCGCTGATGACCGCCACGCAGTCCGTTACAGGCGCTGATGCGCAACTGGGAACCGCACGCGACGCGCTCACCTTCGCCGAACTTCGCGCGCCGCATGACGGGGTCATCACCACCCGCAGCGGCGAGGTCGGCGAGGTCGTGCAGGCGGCGCAGACTGTCTTTACTCTCGCTGCCGACGGACCGCGCGACGCCGTCTTCTACGTCAATGAGTCGGTCCTGTCGGGGCAGCCACCAGACCCGCGCGTCGGCATCGCACTCGTGTCCGACCCGTCGGTTACGGCGATTGGCATGGTTCGCGAGATTTCGCCGACGGTCGATCAGGGCACGGGAACCGTCCAGACCAAGATCGCCCTCGAGGAGACACCAGCGGCCATGACGCTCGGCTCGACAGTCACCGGGCGCGCGACGATGAGGCCAGAGAAGGCGATTATCCTGCCCTGGAGCGCGCTGTTCTCGCAGGACGGACTGCCGGCCGTCTGGGTGGTCGATGCCGCCTCGAAGACCGTTTCGTTGAAGCCGATCGCGGTCGCACGTTTCGACACGGGCCGGGTGGTCGTCTCCGGAGGCCTAGACGAGGGCGAGATGGTGGTGACCGCCGGGGGGAAACTGCTGCATCCCGATCAGGTCGTTGCCATCGCCGAGGAAGCCGGAAAATGACCGTGCTGGCGCGATCGACAGGCATTCTGCTCCTGGCCGCCACATTGGCGGCCTGCCAGGAAGAACCGGAGGCGCCACCGCCAATCCGGCCGATCCTGTCGACCGTTGCCGAGACAGTGCAGGCACGCGAACTCGGCTTTGCCGGCACGGTCGAACCGCAGTACATGGTCGAACTCGGCTTCCAGACGTTCGGGCGCATCGTGGCCCGCGATGTCGACGTCGGCGACACGGTCGTGGCCGGACAGCGGCTTGCGGCGCTCGATTCGGTCGCTGCCGAACTGGCCGTGCGCATTGCGGACTCCGACCTCGCCAGCGCGCGGGCGCAGCAGGCCAATGCAGCCGCCGGCGAGAGCCGGCAGCAAACCCTCGTGGATGAGAAGACCGGTACGCCGGCCGATCTCGATGCCGCGAAGCAGGCACGCGCATCAGCCGACGCCGCGGTTCTGAGGGCACAGGCTAATCTCGCCAAGGCAATGGAGCAGTTGGGTTACACCGTTCTGAAAGCGCGGTTCGGCGGCATCGTTACCGCCACAGGAGCCGAGGTCGGCCAGACGGTCGCGGCGGGTGCGGCGGTCGTCACCATAGCGCGGCCGGACCTGCGCGACGCGGTGGTGGACATACCCGACGACTTCGGCGACCTCTTGAAGGTGGGCACCGAGTTCGATGTCGCTCTGCAGCTGGACACGTCCATCACGGCCAGAGGCAAGGCGCGCGAGATCTCGCCCGACGCAGATCCCACCACGCGCACGCGCCGCGTCAGGATCGCGCTGGAAGACCCGCAGCCCAATCTGCGCCTCGGTACCACCATCACCGCCACCGCGTCCACGACGGCGTCTTCTATGATCACCCTGCCGCTGACCGCGATCCTGGAGCGCGACGGCAAGCAGTATGTGTGGGTTGTCGATCCGGCCACCGCCACGGTCGCCCGCCGCGAGGTTTCCCTCGGTTCGGCCACGGGTGGACGTGTCCCGGTCACTGCCGGGCTCGAGCCAGGGACGCGCGTGGCGACCGCAGGCGTGCATACGCTCACGGACGGCCAAGCCGTCAAGCTCGACACGGGAGCGCTGCCATGAAGGGCTTCAATCTGTCCGAATGGGCGCTCCGCCACCGCTCGCTCGTATGGTACTTCATGATCGTCTTCATGATCGCCGGGCTGTTTGCCTATATCAATCTCGGACGCGAGGAGGATCCGGCCTTCGCGATCAAGACCATGACCATTACGGTGGTCTGGCCAGGTGCTACGGCCGAAGAGACGATCAGCCAGGTCACCAACCGCGTCGAGCGCAAGATGGAAGAACTGGAGACGCTCGACTACACGCGGTCAATCACCACGCCCGGCCGCACCACGGTCTTCGTCAACCTGCGCGATTCGACGCGCGGCAGCGCCGTTACAGCCGCCTGGACGCAGGTGCGCAACATGATCGACGACATCAGGGGGACATTTCCCCAAGGCGTGATCGATCCAGCCTTCAACGACCGGTTTGGCGACGTCTATGGCAACATCTATGCCTTCACCTCCGACGGCTTCAGCAACCGACAGTTGCGCGACTATATCGAAGACGCGCGCGCAAAAATTCTCACGGTGCCCAATGTCGGCCGCGTCGAACTCGTCGGGGCACAGGACGAGGTCATCTATCTCGAGTTTTCCACCCGCAAGGTGGCGGCGCTCGGCATAGATCAGCAAACGATCGTCGCGACGCTGCAGGAACAGAACGCGGTCTCGCCGTCAGGCGTCATCCAGGCCGGGCCAGAACGCATCGCGCTGCGCGTCGGCGGCCAGTTCACCTCGGAAGAGAGCATCCGCAACATCAATCTGCGGGTCAATGACCGCTTCTTCCGGCTGAGTGATGTCGCGACCGTGTCGCGCGGCTACACCGATCCGCCGACCAACCTTTTCCGTTTCAACGGAGAGCCGGCAATCGGATTGGCCATAGGCATGAAGCCCAATGCCAATCTGCTCGAATTCGGCGAAGCGCTCGACCGTGAGCTGGAGAAGGTCGTCGCCGAGCTGCCCATCGGCATCGGCGTCCATCTCGTCTCCGACCAGCCGCTGGTCGTCGAGGAAGCTGTCTCGGGCTTCATCCGTGCGCTTGCAGAAGCGGTTGCGATCGTGCTCGCCGTCAGCTTCGTCAGTCTCGGCTTCCGGGCCGGCTTCGTGGTGGCGCTGTCCATTCCGCTGGTGCTGGCCATCACCTTCCTGGCGATGGGCTACCTCGACATCTCGCTGCAGCGCATTTCGCTCGGTGCGTTGATCATCGCGCTGGGCCTGCTCGTCGACGACGCGATGATTGCCGTCGAGATGATGGTCGCACGGCTCGAGGTGGGCGATCCCATCGAAAAGGCGGCGACCTATGTCTACACGCATACCGCGTTTCCGATGCTCACCGGTACACTCGTGACCGTGGCGGGGTTCATCCCTGTCGGCCTCAACACGAGTTCCGCCGGCGAGTTCACCTTTACGCTCTTCGTCGTGATCGCCGTTTCGCTGACCGTGTCGTGGATCGTCGCCGTGTTGTTCACACCGCTTCTCGGTGTCACGTTCCTGCCGCGCAGCATGAAGAAGCACAGCCAGGCGCCTGGGCGGCTCGCCAGCCTGTTTTCGACCGTGCTCAAGACCGCAATGCGGTTCCGCTGGGTGACGATCGGCGCCACGGTGGCGGCATTTGCCGCTTCGCTCTACGGCATGGGATTCGTCCAGCAGCAGTTCTTTCCGAGCTCCGACAGGCCGGAACTCATCGTCGACTGGAACCTGCCGCACAACAGCTCGATCCGCGAGACCGAGGCGCAGATCACGACCTTCGAGCAGGAGATGCTTGCCGGACATCCTGGTATTCAACGGTGGAGCTCCTATGTCGGCCAGGGCGCGATGCGTTTCGTGCTGTCCTTCGACGTCCAGCCGCCGGATCCCTCCTTCGGCCAGACGATCATCGTCACCACCGGCCTCGACGTGCGCGACGAGCTGCGGGCCGAGCTTCAGGCCTATCTGAAACGGAAATTCCCCGGCACGGACGCGTTGGTCAAGATGCTCGACATCGGTCCTCCGGTGGGGCGGCCGATCCAGTACCGTCTCAGCGGCCCCGACATCGAACAGTTGCGCACGCTTGCGATGGGGCTTGCCGGCGTGGTCGGCGCCGATCCGCGTGTCGGCGACGTGGTCTATGACTGGAACGAGCCGGGCCGCGTGGTCAAGGTCGACGTGCTCCAGGACAAGGCCCGCCAACTCGGGGTGAGTTCCGAGGATATCGCCAATGCGCTGAACGGAATCGTCGGCGGAGTCACCGCCACGCAGGTTCGCGACAGCATCTATCTGGTGAATGTCGTCGGGCGGGCACAGGCCGACGAGCGGGGATCGATAGAGACACTGCAGGACCTGCAGCTTCCCGGACCCAGCGGCCAGTCCATCCCGCTCGCTGCAGTTGCCACATTCGACTACGGGCTGGAACAGCCGGTGATCTGGCGTCGGGCGCGCATCCCGACCATCACGATCAAGGCCGGTATCCTGGGCGCGACGCAGCCCGCGACGATCGTCGCCAGCCTGGCGGACGCGGTCGACGCCTACGCGAAAGAGATGCCGGCCGGCTATGCGCTGGTGACTGGCGGATCGGTGGAGGAAAGTGCCAAGGGTCAGGGGCCCATCATCGCAATTGCACCGCTCATGCTGTTTGTCATGGCCACGCTGCTCATGATCCAATTGCAGAGCTTCCAGCGGCTGTTCCTCGTTGTCGCCGTGGCGCCACTCGGGTTGATCGGCGTAGTGGCGGCGCTATTGCCAAGCGGCGCACCGCTTGGCTTCGTGGCACTTCTCGGCGTGCTCGCGCTGGTCGGCATCCTGATCCGCAACTCGGTGATCCTCGTGGTTCAGATCGAGGACCTTCGCCACGAGGGCAAGCACCCCTGGGATGCAGTCGTCGAGGCGACCGAGCACCGGATGCGACCGATCGTTCTGACAGCAGCGGCAGCGAGCCTGGCGCTCATCCCGATCGCGACGGAGGTCTTCTGGGGGCCGATGGCATTCGCCATGATGGGCGGGATCATCGCCGGAACGATGCTGACGCTGATCTTCCTGCCCGCGCTCTACGTCGCCTGGTTTCGCATCAGTCCGCCCGAGCGCGACAGTGATGCCTCCGTGGAACAGCCTGCCGAGGAGCCGCTGCTTCCGGAAACCGCGGGATAGGGTTGCCCGCTCGACGATGTGCGCCTGGCGCAAAGAGGAGGCAGCGCTGCCGGTTGTGCGGCGCAGCAATCGAGCTACATATAGCGGCAGACATCACCATCCGGAGCCAGCATGACCGCGCATCTGTTCACCCCGATCACCCTCGGCTCGCTGCAGTTTCCGAACCGCATAGCGGTCGCCCCCATGTGCCAGTATTCGGCGGACGACGGATCGGCGAGCGACTGGCATCTCTATCACTGGACCAACCTCGCCCTCTCGGGCGCCGGCATGATCACCATCGAGATGACGGATGTTGAACGGCATGGCCGCATCACGCATGGCTGTCTCGGCCTCTACTCAGACCACAACGAGGCCGCCGCCAAGCGAACCCTCGATGCGGCCCGCCGCGTGGCGGCACTTGGGACCAAGTTCGGCGTCCAGCTTGCCCATGCCGGCCGAAAGGCCTCCAACCAGCGACCCTGGGAGGGTGCCGGTCCGCTCAAGGCGCACGAGGATCCGTGGCCCATCGTCTCCGCCTCGGCGATCGCCTTCGACGCGGGGTGGCAGGTGCCACATGCGCTGGACGAGGCGGAGATCGAGACGCTGATCGCCAAGTTCGTGGCGTCTGCCCGCCGCGCCGAGCGCGCCGGCTTCGATTTCATCGAACTGCATGGCGCGCATGGCTACCTGTTGCATCAGTTCCTGTCGCCGCTTTCCAATACGCGAACCGACCGCTGGGGCGGATCCATCGAGAACCGCATGCGTCTCATCGTCGAGGTCGCGCGGCAGGTTTCCGAGGCGGTGCCGGGACTGATGCTCGGCGCGCGGCTGTCCGTGAAAGACTGGGTCGAGGGCGGATTTCACGAAGACGATGCGGTCGAAGTCGCCAAGGCGCTGAAGGCCGTCGGGGTGAAATACATCTGCTGCTCGAGCGGCGGCAACTCGCCGCTGCAGAAGATCCCCCTTGGGTCGGGCTACCAGGTGCATCTGTCGGACTACATCCGCAAGGGCGCGGACATCGCCACGCGCGCGGTCGGCATGATCGACGATCCGCAGCAGGCGGAAGACATCCTGATCGAAGGCAAGGCCGATATGGTGGCTCTGGCGCGAGCCTTCCTCGCCGATCCGCGCTGGCCGTGGCGGGCCGCTGCCGTGCTTGGCCACGAGCTTGCAGTGGCGCCTCAGTTCGCGCGCGCGGCCTCGCTCGCCGGGAAGTGGACCAAGGCGGACTGACGGCTGGTTCTCCCTGGCGAGGCGGAGCGGGCCTGCATGCATCACCGCGGGTCGACGAACTGGCACGCGATCCGGCGCCCCCGATGTTTGCCAGAACGGCCGATCGAGCCTGACTTATATTGTTAATCAACACTTTTAATACACATCATCAGTATTTCGGCCGCGTTGCTATCTCCTGCGATCCAATACTGATTGCTTTGTCCCATCCGTCATGCATGATGCCTCCAACGGGGTAATGATGCATGGGGGATGCGGTCATGAAGCGTTCAAAGAAGCTTGGCAGAACGCTCGATGCGATGCCAGATTCCGTCGATTTCCGAGACAAGATGTATGTACCGACGCTGGTCGAAGTCGCCCCGGTGTCTGACCTCGCGGCATATCGCAGGCTGGAGCTGCCTGTGCTGGATCAGGGACGCGAGGGCGCCTGCACCGGCTTCGGGCTGGCGGCGGTGGTCAACCATCTGATGCGGACCGGGCGCTATAAAAGGCCAGCCGACGATGTCAGTGCGCGGATGCTTTATGTCATGGCGCGGCGTTACGACGAGTGGCCGGGGGAGAACTACGAAGGTTCTAGCGCGCGCGGCGCAATGAAAGGCTGGCACAAGCACGGGGTCTGTGCAGCACGACTGTTCAAGGATGAGCATAAAGAGCCGGACGAGGAGGGGGCCGCCGACTCACTCAGCCGGCCGCTTGGCGCCTATTTCCGCGTCAACCACAAGGACCTTGTCAGCATGCACTCGGCGATCACCGAGGTGGGTACACTCTATGCCACCTCGATGGTCCATAGTGGCTGGATGGACGTCAAGACCGGCGACAAATTCATCAAATACATGCCGGGCCAGGTGGGCGGGCATGCGTTCGCCATTGTCGGCTACGACCGCGACGGTTTCTGGATCCAGAACTCCTGGGGTCCGGGCTGGGGCGATGGCGGGCTTGCGCGGGTGAGCTATTCCGACTGGCTGGAGAATGGCAGCGACGTCTGGGTGGCCCGGCTCGGCGCGCCGATCCATCTTGAACAGCCCGAAGCGGCGGCGCGCATGCGGGCGGGTGCGCCCCGCTCCTATGAGAGCTATGTCTACGCCTCGCTGCGGCCGCACATCGTGACGGCCGGCAACGACGGAAAGCTGCTCGAGACCGGCGTCTACGGGCTGACGCCGAAGGGTCTGAAAGACATCATCACCACGCAAATGCCCAAGATAACCGGCTCCTGGGCGAAGAAGCGGGTGCTGCTTTATGCGCATGGCGGCCTGGTGCCGATGGAATCTGCCGTCCAGTACGTCGCCAACAATCGCGAGTATGCGCTGAAATCCCAGGTGTATCCGATCGCCTTCATCTGGCGTTCCGACGCGTGGACGACGATCCGCAACATCCTGCAGGACGCAGTGTCGCGCAGAAAGAGCGAGGGCGTTCTCGATGCGTCCAAGGATTTCCTGCTCGACCGTCTCGACGACACTCTGGAAATCGTGGCGCGCCAGCTCGGTGGCAAGGACCTGTGGGACGAGATGAAGGAAAATGCCGATCTGACCGCGAGCGCCAAGAATGGCGCGGCGCGGATGGCGGCGGATCATCTCGTCGGAATGATCAAGTCCGGCGCGATCGACGAAATCCACCTCGCCGCACACAGTGCGGGATCGATCCTGATGGCAGCACTTGCCGAGTACCTTGCCAAGAACGGCGTGGCAATCTCCAGCGTGACGCTGTGGGCGCCGGCCTGCACGATGGAACTGTTCAAGAAAGCCTACTTGCCTCTGATCAAGTCGAAGAAGATCCAGGCGTTCGACGTCTATACGCTCGATGACTCCACCGAGCGGGACGATGACTGCGCCAAGCTGTACAACAAGTCGCTGCTCTATCTGGTCAGCGGGGCTCTAGAGGAACGTCCTCGCATACCCTTATGGTCCCCGAACGGCACGCCGCTTCTCGGATTGGCACGCGACATCGAGGATTCCCCGTACAAGAAGCTCTTCACTGGCGCTCATCGATGGGTGCAAAGCCCGGGCGACAAGTCCAACGCACGCCATCACGGCGACTTTGACAATGACGAGAAGACCTTGCTTACGACGCTGGCGCGCGTCACCGGTAGCAGCAAGTCGGGGGTCGCCCCGACGACATTGCCGACGCGCACGCCAAACCGCGCCGCGATGCAGCGTCAGACAATCGACCTCGCGATGCAGAAGGCGTGAGGGATCGGTCCGTACACGAAGTGCTTTCATCGTGGACAACGGCAGGGGCACGAATCCCTACCCCGCGTGGAGCAGATTGCGGCCCGTGGCGCGGTCTTTACCGACCTGATCTGATCTTCCAGTTGCGCATCGTCTCCATCGTTCCTTCGAAGGAGACGATGCCGGCATCCGACCCCAGCCCCGAAGCGACGAGCCCTGCCGAGGCCTGCGCGAAGCGCAAGCCCGTCTCGATGTCCATCCGGTGGTGCAGCGCGGTTATGAAGCCCGCGTCGAAGGCGTCCCCGCAACCGGTCGTATCCACGACCTCGATGTCATATGCGGGCGACGCAAGGCGCGTGCCGTCGCCGTGCGCGTAGTAGGCTCCCTCGGCACCCAGCGTGAAAACGCATGCCGTAGCGCCGCGGTCGAGAAAGAAGCGCGCGCAGTCCTCGGGTGTTTCCTGCCCGGACATGTCGCGCGCCTCTTCGATCGACGGCATGAAGTAATCGATATAGGGCAGCAGCGGCACGACGATGGCTGCCGTTTCCGCGCTGGCCGCGATGAGGTCGAAGGTCACCGTACAGCCGCGTGCCTTGGCCTCGTGCAAAAGCGTGACCGACGCCGGGCCGTCCAGCCGCCGAAGCAGGCCCGTTCCGCCCAGATGAACGATAGGCGTGTCGAAAACCTGATCATACATCGCCGGCGGAACATCGAAATGGTCGGAAGCGCCGCGCACATGGAGGGCAGGTCGGTCTCCGTTCGGCCGGACATTGAGAATGGATGCGGAGGTCGGAATGCCCGCCAGGCGCTGCATCGCCGACACGTCGATGCCGTGTTTTTCCAGGGTCATCAACACCCAGTCGGCCTTTTCGTCGTCCCCGACAGCGCCTACGGCCAGACTGCGCAGGCCAAGCTTTGCGGTATCGACGACCGTCCCTCCCGCCGTGCCGGCGACAGTCAGGCGGATCTCTTCGATGAAATCCACATTGCCACGGTCGGGAATGCGGGTAACCGGCCGACCGAGCACGTCAAGAATGTAAAGCCCGACAACAGAGACGTCGTACCGCATCGTCAGGACGACCGCTTGCTGCGAAAGGCTATCAGCAAGGCCAGCATCGCCGCCACGACGGCGATCCCCCAGACCAGCGGTTGGCGCCAGAACGGCGGCGTAGCAAGCTGTACCTTGCCCGAGGTCGTGTTCGGGTCGGGGGGCGCCAGGAACGCAACGCCGTAGAGATGCGCGGCGGCAATCGCGATCAGCAGCACGATGCAGAAGATCATCGCCACGATCATCGCTACCGATATCACCTTGCTGACCGGCACGCCGGGCTGCGCCATGGGTAGGATGTTGTTGGCCAGCCCGGCGATGACCACCAGAACGCTGCCGACGGCAAAGAGCGTCAGACTGAAGGGCTGAAAGATCAGTACAAGTGCAAAGATGCCCAGCCCGATGATCGCATATTCCAGCCGCAACGCACCGTCGCGCGTCATGCCCATGGAGTTCCCGCCGTTCATGCGCGCACAGCCCTTCCATCGTCACCAAAGACATGCACCTGGCCCGCCTCGGGCATGAGGTGCAGCGCCTCGCCAACCTTGACCCTGCGATCACGCTGAACGACGACGCGAATGTCGCCGCCATCGGCAGTGCGCGCGTGGATCAACGTCTCAGCTCCCATCGGCTCGATAAGTTCGGCAACTGCGCTGATCGTGCGGGCACCAGCCTCCTGCACCGATGCAAAGGCGCGGGGCCGAACGCCCAGCTTCACCTGCGACGGTTTCATCCCTGCCACAGCCGGATCGGTCTGCACCACAAGCGTCTCGCCATTCAGATTCACGGTGGCCTGCTGTCCCTCGACGCTGATCAGACTGGCGTCCAGAAGATTCATCTGCGGCGTTCCGATGAAGCTCGCCACAAAGACGTTGGCGGGCTTTGCGAAGACGTCATGCGGGGTGCCGACCTGTTCGATCCGCCCGTCCCGCATGATGGCGATACGGTCAGCCATCGTCAGCGCCTCGAGCTGGTCATGCGTGACGATCACCGTGGCCTTCGACAGGTTCTGCAGAACCTCCTTGATCTGACCGCGCATGGAATGGCGCAACTCGACATCGAGGCGCGACAGTGGTTCGTCGAACAGGAAGCAATTCGGATCGCGGACGATGGCGCGCGCAACCGCGAGACGCTGCTTCTCGCCCTCCGATACCTGGCCTGGCATGCGGTCCAGCACCTCGGTCAGGTGCATGATCTCGGCCACTTTCGTCACCCGTGCGTCCGAGTCAGCCTTGGAAAGCTTCTCGTAGTGCAGCGGCATCGCAATGTTCTGCCCCACCGTCAGCGCCGGGTAGAGCGCGTAGAACTGGAACACCATGGCTATGTCGCGCTTCTCGGGCGTCAACTCGTTCATGCGCTGGCCGGCGATGATGACGTCGCCAGACGTGGCGCGCTCCAGCCCCGCAATCATCCTCAGGGTCGTCGTCTTGCCACAGCCGGACGGACCCAGCAGGCACAACACCTCACCTGATCCGACGGACAGGTCGGCATCGCGAACGGCGACGAAATCGCCGAACCGCTTGGTGACTTTTCTGATTTCGATCGTGGACATGTCAGCGCTTTACGGTGCCAAAGGTCACGCCGCGCAGAAGATGGTCCTGCAGGAAGAACGTGACGAGGAAAACGGGGATGAGGAACAGCGTCTCAATGGCAGCCAGAAGCGTCCAATCGGTGCCGCGTCCGCCTGATGACACGGCCTGGTTCATGGCAACCGGCACCGTGCGCGTGTCCGTGCCCGTCAGCAACAGGGCGAAGAGGAACTCGTTCCACGTCAGGATCAGGCCGAAGACGAAGGTGGCCGCGAGGCCAGCCACCACCTGTGGAAGGCTGATCTTGAAAAACACCTTTATGCCGGACGACCCGTCGATGCGGGCAGCATCCTCGACGTCCAGCGACAGCTCGTCGAAAAAGCTCTTCATCATCCAGATCGTGAAGGCGAGGTTGAACGCCGTGTAAAGCAGGATAATCCCGATGTAGGACCCTGACAGACCTGCCGCCCGGAACATCAGGATGACCGGAATGATGACGACGATGGCCGGCAGCATGCGGGTCGTCAGGATGATGAACAGGTAGGTGTCGTTGCCACTGAGCGGGAAGCGCGAAAAGCCGAAGGCGGCCAGCGTGCCGATCACCAGCGCCAGCAGAACCGACACCGAAGAGATGAAGATCGAGTTGAAGAAGTAGCGGTCGAACCCTGTGGATTCAGGCGCGCCCCCAACCGTCATCGACCGCTCGAACACCGATCCGAAGTTTTCCAGGGTCGCGGTGAAGACATACTCGTCGGGGATCAGGCCGAACAGCGAGGTCGGCGAAATCGTCGGCGGTACGGAGAGCGCCAGTGCCTGCGGCTTGATCGCAGTGAAGATGATGAAGAGCACTGGCAGGAAGTAGACGAACGCGATGACGGCTACGAAAAGAGTGTGCCCCCAGCCCGCTTCACCGACACCGCTCGCGCGCCGGAACCCCAGTCTTTCGAAGATCGAGACTTTATCGCCCATGAATCAGGTTCCCTGCGAGCGCCGGTTGGCGATATAGAGGTAAAGGTTGGTCAGCACGATCACGATGAACAGCATCAGGTAGGAAATTGCAGCGCCCTCACTGGACTTGTTCTGTTCGTTCGCGACGCGGATCAGATGATACGAGATCGTCATCGTATCATTGCCGCCCTTGGTCAGCAGGATCACCAGATCGGCGAGCTTGAAGGCCTCGATGGTCCGGAACAGAAGGGCCAGCATCAAGAGGCCGCGGATATAGGGAAACGTAATCGTCCAAAACCGCCGCCAGGCCGAAACGCGGTCGATGGCGGCAGCCTCGTAGAGGTATTTCGGCACAGAGACGAGGCCGGCCAGAACCAGGAGCATGACGAAGGGTGACCACATCCAGGCATCGGCGAAGACGATGCCTGCAACCGCACCCGCCTTGCTGTCCATCAGGATGAACTGCTCGCCCGTGATGCTTTGCATGACGTAGCTGAGAATGCCGAAGGTCGGGTCGTAGTAGTATGTGAAGAACACGCCTGAAGCCACCACCGAGAGCATCATCGGCGTCAGAACCAGGATGAGCAGGTATTTGCGCAGCGGAAACTGCCGGGCAAACATCATGGCCAGCAGGAACCCCACGACCATTTGAGCCGCGACGGTCAGCACAACGAACATTCCGGTGTTGACCAGAGCACTCCAGTTGGCCCCGGCGGCCATGTCGCTCGTCAGGACCTTGATGTAGTTGTTCAGGCCGACGAACCGGATCGACTGCTGGTTCGACTGGTAGGCGAAGAACGACAGGCCCAAAGACCACAACAGCGGGAAGATGTTCATCACAAAGAGAACCGCGATCGCGGGCGTCACCAGAAGGCCGCCGTAATACTCGCGGCGGAAGGCATTGATGACGAAAGCGGCGCCAACCATCGCCGTCATCGCTCCAACGACCCAGAAGGACGCGGACGCGGGAAGCGTGGCAACGGCCACGATCGAAACGGCGAGGCCCAGCAGGACCGCGAGTTTCCAGTTGTGCGGGACCAACGTGAACAGGCCGGGCGCGGGTAGGGTGGCTGCGGTCATGCTGAAGTCTTGTGCCTGTTTCTGGAAAAAAAGGAGCGCGCGAGAATAGGTCGCGCGCTCCGCAAGGACGACGCCGTAAAGCGAGCGCTACTGGATAAGACCGGCCTCGGTCAGCAGCTCCTGCTGGAACTTGGCGATATTATCGAGTGTGGTCTTGGCGTCTTGCTTGCCGGTGATGGCAAGGTCGAACTGGTCCTGCTGCTGGGTGAGCAATTCAAAGAACTGCGGAACGTGCCACACATCCTTCTGCCAATCGAGCTGAGGAGCCCAGGCGCGGTTCCATGGACGATAGTCGACATACTTCGGATCCGAGTAGACCGACTTGATCGCCGACTGGCCGCCGCCGGCCGCGAACTGGTGCTGGATCTCGGGCGAGAGCCACCATTTCACGAACTCGACTGCTTCCTTGATCTGCGAGTCGGTCGTCCAGGTCGTCAGCACGAAGGGCTGGCCGCCGATGTTGGACCAGCGGATCATCTTGCCATCCGCGCCCATGGTGCCGGGCATCTGGCCGAAGACCAGCTTGTCGGAAACCTTGGAGGAGTTCGGATCGAGCGAGGCTTCGCCGAGACCGATCCAGTTGATGTTCATGGCCACCTTGCCTTCGCGGAACAGTTCGTCGGACTTGAAGATGTCCATCGTTCCGGTCTTGGCGAGCGGCGGCATGTACTGGATCATGCTGAGGTATTTTTCGAGCGCCGCAACAGCCTCTGGCGAGTTGACGACACCCTCGGCCTGTCCGTCCGGCACCTTGGTCTCATCCCAGGTGTCGCCGCCCATCTGCCAGATGAAGCCGTTGATCTGCATCGACGAGAAGTCGTAGCCCTTGCCGGCCTGGAAGGCGATGCCGTAGAAATCATCTTCAGCAGGCGCGCCAGCGAGCATGTCGCCCTTCTTGCGCTGGAAGAATTCGCCGACATTTTTGAAGTCGTCCCAGGTCATCGCATCGAGCTCTTCACCCGTGCAAGGCAGCTTCTTGTTGTACTTGGTCTGAAAATTCGCCTGCTCGTCGGCGTGGCAGATCACGTCCTTGCGGGCGAAATTGACCAGAACGTCAGGGAACTGCGGGAAGCCGTAGTAGTTCTCGGACTTGTGCGGATAGGTCGAATAGGCGTTCAGCGGATTCGGATGGATTTCCTTGAACGTCGCCATGAATGCCGGATCGGCTTCAAGCAGATCGTTGATCTTGCGGAAGTAGCCACCCTCAACGAAGGCGCCGAGCCACTGCGAGTCCGACACGATGAAGTTGTACTTCTTTTCGCCCGAAGTCAGCGAGGCGTTGACGCGGGTGTAGAAGTCCGGCCACGGGATGAAGTCGACGTCGAGCTTCACCGTGTTCCCCGAGGCGGGCTTGTACTGCTCGTCAAAGAACTTCTTCATGATGCGCGTCGGCGGCCAGTCCGGCACCGCCATTGTCAACACGACGTCCTCGGCATAGGCGGCGCTCGTGGCACACCCAACCAGCATCGTGGCCGCAAGGCTGGCGGCCGTAGCCAGCCCCTTTGCTTTCGTCATTGCATTCATTTCAGGTCTCCTCCCTTTTTCTGTTCCCGTCTGCTTCGTCGCCAGTGGTCAGGCCATCGTCTGGCCATCCGTGGCGCGGAAGATGTGAAACTTGCTTGAGTCGATAGAGATCGGCAGCGCATCGCCGGGCTGCATCCCCAGGGCAACCGCCTCGGGCAGCACCATGCGCAGCAACTCGCCGCTTGCCACGACCGACACGACGGTCACGTCGCCCAGGGGTTCAACGAGATGCACCTTGGTGAGGACACTGCTTTCCCCCGCCGCCGCGATACGGATGTCGTTGGGCCGGATACCCACCAGCGCGGCCTCGCCGGCGCTTCCTGTCGCAACCTTTCGAGGGGTCGCGAACCGGCCGAGCGGCGTATCCAGAGAGATGGCTTCCTGACCCAGCGTGGCCCGCACCATGTTCATGTGCGGCGATCCGATCTTGCCTGCCACATAGGTATCGACGGGATTCTCGTAGATCTCATCGGGCGTTCCGCGCTGGACCACCGCCCCGTCGCGCATCACCGCGATCTCCTCGCCCATCGACTGGGCTTCCAGTTCGTCAGGCGTGGCGTACACGATGGTCATGCCGAACTGCCGGTGCAGCCGCTTCAGTTCGGCGCGCATGTCATGGCGCAGCTTTGCATCCAGGTTGGTCAGCGGTTCGTCCAGCAGCAGGATCTTCGGCCGCCGGATCAACGACCGACCCAACGCAACGCGCTGCTGCTCGCCACCAGACAGTGTGCTCGGCTTGCGCTGCAGCCGCGGCGTCAGTTTCAGCATTGCCGCAGTCTCGTTGACGCGCTGGTCGATTTCTGCGCGCGCGACCTTCTCCTCGCGCAGGGGATAGGCGAAATTATCGTAGACCGTCAGATGGGGGTAAAGGGCGAAAGACTGGAACACCATCGACACGCCGCGCCCCGCAATGGGTGCAGACGTGACATCCTTGCCGAAGATTTCCAGACTACCGACATCGGGCTGGACAAGCCCCGCGATCGTACGCAGGGCGGTGGTCTTTCCCGCCGCGCTGGGGCCGAACAGGACAAAGAAACTGCCCTCGACGACATCGAAGCTCAGCTGTTCAAGCGCGCGCACGCTTCCATAGGACTTGGAAACCCCCGAAAGCCGCAACGCCATCTTGCCTGTTCGCGTCATTCTGTATGCCTGCCGTGCTGCCGTTTCGCGCGGTCATTTCCCAAGGTCATGCTAGCGTCTTCCCGACGTCGCGCAAGATATCGACACGCGCAAACAGGAGTGCGGCGTTAAGCGTCGGTGGTTGACTGACATTCCTCCCCTCCCGTTCTCGCATCACAAGTTCCCCCCTTGTGTGCAATCTTCAATCCAAGCCGGTCAGATGGCTGCCCGATTTGTCCGTCCCGATACCGTCGCTTTCCCTGGTGCCTGCCCTCCTCGGCAGGCTCTGGAATACGTCACGGCCCGCAGACCGATCCTATTCCTCTAGCTCAATCTGGTAGTACCAATCAAACTTGCTCGTCAAGCGCTTTGTTTTTGCTCCTTGCGCCCGATCCCTGGCCTTTACCTTCGCTATTTGTTCGAACTGCATCGCTTTAATGCAGCTTTGCGCGGCGATGGCGAAAGAACGCACAAATGTGAGCCCGCACGACGGCGCGAGCTTCCCCGATCTGGTCGAACCAGATTAGGCACCCCCACCGTTAGCGACACATGCGCCATCTACGGCACTTCGCCGACCGCGCCCCGCACCAGCATCGAAGCCGCCCACTGCGCCACCTTCTCGGTCTCCGCACTGTCCAGGCCCCATATGTCCTTCAGGACAATCAGCGCTTCCACGCCGAAAACAAGCGAAAGTGCCTGCGCCAGACGGTCGAAATTCTGCACCGGCAGCACGGCGCGCAATGGCGAAATGGCGTCCTTGAGAAGATCGACGCGGTGTCCACGCGTAAACCGAGGTTCGCTACCGAGCGTGCCAGCCTGCCTGCGCGCCCACTGGTCGAGCGACAGTTTCAGCGCCGCCCGGAACGTCGCCTCGAAGGCGTCGATGCGTGGAAGCGCCGTGCCGATCAGTTCGCCCACGCGCAGCTGAGCATCATTCGAAACCGATCGCCAGTCGAGGATTGGACCGAGCCCCTCGTCGACGACCGCCTGCACGAGGGCCGCCTGGCTCGGGAAATAGCGATAGGCCGTTGCGCGCGAGACCCCCGCCGCCTCGGCGGCCTCGCTGACCGATGGCGTAGAGCCGTCCTGCATGAGCCGGATCGCGGTATCGAGCATCAGGCGCCGGGTTCGGGCACGCGGGCCACGCTCCACGTCGTCCGTGCTCGCGATCGATTGACGTGAGACATCCATGTCAATACGATACGTGCGTCTCAAAAAAAAGCAACGACCAACCGTCGACATGCGCGAGACCTGGCGGCGACGACCGCCGGAACGAGGAGGAGTCGCGATGGGCCGCGTCTATGTCGTTGGAACGGCCGACACAAAGGGCGAGGAACTTGCCTTCCTTGCGGAGCGGATTGCCGCGCGCGGCGCTGAGGCGGTGATCGTCGATGTCGGCACTGGGGCGTCATCGGTGCCTGTCGGTATCTCCGCGTCCGAAGTCGCGTCTCACGGTCCGGAAGCCACGCCGGCTGAACTTGCCTCCGGCGACCGCGGCAGGGCCGTTGCCGCGATGACGTCCGCGTTTGCCCGCTTCGCCGTGACACGAAACGATATCGACGCGATGATCGGTATCGGCGGCGGCGGCGGGACGGCCATCGTCACGGCCGGAATGCGCGAACTGCCGCTCGGCCTGCCCAAGATCATGGTCTCGACGCTCGCATCCGGCGACGTGTCGGCCTATGTCGGGGTCTCCGACATCGTCATGATGCCCTCGATTACCGACCTTGCAGGGCTGAACGGGATCAGCCGCGTGGTGCTGCACAACGCGGCCGGTGCGATCGTGGGCATGGCACAAAATCCCGCGCCGCGCGGCGACAGCCGGTCGGCCATCGGGCTCACCATGTTCGGCGTGACCACCGCCGGCGTGACTGCGATCACGGAAAAGCTCAAGGAGCGCTATGACTGCCTGGTGTTCCACGCCACGGGAACCGGGGGTCGCACGATGGAGAAGCTCGCCGGCAGCGGCATGCTGTCGGGCGTGATCGACATCACCACCACCGAGATCTGCGACCTGCTGTTCGGAGGCGTGCTGCCGGCGACACCGGACCGGCTCGACGTGATCGCAGCGATACGGCTTCCCTATGTGGGCTCGGTCGGCGCGCTCGACATGATCAATTTCTGGGCGCCCGAGACAGTGCCCGAGCGCTATCGGGGCAGGCTCTTCTACCATCACAATTCCAATGTGACGCTGATGCGCACCACCGTCGACGAGTGCCGCGAGATCGGCGCCTGGATCGGCGCCAAGCTCAATGCCTGCGAAGGGCCAGTGCGCTTCCTGATCCCCGAAAAGGGCGTTTCCGCGCTCGATATCAAAGGCGGCGCCTTTTTCGACCCGGATGCGGACGCAGCGCTGTTTTCAGCGCTCGAAGACACGGTCGTCCAGACCGACAATCGCCGCGTCATTCGCCTTCCCCTGCATATCAACGACCCCGCCTTCGCCGATGCCGCCGTCGCCGCGTTCGAGGAGATCGCGGTTTAGACTGCCCGACCAACCGGCCATCAAGTCACTGCTAGACCACCATTCAAGGACCCCAGATGCCCCTGATCCCCCGCAAGAAGATCCTCGAGAAGTTTCGGACCATGATCGCGGCCGGCCGGCCGATCATCGGCGGCGGCGCGGGCACGGGACTGTCAGCGAAGTCGGAAGAAGCCGGCGGCATCGACCTCATCGTCATCTACAATTCCGGGCGCTACCGGATGGCCGGGCGCGGCTCCGCTGCCGGGCTGCTGGCCTATGGCAATGCCAACGAGATCGTCAAGGAAATGGCCGTCGAAGTGCTGCCGGTCGTCAAGCACACCCCCGTCCTGGCGGGCGTCAATGGCACCGACCCGTTCATCCTGATGCCGCGTTTCCTTGCCGAACTGAAGGACATGGGCTTTTCCGGCGTACAGAACTTTCCGACCGTCGGCCTGTTCGACGGCCGCATGCGCCAGAGTTTCGAGGAGACCGGCATGGGCTTCGGGCTCGAAGTCGACATGATCGCCGCAGCGCATGCGCTGGACATGCTAACGACGCCCTATGTCTTCGACGCGGATGAGGCGAAGGCCATGGCCAGGGCGGGCGCGGACGTCATCGTGGCGCATATGGGAGTCACCACGGGAGGCACGATCGGCGCGACCTCAGCCAAGACGCTTGACGACTGCGTCAAGGAGATCGATGCGATCACGGCCGCGGCGCGCAAGGTGCGCAAGGACATCATCACGCTCTGCCACGGCGGGCCTATCTCGATGCCGGCGGATGCGAAGTACATCCTCGAACACGCCGAAGGCATGCATGGCTTCTACGGTGCGTCGAGCATGGAGCGCCTGCCGGCGGAAGCCGCGATCGCCAAGCAGACGCAGGACTTCAAGAGCCTGACGACGGGCAAGGCCAAGACTTCAGCGAAGAGGAAGGGATGAACCGATGAGCGACAAGACCAAGATGTTCGTCTACCTCAAGGACGTCAGCGCCTTCGGCTTCGACTGGGGCCGGTTGGCACTTACCGTGGCACCGGAAGTCAATGGCGCGGAGCGCTTCTCCGGCGGCGTGGTCGACCTGCCGTCCGGCCAGGGGCACACACGCCACAACCATCCCGGCGCCGAGGAGATCATCTTCGTCATCTCAGGGACGGGCGAGCAGATGGTCGAAGACGAGGCCGGCAACCCGATCGTGAAAGAGGTGGGGCCGGGCTGCACCGTCTATGTGCCGGAAAGCCGGTTCCACTCGACGCTGAATACCGGTAGCGGGCCGATGCAGCTGTTCGTCGTCTATTCTCCGGCCGGGCCGGAACTGGGACTGCGCGACCTGCCAGATTTCCGACTGATCCCGCCCGGCACATAGAGCGACCGTTGCCGAAATGATGCTGCGCCTGCCAAATCTGTGCATGCGCAGCATCTGGCGCAAGCGCTGGATATGCCGACACGCTATGGTTTGATTCTGGCTGTCGCGTCCCAAGCATCAAGCCAGCATTTCGGCCGTCGGAAGATCTCTGCGTGAACAACGGTATCCTGCTGGCGCTGCTGGCCTATGCCACCTATGCGTGGAGCGACGCGGCCATCAAGGCGCTCGGCGGCCACATGTCGATCTTCGAGATCGGCTTTTTCCAGACGCTGATCGCCGGAGTCTGCATCTATTTTGCCAAGCCGGACGGCGAGCGTTGGCGCCATTTCTGGCAGATGAAACGTCCCTTGGCCGTTCAGGCCCGCGCGCTATGCGGCCTGGCAGGCAGCGTGCTCAGCGTCTTCGCCTTCACGACAATCCCACTTGCCGAGGTCTACGCAATCATCTTCCTTTCGCCGCTCTTCGTCACCGTTCTGTCCATGCTGTTCCTGAAGGAGAAGGTCGGGCGCTGGCGCTGGCTCGCGATATTCGGCGGCTTTGTCGGGGTGCTCCTCGTGGTGCGGCCCGGCTTCCGCGCCATCGAACTCGGCCATATCGCCGCCGTCGCCATGGCCCTGCTCGGCGCGTCGACGATCATCCTGATGCGCTCGCTGTCCAAGCAGGAGCGCCAGACCACGATGCTCGGATTCCTGATCGTCTACGGGCTCGCTTTCAATGGCGTGGCAATGGCCGTGACATCCTCCGTCTCCACCCCAAACCTGCAGGAGATGGCAATCCTACTGGCGGCGGGCCTGTTCGTCGCCGGTGGCCACATCCTGATGCTGCGGGCGACGCGGTTCGCGCCCGCCAGCCACATGGCGACCACGCATTACTCGCAGATGGTCTGGGCCGTGCTGCTCGGCGCCTTCCTGTTCCACGAGGAACCCGACCTATGGACGATCGTCGGACTTGCCGTCATCGCCGGATCCGGCCTCCTGACCATGGCGCGCGAGCAAGTCCGTCTCGGCTTCATACGCTGGAACCGGATGGGCCGGAATCGGCTCTGAGCGGTTCGAGACCCGCGGCTCAGGCGGTCCCGCCATGATTCCAGCCGCGACCGCGCACGCCGAACATCTCGTAGCCGCCATCCTTCACGGCCACCGTGTCCTCGAGCTTGATGAAGCCGCGCCGGGGATGCAGCATCGTCGTTTCCACCGACAGCACCATGCCTGCCTCGAGCGGCTTCATGGCGTCGGTGCCTTCATAGGCGACGGGGTGATTGGTCATCAGGAACGGCGCTTCGTGGCTGATCAGGCCCATGCCGTGCGCGAAGAAGTCGTTGCACGCGGCATTGGGCAGCGACTTCAATACTCCTTCCGCATGCGCGATGACGTCGGCGCCGAGCGCACCGGCCTCGATCTTCGAAAAGGCAGCGTCCTGCACCGCGTCGATCTCGGACAGCAGATCCTCCAGTTCGGAATCGGGCTCGCCCAAAACGCCCATGCGACAGAGGTCGCCGATATAGCCGTGATTGTTGCCGCCGGAATCGATCGACAGCACCTCGCCCTTCTGCCAGGCCTGCGCCGAGGCGGCACGGTTGTGGCTCGCGCCGAGCGTCAGCAGGCAGTACTCGAAATGCAGCCCGCGGCTCGTCTCTTCCTGGCGCAGGCGCTCGATGATCTCCGTCTTGGTCTTGCCTTCGCTCGCCCAGCCGATCGTGGCGAGCATGGAGTCTGTGATGAGTTCCGACGCGGTGCGCAGCTTGGCGAGTTCGGCCAATGACTTGATCGCGCGCAGCCGCTCCAGCGTATGGGTCGCATCAACCAGTTCGACCTGGTTGCCGAGGCCGGTCAGGACCGCATGTGCGTCCGACGGCATGAAGCCGGGCTCGATGCCGATCCGCGCGCCATTCTGACCGATCTTGCCGATGTGTTCCGCCGCAAGCCTGGCGGCGTCGACCGAGCCCCAGGTCGCGGTGTGGACGGCTGGCGTCCAGAACGGATTGTTGTGGTGCTCGCCGCCTTCCATCTTGTTGCCGATATAGGCGGCATGATCGGGGCGGCCCTTCTCGTAGATCACGACGGGGAGGTAGCGGCTGTGGCCGATGGCATCCATGGCCGAGAAGAAGATGAACTTGTAGCCGCCAAGCAGGTACTGGACGTTGTGCTTGGAGGTCGCGACGATCACGTCCAGCCCCGCCTCATCCATCAGCCGGTCGAGCCGGTCATGATCGAACGGGATGTGCGCCTGCAATGCCTGATCGTTCTTGATGTTCATGATGTCTCTCCCTCGCTGGACAATTACCGGCTGATGCGTCCGGCTGCAACCGTGATCGCCTGGGCTCCGCGGCGATGGCCCTGCGCCAGGCGAGAGAGCAGGTCAGCCTGTTTTCAGGGCCTGCCTGGCCGCGGCGAAGGATCGGCGCCGTTCGCGGAAGGCACCCCACTGCTGGTCGACCAGCACGCCGACGAGGATGACGGTGCCCATCACGGCGAAGTTCAGCGAGGACGGGATGCCGAGCAGGTTCACCAGATTCTGAAGGACCTGCAGGAGGATGGTGCCGAGGATCACGCCGATGATCGACCCCTCGCCGCCGCGCAGAGAGAAGCCGCCCAGCACGGCCGCCGCGATCGCGTAGAGTTCGTAGAAGTTGGCGTGGCCGGAAGGCTGCACGGAGCGCGTGTACATGGCAAAGAAGATTGCCGCGAGCGCCGTCAGCCCGGCGCAGATGACGTATGCCGCAATGACCACGAGGTTGGTGCGGATGCCCGAGAAGCGCGCCGCTTCCTCGTTCTTGCCCACCGCGTAGAGGTGGCGCCCGAAGACCGAACGGTGCAGCACGATCCAGGCGATGACCGCGACCACGGCCAGCACGTAGACCGAGGTCGGGATGCCGAAGGGACGGGCGACGAAGAAGTCGAGGCCGGGGTATTCGCTGCCGAACGGAAAGCCGGCTGTGGCGTCCGCGGTGTAGCCGCGGGCCACGCCGCGATAGATCAGGAGGCCGCACAGCGTGACCACGAAGGGCTGCATCTTGAGCTTGGTGATGAGAAGGCCATGCGCGAGCCCCAGCACGAGCCCGAGACCCATCACGATCGCGGCCGCCATCGGCCAGGGCACGCCGAGCCGACCGACCATGTCGACGAAGAGCGTGCCGAGCAACGCAATCATCGAGCCGACCGACAATTCGATGCCGCCGGTTATGATGACAAAGCCCTGGCCGATGGCGAAAAGGCCGAAGAGACCGATCAGATTGGCGGTGTTGGCGAGATTGTTCGTCGACAGGAACAGGGGATTGCGGAGATAGACGCCGAGGCCGACCACGAGGATCAGCACCAGCAGCCCAAGATCTTTCTTGTTCATGTCGTCGTCTCCACGCCTGGGACTTCCTTGCCGACCGCCAGCAGAAGGACATTCTCCTCGGTGAACTGGTTGCGATCGAGCATGCCGGAGATCCTGCCCTCATGCATCACCGCGATGCGGTCGGATACGCCGATGACTTCCTCCATGTCGGACGAGATCATCAACACCGCCACGCCCGAGTCCGCCAACCCCCGCATGAGGCGGTAGATCTCCGCCTTGGCACCGATGTCGATACCGCGTGTCGGCTCGTCCAGAATCATCACCTGCGGATTCATCGCAAGCCACTTGGCCAGTGCCACCTTCTGCTGGTTGCCGCCCGACAGGCTGCCGGAACGCACCCAGACATTCGGCGTCCTGATGTCGAGGTCGCGCTTGCTCTGCTCGGCCTGCCCTGCCTCGAGGCTGCGCGAGACAAGGCCGCCGCGCGCATATTTGCCCAGATCGGGTAGTGAGATGTTCTGCGCGATCGGCAGGTCGAGGAGGATGCCTTCGCCCTTGCGGTCCTCCGGCACCAGGAAGATGCCCTTCGCGATCGCGTCAGCGCTGGACCGGATCAATACCGGCGCGCCCTCGACGCTGATCGTGCCGCCGAAGATCGGATCGATGCCGAACATCGCCCGAGCCAGTTCAGAGCGGCCGGACCCGACGAGGCCCGCGAGCCCGAGTATCTCGCCGCGATGCAGGTCCAGGCTGACCTGCTGCTCCGGATAGGCGCCGGTGCGGATGCTCTGCGCCGACAGCGCAACCGCGCCGCGCGTCACCTTCGGCTGACTGTAGGCGACCTTGAGATCGCGCCCGATCATGAGCCTGACCAGGCTCTGGTGATTGACATCGGCACGCTCCAGCGTACCGACCAGCACACCGTCGCGCAGTACGATGACGCGGTCGCAGGCCCGCTCGACTTCATGCAGCCGGTGCGAAATGAAGATGACGGAAATGCCCTCGGCCTTTAGCGCGGCAATCACCTCGAGCAGGCGCTCGGTTTCGGCGATCGGCAGGCTGGAGGTCGGCTCGTCGAGGATGACGAGGCGCGCATTGAAGCTCAGCGCCTTGGCGATCTCGACCAGCTGCTGTTGGGCCAGAGACAGCTTCGACACGGGCGTGTCGGGGCCGAAATTGGCGCCAAGGCGCTTCAGCAGCGGCGCGACGTCGGCGCGCATCCTGTCCTCGTCGACGATGTTGAAAAGCCCGAACCTGCGCGGCTCGCGGCCGATATAGACATTGGCGGCGACATCGAGATTGTCGAAGAGATTGAGTTCCTGGTGGACGAAGGCGATGCCGGCGCGGATCGATCCGCCGACCGACAGTGCCGCGGACGGCAGGCCGTCGATCTCGATCGTGCCGCTGTCGGGCTGCGTGACCCCGCCGAGGATTTTCATCAGCGTCGACTTGCCGGCGCCGTTTTCGCCGACGATGCCGATCACTTCGCCCGGCTGTACTTCCATGTCGAAGCCGGACAGCGCGAGCACGCCCGGATAGGATTTTCGCACGCTGCTGAGCCGCAGGAACGGCTGGCCGGAGGCGGCAGCGGCGACAGGCGATGCAAGCACATCCATCGGTGGGTTCATGCTCTCATGACACTCGAACGGCGCGGCAAAGGCAAGCCGCGCCGTTCACTCATCACTCGTGGCGTCAGCCGCCGATCTTGGCCTTGAGGTCCGCCGAGAAGGCGTCGACATTGTCCTTGTTGATCACCGCGGTCGGGACGATGATCAGTCCGTCGGCCGGGACCATCGACTTGTCGCCATTCAGGTAGGCGGCCATGAGCTTCATGCCCTGGTAACCCCATTCGAAGGGCTGCTGCACGACGGTTGCCGCAAAGCTGCCTTCCTTGACGGCGCCGAGCGTGACCGGATCCTCGTCGAATGCCGTAACGGTGATCTGGCCGAGCTTGCCAGCGGCCTGCAGGGCTTCATAGATTTTCGGCGGGTTGTAGGAATAGAACCCGACCATGCAGTTGATCTCCGGGTTGGCGACCAGGACATCATCGACATTGGTGCGGGCGCGCGTGAAGTCCACGTCGTCGCCGCGGACATCGACGAGTTCGATGCCCTTGCCTTCGATCGCCTGCCTGAAGCCGGCGATGCGCTCGATCGCGTTGTCGGCGCCGAGGAAGCCGACGAAGCCCATGCACTTGCCTTCCTTGCCGGCCATCGCCTTGACCATCTCTTCGCCAGCCTGGACGCCGGCCAGCGTGTTGGACGAGCCGAGATAGGCAATGCGGTTGGACTGGGGCGCGTCGGAGTCCGTCGTGAACAGCGGCACCTGGCCGGCGATCTTGTTGAAGGCGTCGATCGAGTTCTTCGGGTCGGCCGACGAGATCATGATCGCGTCCGTGCCGGCAGCCACGAGGTCGTCCATCAGCGCGTTCTGGAGTGCGGCCGTCCCCTGTGCGGGATAGCGGAACTGCAGTTCGTAGCCATCACCCAGCTCGGCCTGGGCCTTGTTGACGCCGGCTTCGGCCAGCTTCCAGAAGTCGGACGAAGCGTTGACGACGAAGGCGAGCTGTTTCTTATCCTGGGCCTGCGCACCCGTTACGAGAGACGCGGCAGTCATCAGCAGCGCGGCTGCTGCAAGTTTCAGTTTCATGTGTTCCTCCCTTGGCATTCCGGTTGCTGGACGCAGCCGCCGTCGATTTTCCGGACGATTCCTGCTCTGCCCTAGCTGGCCGAGCTGGGTCCGAACCGGGACGTCGGCCTCCTCGCCGCAGTGTCCCGAAGCCTCTGGCGCCTCCGATACCGACGCCAACTAAGCGCAGGCGCAAATACAAGTCAATATTTGTCGGACAAATTGATTGCGCGACCTGAACGGCCCTTCACTCGCTCTGACGGAAATTGCGCACCCGCTCGAACATCACCGCGAGGATGATCGCTCCGCCGATGAAGGTGCCCTGCCAGAAGGCGTTGATGCCGAGCAATCCGAGGCTGTTGCGGATGATTTCGATCAGTGCCGCGCCGATCAGCGCGCCGAAGGCCGTGCCAACGCCCCCGGCCAGATTCGCGCCGCCAATGACGGCGGCGGCGATGACCTGGAGTTCCATGCCCGCGCCGATATTGGTGGTCACCGCACCCAGCCAACCGGTCTGGATGATGCCCGCAATGCCGGCCGACAGCGCCGAGATCATGTATACCGCGACCTTGATCTGCTTGACGGGAACGCCGGTCAGCGTGGCAGCGTGCTCGTTGCCGCCGATCGCATATACATGCCGGCCGAACTTGGTCCAGCGCAGCACGAAGCCGGTGATGAGGGCCAGGACGATCATGTAAAGCACAGGATTGGCGATGCCGAAGAACCACGCACCGCCGCCGAGCGCCAGCAGCGTCTCGTGGTCCGGCCCGAACTCGAAGACGACCGTGTTGTTGGAGGCAACCATCGCAAGGCTGCGCGCCACCGACAGCATGCCGAGCGTGACCACGAAGGGCGGAAAACCGAGATAGGCGATCAGGACACCGTTGAAGGCGCCGACGACGAGCGCCGTGACGATCGCAGCCGCGATCCCGATCTCGATTCCGTAGCCGGCGTGCATCGTGACCGCGAGCACCATCGAACACAGACAGAGCACCGAGCCAACCGACAGGTCGATGCCGCCGGTGATGATGACCAGCGTCATGCCGAGCGCGATGATCGCCACGAAGGTCACGTTGCGGGTGATGTTGTAGAAGTTCTTCGTCGTGGCGAAGGAATCCGTGGCAAACGACAGGAAAACGCAGGCCGCGATGCCGGCGATCAGCACCCAGAAGGTCTGACTTCCGAAAAAAATGGAGAGCGCGCTGCGCTGCTTCTGCTCGATCGTCTGGTCCAGCGTGGTGGCCATCGTTTACCCCTTCATGGTGCTCTCAAGCGACACGATCGCTCTCAAACGCGCTCGATCGCGCCGGTGATCAGTCCGGTGACTTCCTCCGGCGAACTCGCTGCGATCTGCTTGTCGGCAACCTTGCGACCCCGCCGCATGACGATGACGCGATCTGCAACCGTGAACACGTCCGGCATGCGATGGCTGATCAGGACAACGGCGATACCCTGAGCGCGCAGGTTGCGGATGAGGTTCAGCACTTCGGCCACCTGGCGAACCGAAATCGCCGCCGTCGGCTCGTCCATCAGCACGATCTTGGCGTCCGACAGTCGCGTGCGCGCTATCGCAACCGCCTGGCGCTGGCCGCCGGACATCTGCTTGACCAGGTCGCGCGGCCGCGTCTCGGATTTGAGTTCCTTGAAGATCTCTCCAGCGCGCCGGTACATGGTCGCGTAGTCGAGAACGCTGAACGGACCGATGCCGCGCTTGAGTTCGCGCCCAAGGAAGACGTTGGCTGCGGCGGTCAGGTTGTTGCAGAGCGCAAGATCCTGGTGGACGATCTCGATGCCATGCTGCCGCGCCTCCACCGGACGGTGCATGACGAGGTCCTTGCCCTCCATGCGCATCTTGCCGTGGCTGGGCAGGAAGTTGCCGGCGATCATCTTGACCAGCGTCGACTTGCCGGCGCCATTGTCGCCCATCAGGCCGACCACCTCGCCCGGTTCGATGGCGAAGGACACGTCGTTGACGGCCTGGATCGCGCCGAAGTTCTTCGAGATGTTCACGAGTTCGAGAACTGCCACCGGCCCACATTCCTCCCTGCCTTGCAACGCATCGGAGGCCGAAGCCCCCAGGTGTCGAACGCTGTCCACGCCCTCCCCTGGCTCCTCCCGGGAAGAACGGCGTGCCGCATTTAGGCCGAGCGAGACAAAGGCGTCAATCGCCAGCCTCGACGTTTTGTAGGACAAATGATCCTGATTGTAGGACAAATACCATTGACGGCCAAGGAATGGCGTTATTAGTTAGAGACAGGAGGACGTGCATGCTGATCCTTGTAACCGGTGCAACCGGCAAGGTCGGGAAGACCTTGATCGGGCGCCTGCTGCGCGAGCCGCGCTTCGCCGGGGCGCGCGTCCGTGCGCTCTGCCACACCAGGCTGCTCGACGAGACGGACCGGCTCGAAGTCGTGCGCGGCTCGATTGCGGACCGCGAGATCGCGACCGCGGCGATCGCCGGCGTGACCCATGTCGTCCACCTCGCGACCTGCAAGGAAGTTCCCGAGGACGTGATGGACGTCACGGTCAAGGGCCTTTTCTGGCTGCTCGAGGCATTCCGGCTCAGCCCTGCTGCGCGCCAGTTCATCCTGATCGGCGGAGATGCCGGCATCGGTCACTTCTTCTATCGCCAGGATGCGCCGCTGACTGAGGCGACGCCGCACCAGGCCTATCCCGGCTGCTACGCGCTGTCGAAGGTCCTCGAGGAGGTCATGCTCGAGCAGTTCGGCATCCAGTACGACCTCAATGGCTGCTGCCTGCGGGCGCCCTGGATCATGGAGAAGGACGACTTCCGCTATACGCTTTCCTTCGGCGACGACGTGTTCGGCGGGCCTGACTGGAAGACGATGGTGCCGCCGCAGGACGCGCGGCGCTATGCAGAGGAAGGGACGGTTCCGCTGCTGCGCGATGCGGACGGACAGCCGCTGAAGCGCAACTTCGTGCATGTCGAGGATCTGGTCTCCGCGATCGTCATCGCCATCGACCACCCGAATGCGCGCAGGCAACTGTTCAACATCTGCATGAACCGGCCCGTCGACTACAGCGAGGTCGCCGCCCATCTCGCGCGCACGCGCGGCCTGGCCTCCGTCGACATCCCGAGCTCCTACCACTCGACGTGGCTGGACAACAGCAAGGCGCGCCACCTGCTCGGCTGGAAGCCGATCTATGATCTGGAAATGCTGATCGACCAAGCCTGGCAATACGAGCGACCGCAATGCGATCCTCGTGTCGTCTGGTATCCGGGTTGATGCCGTGTGGCGGGCACATCCGTGTCCGTCTGTTTCTAAGGGAGGAATGACATGAAGAAGGTTCTCTTGCTTGCGGCAACAGCCGCGATGGCGCTCGGCGCGAGCCAGGCGCTTGCACAGGAAAAGAAGCAGCTGGTGATCGTCGTGAAGGGTCTCGACAATCCCTTCTTCGAGGCGATCAACCAGGGCTGCCAGAAGTGGAATGCCGAGAATGCGAGCTCCGAATACGAGTGCTTCTACACAGGCCCCGCGTCCACCTCGGACGAGGTTGGCGAGGCGCAGATCGTGCAGGACATGCTCGGCAAGCCCAGCACCGCAGCCATGGCCATCTCGCCGTCGAACGCCAAGCTGATCGCGCAGACGATCAAGACCGCGGCACCGACGATTCCGATCATGACGCTGGACGCCGACCTGACGGTCGAGGATGCCGGCCTGCGCAAGACCTATCTCGGCACCGACAACTATCTGATGGGCAAACGCATCGGCGACTACATGAAGGAAGCCAAGCCGAGCGGCGGCAAGGTCTGCTCGATCCAGGGCAATCCCGGCGCCGACAACATCCTGCGCCGTGCCCAGGGCTGGCGCGACTCGCTGTCGGGCCAGGAAGGGCTGACCGAGCTCAAGGGCGAGGGCGGCTGGACGGAAGTCTCGGGCTGCCCGGTCTTCACCAATGACGACGGCGCGAAGGGCGTGCAGGCGATGACCGACATCCTCGCTGCCAATCCCGACCTCGCGGGCTTCGGCATCATGGGTGGCTGGCCGCTGTTCGGCGCGCCGCAGCCCTATCGCGACCTGTTCAAGCCGCTGGCCGACAAGATCGCGAGCAACGAGTTCGTCATCGGCGCCGCCGACACGATCGGCGAGGAAGTCGCCATCGCCAAGGAAGGCCTCGTCACCGCTCTCGTAGGACAGCGTCCGTTCGAGATGGGCTACAAGGCGCCGACCGTGATGATCGACCTGATCGAAGGCAAGGAGGTCGCCGATCCGGTATTCACCGGGCTCGACGAATGCACCAAGGACACGGTCGACACCTGCATCCAGAAGTAGGCGCGCAGACCGGCACGACCCGCAACGGTCGTGCCGGCAGGCTCGGTACTCCATGGTTCGCCGGCCTGTGATGCCTAGCTGGAAAACGCCCGTGACACGGCGTTTTCCGGGATGCTTCCCGCAGCGCCCTGCCGACGCTTCTCCCGAGCCGCGAGTTCTGGCAAGGTAGGAGCGCGACGGGCCCATCGCTCGAGACAGTGTCTTGTTTGCGAATGGCGCGTAGCTTACTCCGGGCATGGTTGGGGAGATCGCGGCATTCCATGGAAAACACCAAGACCACTCATCAGTCGGCGCCTGATGCAGGAGCCGGCGAACGCGGCGGAGACACAATGCGTGCCGGCATCTCGCGGCCCCTCGGAACCAGCGTCCACGCCGCGCTGGCCAATGAGATCGGCCTGCGCATCGTGCGCGGCGACTATCCGCCCGGCACGATCCTGCCCAACGAGGCGAAATGGTCGGAAACCTTCTCGGTCAGCCGCTCGGCGGTGCGCGAGGCGATCAAGATGCTGATGGCCAAGAGCCTGCTCACGTCGCGCCCCAAGGTCGGCAGCTGGGTGCAGCCGCGGGAGCGCTGGAACCTGCTCGACCGCGACGTGCTGCGCTGGTACGCCATGTCGCCGGACAAGGAGAACTTCCTCAAGATCGTCCAGGAATTTCGCTACATCATCGAGCCGGAAGCGACGGCGCTTGCCGCGATGCGGCGCAGCGAAGAGCAGATGGTGGAAATCTCGACCGCATGCCGCGAGATGGGCACGGCGCCAAACCTGACCGAGCGCACCCACGCCGACACGCGCTTCCATCTGGCGATCCTTCAGGCCAGCGGCAATGATCTGCTGGTGCCGCTCGGCGTGCTGATCGAATCCGCGCTCAACAACCTGTTCGTCTACACGACGCGCGAGAACCACGATCTCGACAAGGTGCAGCGGCTGCACGAAAACATCGAGCGCAACATCCGGCTGAAACGGCCGGAAGCGGCACGGACCGCCGTGCGCAGACTCTTGGCCAATACCGACGACGTTATTCGCAGGGGCGATACGACGCTCTGACCATGCCGCCTTAGGCCGGAAAGCGGGCGCGGTAGCGGTCGACGATCTGCGGATTGCGCAGATTTTCCGGCAGCGCACCAGACAGCACCCGTATCGCCTCGCCAGCGGCGCCGACTCCCATGCGCATCATGCTCTCTTCGGTGATGCCGGCCATGTGTGGCGTGACGATCACATTCCCGAACCCGAAATACGGGTGGTCAGGCGGCAGCGGCTGGGTGACGAAGACATCGAGCGCGGCGCCACCCACCTGTCCGCTCGCCAGTGCGTCGATCAACGCGGCGTCGTCCACGACGGCTCCACGCGATACGTTGATGAGCAATGCGCCGTGGCGCATGCGAGCAATCTCTTGCCGGCTTATGAGCCCTGCCGTCTCAGGCGTCAGAGGGCAGGCAAGCACGACGATGTCGCTTTTCGCCAGCAGCGCGTCAAGGTCAGCGCGCCGCACGTATTCCGGAAATCCCGTGCCGCTGCGGCTCATGCCGATCACATCGAGGCCAAAGCCGTGATGGGCGATCGATGCGACCTGGCGCCCGACGCTGCCCATGCCGACGATCCCGATCGTTCTTCCCGACAGTTCGTGCGTCAGGTTCGCGTGGTCGCGACCGGCCAGCCAGCCCCTTTCGCGCAGGTCGTGGTCCATGGCACGAAACCGGCGCAGGAGCGCCAGAGCCGTGAACAGGACATGCTCGGCCACCGACCGGGCGTTGACGCCGGGAACATTGGCCACCAGCACGCCAGCCGCGCTCGCCGCATCGACTGGGATCATGTCGAGCCCGGCGCCATGGCGGATCGCAGCCCGAAGCTTCACGGCACCGGCAAACAGTTCCGCCGGCAGCGGCGCCCTCACGATCACGATCGCCGCATTACGCGCCTCGCGTGCCAGCGTCGTGGCATCGAGCCCGCTTGCGACCGTCAGCGTGCCGTGCGCGGACAGCATGTCGGTTGCGCGGGGATGCAGCGCGTGGGTGGAAAAGATGACGGGCGTGGTCAGGCTGTTTCCAGCGACGGCTTGGGGCCGTCGCTGCCCATCCCGCTGATCAGGCCTTTCCAGTAGCTCTCGACGCCCTGCAGATGCGCGCTCATCAGCGCCTGGGCCAGATTGCCGTCGCGGCGCAACAATGCGTCGAAAATCTGCAGATGCTCGGCATGCGACTTGCGACCGCGTTCCGGGTCGCTGAAATAGATCGGAAGGCGCTGCTCGCCCATGACGTAGTAAACGCTGCAGACCTTGTGGAAGACGGAGTTCTTGGTCGCGCGCACGATCTCGAGGTGGAAGTCGATGTCCTCGCGTGCGATGCCTTCGCCGGCAGCGAGCCTTTTTTCCGAGGCCTGCAGGATCTCGCGCAGCCGGTCGTAGTTTTCCAGCGTCGCGCGCGAACAGGCAAGCTCGGCCGCCTTGATCTCGTGAATCTTGCGCAGTTCCACAGTCTCGTAGATCTGGATCGGGTCCAGCGGCACGCCAGCCTTGGCAAACAGCGCCATCGCATCGACACTGGCCTGCCGCGTCGTCAGATAGATGCCCGACTTCGCCCTGCGCTCGACGATGCGCATGGCCTCGAGGATCGCAAGCGTTTCGCGGATCTGGCCACGACTCACGCCGAAATGCTCGGCAAGCTCGCGCTCCGAGGGAGTGCGGCCCGTCTCGGCGTTCGAGCAGGAGAAGAGATAGGCGGCCAGTTCGGCTAGCAGGTTTTTTTCTGTCATGTCAGGCGCTCTGGGCGTGGGCCTCCAAGAATTTCTCGGCAATGGTGAAGCCCAGACCCGGCGCGTCAGGGATGACGATCATACCGTCGTCAGCCGCAACCGTCTGCTCGACGAGGTCGTGTATCATCGGATTGGCGCCGAGCGAGAATTCTATGGTGAAGCTTGCCGGTGACGCCGCACAGATATGCAGGCCGGAAAAGAAGCAGGGCGCACCTGCCCACAGATGCGGTGCAAGCCTGAGGTTGAAGGCGCTCGCCAGCGTGCCGATCTTCATCGCCTCGCTGATGCCGCCGCAGAAGGCCGGATCCGGTTGGAAAATGTCGGCCGCCTTCAACACCGCAAGGTCGCGGAAATCGTAGCGCGTCGCCTCGCTCTCGCCCGTCGCCACCGGGACGCGACCGGCCGCCCGTATCTCCGCCATGCCCGGCTTGTCGTCGGCGATCACCGGCTCCTCGAACCAGGCGAGGTCGCAGTCCGAAACGAGGTGGATGAAGCGTTTGGCGTCCGCAACGGAATAGGTGCCGTGCGCGTCGACGGCGATCTCGACCTCAGGCCCGAGAGCCTTGCGCGCAGCCTGGACGCGGGCAGCCGAGACATGCGGCGCGCCATCCATGGCCCCGACCCGCATCTTGACCGCCTTGAACCCGCCGGAAGCGATGTAGGATTTCAGCTGGTCGCCGATTCTATCGGCGGGTGCCCATCCTCCGGAGGCATAGGCCGGCATCCGGTCGAGCTTGCGGCCGCCGAGCAACTGCCAGACCGGCTGACCGAGATGCTTGCCCAGAATGTCCCACAGCGCGATGTCGACCGCGCTGATGGCCGCGATCGACATGCCACGACGCGCGATCTGCGGCATTGCATGGCCCTCGCGCGTGGCAAGCCCGGTGCGCGAGCCGTTGTAGAGCATCTCCCAGATCGGGCCGATATCGCCTGCATGGCGACCGATCAGAAGCGGCCGGATCTCGTGGTTGAGCATGTGGACCAACGCACCATAGTCGCCGGAAGAGCCGGCGGCATTCTTGCCCTCGCCCCAGCCGACCAGCCCATCATCGGTCTCGATGCGCAGGATGGCGGCGTCGAAGGTGCGTACCTGCCCGAAATCGCTGCGGTGCTGGCTTTCCGCCGCGATGGGTATGCGAACCCACCATGCATGACAGTCCTTGATGCGCATTGGCTTCCCCTGCCTTTCCGCGCGGACGGCGGAAAGGCGCTGCTGTTGATCGAGCCCCTACTTGATCAGCGGAAGCAATGTCTCGGCATTGATGCGCATCTGGTCGGTGTAGAACTTTTCGGTCAGGACGCTCGAACCATGGTCCTGGATGAACTTCAGCTGCTCGGGAGAGATGTCGACCGGGTTGCGCTCGACCATGTCGGGATAGCGGTTGGCTGGCGTGCGGTCCACCGGGGCGACGAATTCGTTGGTCAGCGCACCGTCGTAGCCGACGTCCCTCAGGATACCGATCAGCTTCTTCCAGTCGATCGTGCCGAGGCCCGCCGCAAAGCGGTTGTTGTCGGCGACATGGAAATCGAACAGCCGCTTGCCCGCCTTGCGGATGGCTTCCTCGACGTCGAACTCCTCCATGTGGATGTGGTAGGCGTCGAGGCAGACGCCGCATTCGGGTGAGACCGCGTCGGCCAGGGCCAGCGCCTGCTCGCCGCGGTTGAAGAAGTAGGTCTCGAAGCGGTTCAGCGGCTCGACCGCGATCTTGACGCCGACCTTCTTGGCATGGGTGAAGCACTCGCGCGTCGCGTCGACCACCCACTCCCACTCTTCGGCTTCCGTGCCATCCGGAACGACCTTGCCGACGGTTGCCGGCACCAGCGTGATGATCTCGCCGTCGAGTTCGCTCACCATGGTCAGGACATCCTTGACATACTGGACCGAGCGCTCGCGCTGGCCCTGGTCCCTGGCGGCAAGGTTGCGCTCGCCCAGCATCAGCGTCACGGCGCCCCAGCAGCGGATGCCATGCTCCTTGAGCAGGGCGCGCGTCTCCTTGGCCTTGTACTGTTCCGGTTCGCCGGAAATCTCGATCGACTCATAACCGAACTTCTTGATCCGCTTCAGAGTCACTTCCAGCGGTTCCGCCCGCATCCAATTGTGCGTCGAAAGGTGCATGGTGCCAGTCTCCCAATTCGCCTTGCCCTGCTTCGCCTTTGGCGGAGCGTAGTTTCCTCCCCGCAAGGCGCGCCAGCTTTTTTCGTAATCTGGTTCTACCAATTGGGTATTCCCGGATTTCTAGCCCATTTCACGGAGTGCCGCAAGAAGTCCTGCACTGGAACCGCTTGCTCGTCCTAAGTTACTGAATATGTGTCATTATCAAGTTTTCAGATGAATAATTTCGGGCATTGACGGCGTCGCGACCTACCTTGACCGAATCCGGGAATTTGGTATGACCAGACGGGAGAGGCGGATCGTGATGGGGCAGCCGCCCGGCAGCGGCTTGCGACGGGCGTGGATTTGCCTAGGATCGGCACAACAAAAGCGGGAGGACGGACATGGCAACGACGATGAAGGGGCCGGCGATATTCCTGGCGCAGTTTGCGGGCGACGCCGCGCCTTTCAACTCGCTGAACAGCATCACGAAATGGGCGGGCAACCTCGGCTACAAGGGCGTGCAGATCCCGAGCTGGGACGGCCGGCTATTCGACCTCAAGAAGGCGGCTTCATCCAAGACCTACTGCGACGAGGTCAAGGGCGTCTGCGCCGAGAACGGTGTCGAGATCACGGAACTCTCGACCCATCTCCAGGGCCAGCTCGTCGCCGTGCATCCGGCCTACGATTCCCAGTTCGACGGGTTTGCGCCGCCTGAAGTCCACAACAATCCCAAGGCGCGCCAGAAATGGGCCGTCGAGCAGATGAAGTTCGGCGCCAAGGCGTCGCGGAATCTCGGGCTGAATGCGTCCGTAAGCTTCTCCGGCGCGCTGGCCTTTCCCTATCTCTATCCCTGGCCGCAGCGACCCGCCGGCCTCATCGAGGAGGCCTTCACGGAACTCGGCAAGCGCTGGAAGCCGATCCTCGACGTCTACGAGGACAACGGGGTCGACGTGGGCTACGAGATCCATCCGGGCGAGGACGTCTTCGATGGCGCCACATTCGAGATGTTCCTCGACGCGGTCGGCGGGCACGCGCGCTGCGCCATCAACTACGACCCCTCGCACTTCCTGCTGCAGCAGCTCGACTACCTCGCCTTCATCGACATCTACCACGAGCGCATCAAGGCCTTTCACGTCAAGGACGCCGAGTTCAATCCGACGGGACGGCAGGGCGTCTATTCCGGCTACCAGAGCTGGACGGAACGCGCCGGTCGCTTCCGGTCGCTCGGCGACGGCCAGGTCGATTTCAGCGGCATCTTCTCCAAGCTCGCCCAGTACAACTACGATTCATGGGCGGTGCTGGAGTGGGAATGCTGTCTCAAGCACCCGGAAGACGGCGCGGCCGAGGGTGCGCCCTTCATCGCCAACCACATCATCCGCGTCACCGAGCGGGCCTTCGACGATTTCGCCGGAGCGAAGCCCGACCGCGCGGCACTGCGCAAGGTGATGGGCATACAGTAGGGCAGTACGGCAATAGGGCAGTAAGGCAGTAGGTTAGAAACAGGAGGCGGGGGAAGCGGCCGTCGCAGCAGGGGCATCCAACATACTGCCCTGCTGCCTTACTGCTCTAATCCCCTGCGAGGGAGGACTTCATGGTATCCGGACGGTCGACTGAATCGGGCTCGGGGCCCATCCGCTACGGCATGGTCGGCGGCGGACAGGGCGCCTTCATCGGCGCCGTGCATCGCATCGCCGCGCGCATGGACAATGATTTCGTGCTGGTAGCGGGGGCTCTCTCCTCGGACCCGGAGCGCGCCAAGGCGTCGGCCGCCGAGCTCGGCCTCGATCCGGCGCGCTCCTATGGCTCCTATGCCGAGATGGCCAAGGCCGAGGCTGCGCGTCCGGACGGCATCGAGGCGGTGGCGATCGTCACCCCCAACCACGTCCACGTGCCCGCCGCGAAGGCCTTCCTGGAGGCCGGCATCCATGTCATCTGCGACAAGCCGCTCGCCATGTCGCTGGCCGAGGCGAAGAAACTCGCCGCAGTGGTCGAAAAGACCGGCAAGGTCTTCGTGCTCACCCACAACTACACGGCCTATCCGATGGTGCGGCAAGCGCGGGAGATGGTGGCTTCGGGGCAGCTCGGCAACATCCGCCTCGTCCATTCCGAATATCCGCAGGACTGGCTGACCGAGGACCTTGCCGCGACCGGGCAGAAACAGGCCTCGTGGCGCGGCGATCCGAAGCAGGCGGGTGCGGGCGGCGCGCTCGGCGACATCGGCACCCACGCCTACAACCTCGCGCGTTTCGTCTCCGGCCTCGAACTCGACAGCCTTGCGGCCGACCTCGACAGCTTCGTGCCCGGCCGCCTGCTCGACGACAACGTCCAGATCCTGCTGCGCTTCAAGCCGAAGGGCAAGGAGCACGCAGCCAAGGGCATGATCTGGGCAAGCCAGGTCGCGCCGGGGCACGAGAACGGGCTCAAGCTGCGCGTCTACGGCACCAAGGGCGGGATCGAATGGGTGCAGGCCGACCCGAACTATCTCTGGTACACTCCGTTCGGCCAGCCCAAGCAGTTGCTCACCCGCGCCGGCGCCGGCGCCATGCCGGTGGCGGGACGGGTCACCCGCGTGCCGTCCGGCCACCCGGAAGGCTATCTCGAAGGCTTTGCCAACATCTACCAGGAGGCAGCCCGCGCCATCCGCGCGGCGCGCAAGAAGGGCGGCAAGCCGGCAAAGGATGTCGTCTATCCCACCATCGCCGATGGCGTGGAGGGCATGGCCTTCATCGAGGCCTGCGTGAAGTCGTCGAAGAAGAACGCCGCCTGGACGAAGCTGTAGGGCCGGCCAGGCTGGACGACGTCAGTCGACATAGACAGTCCGGTCGGAGTCGAGGACGGCCCGGATGAAGTCCGGGACCTGCAGCCCGGCGCGCACCTTGTCCTCCAGGTCGCGCTCGGCGGCCTTGATGGCGGGCAGTCTCGCCAGCACCGCCTCGGCCATGGCTTGCGGCACCACCACGACGCCGTCGCGGTCGCCAACGATGATGTCGCCGGTGTTGACGCAGACGTCGCCGATGACGACCGGGAAGCCGACGGTGCCCGGCCCATTGCGCACCGGCGAGTTTGGTGTCACCCCGGCGCAATACACCGGCAGGCCAACGCCTTCGATGCCAGGAATGTCGCGCACCATACCGTCGGTGACGAAGCCCGCGACCTCCTTGTTGCGCGCCATGCCGAGCAGGAGATCGCCGGTGACCGAGGTCGCGGTGAAGGCGTCCGTGCCGGCCACGATGACGTCGCCGGGCAGGACTTCGTCGAGCGCGGCGAAGACCGCGAGGTTGTCGGCCGGGCCGCAATGGCAGGTGATGGCGACGCCGACGAGCGACGATCTTTCGGGCAGCAATGGCCGGATCGACGGGTGCAGGCAGCCGCGGCCGCCCATCGCGTCGGTGAGATAGCCGGTCGGCACGTCCCGGAAGGCCTCGACCAGCGCGGCCGGCGGGTGCGCGGTGCCGCGCTTGATCGTCAGTAGCGGCGGATCCTTGATCATGGTCTCGTGTCCGGTTTCATGAGGCAGTCGGGTCCAAGGGCCGCGACGGTCGATGCGCCCATCAGGCCCATGACGCGGTCGATCTCGCGGCGAAAGAGTTCCAGCACATGGCGTACGCCGGCCTCGCCGCCCGCCGCCAGGCCCCACAATTGCGGGCGGGCGATGAGGCAGCAGGTGGCGCCGAGTGCCAGCGCCTTGACGACGTCGCCACCGCGCCTGATACCGCCGTCGAGCAGCACGGGAATGCGGCTGTCGACTGCGGCGACGATGGCCGGCAGCGCGTCTAGCGAGCCGGCGGCGCCGTCGAGCTGGCGCCCGCCATGGTTGGAGACGATGATCCCGTCGACGCCGCGCGCGATAGCCTCGGCTGCCTCGGCCGGGTGCAGAATGCCCTTCAGGATCAGCGGCCCGCTCCAGATTGCGCGCAGCCAGTCGACATCAGCCCAGGACAGGCCGGGGTCGAGTATCTCGCCCATGCGGCCGGCAAGGGCCGCGATCTTTGTCGTTTCGCCGGGGCGCACGTAGTTGCCGAAGGTGAGGTTGGGCAGCGTGGTGCGCATGCGCATCAGCCATGCCATCTTTGTGGCGGCCGCAAGCGTGCCCGCCGCGCCGAAGCGCGGCGGGATGGAGAAGCCGTTACGGATGTCGCGCTCGCGATTGCCGAGCAGCTGGTTGTCGATGGTCAGGACCAGCGCGTCGTATTTCGCCGCATGCGCCCGCTCGGCCAGTTCGCGCGAAAAACCGCGGTCGCGGTAGAGAAAGATCTGCATCCAGCGCGGCGCGGCGCCCGTTGCGGCGATATCCTCCAGTGTGCAGGCCGAGCCATGGCTGGCGCAGTAGAAGGTGCCGGCAGCGGCAGCCGCGCGGGCCGCCGCGCATTCCCCGTCGGGCCAGAACAGGCCGGAGAGACCCGTCGGGCCAATGCCGAGCGGCATCGATAGCCGGCTACCGAACAGGGTGACGGACAGGTCGCGGGTGGCCGCGCCGTTCAGCGGCCGGGGCAGGAAGGCGACATCGGCGAAGGCGCCCTCGTTGCGCCGCAGCGTCCGCTCATCCTCCGCGCCGCCGTCTGCGAAATCGAAGATCGGCAGGGGCAGCGCCCGCCGTGCCGCCTTGCGGTATTCCGCCACGCTGTGGAATTTCTTCAGCGCCTCGGGCGCGGCATAGGCCCCTGCGCTTGCCGCCTCGGCCTTCCTTGCCGCCGCCAGCACGGGGAGCGTGTCGGTCCCGCTCATCGGCGCACCGCAGGCGCAATCGCGCCGTAGTGTGTGGGGCCGCCACCGCCCGGAACATGGAGCCGGACCAGGGAGCCGCCAAAGGACGGGTCCGTGCCGGTTGCCAGCACGCCCGCATTGGTCACCCACAGCGTCTCGCCGGCAAAGACGCAGTTGGTCGTGGCCTTGCCGCAGTGGAAGAACCTGACCGGCTCGCCATCCGGCCGCAGGACATGGATGCCGCCGGCAACGATGTCCGTCACGAAAAGCCTGCCGTCCGCGCCGACCTTGAGGCCGTCGGGTATCGGGTTCGGCCCGGGCAGCCTGCCGAGGTCCTCGATCTGTCCGTCCGGCCTCTGACGCTTTACGTGACCGGTGTAGGACTCGCCCCAGACGATCGACCCGTCGGCTTCCATGGCCACGCCATTGGGAAAGACCGGCGTGTCGAAATGCACAGCCACGCTGGCCCGGCCGTCGGGCTCGACGGCAAATATGTAGCTCGGGTCGGGGTCTTGTGGGTTGTAGGTGCCCGGATCCGAAAAGATCAGCCGCCCGTCGACCGCAAACACAAGATCGTTCGGCCCGTTGAGCGCGATGCCATCGACCTGTGTGAGAAGGATCTCGGGCCGGCCCCCCTCCGCCACGCGCTGGATAGATGGAACGGTCATCTCGGCGGCGCGCCAAGGGCCGGTGGTCCCGCCGTTCTGGCAGACATAGAGCAATCCGTCTGAACCCAGCACGCAGGCGTTCGGCGCACCCGCCGTGTAGGCGAAGCGGGAGGCTTTCCCGTCAACCCCTATTGCCGTCAGCTGGCTGCGGTAGCTCTCCACCAGCACGACCCGGCCATCCGGCAGGACTGTCGGACCCTCCGGCCAGCCGAGACCTGTCCCCACCACTTCAGGGGCCGTCGCATGATCGGTCATCTCCGGCTGTCTCCTCCCCAGGGACGGCTATGACGATATGTGACCCTATCCCCGCAGGAAAATCCATCCCCCTGCGGATCGCATCCGTTGGCGCAGCGCGCCCCGGCTACCTGCTGTTCACCAGATCGAGGATCAGTGTGTGGACCGCGCCGCCTGCGCCGAGTTCGACTCGGTCAAAGTCGCGGCTCTTCTTGCGCTGAGCGGCCGAAAGCACGGCAAGACGCTTCTGCAACTCCGCTCTTACCTTCTTGCATCTCGGATCCTCCGGAGCCCGCAGTCCGATGGAGGTCGCTTCGATCTGGCGTACCATGTCCTCGATGTCGGCGCCGTGGACGCGTTCGTGCTTGCGTACGCCCTCGATGAACGTCTCCCAGGCTGCCTTGACCGGAGCCGCCAGCCGGGTAGACGGCTCGGGCAGTGTGTAGGTGATGACCAGCTTCGGCTTTGCCGACACAAGCGTGCAGCCGCCGCCCCGAGGCTGGTAGTCGCGCTGCCAGGTCAGCTTGAAGTTCGTCAGCGCAATCGCCCTCGTCCCAAGGGCGGCCTGTGGCCCGCGCGCGCCGATCGAGGCATAGAGTTCGGCACCTGACGAACCGGAGACCGTATAGGTCTCGATCTTCTCGACCGGCTTCCAGTCGGCGCGTGCCGGCGCGGTCGCGATTAGGAGGGCGGCCAGAAGCAAGATGCGGACGTCTCGACTCATGCGGATCTCCACGGTTGCGGGCATTGCCAGACAGGTTCGGCTGCGGTTCGCATCCTGATGGCCGTGTTCTTCATACGCAACGATGCCCGCTTGGCAACCGCCCTTATGGCCGCCGCTCGCCTTGACGATGGCGCGCAGGATCGCCGTTGGCAATTTGCGCCACAAGTGCACAATGCCGCCATGCATGACCTTTTCCTGGGACTGGCGACTTTCCTGTGTCTAGCGGCGGCTCCCTTCGGCAGCCAAATGGTCAGTTCACGGCTGGCCGCCCGCAATCGAAGCGACGAGACGATCGCCATCATGCGTCTCGCCGCCAATCTCTTCGTCGTCATGACATCGCTGGTGCTCGGCCTGCTCATCAATTCTTCCAAGAACACCTTCCAGTCGATCGACCAGAACATCCACGCCTATGGAACGGAACTCATCCTGCTCGATCGGACGATGCGGTTGTACGGACCCGAAACGGACGACGCGCGGCAACCGCTCATCACCTATCTGGAACGCGCCGTCGGCAGGCCAGCCTCGAACGACGACAACCACCTCGCGGCAAATCGTCTTTCGGAACATCTCCTCACGGAGATCGGCAACCATCTGCGCGCGCTGACGCCGCCGAATGATGCGCAGGCCTCACTGCGGCGCGATGCCGAACAGCGGCTGCAGAAGGTCGTCGAACTGCGATGGGTCCTCGTGGAACAGGCCGAAGGCAGCATACCGCCGCCTCTGGTCGCCATGCTGGTAGCCTGGCTCTTCCTGATCTTCGCGAGCTTTGGGTTCAGGGCGCCCGCGAACGCCGTCGTTGCCTCGACATTCGTCGTGTCGGCCGCGCTGGTTGCCTGCGCGCTGTATCTGATCCTGGACATGGACCGGCCCTTTGCTGGACCGATCCAGGTCTCGCTTGCACCGCTGGAACGGGCTCTGGCGGAGACGACGCGCTAGGGCTGTCGCCCTCCGCCACAGCGCGACTAAGCGGCGTACCAGGGGCCAAGAACGACCTTGGTTGCGTCGCCGGCCGCCGCAACCTTGCTCGCAAACGCCTCCGGGTCGCTGTCCCTGTAGTGGTAGGGGTAGACGACGGCCGGCTTGAACTCGATCACGGCCGAACTCGCCTGGTCGACATCCATTGTGTAGGGCAGGTTCATCGGCACGAAGGCGATGTCGATATCCGTCAGCGCGCGCATCTCGGGAATATCCTCGGTATCGCCGGCGATATAGACGCGACGCCCATCCACCGAGAGCACATAGCCGTTGTCGCGCCCCTTCGGATGATACTGAAGCCGATCCTCGGTCGTGTTGTAGGCCGGGATGGCCTCGATGCCGAGCCCTGCCACCGTTGTCGACTCTCCGTTGCCGATGGCGGTCGCCTTGGCCTTGAGATCGGCCGACAGCTTGTCCATCACGGCCGGGTTGACCACGAGCTTCACGTCGGTTCCGTCGAAGGCTGCCAGCGTCTCGGGGTCGAAATGATCGCCATGCTCATGCGTGATCAGGATCAGACCCGGCGCCGGCTGGCCTTCGTAAGCAGCCTTGCCGCCGACCGGATCGACATAGATCACCAAGCCAGGCACGCTCATGACGAAGCTGGCATGCGAGATCGGGCTGATCAGGATCTCGCCGCCATCCGTCTTGTAGCTGTCGGCCTTGCCCTGTGCGCGCGCGGCAAAGGGCATGAAGGTCGCCGTGCCGAGACCGACAAGGCCCGCCAGCCCGAACTGCAGTGTGTCGCGTCGTGTCAGGTCCATGTTTCGCCTCCGTCTGGAAAGAATGTGCCCGCGCACCGGATGCGCGCGGTCTGACCGACCTAGGCAGCCGACGCCGGAGAACAAGTTGCGCTCGCGACAATGTGTTCGGAGCGGCCTCCAGGCGGCCCGGGATCACGTTGCCGGCACTGTCGGATCAGGCCGCCTCGCGGACCTGATAGTCCTTGATCGCGGTGAAGTTGATCGCCTTCCAGCGTTCGGCCTCGTAGTTGAGCGAGAAGGCATGCTGCGCCAGGAAGACCGGGTCGTTGTCAAGATCGCGCGCGATGTCGCCGCGATGCGCCTCGATGAAGCGATGGACTTCCGCCTTGTCGTCGGCCGAAATCCAGCGGCAGATCGAGAAGCGCGACATCTCGAAGTCGACCGGCAGCGTGTATTCGGCCGACAGGCGCTCCTTGAGCACGTCGAGCTGCAGCGCGCCGACCACGCCGACAATGGCCGGAGAGCCGTCCTCGGGTGAAAAGAGCTGCACGACGCCCTCCTCCGCCATCTGCAGCAGGGCCTCCTTCAGCTTCTTGGCCTTCATCGCGTCGCCGAGCCTGACGCGGCGCAGGATTTCGGGCGCGAAGTTCGGAACGCCGCGGAACAGGATTTCCTCGCCCTCGGTCAAGGTATCGCCGATGCGCAGGGTGCCGTGGTTGGGGATGCCCACCACGTCGCCGGCAAAGGCTTCGTCGGCGGTCACGCGTGTCCGGGCAAAGAAGAACTGCGGCGCGGACAGGCTCATCTGCTTGCCGGTGCGCACCAGCTTGGCCTTCATGCCGCGCTCGAGCCGGCCTGAACACACGCGCACGAAGGCGATGCGGTCGCGGTGGTTGGGGTCCATGTTGGCCTGGATCTTGAAGACGAAGGAGGTCATCTTCTCCTCCGTCGCCTCGACCCGGCGCGTATCGGCTTCCTGCGCGCGCGGCGGCGGACCCCAGTCGCCAAGCGCCTCGATCAGATCGCGCACACCAAAATTGCGCAGAGCCGAGCCGAAATATACCGGCGTCAGATGACCCTCGCGAAATGCCTCGAGGTCGAAAGGACGGCAGGCTTCGCGCGCCAGGTCGAGTTCCTCGATCAAGGCCTCGCGCTCGTTCTCGGGCAAGAGGCCGGCGACACGGTTGGAATCGGGACCGTTCACTTTCGTCCGTTCCTTTTCGGCATCGCCACGCCGCACAGCGTTCAGCGCGAGGTGGTAGGTGCCGGAAAAGGTCTTGCCGCGGCCGATCGGCCAGGTGATCGGCGCCGTGTCGAGCGCCAGCTTCTGTTCGATCTCATCGAGGATCTCGAACGTGTCGCGCGCCTCGCGGTCCATCTTGTTGACGAAGGTAACGATCGGAATGTCGCGCAGCCGGCAGACCTCGAACAGTTTCAGCGTGCGCGGCTCGATGCCCTTGGCGCCGTCGATCACCATGACGGCGAAATCCACGGCCGAAAGCGTTCGGTAGGTGTCGTCGGCGAAATCCTCGTGGCCCGGCGTGTCGAGCAGGTTGAAGACGTTGTCGCCATACTCGAAGGTCATCACCGAGGTGACGACGGAAATGCCGCGCTCGCGCTCGATCTTCATCCAGTCGGATCGGGTCTGGATGCGGTCCTTCTTGGCCTTGACCTCGCCGGCGAGCTGGATGGCACCGCCGAACAGCAGCAGCTTTTCCGTCAGCGTGGTCTTGCCCGCGTCCGGATGGGCGATGATCGCGAAGGTGCGCCGGCGCGCAACCGCCTCTCTGATGTCTTCAGCCAATGTGAGGAATCCTGATTGTGCGCGGGCTTATAGCCTCACGGACCGGTCAAGTCGAACGGAAATCCAGGTCGCAGCCTGCGGCTGGACGGTCAGTCGAATCCAAACTCGCAGGGCCAGGCCGGTCCGGGCTTCAGTCCCTCGGGCAGCCTGGTGGCCGCGTCGCCGCAGGCAAGGTCCACTTGTGGCTGCGTCAGTCCCGTAGCCGCGGTCAGGTCCATGCCTTCGATCCTGGTCAGGAACATGAAGGCGCCCGAGAAGTCGATCGGCCCCTCGAACTTGATGGCGTGGATGTCGGCCCGCGAAAGATTCGCCAGGGTAAAGCGGGCGCCCGTCAGCATGGCTTCGCCGAAATTGGCGCGGCTGAATTCCGCCTTCTGCATATCCGCGCCCGTCAGATCGGCGTCGGAAAAATCCGCCCGGGCCAGTTCCGCGCTAGCGAAGGAGGCACCCTTTGCCGAAAGCCCCGCAAAACTCGTTCTGTACGCCTCGACCCGCGCAAAATTCGCCTTGTCGGCCCGTGCTCCGGCGAGCGACGAGCGGATCAGCGTCGCCTTTTCGAGATTGGCACCCGCCAGATTGGCGTTTCGAAGGTCGGTGGAGGTCAGATCCGTTCCGACAAGCGTCGCTCCAGCAAGGTCCTCGCCCTTCAGCATGAGCGTGCGCTTGTCGCACTCCTGCCAGTCGACCGATGGCGCCGCCGTGCTTGCGCAGTCTGCCGCCAGAGCCGGACCCGCCACGAACGAAGCTGCCACCGCCAACTGCAGGCTCGCGGCAAGGGCGAGCACGCCAATCCGGCAAAGCGGGTGGCTGGGTGAAATACGGGTCGACATGGGTGATGCTCCCGGGCTTGTTGCGGCCTATGCTTCGACAACAACGCTGATTACACCCAAGAGTTTCCGACAGGAAGCGTCTCGCGCGTTCAGGCAGCCGCCTGGCCGTCACATTGCGGTGTCCGAGATGTCGCCCTGGCGGCGCAACGCAGCGTCCTGGCCTTCGCGGCAAAGAAAGCGGTTGAAACCGGACGCCGCGAATTGACCGCCACCCGCCAGCCGTCGATACGGTCGACGGCATGCACAGCATCCCGGATTCCTCGACCGTCATCGGCATCGTTCGCCTCGGCCACGCCGAGGGCCTGGGCTTGCCGTCCTACGAGACGGCGGGCGCGGCCGGCATGGATCTGCGCGCCGCGGTACCCGAGGATCGGCCGCTGATCATCCTGCCCGGCAAGCGGGCACTTGTCCCGACCGGTTTCATCCTGGAGATCCCCGAAGGGTTCGAGGGGCAGATCCGGCCGCGCTCGGGGCTGGCGTTCAAATACGGCATCACCTGCCTCAACACGCCGGGCACCATCGATTCCGACTATCGCGGCGAGGTCAAGGTGCTGCTGGTCAACCTCGGCGACGAGCAGTTCTCAGTCGAGCGCGGCATGCGCATCGCCCAGATCGTCTTCGCATCCGTCGCCCGGGTCAGGGTCGAAGAATTCTCGCTCGCCGGCGAGACCCGGCGCGGCGCAGGCGGGTTCGGATCAACCGGCGCGGGCTGACCGCGCCGCACTTCCCGTCTGAACCCGGTCACGAGCAGCGACGGCCTTGTGCAGGTGCACCATCAGGGCGCAAGCGAAGAGCGGCGTGACGAGATTGAGCAGCGGCACCGCCATGAAGGCGGCGATGACCAGCCCCGCCAGAAACACGGTTCCCGCGAAGCGGCGGCGTAAGGCCTTTGCCTCCACCTCCGAGCGGAACCGCATCGCGGCGAACTCGAAGAACTCTCGCCCCAGCAGATAGCCGTTGACGACGAAGAAGGCCGCGATGTTTACGCCTGGTATCAACAACAGCAGCAGCGCCAGCAGATTGCCGAGGATGACCACACCGAAGAATTTCAGCGACAGGACGATGCCGGCAAGCGTCGGCACCGGCCGGCCCGGCGGGTCGGCCGAATAGTCGCTGCGTTCGACACGCTCGGCAATCTCGTCGAGAAAGAAGCTCGCCACGATCGCGGTGACCGGCGCGATCAGGAATGCCAGCGCGAGCGCCAGTCCGATGCCGGCGGCGATCGCGGCCAGCACGCCGAGCCAGCCCGTCCAGTCGGGCAGGCTGGTCGGCAGGAGGGCCGTCAGCCATGGCAGCGCCAGCCACTCGACGGCACCGGTCAGTCCGAACCACAGCGCGACCAGCACCAGCAGCGTCAGGCCGAGCGTCTTGAAGAAGACGCCGCGAAATGGCGGGCTGAACAGGTGGCCGGCTGCCGCGCGCGCCGATTCGATGATCATCGCAGTTCCTGCTCCCGTGGCGCGAAACGGCGCCGACGACCACCGAGATGGGGATCACGGCTGCCCGGGGCAAGAAAATTGCGCGCTGCAGCATTGCGCGGCTGGACCCATGCGCGCTGTCCGTGCAAGAAGGCCCGGTTTGTTCGCCGGGGAAACGACATGAGCCAGTATGACGTGCTTTGCATCGGGAATGCCATCGTCGACATCATCGCCCACAGCGACGAGGCCTTTCTCGTCGACAACGGCATCGTCAAGGGCGCGATGAACCTGATCGACGCCGATCGCGCCACGCTGCTCTACGAGCGCATGGGGCCGGCGATCGAGGCGTCGGGCGGCAGCGCGGGCAACACGGCGGCGGGGGTTGCGAGCTTCGGCGGGCGCGCAGCCTATTTCGGCAAGGTATCGAGTGACACGCTGGGCGGCATCTATACCCACGACATCCGCGCCCAGGGCGTGGCCTTCGACACGAGGCCGCTGGCCGGCGAGCCGCCGACGGCGCGTTCGATGATCTTCGTGACGCCAGATGGCGAGCGCTCGATGAACACCTATCTCGGCGCCTGCGTGGAACTCGGGCCGGAGGACGTCGAGCCGGAAAAGGCCGCCGGGGCCAAGGTGACCTATTTCGAGGGCTATCTGTGGGACCCGCCGCGCGCCAAGGAGGCGATCCGCATGACCGCCAGGATCGCGCATGAGGCCGGCCGCGAAGTGTCCATGACGCTGTCGGATTCGTTCTGCGTGGACCGCTACCGCGACGAATTTCTCGAGCTGATGCGCTCGGGAACGGTCGACATCGTGTTTGCCAACAGCCACGAGATCAAGTCGCTCTACCAGACGAGTTCCTTCGAGGACGCGCTTGCCCAGATCCGGAAGGATTGCCGGATCGCCGCCGTGACCCGCTCGGAAAAGGGTTCGGTCATCGTGCGCGGCGACGAGACCTTTGTCGTCAAGCCGACGGAAATCGCCGAACTGGTCGACACGACCGGGGCCGGCGACCTCTATGCGTCGGGCTTCCTGCATGGCTATACCAATGGGCTCGACCTTGCCACTTGCGGCGACCTCGGCTCGCTGGCCGCGGGCCTGGTGATCCAGCAGATCGGCCCCCGGCCTCGGCAGAATCTGTTGGACGAAGCCCGCAAGGTCGGGCTGCTCTAGGATTCACGCCAGGCCGGCCTGCAAATGGCGATTTTCTGCGCTTCCGGTGCTCACGTACCCAAAAGTACGCTCCGCTCCGGGTCTCGAAACTCACCATTTTCGACTCGGCCTGACCTGAATCCCCACAGACCAGAATCGACGGCCGTCTCGATCAGAACTCCACCTCCAGCTCGATCATCTCGTCGGGCTCCTCGGCGGCGCCCTCGCTCCATTCGGTGAGCAGCGGCCAGTCGAAGATGAGGTCGCAATAGGCCTGCAGGGGCGCTTCGAGCGCGATCGCATAGGTACGGAAGCGCGTGCAGACCGGCGCGTACATGGCGTCGGCCACGGTCGGCTTGGCGCCGAAAAGATACGGCCCGCCATAGGTCTCCAGGCACTCCGTCCAGATCGCCTTGATGCGCTCGACGTCGGGCCGGGCGCCGGAAAAGATCTTGAATGCCTTGTGACGCGCCTTCAGGTTCATGGGCAGCGCCGAGCGCAGATTGTAGAAGCCGGAATGCATCTCGCCGCAGACCGCGCGGCAGTGGGCGCGGGCAATGCGATCCTTCGGCAGGATGCCCGCCCGCGGCTTGATCTCGTTCAGATATTCCGCGATGGCCAGCGTGTCCCACACGGTGACGCCGTCATGCGTCAGGCGCGGCACGAGCACCGAGGGCGAGAGCAGCAACAACTCTTGGCGCTGGTCCGGATCGTCGAGCGCAACGCGCACCTCCGAAAAATCGAGCCCGGCCATGCGGCAGAGCAGCCAGCCGCGCAACGACCAGGACGAATAGTTCTTGGAAGAGATCGTCAGTTCCGCCTGCGCCATCGCACCCGTCTTCTCCCGGCCCAAATCCAGCCGCCGACAATCCTCTCGCAATGCAGCAGGAATTGCACTAGCTTTTTTGCACTGCCGCACGAGCGGCGGACGGAGCGGCAAAAACAATGCTCTACCAGGCCTACCAGCTGCAGGAAGACCTGATCGCGCCGATGCGGGCTTTCGCGCAGACCATGCGCGCATTTTCCGGCACCGCCTGGTGGGGGCTTGCCGGCGGCGACGGCGCAAGGCTGAAGGCGGCGGCCGCGCTGGAACTCGTGTCGCGCTTCCAGCTCACCCATACGCGGCCGGATTTCGGCATCGACACGGTGATGGTGGGCAATCGCGAGGTGCCCGTGGCGGTCGAGACCGTCCTGACGCTGGCTTTCGGCACGCTGTTGCGATTCGCCAAGGACATCGACATGGCGCAGCCGAAAGTGCTGGTGGTGGCGCCGCTGTCGGGCCATTTCGCGACGCTTCTGGCCGGCACTGTGAAGACCCTCCTGAAAGACCACGACGTCTACATCACCGACTGGGCCAATGCCCGCGACGTGCCGGTCGAGGATGGCGATTTCGGCGTCGAGGACCATGTCGACTATCTCATCGCCTTTCTCGAGGCGATCGGCCCGGGCGGGCATGTGCTGGCGGTGTGCCAGCCCTGCGTGCAGACGCTCGCCGCCGTCGCGGTCATGTCGGAGGCGAAGAACCCGGCGACCCCGCGTTCCATGACGCTGATGGCCGGGCCGATCGACCCGCGCGAGAGCCCGACCAAGGTCAATGAATTCGCGGTGGCGAAATCGCTCGCCTGGTTCGAGCGCTCGGTGATCGCCGCCGTGCCGGCGCGCTACAAGGGCGGCGGCAGGCGGGTCTATCCCGGCTTCCTGCAGCTCACCGCCTTCATGGCGATGAACATAGAGCGCCATCGCGACGCTCACAAAAAGCTCTACGACCATCTGGCCAAGGGGGAGACGGCGGAGGCCGACAAGATCAAGACGTTCTACGACGAGTATTTTGCCGTGCTCGACCTCACCGAGGAATTCTATATCGAGACGATCGACCGCATCTTCCACAAGGCCGAGCTTGCCACCGGCGACTTTTCGCATCGCGGCAAAAAAGTCGATCCCGGCGCGATCCGCAATACGGCACTTCTGACGGTCGAGGGCGGGCGCGACGACATCTGCGCGCTCGGCCAGACGTCTGCCGCGCACGACCTCTGTCGCTCGCTGCGCCCGCATCTCAAGCGCCACCATCTGCAGGCCAATGTCGGTCATTACGGCGTCTTCAACGGACGGCGCTGGGAGCGGGAAATCTATCCCGTGGTGCGCAACATGATTCTTGCGATGGAGTAGTGCGGCACGGCTGACCCCTCGCGGCATTGCCCAGCCCGGGCGGTGCGCGCGCCCGACGCCAGGGGCGCCGATGCCGTGCGGCATGCATGTTACTGCGGATGCCGGAGCCAGCAGGCCTCGGTCGGGCGACCCGCGCCCGCGCTGGGCAGCGGCTTGAAAGGGCGAAGAAGAGAAAAGCAAGCGCCCGAAATGTCTGGGCGAGCTCGGCGGCGTCATGCGCGCTGTCGCCGGGAAGCGGGTCGGCGGCGGGGCACCATTCGGCTTCGGGGTACGGCGCGGCGGCGGGGTCGTCGTCGTCTACGATGACAGGCCCCAACTCGTCTGCGACATCCCCGGCCAGTTGGCGCGCGGCAAGTTCGGCCGGGCGCAGCAGCCAGAGCACGCGACTGCGCACCGCATGGCCGCGGCCGCCCGCCCGCTCCGCCAGCACGGCGAGTGCGAGCAGCAGGAGGGCGATGCGCCGCAGCGTCTGAAAACCCTCCCTTCCGCGCATTTCGTTCCTCCATGTCGGCCGGTCTGATTATGCGGCAGGCGCGTGGCGAGGGGAAAAATCCGTCTGTCGGCCGTGGACAATCGGCAGTCGGATCAAGGGGTTGGCAGGAGGACGGTTGCGGGGGTGTGCACAGGGTGGACTGCGCCCCTGTGGGGGGCAGAGCTCGCGCGTCGTCATCCCGGGCGAGCGCAGAGAAGCGGAGCGCCCGACGGACGCCTTGCAACATACGTTGCCCGATCCGCCCCTGGCAGGCTATCGGCTGGGCCGTGCCGGACAGACATGCGTGGATCGACGCCAGCGCCCTGGCCCGATCAGACCGTGATGGTTGCCAGCCGGGCGGCGATCAGGTCGGCGAGACGGGCCGCTACCTCGTCCTTGGCCATCTCAGGCCAGTTCTCGATGCCCGCCTTCGAGACGATGCTGACGCGGTTGCGGATGCCGCCCATTACGCCGGTGCCTTCGCCGACATCGTTGGCGACGATCAAGTCGGCGCCCTTGCGCGCAAGCTTGGCGCCGGCGTTCTTCAGGAGGTCCTGTGTTTCGGCGGCAAAGCCGATGACGAGATATGGCCGCTGCGCGTGATGGCCGATGCCGGCGAGAATGTCGGGGTTTTCGACCATGGCCAGCGCCGGCGGACCTTCGCCCGCCACCTTCTTGATCTTGTCGCCCGCAGTGTCGGCGGTGCGCCAGTCGGCGACGGCGGCGACGAAGATGGCGGCGTCGGCAGGCAGCAGCGCCTCGACCGCAGCCTGCATCTGGCGCGCCGTCTCGACATGGATTGTCTCCAGGCCGGCCGGATCGGGGATGGCCACGGGTCCTGAGACGAGATGCACGTCGGCGCCAAGCCGTGCCAAGGACGCGGCGATGGCGTGGCCCTGGCGGCCGGAGGACCGGTTGGCGATGTAGCGCACCGGGTCGATCGGCTCATGCGTCGGTCCCGACGTGACGATGATTTTTCGGCCCGCCAGGGGCTGGGCCTGAGGGTGGAGCAGGCGCTCGACGGCGGCGATGATCTCCAGCGGTTCGGCCATGCGCCCCTCGCCCGCTTCGCCGCTCTCCGCCATCTCGCCGCGGTTGGGTCCGACGAAGGCGATGCCGTCCTTCTCCAGCAGGGTCCGGTTGCGGCGGGTGGCGGCATGCGTCCACATCGCCGGGTTCATGGCGGGCGCCATCAGCACCGGTTTCGTCGAGGCCAGCAGCACGGTCGAGGCGAGGTCGTTGGCGAGGCCGGTGGCGAGTTTTGCCATCAGGTCGGCCGTCGCCGGCGCGACGACGACGAGATCGGCCTCGCGCGACAGGCGGATATGGCCGACATCGTGCTCGTCGGCGCGGTCGAACAGGTCGGTGAAGACGTGGTCGGCCGACAGGGCGCCGACCGAGAGCGGCGTGACGAAGGCTTGCGCGGCCGCCGTCATCACGCAGCGCACGGACGCGCCCCGCTCGCGCAGGCGGCGGATCAGGTCGAGCGCCTTGTAGGCCGCGATGCCGCCGCCGATGATGAGAAGAATGCGTTTTCCGGAGAGGGTCATCTGGTCGTCCATGCCGGCCTCAGGCCGGCTTCAACGCCGGCTCGATATCGGTATGGATGAAATCGTCACCCTTGAACAGCAGCGGCAGGTTTCGCGTCTTGGCCAGCGCGTAGGAAAAGCAGTCGCCCAGGTTGAGCCTGGCCGGGTGCCCGGAGCCTCGGCCGTACCTTGAATAGGCGACACGGGTGGCCGCGAGTTGGTCGATGTCGAATGCGACAAACGCGGGCTCGATGAGATCCAGCATAGCCTCGAGCCTCCGAGAACCTTCTCGAAAGCGCTCGCCCGATACGACGCAGAATGCTTCGTGCAACGTCGCCGTACTAACAAACGCACTTCGGTTGTCGTCGATGTAGCGCTTGAAACGATCAGCCTCCGGTTCCACGGCCAGAATTGCGATCAGAGCCGAGCTGTCGAGGACGAAACCACTCACCGAAAACTCTCGTCCCACATCTCGTCGGTTGCCTTCTTCTGATCAATGGGTTTGTCGAGCGCGATGCCGAGCCTGGTCAAGTCGTCGTAGATCGACTTCTGCCTCCTCGGCATATCAAGGCTCTCCGCGAGACGGTCCCGCGCCTCTTGCTCCATCGACACGCCGCGTTCAGCCGCACGTTTGCGAAGCTCACGCTTCACATTCTCATCGAGGTTCCGGATCATCAGACTGGCCATCGTGATCACCTACGTTGGCGTCGCTTCTGACATCAATGCTAGCATTGCATGCAACGCAGTCAACCCAACTCCCACGCGATCCAGATCAGCGTCAGCGCGATGACCCATAGCGCCACGCGGCCGGAGCGCGTCGCGCGGGCTTCCGCCTTGCCGATGGCAGTGGCAGTCTCCGGGTCGAAGCGCAGGCCATGCTCGGCCATGGCGTCGATCTCGCGCGACAGGCGTTCGGTGCGCGCTGCGATGTCGGGCGCCTGGCGCGCAAGCGCGAGCAGCGCGCCGACGCCTTCGCGCGCATCCGACAGCATGCCGCGCGGCCCGAGATTCTGGGCGATCCAGCTGCCGACGACCGGCTCGGCCGTCTTCCACATGTTGAAGGCCGGGTCGAGCGTGCGCGCGACGCCTTCCACCACCACCATGGTCTTCTGCAAGAGAACCAGTTCGGGACGGGTGGCCATGTCGAAAAGTTCGGTGACCTCGAAGAGCAGCGTGAGCAGCTTGGCCATCGAGATGGTCTCGGCGGGCTGGCCGTGGATCGGCTCGCCAATGGCGCGGATCGCCTGCGCGAAAGCGGCGACGTCGTGGGTGCGCGGGACATAGCCCGCTTCGAAATGCACTTCGGCGACGCGCAGATAGTCGCGCGTGATGAAGCCGTAGAGGATTTCGGCGAGGAAGCGCCGCTCCTTCTTGCCGAGCCGGCCGGAAATGCCGAGATCGACGGCGACGATGGTGCCGTCGGCCTCGACGAACAGATTGCCCGGATGCATGTCGGCATGGAAGAAGCCGTCGCGCAGCGTGTGGCGCAGGAAGGACTGCACGAGATTGGCGGCGACCAGCTTGAAATCGAGGCCGGCGGCCCGCAGGCCGTCGATGTCGCTCATCTTGACGCCGTCGATCCACTCCATGGTGACGACGTCGCGCCCCGTGCGCTCCCAGTCGACCGCGGGCACGCGAAAGCCCGGATCATCGCGCGTGTTCTCGCCGATCTCCGACAGCGCGGCGGCCTCGAGCCGCAGGTCCATCTCCATCTTGGTGGTCTGCGCCAGCGTCTCGGTGACCTGCACGGGGCGCAGCCGTCGTGACGAGGGGATGTAGCGTTCCTGCAGGCGGGCGGCGAGGAAGTAGCTCTCCAGATCGCGGAAGAAGGCGGGGCGGACGCCCGGCCGGATCACCTTGACGGCGACCTTGACGATTTCTTCGCCGCGCAGGACTTCGGCCGGATGGACCTGGGCGATGGAGGCGGCGGCAACCGGCTCGCCGATGGAGACGAAGAGATCATCCGCCTTGCGCCCGAGCGAGCCTTCGATGGCGGCGATCGCCTGTGCCCGCGGAAAGGTCGCCATGCGGTCCTGCAGCTTGGCGAGATCGAGCGCGATGTCGTTGCCGACGACGTCCGGCCGCGTGGCCAGGAACTGGCCAAGCTTGACATAGGAGGGGCCGAGCTTGGCCACCGCCAGCGACAGGCGCTCGGAGCGCTGCAGCGACTTGACCGGGCGGCGGGTGACCACCTTCGACATGCGCCAGGCGAGGCGCGGCAGGCCGGTCAGCTCCTCGCCGGGCAGCGCGGCAAAGACGCCCTCGCGCGCCATGATCCAGCCTGCCCGCAAAAGCCGGAAGCCCGCCCCGATGGAGCTCATGCGCGACGGTCCGTCAAAGCTTCCAGCCGGAATGCAGCGCCGCTATGCCGCCCGAGAAATTGCGGAAGGTCACGCGGTCGAAACCGGCGCGCGTGATCATGGCGGCGAAATCGGCCTGGTTGGGGAACTTGCGGATCGATTCGACGAGATAGGAGTAGGACTCGCCGTCGCCCGCCACGATCTGGCCGATGCGCGGGATCGCCTGGAACGACCAGGCCTCGTAGGCCCTGTCGAGGAGCGGCATGTCGACTTCGGAAAACTCCAGGCACAGGAAGCGTCCGCCGGGCTTCAGGACGCGATACGCCTCGGAAAGCGCCACGTCGATATGCGGCACGTTGCGGATGCCGAAGGCGATCGTATAGGCGTCGAAGCTTTCGTCGGCGAAAGGGAGGTCCTCGGCATTGGCCTCGACGAATTCGGTGCTTGCGTCGAGCCTGCGCTTGATCGCACGTTCGCGGCCGACATCGAGCATGGAGCCGTTGATGTCGAGGACAGTGGCGAAGGCGTTGCCACCGGACGCCTCGACGATGCGGAAGGCAATGTCGCCAGTGCCGCCCGCGACGTCCAGAACGGTCCAGCCGGCGCGCCGTGGCGGGTTGAGCCAGGAAACCAGCGCGTCCTTCCAGACGCGGTGCAAACCCGCCGACATGAGATCGTTCATCAGGTCGTAGCGGCCGGCCACCTTGTGGAAGACCTCGTCCACGCGATCCTGCTTCTCGCCGTCCTCGACCTCGCGAAACCCGAAGGACGTCTCCATCCCGCCGGCGATCGTCGTTCGTTGCTGTGACATGGTTTCAACCGTTCAATTTCGGGCGGACCATAGCCGATGTGCGCAGAGGGCGCTATTGTCAAAGGGCGCGGTGAAGAGCCGCGCTTCGTGCCTGCAAGGATCGCGCCATGCCCCTGAAAGCCGAGTTGCATTGTCATGTCGAGGGGGCGGCGGCGCCTGACCTGGTCATCAAGCAGGCTGCGAAATACGGCAAGGACGCGTCGCCCTACATCCAGGGCGGGTCCTTCGTCTGGCACGATTTCACCAGTTTCCTGGCGGCCTATGATTTCTCCGCGGACCTGTTTCGCAGCGAGGAGGACTATGCTCGGCTCGCCGATTACTATCTGTCCAGCCTTGCCCGCGACGGCGCGATCTACTCGGAAATCTTCACCTCGCCGGATCATGCGGTGAAGGCCGGGCTGTCGCCGAAAGCCTATACCGATGCGCTTGGCGAAGGCATCACGCGGGCCCGCGCTAAGACCGGCATCGAAGGCCGCATGATCGTCACCGGCGTGCGCCATTTCGGGGTCGAATCGGTCGAGGCCGCGGCGCGCTTTGCGGCCCGCTGCGGCCATCCGCTGGTGACCGGCTTCGGCATGGCGGGCGAGGAGCGTTTTGGCGACATCGAGGACTATGTGCGGGCCTTCGAGATCGCGCGCGAGGCGGGGCTCGGCATCACCGTGCATGCCGGCGAACTGGCGGGATGGGAGAGCGTGCGCGAGGCGCTGGACCATGTCCGGCCGAGCCGCATCGGGCATGGCGTGCGGGCGATCGAGAACCCCGATCTCGTCAGGCGCATCGCCACCGAGGGCATCGTGCTGGAATGCTGCCCCGGCTCCAATGTCGCGCTGGGCGTGTTTGCAAGCTATGCCGAACATCCCTTCCCGAAACTGCGCGCGGCCGGCTGCAAGGTCACGCTGAATTCTGACGATCCGCCCTATTTCGCGACCAGCATCAAGGCGGAATACGACAACGCGGCAAGGCATTTCGACATGAACGAGAAGGCCCTGACGGCAGTGACCCGCACCGCGATCGAAGCGGCCTTCGTCGACAAGAAGACGAAAGCGGCGCTGCTGGCGCGGCTCGATACGGGAAGGCGATAGGACCGCGCGTCCGGTCCCGGGCTATTTCGCGAGAAGCTCTGGCCAGTTGACGTCGCCCTGCCGCACGTGACCAGGAATGTCGCGTTCCCATGTTCGCCGCACGCGCTTGTCGTAGTTCAGATAGAGCCGGCCGTTGACGATGGACCAGGCCATCGGGTCGCCCTTGGCGAGATAGCCCTGGCTGACGGCCCAGGCGCAGTAGCCGCCATATCCTGGCGCATAGCGTTTGGGATTGGCCGCGAAGGTGGAGCGGTTGGCCTCGCTTGCGAAGCGCCAGGTTGCGCGGGCATGTTCAAGCGTGATCCCTTCCGACCCTTCGCGGGGTTCGCCGTCCTCGAAGTAGGCGACGGGATCGTAACCGCCAACGGCTACGCCGGGTACCAGCCCAGTGAAGACCTCCGGCGAACCCGCCACGGCTGGTCCGGGGACATTGACGGCGGCGAAGCAGACCACGGCGCCTGCCGCCGAGAGAAGGGCAAGACATGATCTGCGGGACGGCATGACGGTTCTCTCCTGCGCGCAACGGACCTCGATCCTGGCTTGGCTTGCGCTCACGAGCAATGCAAGAAGCGGAGAGTGGGGCGTGAAGGCCCCACCGGGCGCGCAGAAACGCTTTCCATCAATTTTGCCGGGACTAGCCGCTCGGGCGCGTTTCGCCGTCTCGGCGGATGCGGTAAGGGACGACCAGAGAAGAACGCGCAGTTGCCAGGAGCCCGACCCGATGAATGGAGTCACCGTCGTCAGCCATCCGCTCGTCCAGCACAAGCTGACGATCATGCGCCGCAAGGAGACCTCGACGGCGAGCTTCCGCCGGCTCTTGCGCGAGATTTCGCTGCTGCTCGGCTATGAGGTGACGCGCGATCTCGAACTGACGACCATGACCATCGACACACCGCTCGAGACGATGGAGGCGCCGACGCTGGAGGGCAAGAAGCTGGTGTTCGCCTCGGTGCTGCGCGCCGGAAACGGACTCCTCGAAGGCCTGCTGGACCTTGTGCCGGCCGCCCGCGTCGCCCATATCGGGCTCTACCGCGACCACGACACGCTGGAAGCCGTAGAGTATTTCTTCAAGGCGCCGAGCGACCTCGGCGACCGCCTCGTAATCGTCGTCGATCCTATGCTGGCAACCGCCAATTCGGCGATCGCGGCCATCGACAAGCTCAAGGAGCGCGGCGCGACCAATCTGCGCTATCTGTGCCTGCTTGCCGCCCCGGAAGGCATTGCCCGCTTCACCGCCGCGCACCCGGATGTGCCGGTGTTCACCGCCTCGATCGACCGTCAGCTCAACGAGAAGGGCTATATCTGCCCGGGCCTCGGCGACGCGGGCGACCGGCTCTACGGCACAAAGTAGCGCTTTTTACCGGGCGTTAACGCTAAGCCACGAATTCACAACGCCAGCGCTCGCCGTTAGGCGGAGCGGCAAGGAACCCACGCTAGGCTGGCCTGCTTGATGCGGGCGGAGCCATGTTGCGAAAACTGATCATCTTCGGAATCTGTGCGGGATCATCGGCATCCCTGCCGATCCTGTACCAGTCGAATCCAGAGGCCGTGATGACGTATCTGTCGTCGCGCTTCGCGGACACGCCGCAGCCGATGACGACGACCGTGGAAATCGACCCGGCCGCCCTGCCGCGACAGAACAACGGCGGACGGCTGGTCAGCATCGAGCGCGACGACGCCGGCCATTTCGTCGGCGACTTCAAGTTCAACGGCCGCAAGATCGTGGGGCTGGTGGATACGGGCGCCACGGCGGTCGCCCTCAACCTGTCGACGGCGCGCCGCATCGGCGTGCCGGTGAACCAGTCCGACATGACGCAGCTCGTGCGCACGGCCAATGGCGAGACGCGCGCCGCGATCGTCACCATCGACCGGCTCGACATCGGGCGCATCTCGGTCAACAACGTCCAGGCGATCGTGCTCGAGGACAGCGCGCTCGGCGGCGTCCTGATCGGCATGAGCTTCCTCAACCGGCTGAACAGGTACGAGGTCGACGGCAACGCGATGGTGCTCAGCCAGTAGCGGACTGCCTCAGCCGAGCGGCGCGATCCTGCGGATGACCGCCTTGCTGGCGGTGGGCTTCGTGTCGCCGACCGTATAGGCGGCAACGACGGAAGCCGCCGCGCGCGCGGCATCGCCGTCGTTGCGCGCATGGACCAGCGCCAGCGCCTCACCCTCCCTGACCTCGCTGCCGACCGGAAGCAGGCGCGTGAAGCCGACCGCGGGATCGACCGTGTCGTCCGGCCGCGACCGCCCGCCGCCAAGGCTGACGACGGCAAGGCCGATGTCGCGCGTGGCAGTGCCGGTGACGAAGCCCGAGCGCGGCGCCCGGGCGGCGATTTCCACCGCAGCACGGGGCAGATGCGCCTCATGGTTGGCGACGAAATCGGCGGGACCGCCGAGGTCGAACACCATGCGCGCGAAGCGCTCGGCGGCCCGGCCGCTCTGCAGGGCGTCGTCGGCCAGCGCCAGCCCTTCGCTGTTGGACGAGGCGATGCCGGCCGAGACCAGCATCTCGGCTGCCAGTGCCAGCGTGACCTCCTCCAGGCGGCGGTCGCGCCGCCGGCCCGTGAGAAAATCGACCGCGTTCTCGACCTCGACCGCATTGCCGGCGGCCGATGCCAGCGGCTCGCTCATGCCGGTGATCAGCGCCGATGTCTTCAGTCCCGCCCCGTTGGCGACCTCGACAAGGCTGGTGGCAAGGGCTGCCGCATCGCGCGACTTCTGCATGAAGGCGCCGTTGCCGACCTTCACGTCGAGCACGAGCGACTGGAGGCCAGCGGCGAGCTTCTTCGACAGGATCGACGCGGTGATGAGGGCAACCGATTCGACGGTCGCGGTGACGTCGCGGATGGCGTAGAGGCGCTTGTCGGCCGGCGCCAGCGCCGCCGTCTGGCCGATGATGGCGCAGCCCGCGGAGCGCACGACCTTGCGGAACAGCGCGACGTCGGGCTGGGTGCGGTAGCCGGGGATCGAATCCAGCTTGTCCAGCGTGCCGCCGGAATGGCCGAGGCCGCGCCCGGAAATCATCGGGACATAGGCGCCGCAGGCGGCGGCAATCGGCGCCAGCATCAGCGAGACATTGTCGCCGATGCCGCCAGTGGAATGCTTGTCGGTGACGGGCCCCGGCATGTCGGACCAGTCCAGCGTCTCGCCGGAATCGCGCATGGCGAGCGTCAGCGCCACCGCCTCGTCGCGGCTCATGCCGTTGAAGAAGATCGCCATGGCGAAGGCGGCGACCTGCCCTTCGCTGACCGCGCCGGAGGTCAAGCCCGCGATGAAGGCTGAGATCTCGTCGCGCGACAGGGGTTTTGCGTCGCGCTTCTTGCGGATGATTTCCTGGGGAAGCATGGCCGATCCTATGAAGAGCTGGGACGGGAGCGCTCTACGTTGCCCCCCTCTGGCCTGCCGGCCATCTCCCCCACAAGGGGGGAGATTACCCTCTGCAGGGTGAGCCGCGACCTTGATGAAGGCTGATCTCCCCCCCTGTGGGGGAGATGGCCGGCAGGCCAGAGGGGGGCGCGAAAGAACGAAACCGTTCCAGCCATTTTCATATCACCCATCCACCAGTCCTCGTGCGAACATCGTCTTGAGCACGGCGGCGAGCTTGGCGCCGCCGATCGGCGCCATGTCCTTGGTTTCCTCGTGCGACAGTTCCGCCCCGGTCATCCCGGCCGCGAGGTTGGTGATGACCGAACACGCCGCGACGCGCAGCCCGAGGAAGCGCGCAAGAATGACTTCCGGCACCGTCGACATGCCGACCGCCGTTGCGCCCATGACACGCGCCATGCGGATTTCGGCCGGCGTCTCGAAGGACGGGCCGGAAAACCACATGTAGACGCCCTTGTGCAGTTCCGTTCCGCTCGCTTCGGCGGCCGCCTCGAAGGCGCGGCGAAGGCCGGCATCATAGGCTTCGGTGAGCCCGACGAAGCGGCGGTCGCTCGGCTCGCCGAACAGCGGGTTGGAGCCGGAGAAATTGATGTGGTCCGTAATCAGCATGATCGAGCCCGCTGGCATGGCGGGGTCGACGGAGCCGGCGGCGTTGGTCAGGATCAGCGTCTCGACGCCGAGGCCCGCAAGCACTTCCAGCGCCGGACGCATGGCGGCCGCGTTACCATGCTCGTAATAGTGCGCCCGGCCCGCCAGCATCAGCATCTCGACGCCGGCGAAACGGCCGGCGACCAGCGTGCCGGCATGACCCGTGACGCCACTTTGCGGAAAACCCGGCAGGTCGGCATAGGGTATTCGCAGCGCGTCCTCGACGACGTCGACGAGGCCGCCGAGGCCCGAGCCCAGCACCAGCGCCACCTTTGGCACGCGCCCGCCGAGCCTCTCGACCAGAATGCCGACCGCGTCCATCATTTCAGCGTCTCGCCTTCGAAGCCGTAGGGCAGCATCTGGCCCATGGTCACCGTCTCGACGATGCCAGCCTGGTCGCAGAGGTAGAGTTTGGTGTCCGAGCGCGCGAATTCGGCGAGCCGTTGGCGGCAACCGCCGCAAGGCGTGATGCGGTCCATGCGCTCGGCGACGACCGCGATCTCGACGATCGCGCCGCCGCCGGCCATGACATAGTGGCCGAGCGCCGTGGTCTCGGCGCACCAGCCTTCCGGATAGGACGCGACCTCAATGTTGCCGCCGGCAAACACCCGGCCGTCTGCCGTGCGGATCGCAGCGCCGACCGGGAATTTCGAATAGGGCGCGTAGCATTTCGCCATCGCTTCGCGGGCGGCGAGGAAGAGGTCATGGGGCATCAGTGGCGTTCCGGTGGTGGGCAAAGGTGAGGAGCGAATAGTGAGTAGTGAGTAGTGAGTAGTGAGTAGGGCATTCGGCATTCGGCATTCGGCAAGCAGGCGCGGAAGGCTTTGTCGAGAATGAGATGTCGCCATAAGCCATCCACTATTCACTATTCACTACTCACTATTCGCCATCCTCATCCTACCGCTCCTTCACATAGGGCACGCCGCCCGCTCTTGGCGGGATGGCCTTGCCGATGAAGCCGGCGAGCAGGATGACCGTGAGGATGAAGGGCAGCGCGTTGATGAACTGCACCGGCACCTTGCCGATGAGCGGCCAGGGCGTACCCTGGAAGCGGATCGAGGCGGCGTCGAGGAAGCCGAACAGCAGGCAGGCGAACATCGCCGGCACCGGCTTCCACTTGGCGAAGATCAGCGCGGCGAGCGCGATGAAGCCCTTGCCGGCCGTCATGTCCTTCACGAAGCCGGCGTTCTGGGCGATGGCGAGATAGGCGCCCGCGACACCGGTCAGCACGCCGGTCACGATCACCGCGCGGTAGCGCAGCCAGGTCACGGAAATGCCCGCCGTGTCGACCGCCGCCGGGTTCTCGCCGACGGCGCGCAGCCTGAGGCCGAAACGGGTGCGAAACAGCACCCACCAGGTGACGGGCACCATCAGGAAGGCGACATATACCAGGATCGAATGGCCGGAGAGGAGCTCGGAGTAGATCAGGCCGAGGACCGGGACGTCCCGGACCGCGTCGGCGCCGGGCAGGGTGATGGCCTCGAAGCGGGCGGGGCCTGCCAGCGAGGGCGTGCGACCGCCCTGCTGGAACCAGGCCTGGCCCAGAATGATGGTGGAGCCGGCGGCGATGAAGTTGATCGCGACGCCCGACACGATCTGGTTGCCGCGATGCGTGATCGAGGCAAAGCCATGCACCAGAGCCAGGAAGACGGCGGTGAGGATGGCGACAAGGAGGCCGATCCAGGCGGAGCCGGAAACGGCGGCAGCCGAGGCCCCGGCGAAGGCGCCGGCCAGCATCTTGCCTTCCAAGCCGATGTCGAAAATGCCGGCGCGCTCCGAATAGAGGCCGGCGAGGCAGGCGAGCAGCAGCGGCACGGAGACGCGGATGGTGGCGTCGAGGAGCGGGACGAGGGCGTCGACGAATCCCATCTCAGGCCCCCTCGCCCTTGGCTGCCGGAACACCCATCGACCTGGGGCTGAGCGAGGCGAAGATGGTCTGGATCGTGGGCCGGAACATGTGCTCGAGCGCACCGGCAAACAGGATGACGAGACCCTGGATGATGACGATCATGTCGCGCGAGATGGCGGGCATCTCGAAGGCGAGGTCGGCGCCACCCTGGTAGAGCACGCCGAACAGGATGGCGGCGATGACGATGCCGGCCGGATGCGAGCGCCCCATCAGCGCCACCGCGATGCCGACGAAGCCGGCGCCCGCCGCGAAGTCGAGCGCGACGCGGTGCTGGTCGCCCATGATCGGGTTGAGCGCCATCATGCCGGCCAGCCCGCCTGATATCATCATGGCGATGATGATGACGCGCGTCTCGGATATGCCGGCGTAACGCGCCGCCTTCGGGCTGAAGCCATAGGTGCGCATCTCGTAGCCGAGTTTCGTGCGCCAGATCAGCACCCAGACGACGAAGGCCATGACGAGCGCCAAAAGGAAGGAGATGTTGAGCGGCGCCGAGCGTACCGACAGGCCGAACATCTCCAGGAGCCAGCCGAGCTTGGGCAGTTGCGCGCCGGGCAGGAAGTCGCGCGTCTGCGGCGCCATCGAGCCCGCCGGCTTCAAGACGTCGACGAGCAGGTAGACCATCGCGCTGGCCGCGATGAAGTTGAACATGATCGTGGTGATGACGATGTGCGAGCCGCGCTTGGCCTGCAGATAGGCGGGGATGAGCGCCCACAGCGCGCCGAAGGCGGCTGCGGCGACAATGGCGAGCGGGAAGGTGAGCCACCAGGGCAGCACGGCGTCAAAGGTGAGGCAGACGAGCGCGATGCCGAGGCCCGCGATATAGGCCTGCCCCTCGCCGCCGATGTTGAACAGGCCGCAATGGAAGGCGACCGCGACCGCGAGCCCCGTGAAGATGAAGTTCGTCGCGTAAAACAGCGTGTAGGCGATGTTCTGGCCCGAGCCAAAGGCGCCCTCGATCAGCACCACCGCCGCCTCGAGCGGGTTCTCACCGACGAGGATCACCACCACGCCGGCGACGAGGAAGGCGACGAGAAGATTGATCACGGGGATGAGCCCGTAGTCGGCCCAGCCGGGGAGCTTTGCGTAGGGCGTGCTCATGGCAGGACCACCGTAGCCGAAGGACTCGAATGACACCCCGGACGACGTGGCGGCGGTATGCTTGACATCGAAAGAGGACGTTGTGTAAAGTTGTGTAGTCTATGTGAGCGGGTGAGCGTTTGAATCCCAGACGGAAACAAACCCCGAAGGACGTTGCCGCCAGGCTTCGGCGTGAAGGGTGGGTCGCCAAACGCAAGGGCCCAGGGGACCATGTTCAGTATGCCCACCCCGATCGACCTGGAAAGGTCACCCTCGACATGGGCGCCGATCCGATCCCGACGGGTACGTTGCGATCCATCTACCGACAGGCGGGCTGGACCTGGTGAGCGCCCGACGCCGCAAAACGAAGGAGAATGGCAAGCATGCCGCTGACGCCTGCCCTGGTTCATGAGGAAGACGGAATCTTCGGCATTTCCTTCCCCGATTTTCCCGGCTGCATATCGACGGGAAGAACGGCCGAGGAGGTGCTTCGCAAGGGGGCCGAGGCCCTCACCTTCCACGTCGCCGGCATGATCGAGGATGGCGATCCGCTGCCACTCGGGCGAGACCTTGCCCAGTTGCGCGCCGATCCCGGCTTTCGCTCCGACGCGGAGGGGGCCTTCATTGCGCTCGTGCCGCTGGAGGTTCCCGGCCAATCGATCCGGCTCAACATCTCGATGGAGGAGACGCTCGTGGACGCGGTCGACCGCGCCGCGGCCGAAGCCGGACAGTCGCGCTCCGCCTATCTCGCCGAAGCGGCGAAGCGACTGCTGAAGAGCCGGGGGTAGCCTCACTCCGCGGCCTCCTTGCGCTCGACGCCGGCCATGAGCAGGCCGAGTTCGCCCTCGCTGGCTTCTGGTCCGCGCTCGCCGACGATGCGGCCGGCAAACATCACCAGAATGCGGTCGGACAGCGAGCGGATCTCGTCGAGCTCGACGGAGATCAGCAGCACCGCCTTGCCCGCGTCGCGCATCGCGATCAGGCGCTTGTGGATGAACTCGATGGCGCCGACATCGACGCCGCGTGTCGGCTGGCCGACGATCAGCACGCCAGGGTCCTTCTCCATCTCGCGTGCCAGCACGATCTTCTGCTGGTTGCCCCCGGAGAAGTTCGCGGTCTTCAGCCGCGTGTTGGTCGGGCGGATATCGTATTTCTCGATCTTGTCGGCGGCGTCCGCCTGGATCGCATCGATGTTGAGGAACGGCCCCTTCAGGTACTGCGCGTGGTCGTGGTAGCCGAGGATCGAGTTCTCGGCCTCCTCGAACGCCAGCACGAGGCCGACATGGTGGCGGTCCTCCGGCACATGGGCGAGGCCGCGGTCGCGCAGTTCGCCCGGATCGGCGATGCCGGTGACGTCGATCGGCTTGCCGTCGAGCATGACGGTGCCGGAGACGGCGCGCCTGATGCCGGAAATCGCCTCCATCAGCTCGGACTGGCCATTTCCCGCGACGCCGGCGATGCCGACGATCTCTCCGGCGCGGACATCGAAGGAGACGTCGTCGACCATGGTGACGCCGCGCGAATCCTTGACCGTCAGGTTCCTGACCGACAGTTTTTCGGCCGCAGGCCGGGCTTCGCCCTTGTCGACCTGGAGCAGGACGCGGCGACCGACCATCAGTTCGGCCAGTTCCTCGACGGTGGTCTCAGAGGTCCTGCGCGTGGCAACCATGGTGCCCTGGCGCATGACCGAGACGGTGTCGGTGATCGCCATGATCTCGCGCAGCTTGTGGGTGATGAGGACGACGGTCTTGCCCTCGTCCTTGAGCATGCGCAGGATCCGGAACAGATGGTCCGCCTCGGCCGGCGTCAGCACGCCGGTGGGCTCGTCGAGGATCAGGATGTCCGCGCCGCGATAGAGCGCCTTCAGGATCTCGACGCGCTGCTGCAGGCCGACGGGCAATTCCTCGATCACGGCGTCCGGATCGACATCGAGCCCGTAGTCCTTTTCCAGCCGCCGCAATTCGGAACGCGCCTTGGCGATGGATGTGTTGAGCAGCGCCTCGCCCTCGGCGCCGAGGATGATGTTTTCGATCACCGTGAAATTCTCGACCAGCATGAAGTGCTGGTGGACCATGCCTATGCCGACCGCGATGGCGTCGTTGGGCGTCCTGATCGTGGTCGGCTTGCCGCCGACGCGGATCTCGCCCGAATCGGCCTGGTAGAAGCCGTAGAGGATGGACATCAGCGTCGACTTGCCGGCGCCGTTTTCGCCGATGATGCCGTGGATGGTGCCGCGTTCGACTTCAAGGTTGATGTCGCGATTGGCGCGCACGGCGCCAAAGCTCTTGTTGATGCCGATAAGCTCGATCGCGGCTCCCGCCATCAGACCTCCCCGCCCCTTTTCGTTTTTATCGTCCGGTCAAAAAGAGCTAGCATGCCGCCTGTCCGCTGCCAATCGGCAGGCGGGCCAGCCACTCTCGACAAATCGACGGGCGCTTGTCAATTTTCAACGCGCGGCCCGAGGACCCATCGCCATGACACTGCCGGAAGACCGACTAACGACTCTGGAGATCCAGTGCGCCGAGCAGGAAAAGACGATCGAGGAACTGTCGGGCCAGATCGCCGAGCAGTGGGGCGTGATCGAGAAGATGCGCAAGTCTCTCGACGTCCTGAACGAGCGCTTTTCGGCGCTCGAGGAGCATGCCGGGCCGGACACGCCGGTGACCCGGCCGCCGCATTACTGAGTGCTCGAGACACGACCGGCCGCAACGGGGTTGCGGGCCGGTCGCCTCGACGGTGTGCCCTGAGGGGGAAGATCACACCGTGGAGCCCTGGTCCCGCTACATGGCGGGGAGGATGGCGATGTCGCGCAGCGCGGACGCGGCACCCGCGATGTCGCCCTTCTTCTCGGCAGCGCCGGTTTCGAGGTCGACCGTGTAGAGGCTGCCGCCGGCCGCCAGCCAGGCGGTGTTGGCGCCGTCCGCGGTGGTCTGGATGTCGAATGCGTAGGTGTCGGCGCCCTCCATGCCGAGCTTGCTGATCGTCTTCAGCACGCCGTCGTTCGGCTTGGTCTGCTGGATGAAGGTTCCCGCCGCGTCGATGTCATACATGGCGGTCTTTTCAGGCTTGCCGTAGGAATTGATGTAGGCGGTCGCGACGATGTTGGGCGTCATTTCGGCCATCTGGTCGCCAGCCTCGAAGTTCAGAGAGCCGTCCACGGTCGTCTCGCCGGTGTCGGGGTGAACGCGGAGATTCGTGCCATCCGATCCCATGACGCGCAGCCTGTCGGCCGCCGGGTTGAAATCGACGCTGGCCGTGACGCCGTCCGGCAGCATGGTCGTCAGCTTGGCACCCGCTGTCGCCGCGCCGGTCTCGAGATCGATCGTGACCAGCGTTCCATCGGCGGCAAGGCCGTAGAGCTTGCCGTCACCCGGCCGCACGTCGATGCCGGCGAGCCGCTCGACGCCATCGACATCGACGCTGCGCGAGATTTCGGGCTTGTCGGTATCGAACCAGACCAGGGTCCGGTCACCGGAAAGGCCGACGACAGGCGCCGCCGCCGCGGCGCCTGCATAGCCGATGACGACCAGGCCGGTGGTCAGTCCGATTGCGGCAAATGCGTTCTTCGTAATCATGTCGTTCTCCTCTTCGCTTGGGGATGCCGGAGAGTTCAGGATCGGGGGCGAAATCCGGCAGCTACAAGGGACCTACCCATGAGACGGCTCTGCGGATGCAGAGGGCATCAAAAAAAGTTGCGCCCCTTGCATCGACCGACATTCCTCGTGTGTAAGGATGGGAAATGGAGGTTGGGCAGGGCGCATGACCAGGACAGAAAGTTCCGACGACAGGTGCGACGCGCTGCTTCGGCTGGTCGCCAGGGGCGACCGCAAGGCGATGGCGGAGCTCTTCCTGCTCGAGTCGGGGCGGCTGATCGCCGTTGCCCGCCGCATCGTGCGCCGCCGGGAACTGGCGGAGGAAGTCGTGCAAGACGGCTTCGTTGCTATCTGGGAAAAAGCCGGAGCCTATGACCCGACGCGCGGCGCGGCGCGCGCCTGGACCACGGGCATCGTGCGCAACCGCGCCCTCAACCTGGTGCGCGACGGCGGCCGGCTCGATTTTGTCGACGGCGAGGCGCTCGCCGCCTACAGTGATCGCTCCAGCGAGGCGGAGCAGGCCTATCACGCACTGCCGGATTCGGACGCGCTGAAGCAGTGCCTCGGGCAGCTGGAACCGATCCGGCGCAGGTCCATCGTGCTTGCCTATGTGGTCGGCTTTACCCATGGCGAGATCGCCGCGGAACTGAAGGCGCCGGTGGGAACCGTGAAGGCCTGGATCAGGCGGGGCGTCATCGCCCTGCAGGAGTGTCTCTCATGAGCAACGACACCGACCGCACGACACGGGCCGGAGACTATGTCCTGGGCCTGATGAGCGACGAAGAGCGCGAGCGCGCCGAGCACGACATCGCCTACGATCCCGATTTCCGCAACGCGGTCCTGGCGCTGGCGCAGAAGATGCACGTCTTCGACCGCGATGCGGGGCCCGATCCGGTTCCCACCGACATGTGGCCGGCGATCGCGTCGCGGATCGCGGAACTGCCGCAGATGCGGGGCGTCGGCCTGGACGCCGCCGTCCCCGAGGCGCCACGCCTGCGCCCGACGCCCGTGCGCAGGCGCTTCGGCCTTCACGCGGTGCCGGGATGGCGTGCGGCGCTGATGGCGGCCTGCCTGATTGCCGCCTGCGGGGTCGGCTATCTGGCGGGCGTCGGGACAAGCAATCGCGCGCCGGTCGTCGTGGTCGTCCTGAACACCGATGCCCAGGCGCCGGGCGCGATCTTCGAGGCCTATGCCGACAATTCCGTCCGCATCGTGCCGCTCGAGGACTTTGCCGTTCCGCCGGGCCAGACGCTGCAGGTCTGGACGCTCTACGACGAGGCTGTCGGGCCGGTTTCGCTGGGCACGCTGGGCGAGGCGCGCGAGACCGTGCTGGGCGGGAGCGACCTGCCGGTGCCGAAGGCCAACCAGCTCTACGAGATCACGCTGGAGCCGGCGCCGGGATCACCGACCGGCCGGCCGACCGGACCCATTCTGGTCAAGGGTTTTGCGACCGTCCCGCCGATCTGACGCCAGGATCGCGAACGGAAAAAGGCCGCCGGGCAAACCCGACGGCCTTTTCGATGCGTTCGGCTCCGATCAATAGGGGCAGGCGTTGTCGGACATGTAGTCGTGTACCTTGATGGTGCCCGCGATGATGTCGGCCTTGGCCTTCTCGGCGGCGGCCGCCATTTCCGGGGTGATCAGCGCCTTGTTGTTGTCGTCCATGGCATAGTCGACGCCGCCTTCCTTGAGGCCGAGATCGCTCATGCCGGCGGAGAAGGAGCCGTTCTTGGCGTCCATGAAGGCGTTGTAGACGGCAACGTCGACGCGCTTGACCATGGAGGTCAGGATCTTGCCCGGCTGCAGGCCGTTCTGGTTGGAATCGACGCCGATGCCGAGCTTGCCGGCATCCGCCGCAGCCTGGAGCACGCCGACGCCGGTGCCGCCGGCCGCCGCATAGACGACGTCCGCGCCCTGATCGATCTGCGACTTGGCGATCTCGCCGCCCTTGGTCGGATCGTTCCAGGCAGCCGGCGTGTCACCGGTCATGTTCTGGATGACGTCGGTCGCACCCGCAGCCTTGGCGCCGCCGACATAGCCGCAGCCGAAGCGGCGGATGAGCGGGATGTCCATGCCGCCGACAAAGCCGACCTTCTTGGACTGGGAGGCCATGGCGGCAAGCACGCCGACCACGTAGGAGCCTTCCTGCTCCTTGTAGACGACCGAGCGGACGTTCGGCTTGTCGACGACCATGTCGATGATGGCAAACTTGGTGTCCGGGAAATCGGCCGACACCTTTTCGAGCGTGGCTGCCCAGGAGAAGCCCGCCATGACGATCGGGTTGTTGCCGTCCTCGGCGAACTTGCGCAGCGCCTGTTCACGCTGGGCATCGTTCTGGATCTCGAAATCGCGATAGGCGATACCGGTCTCGGTCTTGAACTTCTCGGCGCCGTTGAACGCCGATTCATTGAACGACTTGTCGAACTTGCCGCCGAGATCATAGATGATCGCCGGGTTGATGTCCTGGGCCAAGGCCGAGGCGGACATTGCTGTTGCGGCCAGGAGGCCGAGGAGAATTCGCTTCATGTGATCCACACCCTGTCGGTTCTTGTCTTTTCGGAGCCGGCGATCCGCATCCGTCGCGGATGGTTCGCAGCCTCCCGCAGGAGCATTCTCCTCCCGCTCGAGATTCAGTCTTGCATGGGATCAGACAAATTTCACGCGGAATCTTGACCGTTTGGAAAACGCTTGCGCAGGCGCCCTCGGCACCTGCGCTCGCGCCCCGCGCTGCCCCAGCGGCAGCCGGTCAGGCCGACGCGGCCGGCTGCGGCATGGCGCAGGCGACACCGGTTCCGCGCAGGTTGCAGTAGCCCTGCGGGTTCTTGGCGAGGTACTGCTGGTGGTCTTCCTCGGCGAAGTAGAAGACCGGCGCCGGCGCGATCTCGGTGGTGATCTTGGCCCGTCCGGCGGCGCGCAGGGAAGCCTCGTAGGCGTCGCGCGATGCGAGTGCCGCCTGATGCTGGGTATCGCCAAAGGTGTAGATCGCCGACCGGTAGGTGGTGCCGACGTCGTTGCCCTGGCGCATGCCCTGCGTCGGGTCGTGGTTTTCCCAGAAGGCCTTGAGCAGGTCGGCATAGGAGACGAGGGTCGGGTCGAAGACCACGAGGACGACTTCGGTGTGCCCGGTGAGGCCCGTGCAGGTCTCCTGGTAGGTCGGATTCGGCGTGATGCCGCCGGCATAGCCGACGGCAGTGACCCAGACGCCCTCCATCTGCCAGAACATGCGCTCGGCGCCCCAGAAGCAGCCGAGGCCGAACATCGCGGTCTCGAGCCCCTCCGGATAGGGGCCCTGCAGGGGTCGGCCGGAGACGAAGTGGCTTGTTGCGGTGGGGATCGGCCTGGCGCGGCCCGGCAGCGCCTCGCCCGGCTTGGGCAGGTGGATCTTCTTGTTCAGCATGTCGCTCAGAAAGAACATGGAGCGTTTTCCTTCGTGTTGTGCGTTCGAAAAGGCTTGCCGCCGGCTGGCGGAAATAGGATGCCCGCCGTCATGCCGGCAGGCGGTTGATCCGGCGCTCGCGCCTGTGGCCGATGGCAAACAGCAGGAATGCCAGCACGGCAAAGACCGCGAAGCCGGGCAGATCGAGGATGCGGACCATGACCGGGTCCCAGGCCAGCGGGTCGATGGTGCGGCTGATCCTGTCCTGCGCGGCGGCCAGCGTCTCGGGCGAGACGCCGAGCCAGCTCGTCCTGAGCGGCGTCATCACCGGCGCCGAGGCCGCGATCGAGCGCGCCGAATCGAGCACCGCGAAGATCACGGCGACCGAAAGCGAAAACAGCGCGAGCAGGCGAAACAGGAATCGGATCATGGCAACCATGGTCGTCGGGTTCACGGCGATAGATATGGCGGCACCGGCGCGCGCGCAATCGTCACACGCGAAATTGACGGGCCGGCCGGCCCGGGCGGCGCCGGATCGGCGTCCCGCCGGCGCACGAACGGCCCCAGGCTGGACGGGCACAAGAGGTTGCCGGCGAACAATGCGCCCGCGACGGCTTGGCATTGGCGGAGAGATCGACTAGATGAGCCCGGCACGTCCGCCCTTCCAAGGGCTGGCGTCCGGGGAGAGGTGGCCGAGTGGTTGAAGGCGCACGCCTGGAAAGTGTGTTTACGGGAAACCGTAACGCGGGTTCGAATCCCGCTCTCTCCGCCACTTCGGAACAAAGCTGGGCACTGCGCCCGGCAGGGTTCCCGCATCGCCTGCGGCGGCAAGCGTCCGCAGAAGGTCGGACTTCGATCCCATGATGCGAACTTCGCCGTCGTTCACTTCGACGCGCTGCGCCAGCGCGCGGAGATGGTCCCGGCGGTAGCCACCGCCGGGCACGCGCATGTGCTGGCGGGCGGTCTGCGCAAACTTGGCGAGCATCGGCGCGGTGATCGCCTTCTGGCCCGCGCTTTCGAGCATCGCTGACGCACGGTCAGCATCGACGCGCGACTGGTCCCGGATGGCCTTGAGGCTGGCGATGCGGTCCTTGAGATCGGGGTCGTCCAAGTCCGCCACACCGCTCTCGATGGCGTCGTAAAGGCGCTTGAGGCGCAGGTCGGTCTCGGTCGCCCGCTTGTTCAACTCGGCGATATGCGTGCGGCGGCGCTCGGTGCGCTCCTGCCGCCGGTCAAGGACGGTCGCCAGAACCTCCTCCAGCCGAGTCGGGTCGAGAAGCCGATCCTCCAGATGCCCTGCGACCAGCGCGTCCAGCTTCTCCATAGAAACAGTCATGCCGCTGCAAGCGGTCGGTCCCTGCCGGGCTTTGGTCGAGCAAGTGTAAGTAGCGGTAGCGCCCGCCCTTGCCGGTGCGGATGGTCATGGCTCCGCCGCACTTGGCGCAATGGATCAGGCCGGTAAGGAGGGTAGGACCGCCCACGACCTGCGGCGGCGTCACCTTGGGATTGCGGGCCTTCATGCGCGCCTGCACGGTATCGAACGTCGCCTGGTCGATGATCGGCGGCACCGCGACGGGGATGACCTCCTCGTCGGGCTTGTTGTCGCCGTTCTTGGTGCGGCGGTTGAACTCGTGGCGACCAATATAGGTCTGCCGCGTCAGCATCCGGTGGACGGTGCCGATGCCCCAGCGCCCGCCGTCGCGGGTGAAGACTCGGCGCTCGTTCAGGTGCTTGGTGATCGACTTGACGCCCATCGGGCCGCTTGTTCCATCACCCTCTAGTGCAAGCCGAAACGCCAGCCGCACGGTGTCTGCATGGAGCGGGTCGATCTCCAGCTTCTTCTTGATCTTGGCCCCGCGCTGCTCGGCGGCAACGACGCGGTAGCCGATCGGCGGGAGCGAGCCGTTCCAGAAGCCCTGCCGGGCATTCTCCTTCAAGGCGCGCAGGACGTGCTTGGCGTTTTCCTTGGACTGATATTCGTCGAACAGTGCCATGATCTGGCGCATCATGACGTGCATCGGATCGTCGCCCATTTCCTGCGTGATCGACAACAGGCGGATGCCGTTCTTCGCCAGCTTGCGGACGTAAAACTCCAGCTCGAAGTGATCGCGGAAGAAGCGGCTGAACGAATGGACGACCACCACCTCGAACGGCGCGGGCTTGGTCGTCCCGGCCTCGATCATCTGCTGGAACTCGGGCCTGCGGTCATTGGTGGCGGATGCGCCAGCATCCACGAACGTCTCGACAAGCTGGTAGCCGCGCGCGACGCAATAGGCTTCGCCCTGCTTGCGCTGATCGGGGATCGACACGTCATGCTCGGCCTGCCGCGCGGTCGAGACGCGCAGATAGAGGGCGGCGCGTAGCGGCACTGTCATGACGGCAAACTCCTCACATCATCGGCACGGCCCGAACATCTCGTCGAACAGGTCGCCGAACCAAGCCTCGAACACGTCCACCTCGGCCTGGGTGACCGGCACGCGATCGGGCCAGTCATCGGTGACGGTCCACGCCTCCACGTCGTGCTTCGGCGGACGGCCCTGAAACGGCCACGGCTTCCCAAGCAGCCGTTCAAGCTGCTCGGAAGCGGTGGGCGGATGCGGACGCGGGACTCGGGGCATTGCGCCAGAATCGCCGAACCAACGCGCTGAAAGAATAGCGTTTCTTTACGCTGGCCTACGCTTCGTGCCGTAGCGCGTAGATACTTGCGCACGGCGGTTCCTGACGGGATTGGCGTAGGGCGGGCGGCGGTCATGCCGCTTTTTTAAGCGGCTTTGCACGGTCGATCCGCTGCCGCTCCTTCGGGCTGTGCATCGCATCCCAAAGGTCATTGCGTCGCTGGACGTTCAACCAGAAGTCGGGGGTGTTGCCGAACACGCGCGACAAGATCAGCGCGGTTGCGGCGGTGATGTTGCGGCGGTCGTTGCACAACTCGTTGACGTGCTTGCGCTGCACGCCCATCGCCTCGGCCAGCGCCGCCTGGGTCAAACCCATGGGTTCCATGAACTCCTCGGTGAGAATCTCGCCGACGCGCACCGGCTTGCGCTTTGTCATCAACATGGTGTCACCTCAATCATAGCTGTGGTCGTCCAGATACACGTCGCTCGCCTCGCCCTTGCCGCCATCCCATTGGAAAATCAGCCGCCACTGTTTGTTGACGCGGATCGAATGGAACGCCGCAAGATTGCCGCGCAGCTTCTCGAAGTGATTGCTCGGCGGCACACGCAAATCCTGATCAGTCGTCGCATCGTCCATCATCTGGAGCTTGCGAAAGACGCGGCTTTCGAGGTCGGGCGGGATTTTGCGGGACCGGGCATCGTCCACGAAGAAGTCCTGCAACCAGCCATCCCGAAAACTTACGATCATCCGATAACTCCAATCCTCATGTACCACTCAATGGGTCAATGCGCAAGGTGCTGGCACCGCCGCTGGCGGCATGTCTGCTCCTGGGGCCGCAGATGGCCTCCGCGCAGGACGGCACGCTTGACCGCTCGGTGCTGCCGGTGCCGGAACCTGCACGCCAGCCCGTGACGGCGATTGATGCTCGGGACGTGGAGATGCCGGCCCGCTTCGAAGTGAAGGCGCCTGAAGGTGCGCCGAATGTCGTTATCGTGCTGATTGACGATCTTGGCTTCGGTGTACCTGAAGCCTTTGGTGGGCCAATCCGCATGCGGACGCTGGATGAACTGGCGGAAGGCGGCCTTCGCTACAATAATTTCCATACGACCGCCTTGTGTTCGCCCACGCGTGCAGCCTTGAAGTCAGGTCGCAATCATCACACCGTGAACATGGGATTCATCACCGAACTGGCGACGGGCTTCCCGGGTGCCACAGGCCAGATCCCGGCGTCGACCGCGCCGCTGGCCGAGATGCTCCGCCTCAACGGTTACGCCACCGGCGCCTTCGGAAAATGGCACGAGACCGCTGCTTGGGAAACCAGTATTGCCGGCCCGACCGATCGCTGGCCAATGCGGCAAGGCTTTGACAAGTTCTATGGCTTCCTTGGCGGCGAGACGAACCAGTGGGCGCCATTCCTGTTTGACGGCACCGCCCAGGTGGAGCTTCCGAACGATCCGAACTACCACTTCATGACGGACATGACGGACAAGGCGCGAGCCTGGATCAAGCACCAGAAGGCGATGGCGCCCGACAAGCCGACCTTCGTGTACTTCGCGCCCGGTGCCACCCACGCGCCGCACCATGTGCCCCAGGAGTGGATCGACCGCTGGAAGGGCAGGTTCGATCAGGGCTGGGATGTGATGCGCGAACAGACGCTCGCCCGGCAGATCGCGCTCGGCATCGTGCCGCCGGATACCAAGCTGGCGCCGAAGCCTGATGCAATCAAGGATTGGGATACGCTGTCTGCCGACGAGAAGCGCCTTTTCGCGCGGCAGGCCGAAGTGTTCGCCGCATTTGCCGAGTTCACCGACCACGAGATCGGCCGCATGGTCGATGCTTTCGATGAAGTCGGCCAGGCTGACAACACGCTGATCTTCTATATCGCAGGTGACAATGGCACCAGCGGCGAAGGCGGCCAGAATGGCATGTTCAACGAATACACCTACTTCAACGGCGTGCAGGAGAAGGTGGAAGACATGGTCAAGCTGATGGATAAGTGGGGTGGGCCCGACACCTATCCTCATATGTCGGCCGGTTGGGCCGTTGCACTCAACTCGCCCTTCGGCTGGATGAAGCAGGTGCCGTCCGATTTCGGCGGCACGCGCAATGGCATGGCAGTGTCCTGGCCGAAAGGCATCAAGGCGAAGAATGGCATCCGCACGCAGTTCAGCCATGTGATCGACGTGGCGCCCACGGTGCTGGAAGCAATCGGCCTGCCGGAGCCGACATCAGTTGATGGGGCAAAGCAGATTCCTATGGCGGGAACTAGCCTCGTCTATTCGTTCGACGATGCTAATGCCAAGGAACGTCACACCACCCAGTATTTCGAGATTGCCGGCAACCGTGCCATCTATCACGACGGCTGGTACGCACGCACCATCCACAAGGCGCCGTGGGAGCCCAAGCCCCGCCGCAGTCTGAAGGACAATTCCGCCTGGCAGCTTTACGATGTTCGCACCGACTTCAGCCTCGCCAATGACGTTGCCGCGCAGAACCCGGAGAAGCTCGCCGAGTTGCAGGCGGTGTTCCTGGAGGAAGCTGCCAAATATGGCGTGCTGCCGATGGACGACCGCGCCTTCGAACGTATGGATGCTGCATCGGTCGGCCGCCCTGACCTGATGGGAGGCCGCAAGTCCCTGACGCTGGCAGAAGGCATGACCGGAATGCTCGAAGGGGTCTTCATCAATGTGAAGAACCGTTCCAAGACCATAACGGCCGATATCGAAGTGCCTGAGAGCGGCGGCAACGGCACCGTCATTGCCCAAGGCGGACGCTTTGGCGGCTGGTCGCTCTATGTGAAGGATGGTGTGCCCGGTTACGACTATAACTTCCTCGGCCTGAAGAGCATATCCATCGCCTCGACGAAGAAGCTCGCGCCCGGAACGGCCAAGCTGCGCCTCCAGTTCGACTACGATGGCGGAGGCCCGGGCAAGGGCGGCAACGCCACTCTGTTCGTGAACGACGAAAAGGTCGCTGAAGGCCGCATCGAGCACACGCAAGCCGGCATCTTCTCGGCCGACGAGACGGCAGACGTCGGCATCGACCTTGGAACACCTGTGGTCGAGGCGATCGGCGCCGAAGCCAAGTCTCGTTACACCGGACACATTCCGAGTGTCACCATCGAGGTGAAGTAACCCCTAGCAGATGGGCCCTCCCTGCAGTCGGCCCATCCACGTATCGCAATTCTGGAAGCATGCTTGCAGGCGCGGGAGAATTCGAGATGAAGTACAGGGATTTGGCCGTCGCGCTTCTGTCAGTGGGCGCGTGGACGGTCGCGGCAAGTGGCACGCTTGCCCAGACCCAACCGAAGATGAAGATGTCGACCGAAATTCCCGCTGGAATAGCGGTGCCGGACAGCGTGGAAACGCGCATCGGGACATTGCGTTTCTTCGACGGCTTCCCGGACGATGCGACCGTCGACGTCCTCTACGACAACCTCGACTTCCAGCGCGCCGTGCAGGCCTATCTCCTTGCGCTGCCGCCGGTGAGCCAGTTGGCGAACAGAAAAGGCATCGCCGCTCTTGGTCCGCTCAATCTGACGGTGCCGATCTTCGAGGACCGCATGGACTCGAAATCGCTATTCCTCACCCCAAACAACAACACGCCCTACACGTGGTTCTGGCTCGACCTCAGCGATGGACCGCTCGTGCTCGAAGTGCCCCCGAAGGTGCTCGGGGCGATCGATGACATGTGGTATCACTACGTGACCGACATCGGGTTTGTCGGTCCCGACAAGGGCGAAGGCGGGAAATACCTGATCCTGCCACCCGGATATGCGGGTGAGGTTCCTGACGGGTATTTCGTGGTGCGGCCGGACACGTTCCATGTGTGGGTTCCCTGGCGCACCTTCCTTGTTGATGGCGACCCCAAGCCCGGTGTCGACCAGGTCAAGCAGCACACGCGTATCTATCATCTGAAGGATGCGGCCAATCCGCCGCAGCTCAACTTCGTTGACGTCACCGGCAAGGCATTCAGCACCCTGGCGCCAGCGGACTATGCTTTCTGGGAGTATCTCGATCAGGTCGTGCAGGAAGAGCCGACAGGATCGGTGGATGCAACGACGCTCGGGCTCTACGCGTCGATAGGCATCCGGAAGGGAAAGCCGTTCGCACCCGACGCGCGCATGAAGAAGATCCTGACCGAGGCAGCCGCGGTGGGAGATGCCACCGCCCGCGCCATCAACGCGCGGCTGCGGATCAAGGAAAGCTACTACTATCCGGACAGCGCATGGCGCACCGGATTTTACGGCGGGTACAAGTTCGAAGAGGACGGCGCGCGCATTCTTGATGCCTATTCGGCCTTCTTCTTCTATGCCACCGGCGTGACGCCGGCGATGGACTCGAAAGTCGTCGGCTCGGGTTCGCAATACATGGCCGCGTTCGTCGACTCGAAGAACCGCCCGCTCGACGGCGGCAAGAACTACAGGCTTCACCTGCCGCCCGATATCCCGGTCAAGGAGTTCTGGTCCGTCATTCTCTACGACAACCAGACACGCTCCATGCTGCAGACTGACCAGCGCTGGCCGGCGGCAACCAGCCAGAATCCGAAACTCGCAAGCAATGCGGACGGGTCCGTCGACATCTATTTCGGTCCCGAAGCCCCCGCCGGCAAGGAGGACAACTGGATACAGACCGTTCCCGGCAAGGGCTGGAATACGCTGTTTCGCCTCTATGGCCCGCTCGAGCCCTGGTTCGCCAAAACGTGGAGACCTGGCGAGATCGAGCTTGTCGAATGAGCGTTCGTCCGGGTGTGCTCAGCACTGTGATGCACCCACTGCCGTGCAAGCCTTGCTAAGGGGCTGACGCCAATGAACCAGTTGTCATCACATCGGTGCCGCTACACAATCGTCAGAGACCTTGTCTGACCTGCGAATCGCAGAGCCGCAGTCTGAGGGAATTCGGGGGGAAGAAATGTCGATGAGAATCTGGTCGGTCGTAACGGCAGCTGCGTTGGGTACGGCGGTGTTCGCGGTTCCGGCTCAGGCGGTCGAAGGCGGGACAAGCTTCTATCTTCTCGGGTCCAAGACCACTATGGGCGGCTACATGCCGCCTCCCGGCGTATATGGCGCGGTGCAGAACTATATTTACTCAGGTAGCGCCGACATCAATTTTCAGACCGGCGGCGTGGGGCTCTCGGGCGGCGTGGATGCCACGGCCTATGTCGCCCTGCCAACGGGCTTGTGGGTGATGGATACCGATATCGTTGGCGGCGATCTCGCTTTTTCGTTGACCACACCCGTTGGCGGTAAGTGGCTCGATGTTGGGATTCTCAGCGACCGGCGCGGTATTGAACGCAACGCCGAGCGTGACAACTTTGCCTTTGGCGACCCGGTCCTGGGAACGTCGCTGGGGTGGCATGACGGAAACCTGCACTACACGCTCGGGTCCCTGATCAACGTCCCAATCGGGCAGTGGGAACGCGGCAATCCCGTGAACATCGGCTTTAACCGCTGGGCCGTCGACACGACTGGCGCGGTCACCTACCTCAACCCCGAGACGGGCCTTGAGCTCTCCGGCGCGGCTGGCATCACGTACAACTTCGAAAATCGGGATACCGACTATAAATCCGGGACGGAACTCCATGCCGAAGCCGCGGCAATGATGCATTTTTCAAAGTCCTTCAGCATCGGCTTGAACGGCTATGCCTACAAGCAGATCACTGGGGACAGCGGATCCGGCGCCGTTCTGGGAGACTTCAAGGGCCAGGTCCTGGCCCTTGGCCCGGCGCTCGACTACACGTTCCATATCGGCCAGACGCCCGTCGTGACCAACTTTCGCTACTTCTACGAGTTCAATGTGGAGAACCGGCTTCAAGGGCACGCCGGCTTCTTCAACATAGTCATGCCGCTGGGTGGACACTAGCGAGACCGACCGGACTTTACCGAGCGAACATGTATCCAGATCCCGACCGCCGCGCTGGGCGTCCGGCTGGCGTCGATCGAGGTGGGCCTTTGGGATGAAGGAGTGATGATATGTCAATGACCCGGGTCCTTGGCTTCACAGGCCGAACGCGAACGGTCCTGATCGCCGCGTTCAGTGCCTTGATCCTCTCATGCACAACCGGTCTTGCTCAGGAGCGGCGGCCGAACATCGTGCTCATCGTGGCGGATGATGCCGGATATTCGGACATCGGCAGCTTTGGTGGTGAAATCCAGACGCCCAGTCTCGACGCCCTGGCTTCCGTCGGCGTGAGGTTCACGCAGTTCAACGTGAGCGCCACCTGCTCGCCAACCCGCTCTATGCTGCTCAGCGGCACGGACAACCACCTCGCCGGCCTTGGCAACATGGCCGAGTTCACGGCCCCCAACCAGAAGGGCAAGCCGGGCTACGAAGGCCATCTCAGCGAAAGCGTGGCGCCGCTTCCGGCGATGCTCAGGGACGCGGGCTACAACACCTACATGGCCGGCAAGTGGCACATGGGCGAGGAACCGCAACACTATCCGGCGGCACGCGGCTTTACGCGCGACCTCACGCTCATTCCCGGCGGCGGAAGCCACATGGACGACATGTGGGGAGCAAAGGGCGAGCGGCAGCTGTACACCTACAACGGAAAGCCGATCCCGGCACTTCGCCCCGGGTTCCATTCGAGCGAGGACTACACGGCGGCCATCATCGACAACATCGAGGAGAGCCGCGGCGACGGAAAACCCTTCTTCGTCTACCTCGCACTGCAGGCGCCGCATGATCCGTTCCAGCTGCCGGCGGATTGGCGCGATCGCTACCAGGGCCGCTATGACCAGGGCTACGACGTCACGCGCGCCGACCGCATCGAGCGGATGAAGAGGCTTGGCATCCTTGACGCAAAGGCGACAGTGTTTCCGCGCCTGCCCAACGTTCCCGCCTGGAGCGACCTGTCGGACGACGAAAAGCGCACGTCGGCACGCCGGATGGAACTCTATGCGGCCATGGTCGAGAACATGGACGAAAACATCGGTAAGCTGATTGGATTCCTGAAGACCAGCGCCCTCTACGACGACACGCTCATCATCTTCCTGTCCGACAACGGCCCCGAAGGCAATGTCATGGAGATGGGCGCGCCCTGGGACAACAGCAACATTGAGGACTGGGGGAAGAAGGGAACGTTCATCCAGTACGGCCCGGCCTGGGCCCAGGTGGGTGCCGGTCCCTTCCGCATGTTCAAGGGGTTTCTGTCGGAGGGCGGCATCCGTACTCCGCTGATCGTCGCGGGAAAGAATGTGACGGGCAGCGGCCGCATTTCCGATGCCGTCGTGCACGTCACCGATATCCCGGCCACCATTCTCGACGCGGCAAAGGTCGACCACCCAAAGACGTTCGAGGGACGGGATGTCGCTTCACTGCAGGGCAAGGCCCTGACACCGATCCTGAGCAATGCGCGCGACGCGGTTCGCGGCCCCGACGACTGGACCGGTTGGGAGCTGTTCGGCAACCGGGCAATCCGGCAGGGTGACTGGAAATTGATGTGGCTTTGCAAGCCGTTCGGCACGAGCCAGTGGCAGCTGTTCAACCTGAGGGATGATCCGGGCGAGACCATCGATCTTGCCTCGGAAAAGCCCGAGATCCGCGACCTGCTCGTGCGGCACTGGGGTGAATATGTAAAAACCAACAATGTGATCTTGCCGGACGTATCCCCGCTGTGCGGGAAGGACTACGCTGGATGACGCGTGCCGTCCGGGACTGTCGACGCTACGCCGCCCTGGCGACGAGGGCGAGACGGGTTCTTGACTGAACCGGCAAGCATCCGGAAACGTGTCGCCCATGAAGAAGAGCCGTCGCACGCGCAAGGCCAGCCCGGAAGAGCCGGTGACGCGCGACCAGCAGACAGCCAGCTCGAAAAGGGGTCGTTCAGGATACGTCCTGTCGGTCATTGCCGTCGTCGTCCTCCTCGCGGGGGCCGTCCTGTTCGCGCTTGTCGCCCCAGACCATTGGACCAAGCTCGCCGGTGGCGAGGCGAACGATCAGCCGCTTTCCTTTGTCGGCAGCGAAACATGCGCGGGGTGTCATCGGGCCGAGGCTGACCTCTGGCGTACATCCCAACACAAGCATGCAATGGATCATGCCAGCGAAAAGTCAGTGCGCGGCGACTTTTCGGACGTCCGGTTCCGGCACTTTGGCGTCGAGTCCCGATTCTTCCGCCAGGACACCCGGCGGTCGCGTGCAGGCGCTGTCCATTGCATGGGATATGCGCCCGGCCGAACAGGGCGGCCAGCGCTGGTTCCATCTCTATCCCGACGAGAAGATCGGCCACGAAGATGTCCTGCACTGGACCAGGCTCAACCAGAACTGGAATTTCATGTGTGCGGAGTGCCATTCGACCGGCGTTCGCAAGAACTACGACCCGGCAGCGGACCGGTACGATACGACCTTTGCGGAGATCAGCGTCGGCTGCGAAACCTGTCACGGCCAGGGATCGCGCCACGCCTCGTGGGCCAGGGCGAAACAGAGCTGGTGGCCAGGCGCCGCGCAGGACGACGATGCGATGGGTCTGCTCGTCCGCTATGTCGAGCGCCTGGACGTCACCTGGCCGATCGACGGGGAAAGCGGCAGCGCGCGGCGGAGCACCGCTCCGGCGACGTTGCGCACCGAGGTCGAGAGCTGCGGGCTCTGTCACGCGAGACGCGGCCAGATCTCGCAGGACTGGACGCCGGGCCGGTGGCTTTCGGACACGCACAACGTGTCACCGCTCGACAGCACTCTCTATCATACCGACGGGCAGATGCTGGACGAGGTCTATAATTTCGGCTCCTTCAAGCAGAGCCGGATGTTCGCGGCCGGGGTCACCTGCAGCGACTGTCACGATCCGCACAGCGGCAAGCCGCGCGCGCAAGGCGACGGCGTCTGCCTGCAATGCCACTCCGAAGAGAAGTTTGCGGCAGCCAGCCATCACCGGCACGTCGACGTGACGCCGCCGCTGACCTGTGCATCCTGCCACATGCCGGTCCGCAGCTACATGGTTGTCGACCCCCGCCATGACCACAGCTTTCGGGTCCCCCGCCCCGACTTGTCCGTGACAATCGGGACCCCCAATGCCTGCAACGACTGCCACGGCGACAAGACGGCGCAATGGGCGGCGACATCGATAGAGGCCTGGCATGGCGCGACGCGAAGGGGCTTCCAGACCTATGCGCCGGCCTTCCATGCGGCGCGAAACGGCGAAGCTGGCGCGGCCGACCTTCTGGCTTCCGTCGCAGCCAGTTCCTCGAACCCCGCGATCGCCCGCGCGACCGCGCTTGGCGCCCTTGCTCCGTATGTCTCGCCCGAATTGCTGCCCACCGCGCGTCTGGGCCTTTCCGATGTCGATCCCATGGTACGGATTGGCGCTCTCGATATGCTTGCCGACGTTCCGCCGGATCAGATCTGGGCGACCGTTTCGCCGCTTCTGGCCGATCCGGTGCGGGGTGTACGAATCCGGGCGGTGCAGCTGCTGGCGGCTGTACCAACTGATCAGCAACCGGCCGCAGACCGCGTGAATTTCGAGCGCGCTGAGCAGGAGTTCATTGCCGCGCAGAGGCTTAATGCGGACCGCCCGGAAGCCCGCTCGGCCCTGGGCACTTTTCTTGTAGCGCGCGGCCAACTGCCGGACGCCGAGAACGAGTTCAAGGCGGCGCGACGGTTGAGCCCGCATTTTGCGCCCGCCGCCGTCAATCTCGCCGACCTGTATCGGCTGACGGACCGGGATGCGGATGGCGAAACTGTCCTGCGCAAGGCGTTGGGCACATCACCGGACGACGCGGGCCTGCATCACGCGCTCGGGCTCGCGCTCGCGCGCCTGCGGCGCATCAACGACGCCGTGGAAGCGCTTCGAAGGGCCGCCGACATCGAGCCCGGCAACGCGCGATACGGCTATGTCTACGCGGTCGCCCTGAATTCAGCCGGCAAAACCTCCGAAGCCCTGGCGGTGCTCAAGCGGACGGCAGAAATGAACCCGCGTGATCGCGATACGCTCATGGCGCTGATCGGCCTCGCCCGTGAAACAGGGGACATCGCGACCGCGCTGAAATACGCTGAGCAGATGGCTCTCGCGTTCCCCGCCGACCGGGAGATCGAAGCTTTGATGCAGGCGCTCAGGAGCCCGTCGGGTGAACGCGCTACGCCGTAGCAGTCTGTCCGGACGACGGTCCGCTCACCGGGACACCCTTGGCTACCCACGCGCCATTTATGAGCAGGACTGGGCACTGATTGTCGACCGCTGGCAGGGACCGCGTCGCGGAGCCGAGACCATCGCCTGCGTTCTCCGAGTCAACCGGAGGCGTTCGGCGACGTTGCTCCGGCCAACCCAATAAGGGTTGAGGCTGGCCGGTAGCCGGCCATCCAGGTCTCGTCAGGTCGAGATCATCTTCTTCTCGATGCCGACGCCTGCTGCCATGGCGCGCTCGTATTCCAGCGGCACGGTCGCCGAATCCTGGAGGGCGATGCCGGTCGAATCGAAGATCGTGATCTCCTCGTCCGATGTGCGGCCCTTCTTCCTGCCGGTGACCACCTCGCCGATCTCGCCCGCCAGGTCGGCCTCGGTGATCAGGCCTTCCGACAGCGGCACGTTGATCTCGCCGTCGGTGCGGCACTGGCGGATGTCGTCGACGAAGATGCGCGCGCCCTTCAGCAGCCGTCCCTCCAGTTCCTGGTCTCCCTTCTTGTCGGCGCCGACCGCCGCGATGTGGGTGCCGGGCGAGATCCAGTCGGCCATGACGATCGGTCCGCGCGCCGGTGTCAGCGTGACGACCACGTCGGCCCCGCGCACGGTCTGCTCGAGATTGGTCGAGGTCCTGATCTCGAAGCTGTCGTATTTCGGCTGCTGCTCCTTGGAGAAGTGGTCGAGCGTCTCCTGGCTGCGGCTCCAGACCCGGACCTCCGACCACGGGAACACGGCGTTGCAGGTGGCCAGCGCCCCTTCCGCCATGTGCCCGGCACCGACGATCGCCAGCTTGCGCGAGTCCGGCCGGGCCATCCACTTGGCGGACACGGCCGCGGCAGCTCCGGTGCGCATGACCGTGTGGTAGCTGCCGTCGACGATCGCGAGCGGGAAGCCGGTTTCGGGATGGGTATAGATCAGGATCGAGAAGACGGTGGGCAGGTTGAATTTTTCGCGGTTCTGCTCGCGGATCGAGACCCATTTGCAGGCTGCGGCATGCGGCTCCTCGATGTAGGACGGCATCGCCTCCCACTCGCCCGGAAACCGGTCGAGCACGATATGGCCCTTCGGGTCCATGTAGTACCGGCCCTCGCCATGCATGCGATAGGCCTGCTCGACGCAGTCATTGTACTCGCGGGGCTCGAGAAGCCCGATCATCTCGCTCCTGCCGAGGATCAGCGTCTTGCGGTTCGCCCAGTTTTCCATCGTGTATCCCCTCGCTTGCTGTTGAATGCCTGGCCCGGTCGCCTGAATCATCCGGCCATGTATGCGTTGCCCACCTTCAGGCTCGTCTCGATGAAGCGGCGCATGGCCATGTTGATGCTGGTGCGCCGCCAGGCGAGATGCGTCTCGACGATGACCGGCGGATCGGTGATGATCGGCCGCGGCACGAGAGCGTTCTCGCCGCAGAAGCGGGGCATGCCGCAGAAGATCGTGATGCCGACGCCCACCGTCACCAGCCCCAGTATGCCGGTCAGGCTCGACGCCTCCTGGCCGACCGTCATCACCTGCCCCTCGCGGCGGAAGGCGTCGACGACGATGCGGCGAAGCGTCGGCCATTCGGCGCTGGTGCCCATGACGAGTTCCTGCGTGGCGAGGTCCCTGATCGTCAGGCTCTCCTTGGCCGTGAGCGGATGGCCCACCGGAAGAAGCGCGACCAGCCAGTGGCGCGCGACCGGGCGGGACTCGATTTCGGAACTCTGGAACGAGCCCTCGATGAAGCCGAGGTCGATCTCGTGCTGCAGGATCCTGTCGCGCTGCGCGGGATTGGTCATGTAGGTCAGTTCGAGGCGGACATCCGGGTTGGCGATGCGGAATTCGCGCGTGATGTCGGGCACCAGCGAGTGGCCCGTGATGGTGGTGTAGCCGATGCGCAGGATCGCCTTGGTGCCGGAGGCGAGCAGCCGGACGGTGTTTTCCGCGACGTCTATGCGGCCAAGGATATCCTGCGCCTCCTCGAGCAGATAGCGCCCCGACTCGGTCAGCCGCACCTTGCGCGTCGTGCGCTCCAGAAGCTTCACGCCGAGCCTGTCCTCGAGTTCGAGAACGATGCGGCTGACCGCCGGCTGGGCCATCGTCAGGCGCTCGGCGGCACGATGGAAGTTGAGTTCTTCCGCGACCGCCACGAACGTTGCGAGGTGCTTCAGGTCGTATCGCACATTGATGCCAAAATTGATCTTAATCGCGGTAGAAATCATTATTTCACATCGAAAAGCCGGCTGTCTACTACTTACATCAATTAAAAAAAACGCTCGCGAGTGGCGTAAGGGTGAACAGATCAATGGGTATTTTAGCCTCCCTTTTGTGCGTCTGCCGCGGTCTGGTGCCTCCTTTTGAGGCACGTCTCCATCGCGACTACGCAAGCAGCCTTCGGTGTCTCCCCGTCGCATCCCGCCAGGTCACGATCCGCTCGGGAGCCGGCGCATGATCCGGGTGGGCGTCGACGTTGGCGGCACGTTCACGGACGTCGTCCTCGAGCGGTCCGGCGCCGACAGGCAGGTCGTCGTCACGAAGGTCTCGTCCACGCCGCACGACCAGTCGGAAGGCGTGGTCGAGGGCATCCTCAAGGTCTGCGCCATGGCCGGCATCGAACCGGGCGCGATCGATGCGGTCTTCCATGGCACCACCGTTGCCACCAACATGGTCATCGAGCGGACCGGCGCGCGCGTCGGCATGATCACGACCCGCGGCTTCCGCGACATCATGCACATGGCCCGCCACAAGAGGCCGCACAATTTCTCACTGCAGTTCGACCTTCCCTGGCAGTCGAAGCCGCTGGTGCGCCGCCGCGATCGACTGCCGGTCACCGAGCGCATCATGCCGCCGGACGGCTCGATCGAGGTTCCGCTCGACGAGGACGAGGTCCGCCGCGCCGCCGAACTCTTCGCCAAGCGCGGCATGGACGCGGTCATCGTCGCCTTCCTGTTCTCGTTCCTCAACAACGAGCACGAGCAGCGCGCCAAGGAGATCGTGAAGTCCATCCTGCCGGACGCCTTCGTCTCGGCGTCCTCCGACGTCGTCAACACCATCCGCGAGTACGAGCGCTTCTCGAGCGCCGCGATGAACGCCTACATCGGACCCAAGACCTCCGCCTATCTGCGCAGCCTCGAGGGCCGGCTGCGCGACAACGGCGTCAAGGCCATGGTTCGCATCATGCAGTCGAATGGCGGCATATCGACGATCGAGAACTCGATGGAGCTGCCGATCGGCCTGCTTCTGTCCGGTCCTGCCGGCGGCGTGATCGGCGGACGATGGACCGGCGGCCACTGCGGCAAGGACAACGTCATCACCATCGACATCGGCGGAACGTCGGCCGACATTTCAGTGATCGAGAAGGGCGAGCTGCGCATCAAGAACCCGCGCGACACCGAGGTCGCGGGACTGCCCGTCCTGGTCCCGATGATCGACATCGACGCGATCGGCGCTGGCGGCGGCTCCGTCGCATACATCGATACGGGCGGGGCGTTCCGGGTCGGCCCGAGGTCGGCCGGCGCGGTGCCTGGTCCGGCCTGCTACGCCAAGGGTGGCGACGAGCCGACCGTGACCGACGCGCAGGTGGTTCTCGGGCGCATGGACCCGGAGCATTTCCTCGGCGGCGACCTGACGATCGATGCCTCGCTGTCGGAGAAGGCGATCCGCAAGCACATTGCCGGGCCGCTCAACCTCTCGCTGGACCAAGCGGCGCTCGGCATCCTGAAGATCGTCAACAACAACATGGCGCTCGCCATCAACGCCAATTCCGTCGCCAAGGGTGTCGACCCCCGCAACTTCACGCTGATGGGCTTCGGCGGCGCCGGCCCCCTGCACTCCGTGTCGCTCGCCGAGGCGATCTTCGCCAAGGACGTCGTCTCGCCAGTGCATCCCGGCATCACGGCGGCAACCGGTCTCCTGGTCACCGACCTGCAATACGAATACACCCGCTCGACACTGCTGGTGCTGAACGATGCGGGCGAAGCGGAACTCGGCCGCGTCAGCGACGTCATCGACGACCTGATCGCACGCGCGAACCGTCAGCTCGACGCGGACGGAATTCCGGCAGCCCAGCGCATGTTCCGCCAGATCGCGGAATGCCGCTATGTCGGGCAAGGTTTCGAGCTGCGGGCAGAGATCCCGTCCGGACCCTTCGGCAGGTCGAGCGCCGACGCCGTCATCGAGAACTTCTTCAACGCCCATCACCAGGTCTATGGCCATGCCTTCCGCGAGCAGTCCTGCGAGATGGTGACGCTGCGCGTGGTGGCGACGGTCGCGGTCGAGACCCTCACCCTGCCGAAGCTTGCGCGGGGCGGGCGCCGCAACCCCGCGGAGGCCGAGCTCTATCGGCGGCGCACCGTCTTCGACAATGGCGAGGCACTGGACACGCCGCGCTACAGCCGGCCGCAACTGCTCGCCGGCGATACGCTTTCGGGGCCGGCGCTGGTGGTCCAGCACAATTCCACGACCATCGTGCCGCCCGGCTACGTCGCCACGGTCATGGATTATGGCGACATGCTGATCGAGCGGAAGGGGTGAGCGGCATGGTCGCGCAAGTCGATCCTATCAGCCTGCAGGTCATCGGCGGAGCGCTCCATTCCATCGCCGAGCAGATGGGTAACGTGCTCTACCGCATGAGCTACTCATCGATCATCCGCGAAAGCCAGGATCTCGGCGCGGGCCTGTTCGACCGCGACTACAACACGCTGTGCGAATCCGACTCCACGCCGATGCATATCGGCTCGCTGCCCGGCTATCTGCGTGGCATCGAGAAGACAGTGCCGCTCGACGCCTGGCAGCCGGGCGACTGCGTGGTGCACAACCATCCCTACTATGGCGCGAGCCACTCGCCCGACATAGGCATCGTCATGCCGGTCTTCTTCGAAGGAGAGCTGGTCGGCTTCTCCGCCAACACGGCCCACCACGTCGACATCGGGGCGGCTACCCCCGGCCTGGTCATAGACATCCCGGACGTCTTTGCCGAAGGCATGCTGCTCAACGGGCTCAAGCTCTACGAGAAGGGCGTGCGCAACGAGTCGCTGTGGAAATTCATCCGCGACAACACGCGGGTGCCGAGTCTCGTCATGGGCGATCTGGAGGCCCAGATCGCCTCGGCAGAGCTGGGCGTGCAGCGTTTCGTCCAGCTCATGGAAACCTACGGCAAGGAAACGGTGCTGCAGGCGACCAGGCAGCTGATGGACTACACCGAGGCGATGCTGCGCCGCGAGATCGCCAAGATCCCCGACGGCGACTATGTCGCCGAGGGGTTCCTGGACGATGACGGCCGCACGCGCGGCGTGACCCTGCCGCTGAAGGTGACGGTGAAGGTTCGCGGCGACGGGGTGGAGGTCGACACGACGGGATCCTCGGCGCAGGTTCCGACGGCCTTCAACGTGCCGTTCGATGGCTCCACCAAGGTCGCCTGCTACTTCGCCTTCCGGGCGCTGCTGCTCGACACCTTCACGCATGAGGAATACATCCCCCAGAACGAGGGATCGTTCCGGCCGGTCAAGGTCACGTCGCCGCTGGGCTCGATCTTCAATCCGATCTCGCCGGCGGCCGCCGAGGCCCGCTTCAGCCAGATCCAGCGGCTGTGCGATCTCATCATCAAGGCGCTGGCGCCGGTCCTGCCGGACAAGTGCACTGCCGGAAACTCCGCGGTGCTCTCCTTTGCCGCCTATTCCGGCGTCCGTCCGAGCGGCGACTACTGGGTGTTCCTGGAGGTCAACGAGGCATCGATGGGCGGCAGGCCCCGGTCCGACGGGCCTGACACGGTCGAGGAGCTGATGCGCAACACGCGCAACAACCCCCTCGAGGACCTCGGCATGCACCTGCCATTGATCTGCGACCGCTACGAGGTTCGCGATGACGTGCCTCCGGGTGCCGGCAAGTTCAGGGGCGGGGCAGGCGTGGTCAAGTCGCAGCGTTATCTGACGCCGGGCTTCATGACCCATGAATCCGACCGCAACGAGGATGCACCCTGGGGCATCTTCGGTGGCAAGCCGGGCCACGGCAGCAAGGTCGAGCTGAAGAACGTGCTGACCGGCGCGATCAGCTATCAGCCAGCCAAGTTCTCCGGCCTGCGAACCACGATCGGCGATACGATCACCTACTACTCGCCCGTCGGCGGCGGGTATGGCGACCCTCTTGAACGGGATCCGGAAAAGGTGCTGGATGACGTGCTGGATGGATTTATCACTGTCGATCACGCGCGGGACGATTACGGCGTCGTGCTGAGCGAAATCGACGACGGATACGGGTGGACGCTGAACGGCGAAGCCACCCGGGCGCTGCGCGCCGAACTGGGGCGCAGCTAGGACGAAGGATATGTGCATCGGTTTCGGAAGGTGACGACCGGCAAGTTTCGCTGACAAGATGCAACAGCATGGCGCGAAGAGGCAGGTCGTCAGCGTAGGACGCAATAACAATGGGAGACTTGACATGAAAAAGACAGGCAGACTTCTCGACAGGACGATCTCGCGGCGCGCGGTGCTCAAGGGCGGCGCGGCCATCGCAGGTTCTACCGCCATCACCGGCTTCCCGATGGTCTGGGCGCAGAACCTCAAGGACGTGACCATCATGCACACGGGCATGTCCTATTCGACGCTTCCCGACATCGCCCGCCAGGCGAGCGCGGATCTCGGCTTCAAGGTGGAGATGTCGGTGGTCGACCACCCCGGCCTGCTCAACCGGCTCGTCCAGGACCCGAAGTCGCTCGACATCGCCGACCTCGAGATCTGGCAGAGCAAGGTGGCCGTCCCGCAGGGCGCACTCCAGGGCGTGGAGATCGCCAAGATCAAGAACTGGGGCGAGCTGACCCCGCTCTATACGGAAGGCACCTTCGCGGGCAAGGAAGCGTCCCGCCAGGGCGATTCTCCCTTCGAGTTCATCTACCGTGACGGCAAGGACAGCAACGGCTTCGCCTCCGGCAAGACCGATTGGGCGAACTTCTGCCCCGGCGTCTACAATGCCGATACGCTCGGCATTCGTCCCGACCTGACAGGCCGCGCGATCACCACCTGGGCCGATCTGATCTCGCCCGACTTCAAGGGCAAGACGGCGATCCAGAACATCCCGACCAACGGCATCATGGACGCCATGATGGCCTTCGAGGCTGCCGGGATGCTGACCTATGGCGACAAGGGCAACCCGACGCAGGACGAACTGTCGGCCACCATTGCGAAGCTGATCGAACTGAAGAAGGACGGCCATTTCCGCGCGCTCTGGAACACCTTCGACGAAAGCGTGAACCTCATGGCCTCCGGCGAGGTGGTCATCCAGTCCATGTGGTCGCCGGCGGTCACGGCCGTCCAGACGCAGGGCGTGAAGTGCGTCTACCAGCCCCTCAAGGAAGGCTATCGCGGCTGGGGCAACGGCCTCGGTCTGCTGTCGCATCTCGAGGGTCTGAAGCTCGATGCGGCCTACGAGTACCTCAACTGGTACAATTCGGGCTGGGTCGGCGGCTTCATCGCCAAGCAGGGCTACTACAGCGCGAACCCGACCACCGCCATGGCGGCGCTGACGGAGAACGAGCGGGGCTTCTTCTACGAGGGCAAGGCGGCGACGGCCGACATCACCGCGCCGACCGGAGAGAAGACCAATTCGGCCGGCGATCTGCGCGACGGCGGTTCCTACGAGGAGCGCTTCGCCCAGGTGGCTGTCTGGAACAACCTCATGGACGAGGCCGAATTCCTCTACGCCAAGTGGAACGAGTTCAACGCCGCCTGACGAAAATGGTCCGGGGCGGCCTGACCGCCGCCTCGGACTTCCCCATCGAAGAGCCTAAGACTCCCGGGACACTTGATGACGACCACCGCGACGACCGCCAAGAAATCACTGCTTCCGACCTATCTTCAGGTCGCGCCGCTGACCATCGTCCTCTTCCTGTTCTTCGTCGTGCCGGTCGCGCTCGTCGTCGTCGTCAGCTTCTTCCGCTACCAGATGCTGGTCGGCATCGTTCCGGATTTCACCCTCAAGAACTACACCGACCTGCTCAGCAACCCGACGACCTGGACGCTCTACCGGTCGACGCTGAAGTTCACCCTCATCGTCCTGGTCCTGACCTTCGTCCTCGGCTTCTGGATTGCCTATTTCCTCGTCTTCCACGTCCGCAACCTCGTGACGGCGATCGGGCTCTTCCTGGTCTGCACCGTGCCGTTCTGGACGTCGAACATCATCCGCATGATCTCGTGGCGCCCCGTGCTCGGCAAGGAAGGCCTGATCAACAGCGCGCTGCTGGATACCGGCGCGATCGATCAGCCCATCGAATGGCTGCTGTATTCCGACTTTGCCGTCGTCGTCGCCTATGTCCACCTGTTCACGCTGTTCATGATCGTGCCGATCTTCAACTCCATGGCTCGCATCGACAAGTCGCTGCTGGAAGCTGCGGTCGATGCCGGAGCCACCCGCTGGGGCGTGATCTGGAACGTCGTCCTGCCGCTTTCCAAGACAGGCATCGCGCTGGGCGCGCTATTCGTGGTCACGCTCGTGATGGGCGACTTCTTCGTCGTCACCGTGATGAGCGGGGGCCTCTCGGGCTCGGCCACGTCGGGCATCTTCAACGACCTGCAGTTCCTCAACTATCCGCGCGCGGCGGCCAACGCCGTCATCCTGCTCATCATCGTGCTCCTGATCGCCGCATCCATCTTCCGGCTGGTCGACGTACGCAAGGAACTGGTGAGGTAAGACGATGTCCTCCGCTTCCCCCTCCTACCCGCCGCGGCCGTGGACCTTCTACGTGCTGGCGACGCTGTTCGCCCTGTTCGTGGTCTTCCTCTACGGTCCGATGCTCGCGGTGCTGATCCTCTCCTTCCAGGGGCCTTCCGCTTCGCTCGTCTTCCCGCTGCGCGAGCCGTCGCTGATGTGGTTCGACGAGCTGTTCAATCCGCGCCGCACGGGCGACGTCGTCGGTGCCTTCAACCGCTCGCTGCCTCTGGCGATGCTGGTCATGGTGCTCACCGTGCTGATCTCGGTGACGGCCGGCTTCGCCTTCCGGCGGCGCTTCAAGGGCGCCACCGCCATCTTCTACACGGCCATCGCCAGCCTGATCGTGCCGGGCCTCGTGCTCTCGATCGGCGCGCTCGTCACCTTCCGCTATCTCGGCCTGACCGCCTCCTGGTACACGTCCGGGCTCGGGGTGCATCTCTCCTGGGCGCTGCCCTTCGGGCTTCTGATCATGTTCGCCGTCCTGGGGCGGCTCAGCCCCTCCTACGAAGAGGCCGCCTACGATCTGGGGGCCACCAAGTGGCAGACGGTCAAGGAGGTGGTGGTGCCGATCGTGTTCCCGGGCATGATCGCGGTCGCCCTCTTCGGCTTCACGCTCTCCTATGACGAGTTCCCGAGAAGCTGGCTCACCGTCGGCTCCAAGAACACGCTTCCCCTCGAGATCTGGACGATGACCACCAACGTCACGTCGCCGGCTCTCTATGCGCTTGGTACCGTCACCACCGTCGTCTCCTTCCTCGTCATCGCCATCGCGCTCTCTTCGATTCTTCTCATCCAACGCAAACGGTCCCGCGGAAAATGAACAGCATGACACCACAGGCCAGACCCGCCTCCCTAGCGAGCGCGAGCCAGGAAAACGGAGAGATCCGCCTGGTTGGAGTGACCAAGCAGTTCGGAAATTCCTATGCGGTGCAGAACATCGACCTGACGATTCCGCACGGCTCATACTGCTGTCTTCTCGGGCCATCGGGCTGCGGCAAGACGACGATCCTGCGCATGATCGCCGGTCACGAAACGCCGACCTCGGGCGAGATCTACATCGGCGACCAGATGGTCGTCGGCAAGCCGCCGGTCGAGCGCGGCACGGCGATGATGTTCCAGAGCTATGCGCTGTTCCCCCATCTCAGCATCCTCGACAACGTCGCCTTCTATCTGAAGATGCGCAATGTCGGCAAAGTAGAGCGCCGGCAGCGGGCGCACGAGATGCTGCAGCGCGTCCAGCTCGACCATCTGAAGGACCGGATGCCCGCGCAGCTCTCGGGCGGCCAGCAGCAGCGCGTGGCGCTCGCCCGCTCGCTGATCACCAACCCCAAGGTGCTGCTCCTCGACGAGCCGCTGTCGGCACTCGACGAGTTCCTGCGCCTGCGCATGCGCGGCGAACTCAAGAGCCTGCAGAACGAGCTCGGCATCACCTTCGTGCATGTCACCCACACGCAGCCGGAGGCCATCGCGCTCGCGGACATGGTGGTGGTGATGGACACCGGCCGCATCGACCAGGCCGACACCGCCCACGTCATCTTCAACCGCCCCAAGACGCCTTATGTCGCGCGGTTCATGGGCGGACAAAACGTGCTGACCGGAACCGTCGAGAAGAGTTCGGGCGGCAGGGTCAGCCTGCGCTCGGCACATGGATCGGTCTTCGAGGCGGATGCCGGTGCCGCGAAGCCACCTGCGGGCGACAAGATGTCGATCGCTGTCCGGCGCGACCGCATCGCGCTTCGCAGAGGCCAGCCGCAGGTGCCGGCAACGGCGGCGAATTCGATCGCCGGCGCGGTGGAATCGACGGAATACCAGGGCAGCTACGTCAAGGTGACGATCGACGTCGGCGGCGATGTCTTCGTCGCCAATGTCTCCGATCAGGCCTATTTCGCCGAACCGGTCACGACCGGCGACCCCGTCGTCGCCAGCTGGAACGTCGAGGACGTCCATGTTCTCAGCACGGTGGATAGCGGTGCTGCGGGCGATCCCTATCTGGACGGAGGTCACTGAGGGAGGCCAGCGAGGACGCTCACAGGGTACGGCCCCCGGAGCGCGGCGGGCCCGGCGGCGGAAGCCGATCGGAAAGAACGGAGACGGCATGAACGAGCACGGCCGAAAGGCTGTGCGCGCGGTGGGAGTATTTGCAGGTTCTTGGCGGGCGGTTCCGGAAACTCGGGCAGCGCCGCCACAGTTTGGCGGCGAGTGCGTGTCGAGGCAAATGCCGCGGGTGCGGTGGCAGGCAACGACGAGGACGGCGCAAGCCGTTTACAGGAGGAGCAAGACGTGACGGACATAGAAGAAATCGCTAGCCGGACAGCGTCGGGAATAGCGCTTGCCTACCGATCCGGAGAAGCTGGAGCGGTCGCGGTCACCGAGTGCCTGCTCGACCGGATCGCCGCGGCGAAGGGCGACAACATATTCCTTGCGGTCACGGCGGATCGGGCGCGCGAGGAAGCGCGCAAGTCCGAGGCGCGCCATGCCGCTGGCAAGCCCCTTTCCGCATTCGACGGCGTTCCGATCGCCTGGAAGGACATCTTCGACGTCGCCGGCACGCCGACGACGGCCGCCTCGAAACTGCTTGCCGACAGCCCGGCAAAGACACGCGACATGCCCTGCGTCGCCAATGCGGCGGCGGCGGGAATGGTGACCGTGGGCAAGCTGAACATGACCGAGTTCGCCTATTCCGGACTGGGCCTCAATCCGCATTTCGGCACGCCGCTCAATCCCAACGATCGCCTGACGCCGCGCTCCCCGGGCGGCTCGTCCTCCGGGTCTGGCGCGGCCGTCGCGGCCCGGCTGGTTCCGTGCGCGATCGGCTCGGACACGGGCGGGTCGGTCCGCATTCCCGCGGCATTCAACGGCGTGGTGGGCTACAAGACCAGCACCGGGCGTATCGACAAGACCGGCCTCATCCCGCTTGCCCGGACCTACGATACGATCGGGCCGCTTGCCCGCTCGGTCGAGGACTGCGTGATCCTCGACATGATCCTGCGCGGCGCGGTGAGCTCTCCGGTTCGCAGGAGAGATCCGGCCTCGCTGGTTCTCGTCGCGCCGACCAATGTCGTCGTCGACGAGGCGCAGCCTGCGGTTCTTGCGAATTTCGAGCGGTGTCTCGATGCACTCGCCGCGCGCGGGGCGACCATCCGGCGCGAGCGCGTCGAGGCGCTGGACCGGGTGCTCGAGCTGACCGAGCGCCACGGCACGCTGATCGCCGCCGAGGCCTACACCGAATACCGCGACATCGTCGACGGCGGGAAGGCCGCCGAGATCGACCGCCGCGTGGTGTTCCGCATGATGGCTGGCAAGCGCATGTCTGCAGCCGATGTGCTGTCGATCCAGCGCGCGCGGGCACAGCTGATCCCGATGATCGCAGCACAGCTCGCCGGCGCGCTCCTGATCATGCCGACGACGCCGATCACGGCACCCGAGATCGCGCCCCTCGATGCGGACGACGACCTCTTCCACCGGACCAACATGCGCACGCTGCGCAACACAACGACCGGCAACGTGCTCGACCTATGCGGTGCCGCGATCCCGAGCGGGCGCGATGCCAATGCCATGCCCACGAGCGTCCTTGTCTCGGCCTGCCACGGCGAGGACGAGCGGCTGCTCGGCCATGCCCTCGAGATCGAGCGCGTCATCAACGCTGCCGTCGCGGCCGCATGATGGGCGCCTGGAGGATCCCCTGATGTCAGACCCCAAGAAACCACGATCCGAACGGTTCGAGCGCGGCCTGAAGACAAGGCGCGCGGTGCTCGGCGCGGACTATGTCGACCGCTCGCTGGAGCAGGCGGACGAGTTCAGCTGGTCGATGCAGCAGCTCACCACCGAATGGTGCTGGGACGAGACCTGGAACCGTCCGGGCCTCGACCGCCGTTCCCGCTCGATCCTCAATCTCGGCATGATCGCCGCCCTCAACCGGCCGCACGAGTTCAAGCTGCATGTCCGCGGCGCCCTCAACAACGGCCTGACCCGCGACGAACTGAAGGAGGTCTTCCTGCAGATCGGCGTCTACTGTGGCGTGCCCGCCGCCCTCGACTGCTTCCGCATCGCGAGAGAAGTCTTCAAGGAGATCGACGCTGACTGAGCGCGCGCCGCCCGGACCGGTCGCCTTCATCGGGCTCGGCATGATGGGCCTGCCGATGGCTGCCCGCCTCCTGGCCGCCCGCTTCGACGTGCGGGGAAGCGACCTTGCCCGGGATGCCCGCGAGGCGTTCGCGGCCGGTGGCGGGACGGCATTCGAGCGGCCGCGGGACGCCGCCGCCGGGGCATCGGTCCTCATCACCATGCTGCCCGACGGCGACATCGTACGCGAGGCGCTGCTCGGAAGCGAGGGCGCCGCCGAAGTCCTTTCGCCCGGCAGTCTCGTCATCGACATGAGTTCCTCTGCGCCCATGCAGACGCGGGATTTGGCCGTCGAACTGGCAGATCGGAACATCCAGCTCATCGACGCGCCGGTCTCGGGCGGCGTCAGACGGGCGCTCGATGGAACCCTGTCCATCATGGCCGGCGGTGACATCGCCCAGATCGAACGGGCGCGCCCGCTTCTGAACGCGATGGGCAAGTCCGTCATCGCGACGGGTCCGATCGGATCCGGTCACGCGGTCAAGGCGCTCAACAACTACGTGTCCGCGGCAGGCCTCGCGGCCGCCTGCGAGGCCGCGCTGATTGCCGAGAGGTTCGGCATCGACGCCGGTACCCTGGTCGACGTGCTCAACGTCTCCACCGGCCGCAACAACTCCACGGAAGTCAAGATGAAGCCCTTCATCCTGTCGGGCAGCTTCGCCTCCGGATTCTCCATGGCGCTGATGGCCAAGGATCTGCGCGCGGCCGCCGATCTCGCCGACCAGCTCGACGTCGAGGCCGGCGGGGCCCGGGACGCCGCCATGCTGTGGACGCAGGCGGCCGAGGCGCTCGGCAAATCCGCGGATCACACCGAAATCTACCGCTTTCTCGCCCGCTCCAAGACAGTCTGAGGAGGCCACATGGCACGCATCATCCACACCGCAGCCGCCCAGATGGGGCCAATCGCAAAGTCCGAGACCCGCAAGGATACGGTGCGCCGCCTGATCGCCCTGATGCGCGAGGCGAAGTCGCGCGGCGCCGAACTCGTGGTCTTCACGGAACTCGCGCTGACCACCTTCTTCCCGCGATGGCTGATAGAGGACGAGGCCGAGCTCGACAGCTACTACGAGCGCGAGATGCCGGGGCCCGACACCCAGCCGCTCTTCGACGAAGCCAGGAAACTGGGCGTCGGCTTCTATCTCGGCTACGCCGAAATGGTCGAGGAGGGAGGCCGCAAGCGGCGGTTCAACACCTCCATCCTGGTCGACCGGTCGGGCAGCATCATCGGCAAGTACCGCAAGGTTCACCTGCCGGGGCACGCCGAGCCGCAGCCGAACCGCACCCACCAGCATCTGGAGAAGCGCTATTTCGAGCCGGGCAATTATGGCTTCAAGGTCTGGCGCGGCTTTGGCGGGGTCATGGGCATGTGCATCTGCAACGATCGCCGCTGGCCCGAAACATACCGCGTCATGGGTCTTCAGGGCGTCGAGATGGTCATGCTTGGCTACAACACGCCCTACGATCACACCGGCCATCGCGACATCGACAGCCTGACGCAGTTCCACAACCATCTGTCGATGCAGGCCGGCGCCTACCAGAATTCCACCTGGGTGATCGGTACCGCCAAATGCGGCGTGGAGGAAGGTTCGAACATGGTCGGCCAGAGCGCCATCATCGCGCCGTCGGGGGAGATCATCGCCCAGGCCGTATCCCTCGAGGACGAGATCATCACCGCGCGCTGCGACCTCGATCTCGGCAAGCGCTACCGCGAGACCATCTTCAACTTCGCCAAACACCGCGAGCCCGAGGCCTACAGGCTGATCGTCGATCAAAAAGGGGCCGTGCCGCCGCCGGAGGGCTGACAAGGGTCAGTGCTCAGGGCAGAATGATTTTCAATCAAGGGAGAAGCAGCATGTCGACAGTCGTCAAGGGCGGAACAATCGTCGCAGCGGATCGGACCTACGAGGCCGATATCCTGATCGAGGGCGAAAAGATCGCCGCCATCGGCCAGAACCTGAAGGGCGACACAACCGTGGACGCCGAGGGTGCGTACGTGATGCCGGGCGGCATCGATCCGCACACCCATCTCGAAATGCCCTTCATGGGCACGACGGCTGCCGAGACCTGGGAGAGCGGCACCTTCGCCGCCGCTTCCGGCGGCACCACGCTGGTCGTCGACTTCGTCATTCCCGGCCCGGACGGCATGCTGGCCGCGCTGGACGACTGGGAGGCCAAGGCGAAGCGCCAGGCGTCGTGCGACTACTCGCTGCATATGTGCGTCAATGGCTGGTCGAAGAAGCATTTCGACGAGATGCCGAAGGTCATCGAACGCGGGATCAACACCTTCAAGCACTTCATGGCCTACAAGGGCGCGCTGATGGTCAACGACGACGAGATGTTCGCCTCGTTCCAGCGCTGCGCCGCGCTCGGCGCCTTGCCGCTTGTGCATGCCGAGAACGGCGACATCGTTGCCGCGCTTCAGGAGAAGTACATGAAGGAAGGCATCTCCGGCCCGGAGGCGCATGCCTATTCGCGTCCGCCGGAGGTTGAGGGCGAAGCAACCAACCGCGCGATCATGATCGCCGATGCGGCCGGGGTGCCGGTCTACATCGTGCATACGTCGAGTGAACAGGCGCATGAGGCGATCCGGCGTGCCCGCCAGAAGGGCATGCGGGTCTACGGCGAGCCGCTGATCCAGCACCTGACGCTGGACGAGACCGAGTATTTCAACCGCGAATGGGATTATGCCGCGCGCCGGGTGATGAGCCCGCCATTCCGCAACAAGAGCCATCAGGACTCGCTGTGGGCCGGCCTGTCGTCGGGCTCGCTGCAGGTGGTCGCAACCGATCACTGCGCCTTCACCACGGCGCAGAAGCGCACCGGTATCGGCAATTTCACCAAGATCCCGAATGGCACCGGCGGGCTCGAGGACCGTCTTGCCATGCTCTGGACGAAGGGCGTGGAGACCGGCCGCATCACGCCGAACGAATTCGTCGCCGTGACCTCAACCAACATCGCGCAGATCCTCAACATCTACCCGCAGAAGGGCGCGATCATGCCGGGGTCGGACGCTGACCTGGTGGTGTGGGACCCAAAACTGTCGAAGACGATCTCGGCCGCCAACCAGAAGTCGATCATCGACTACAACGTCTTCGAGGGCATCAAGGTCAACGGCCAGGCGCGCTACACGCTGTCGCGCGGCGAGGTCGTGTGGTCCGAAGGCCAGAACTCGCAGCCCCGGCCGGGCCGCGGCAAGCTCGTCATGCGCAAGCCGTTCCCGGCCGTCAACAAGGCGCTGTCTACCTGGAAGGAACTGACGGCTCCCCGCGCCGTGACGCGCTCGGCCGAGCACATGCCGATCGGCGTCTGAGGCCCGCGCAACACGAGGAGCCGAGGGGCACGGTGCCGTCGCCGTGCCTCTCCCAGCAAAGCAACCGGTCGCGGTCGGGAGGCCGGCGGGTCCGCCCGCGTCTCAGTCCCGCAGCAGTCGTCCGATGGCGTTGGCGTCGCCGATCGACCAGAGCCGCGCCATCAGTCCGTCGATCTCGGCATCGGAGCCATACCGCCCGTAGGCAGCGAGCCTGCGCGCCTTCGCGTCGATCTCGGCGCGCGACAGCGTGTTGCCGGGATCGCCCTTCGGTTCGTCGACACGGCCATCCAGCGTCACTCCGGAGGTGGTCGTCACCGATACCTTGCCGATCCAGCGGTCGGGATAGGCGGCATCCACCTCCGCGTCGAGCCTCATCTGGACGCGGTCGAGCAGGGACAGTGCCACCGGGTCGTCCAGGTAGGCGTCGAATTCGGCCATTCCCGCCCGCCGGTGGGCCGCGATCAGGCCGAGCGTGGCCGGCATCGAGAACTTGGCCTGGTGAACGGTCACCGGGCGCACGACCGCGCCGAGGACGTCGATGGCGCCCTGGTGAACATGGGCGACGATGTGGGCGATGTCCTTCACCGCGAGGCGGTTTGCTTCCAGCACCTGCAACAGCGCGTCCGCGGCGGGATGGGTGTGGCGGCAGGAGGCATGGAACTTGAAGGAGGTTTCCAGCACTGCCCAGCGGGTGCCGAGACGGTCGGTCAGCTTCGCCGGGTCGGCGTCGCTCGACATGCCGGCGGCCATGCCCTGCCTGCCCTCGAGAATCTGCCGCGCGCCGGTGAAGCCGCCATGGGCAAGGAAGGCGGCGGTGAGCCCGTCGGCCGCTGCCTTGGCCGTGTGCAGCTGTTTTGAATCCGCCGCATCGCGCAGGAATTCCCACAGGCCCGCGGCCTGCGTGCCGGCGGAGCCAATGGCATGGAGCATCGCGTCGGGCGCCAGCCCGAGAAGCCGGCCGACCGTCACGGCCGAAGCGATCGTCCCGGCGGTGCCCGTGGTGTGAAAGACCCGGTAGTGCGACCGGCCGAGGAATTCGCCGATGCGGATGCCGACCTCATAGCCGGCAACCGACGCGGCCATGAACTCGCGACCCGACGCGCCGAGATGCTGGGCGGTGGCGAGTGCGGCGGGGAAGACGACGGCGGCAGGGTGGAAGACCGAGCCGTTGTGGACGTCGTCCTGCTCGGAAACATGCGAGGCCGCCGCGTTGACGAGCGCCGCAAAGAGGGGCGACGTCATCTTCCGTGTCGCGAAGACCTCGGAGCGTCCCGACGCCGGCCCCATCGTGGCGGCGAAATCGGCAAGCGCCGTGATCGCGCGCTGGCCGCTCCCGGAGACCGCGGAGCCCGCCCAGTCGACGAAGAAGTCGATCGCCCGGTCGACGACGGGTGCGGGAATGTCCTCGTAGCGCAGCGCGGAGGCGAAGCTGGCAAGTGCCGCGCTCTCCGACCCGGTCGCATGGGCCATGGCGGGATTGTTTCCGGGGGGAGCGGACATGGCTGGTCCTAGTAGGATCGCGGGAGGCCGAGAACGTGCTCGGCCACGTAGGACAGGATGAGATTGGTCGAGATTGGCGCCACCTGGTAGAGCCGCGTCTCGCGAAACTTGCGCTCCACGTCATATTCGGCCGCAAAGCCGAAGCCGCCATGGAACTGGATGCAGGCATTGGCCGCCTCCCAGGAGGCGTCTGCGGCGAGCAGTTTCGCCATGTTCGCTTCCGTCCCGCAATCCTCGTCGGCGTCGAACCTGCGGGCAGCCTCGAAGCGCATGAGGTTGGCCGCCTCGACGTTGACATAGGCCCGGGCGATCGGAAACTGCACGCCCTGGTTCTGCCCGATCGGCCGGTCGAAGACCACGCGTTCCCTTGCATAGGTCGAGATCTTGTCGACGAACCAGTAGCCATCGCCGATGCACTCGGCGGCGATCAGCGTGCGCTCGGCGTTCAACCCGTCGAGAATGTAGCGGAACCCCTTGCCCTCCTGGCCGATCAGGTTCTCCGCCGGTATCTCCAGATTGTCGAAGAAGAGCTCGTTGGTCTCGTGGTTGACCATGTTGCGGATCGGCGTGACGGTCATTCCGCTGCCGATCGCCTGCTTGATGTCCACGAGGAACACCGACAGTCCTTCCGACCGCTTCTTCACTTCGGCGAGCGGCGTGGTGCGCGCGAGCAGGATCATCAGGTCGGAATGCTGGACGCGGCTGATCCAGACCTTCTGTCCGTTGATCACGTAGCGGTCGCCTTTCCTGACCGCGGTCGTCTTCAGCCGGGTCGTGTCCGTGCCGGTCGTCGGCTCCGTCACCGCCATCGACTGCAGCCGCAACTCGCCCGACGCGATCTTCGGCAGATAGAGATCCTTCTGCGCCGCCGAGCCGTGCTTGAGCAACGTGCTCATGTTGTACATCTGCCCGTGGCAATGGCCGGCATTGCCGCCCGAGCGGTTGATCTCCTCCATCACCACGCTCGCTTCCGTGAGCCCGAGGCCGGAGCCGCCATAGTCTTCGGGGATCATCGCCGCCAGCCAGCCGGCCGTGGTCAGCGCGTCGATGAACTCGACCGGGTAGGTTGCGGCCGCGTCGTGCTTGCGGTGATATTCCGCGGGAAACGCGGCGCAGAGCGCGCGAAGCGCCTCGCGCATCTCCTGATGGCGGTCGGGCCTGGGGATCATGCGTTGCCTTTCGTGCCGGCGAGATGGTCGAGACCGAACTCGGCGAGGATTTCTTGCGTGTGCTCGCCAAGGGCAGGCACCGGATCGAGACGCGGTTCCCAGCCGTCGCCGCTGACCGGCTTCAGCGCGGGGAGCGGGCCGGCAGGCGAACCCATCTCGCCCCAGCGGTCTCGCGCCTTCAGCTGCGGATGCGCCCAGAGCGCAGCCATGTCGCTGATGCGGGCCGTGCCGATGCCCGCCAAGTCTAGGCGCGCGATCGCCTCCTCGGTGGTGAGATCGGCGAAGGTCGCTGCGATGAGCGGCTCCAGCACGTCGCGGTGATCGGCGCGGCCGGCATTGCCCTTGAAGCGGGGGTCGCCGGCGAGGTCGGGGCGGCACAGGACGTCGGATGCGAACGCAGCCCATTCGCGGTCGTTCTGCAGCCCCAGCATAACGCCCCCATCGCTGGTCTCGAAAGGGCCATACGGATAGATCGTGGCGTGGCCGGCCCCGCTGCGCGGCGGCGGGGGCGCCCCGTCCATCGCGAAATACATCGGGAAGCCCATCCATTCGGCCATCGCGTCCAGCATGGCCACCTCAATGTTGTCGCCTTCGCCGGTCCGGCCGCGGTTGATGAGCGCAGCCAGGATGGAATGATAGGCGGTGACGCCGGCCGCGATGTCGGCGATCGATATCCCCGACTTCGCCATCGCGTCGCCGGTTCCGGTCACCGACAGGAATCCCGCCTCGGCCTGGATCAGCAGGTCGTAGGCCTTGCGCATTTCGTCCGGACCGCCCCTGCCGTAGCCCGAGATCGAGCAGGTGATGAGCCGCGGATTGCCGGCTCGCAGCCGCTGCGTGCCGAGGCCCAGCCGTTCGGCCGCTCCGGGGGCCAGGTTCTGCACGAACACGTCGGCGCCTGCCAGGATGGTGCGCAGACCATCGACGGCGGCCGGGTCCTTCAGGTCGAGCGCAAGGCTTTCCTTGGAACGGTTGGTCCAGACGAAGTGGCTGGCGAGCCCGCGCGCCCGCCGGTCATAGGCGCGGGCGAAGTCGCCGCCGTCCGGCCGCTCCACCTTGATGACGCGCGCACCCTGGTCGGCCAGCAGCCGCGTGCAGTAGGGCGCGGCGATCGCCTGTTCCAGCGACACGACCAAGAGCCCGTCCAGCGGCCGGTTCATGCCAGCCTAGCTTCGGCGGTCATGGCCAGCTCGTCCCGTGCATTGGCGGCCCACAGCCGCACGATCCCGTCGGCGCCGGGAGGCGTCGCGTTGACGCTCATCACGTCTGCGTCGAACAGGGGCGACACGGCGCGGAAGGAAAATGCGCTGACCCGCGACCGCGGCGCGTTGAGACGCAGCAGGTCGAGAAGCAGGGTCGCGATCAGCGGGCCGTGCACGACGAGCCCGGGATAGCCTTCCTCGCGCGTGACGTAGTCGCGGTCGTAATGGATGCGGTGGCCGTTGAAGGTGAGCGCGGAATAGCGGAACAGCTGCACGGCGTCGGGCACCAGTTCGCGCCGCCATGCGCCGATTTCGGCCTTCTGCGGCGATGGCCTGACGGCCAGCGCCTGCAGCCCGCGGTAGACGACGTCGTGCTCGTCGACGATCGCGGCGGGCTGGCCCTCGCAGCTGATCTCGTGGCGCACCGTGACGAAGACGAGCGGGCCGGCGGAGCCCTCCTTCTGCCTGATCGAACTGATCACCGAACGGCGCCTCAAGCGGTCGCCGATGCGGATGGGGTCGTGGAAGGCAAGGCGGCTGCCCGCCCACATGCGGCGCGGCAAGGCGTCCACCGGCGGCAGGAAACCGCCGCGCCGCGGATGTCCGTCGCGACCGATCTCCGACTGGCGGGCATCCGGCAGGAAGTACAGCCAATGGCCGAGCGGAGGCACGGCATCCTCGTCGAACGCGTAGGGCTTGGCGTGGTCGAGCGTTGCCGCGAGCCGGTCGAGCGGCCCTTTCGTGATCGTGTCCCAGCTTTCCTCGGATCGACCGATCCAGGCGGCAAGTTCGTCGGGAAGAGCTTCGGCCATCGCGTCAGCCCCGCGCGAAACGGATTTTCTGCGCACCCTCCCAGAGGGTCCGCCTGCCGACTTCCGCGAGCATGTCGAGGTTCGAGGTCAGCGTGATGAAGTGATTGCCCGCCAGCTGCCCCATCTTGCTTGCGAAGTTCACCCCGCCATAGGCGAGCAGGATCTCCGTCTCCGAGATGCCGCCGGGGTAGAGCAGGATCTGCCCGGGGGCGGGATAGGTCGTATGGTTCTCGTAGCCGACCCCGAACGACAGGTCGCCGAGCGGGATCCAGACCGCTTCACCGCTCCAGCGGACATGGACGATCTGCCCTTCAAAGGGCAGCCGGTCGGCAAAGGCGGCACAGGTCAGGGGCGCCTTATCCGTCTCCATCCGGCCCTCGAACCGCATGTCGGCGATCGTTACCTGCAAGCCTGTCACGGGACCTCTCCTGGCGCTCTTCGGACGCGTTCCAGCAGCAATGCCGGATGGCATTGCGATTGATATCGAATATAGATCAATGTGGAGCCACGAAGACCTAAGTAGCTTTCAGAATAAAGAAAAATCTGGATTGTTCAACGCGTTTATGCTCCAATCCTCGCATCGGAGGAAACCCGATGCCGTGATGGTGCCAGAAGGGGAGATCGACCATTGGCCAAGAAAGAAATCATCTGCGCGTTCGGCACGGACATCGACTCCGTAGCCGGCTGGATTGGATCCTACGGTGGCGGCGATTCACCGTCCGACATCCAGCGCGGCATATTCGCCAGTGAAGTGGGCGTTCCGCGGCTCCTCAACCTGTTCAAGAAATACGACCTGAAGACAAGCTTCTTCATTCCCGGCCATTCGCTCGAGACGTTTCCGGACCAGTGCAAGATGATCGTCGATCAGGGCCACGAGATTGGCGCGCACGGCTATCTGCACGAGAACCCCGTGGCGATGACGCCGACCCAGGAAGAGGCGGTGCTCGTCAAGAGCATCGAACTGATCGAAAAACTCTCCGGCCAGAAGCCGCGCGGCTACGTCGCGCCTTGGTGGGAGATGTCGGCAGCCACCGCCGGCCTGCTGCAGAAATACGGCTTCCAGTACGATCACAGCCAGGGCTACCGCGACTTCCAGCCCTTCTACGCCCGTGTTGGCGACACATGGAACGTCATCGACTATTCCAAGAAGGCCGAGGAGTGGATGCATCCGCTCAAGCACGGCAAGGAAATCGATCTCGTCGAGATCGGCGCCAACTGGTATGTCGACGACCTGCCGCCGATGATGTTCATGAAGAAGGCGCCGAACAGCCACGGCTTCGTCAATCCCCGCGACATCGAGGAACTGTGGCGCGACCAGTTCGACTGGATCTATCGCGAGATGGACTATGCGGTGTTCCCGTTCACCATCCATCCCGACGTCAGCGGCCGGCCGCAGGTGCTGCTGATGCTCGAGCGCCTGATCGAGCACATCAACAAGCATGACGGCGTGAAGTGGATGACGTTCGAGGAGATCGCCGCGGATTTCCGCAAGCGCTTCCCGTTCTCGGCCGGCGCGCGCCCGGAAGTGATCTGAAGACGGTCGACACCCGACCGGACACACCGGCGGCGAGAGCATCGCCGCCGATGTCGAGGAAATGGATCTGACACATGTGCTCAAGCTGCGGCTTCCCGGCAGCGCCGGGCCACTGGACCGAAGCCGGAACGGCCACGCCGCACGACCGGCTGCGCGCGCGCTTCCGCCGGGCGCAGGTGCTTCAGTCGGTGCTGCCCGCCTACGGGCTCACCGCCCATGACGGCGCGCAGGTAGCGGGCATCCAGCTTGGTACCCTGTTCGGGAACAGCACCATCGTGCGCGACCTCGAGGAAGTCTGGGTCGAGGCCGAAAGGCTGACCGGCAAAGCCGTCGATCCGCTCGATCCGCGGTTCGTCGGCGACGATCCCTGAGCGCCATGGCTGTCGGGGGCCAGTTGGGCGACATTGCCGACAACCGCATGCGGCTGACGCTGCTCGGCGGCTTTCTCGGTTCGGGAAAGACAACCTGGCTTCGGCATCAATTGCACCACGGCGCTCTTGCCGACGCCTTCGTCATCGTCAACGAAGCGGCCGAGACATCGGTCGACGACGCGCTTCTCGGCCGGTCGGCGGAACTCGCCGTGCTTGCCGGCGGCTGCGCCTGTTGCGAGGCCAAAGACGGCCTGATCGCCCTGCTGCGCTCGATCTGCGACCGCCGGGTCAGCCGCGATGCCGGCGAAAGCCCGCTCAACCGGATCGTCATCGAAACCAGCGGCCTTGCGGACCCGGGACCCATCGTCGAGGCGATCCGCGCCGACCCGATGCTCGTCCACCATATCGTCATCGGCGAGATCGTCGTCACCGTCGACGGCATCTACGGGCTGCGCCACATGCGCGAGGAGGCACTCGGCCGGCGCCAGATGGAGCTCGCCGACCGTTTCGTCGTGACCAAGGTCGACGAGGCCGACGCCGGCGACCTCGCCCGGCTGCTCGCGACGCTGCGGCAGATCAATCCGGGCGCCGCGGTTTCAGGCGCCGTGAAGGGCGCCGAGGCGGCGCTTCCCGCCTGCGAGGACGTCTCGCCGGAGCCGCTGGAAGATCTCGGCGAGAGCCAAAGCGGTGCGCCGATCCGTGCGCTCAAGATCGACATCGGCGAAGAGATCGACTGGACGGCGTTCAGCGTCTGGCTGAGCGCCCTGATCCATGCCCGCGGCGACGACATATTGCGGGTCAAGGGCGTGCTCCGGACGCCGGCCGGCCGCCTCCTGCTGCAGAGCGTTCGGCGCACCGTGCAGTCGCCGGAGATGCTGCCGGACCGGGATGGGGACACGAGCGATCAGGACAACAGCCTCGTCTTCATCGGGCGCGGCTTCGGGGAGCGCGCGCTGTCGCGCTCGCTGCAGCACTTCGCCGGGCGGGTCGCTGAACGGACATAAGGAGGCTGCCATGAGCGAGGACGTCTACCAGAAACAGCAATTCGGGCAGACGGTCGGCCTTGGCCGCATGCCGGCCCTTCTCGTCGTCGACTTCGTCAACGGCTTCATCGATCCCGACATACTGGGCGGCGGCAACATTTCCGACGCCGTCGCGCAGACGAAGCCGCTCCTCGCCTTCTTCCGGCAGGCGCGGCTGCCGATCGTCTTCACGCGCATCGTCTATGCCGACGATGGCGCCGACGCCGGCATGTGGTGCAGGAAGGTCCCGCGGCTGCGCGACCTCACCGAGAAGGCGTGGGCAAGCCAGGTGGTCGACGCGCTCGCCCCCGGTGACGGTGAACTGGTGATCCGCAAGACCCAGGCCTCCGCCTTCTTCGGCACGCATCTGACCGCGCATTTCGTGGCAAAAGGCGTCGATACCATCGTCCTTTCCGGATGCACGACGTCGGGGTGCATCCGCGCCAGCGCCATCGACGCAATGAGCATGAACTACCGCGTCACCGTCGCCCGCGACTGCGTCGGCGACCGTGCCCTGGGACCGCACGAGGCGAACCTCTTCGACATGGGCCAGAAATACGCGGACCTCCTGACGGGCGCGGAAATCGTATCGCACCTGGCCTCCGGCAAGCCCTGACCGCATCATCCGTCCTACGGACGGTCAAGAGGGTTTCCTTGATCGCATGGCGGATGCCGTGCATTTTGGTGCCATGTGCAACCTCTACAACGTCACCACGTCGCAGCAGGCGATCATCGATTTCTCGCGGGCGCTGCGCGACATCGCCGGCAACCTCGAGCCATCGATCGACGTCTATCCCGACCGCCTGGCGCCGATCGTGCGCAACGCCGGAGATGGCGTTCGCGAGCTTGCGCGCGTGCGGTGGGGCCTGCCGTCATCCTCGCAGGCTCTCTTCATGGCAACGAAGAAGCGGGCCGAGAAGATGGAGGCGAAGGGCAAGCCTGTCGACTTCGCAGAACTGCTCAAGATGGAGCCGGACGGCGGCACGACGAATGTCCGGAACACGGCAAGCAAGCACTGGACGCGGTGGCTTGGCGTCGAAAACCGCTGTGTCGTGCCTGTCACCAGCTTCGCCGAGCCGGACCCGGCAAATCGCGGCGACAAGGGCACGCCGAACGCGTGGTTTGCGCTCGCCGAAGATCGCCCGCTGATGTTCTTCGCGGGCGTATGGGTGCCCGCCTGGACCAGCGTGCGCAAGATCAAGACCGGCGTCGAGACACTCGACCTGTTTGCCTTCCTGACGACAGAACCCAGCATGCCCGTCGCGACGGTCCATCCCAAGGCAATGCCGGTGCTGCTGACCACGCAGGCGGAAGTCGAGACGTGGCTGGCAGCACCATGGGAGCAGGCCAGGGCGCTGCAGCGTCCATTGCCCGACGAGATGTTGCGGATGGTCGATCGGCCCAGAGCCGTCGCGTACTGAGCGCGACCAGGCCACACTGCCCGTCCGACGCAGCTGCTACCAAACGCACGCGACCAAAGGCTGGGAGCGAGTGCCGACTGTGGCCAACCACAGGATTGGGCACTGCGCGTCAGGGCAGCGGCACGTCGTGGCCGACAAGCCCTTCGCCACGCAGGTCCGACCAGAACCCGGCCGGTATCTCTGAACCGAAATGGACGATGTTCTGGCGAACTTCGGCGGGCGTCACCGCCCCGAAGATCACCGAGCAGACTTCGGGAGCGGCCAGCGGGAATTGCAGCGCCGCCGCTGCAAGCGCCACGCCATGCGCGGCGGCTACGGCCGAAAGGTTGCGCACGCGCTCGATGACTTCGGGAGGTGCGGCGCCATACTCGTACTTGGCGCCGTCGACGATGCCGGTCGCGAGAATTCCGGAATTGAACGCGCCGCCGACCACAACAGAGGCGCCCCGTCTGCCGGCTTCGCGGATTTCGTCCGCATAGATTGCATGTTCGAGCAGCGTGTAGCGCGAGGCAACGAGGAAGACGTCGAGATCGGCGGCCTCCAGGAAGCGCCGGATCATGCCGCGTTCGTTGATGCCGGCCCCGATGGCCTTGACCTCGCCGTTGCGCTTGAGTTCGTCGAGCGCGCGATAGCCGCCGCCCGTGTCCAGTTCGCGCAGCTTCGCGGCGAGCGCCTCCGGCGTCCGGAAATAGCCGCTGTCGAGATCGTGGATGTAGAGCACATCGACCCGATTGATGCCAAGACGCTGCAGGCTGTCCTCGTAGGACCGCATGACCGCGTCATAGGTGAAGAGGTGGTGCGGCTCGAAGGAAAGAGGCGCCTGCCACGCGGGCGGCACGAAGCCTGCCCGGTCGCGCGGTGCACGCAGCACGCGGCCGACCTTGGTGGTCAGGACGTAGTCGTCGCGCGGGCGATCATAAAGCGCGCGCCCGGTGCGGTGCTCCGCTTGTCCGAGACCGTACCAGGGTGCGGTGTCGTACAGCCGCAGACCCGCGTCCCAGGCGGCCTCGTAGGTGGCGCGCGCCTCGGTCTCGCCGATGGCCGCGTAGACACCGCCCAGCGGGCATGTGCCCAGGCCCAGGACCGGCAGCTGAAGCTCGGTCTTGCCGACGAAGCGGCGATCCTGTGGCGTCATCTCACATGTCCTTCAACAGATCGGCGGTGCCGACGGCCTGGCCGGTGGCGGCCGAGCGATAGGCCGCCTCGGCGAGCGCATAGGTCTTCAGGCTGTCGCGCGCCGAGGTTTCGAACTCGGTGCCTTCACGCAAGGCGTCGATGAAATGCTGCTGTGTGCGCGGCACCGAGTCCTGGATCTGCGTCCAGGGGGGCGAGGTCCAGCTGCGCTGATCGGCATCGATGACCTCGTCCCGCTGGCCCTTGGCCGTGTGAACGCGCAGCACCTGGCCCTCAAGGATCTGGACGGTACCGAGCCGGCCCTCAATCTCGCCGAGCGTCTGCGGAAAGGGATTGGGGTTCTTATGGGTGGCGTAGCTGACGTCCACGACCGAAACCGCACCATTGTCGTGGCGCAGGAGGATGGTTGCGGCGTCCTCGCCGGCCAGTCCATCCTTGACCGACTGGTTGAAGCAGCTGACCGAATGCGCGTCGCCCAAAAGGAAACGAGCGAGATCGAGCATGTGAATGCCGACGTCCATGATCATGAACCGCTCGGTCTTCAAGAGATAGGGCTGGTTCGTATAGACGTCGATGTCGTTGCGCCAGGAGAGGCGGCCAAAGGTCACCGCACCGATCTCGCCCGAGTCAAGAATTTCTCGCAGGCGGCGGAAGATCTTCTGAAACCGGAAATTCTCGTGCAGCATCACCGGCACGCCGGCAGCGCTGGCCCTGGCCTCGATCCGCAGGCAGGCGGCGATATCTGGCGCGAAGGGCTTCTGGACGATGACCGGCACCCCGGCGTCTACGGCAAGTCCGACCAGCCCCTCGTGTGTCTCCATGGTGGTGCAGATGTCAACGAAGTCGAAGTCGCCCCCCGTCAACACCGCGGCGTCCGTGTGCCATTTGCCAATGCCGAATGCCTCTGCCGCAGCCGCGGCGCGGGCGGGGTCGCGGTCGCAGATGGCCACGATCTCGGCGCCTTCGACGTCGGCCCATCCGTGCAGATGGTTGCGCGAGAAGAAGCCCGCCCCGATGAGAAGTCCCTTCAGCGGACGGTTCATTGCTGTTTCCCTGTTCGTTCAAGATGAATCACGGCGTAGGCGTCGGTTGACCCCGGCGGATCAATGGCGAGCGGCGTGTCGGCAGCCGGTGGGCGTGTGGGATGCAGAAGACTCGCGGCATCGACGAGCAGGGTATCGGGACCACCAGTGGCGCGGTCAAGGAACATCAGCACGCGCAGCTTCTCATTCCGTTCGAGCACAACCAGCACAAGGGCCCCAGAATCAGGTGTGGCTCCCATCAGTGGTTGCCGGGCATCAGGGCAGGCAAGGCAATCCTTCCTGTGGGGCAAAACAATCTCTCTATATTTCAAGGCGAAAGGCAATATGGTACGCACCTTCGCCTCTACGCCCGACACTCGCCCGGCAGCTGACATGCACTCCTGGCAAGGCAGCAGGATCGAGTGGTGACGACCGGCGCATACCCATGGTCCGTCGCACCGGATCGGGATAAGAGGCCGGCAGTGCAATAGGGGGAACGACATGTCCAGCTATCTCTCGGAACTCTTTTCGCTCGAAGGCAAGACAGCGCTGCTGGCTGGCGGCGCCGGCGCCATAGGGTCGGCCATTTCCGAGGGTTTTGCGCGCGCGGGCGCGACCGTGATCGTCCACGACCTGTCGCAGGAACGCCTCGACCGGCTCGCGACGGAGTTCGCGGCAAAGGGGCTCGCCTTCATCGGGCTTCAGGCCGATCTCAGCACGGTGGAGGCGACGACCGATCTCGTCGCGCGCGCAACGGAGGTGACCGGCCGCATCGACATACTGGTCAACCTGCAGGGCACCAACCGGCGCAAGCCGATCACCGCCGTCACGCCTGACGATTTCGACGTTGTCACCTCGGTCAATCTGCGTTCGGTCTACTTCCTGTCGCAGGCCGTTCACCGGGTGATGAAGGCGCAGGGTGGCGGCAAGATCCTGCATTTCAGTTCATTGTCCGCGAACATCTCGTTCGACACGATCTCCGTCTATGCGGCCACCAAGGCTGCAGTGACGTCGCTGACGCGCTCGCAGGCGCATGAATGGGCCGACGACAACATCCAGGTGAATGCGATCGAGCCCGGCTTCGTGCAGACCGAATTCACCCGACCGCTCTGGGACGACGATTACCGGGCCGAATGGTTCGCCAACTTCATCCCGCAGGGTCGGCTCGCGGTGCCACAGGATCTGGTAACCACCGCGCTGTACCTCGTGGCTCCGGCCACGCGCTACCTGACCGGGCAGAACGTGGTGGTCGATGGCGGCGTGCTGACCGGCGCAAGCTGGGTCGAGGCGCCGCGCCGTCCCGGCATCGAGCGTTGAGGCTGCGGTCATGAGCACCTGGTTGATCGAGACCGATGAACTCGCCACCCTGATGGCGCGCGACCCTGATGCCGACCGCGTGGTTCTGGATTGCTCTTGGTATGTGCCCGATGCCGGGCGCGACGCGCACGCGGAGTTTCGCGCGGGGCATATTCCGGGCGCGCGTTTTGTCGATCTTAACGCCATCTCGGATCCCGATTCGCCCTATGTCAACATGATGCCCGCGGCGGAGCTTTTTGCGCGCGTCGTCGGCGCGCTGGGCATCGGCGCGGACACCGAGGTCATCGTCTATGACGCGGGTTACGTCTCGCCGCGGCTGTGGTGGATGTTCCGCAGCTTCGGTCACGACAAGATCAGGATCCTCAACGGTGGCTGGCGCAAGTGGCTGGCGGAGGGTCGTCCGGTCGAGACCGGCGACTTTGCGGTGGCTGCGCCACGTGACTTCCCGGCGCGCCTGATCGAGGGACGGGTCGCCACCCTGTCGGATGTGCAAAAAGTGGTCGACCAGGGCGGGGCCGCGCTCATCGATGCGCGCACCGCGGCGCGCTTCGACGGACATGAGGGATCCGGCTATCCAGGCGTGGCATCCGGCTACATGCCGGGCGCGATCAACACGCCGTGGGCCCTCTTCTACGAGCCGGCGCCATCTTTTCGCTTCGTCGGCCCGGAGCGGGCAGCGCAGATCTTCGCCGAGCGCGGCGTCGATCTCTCCGGCGAGGTGATCACCACCTGCGGCTCCGGTGTCACGGCCTCGATCCTCGGCTTCATGCTGGAGGCGGTCGGCCATCGGGACTGGCGGCTGTATGACGGCTCCTGGCATGAATGGGGTCAGCAGGCGGATACGCCGAAACTGGTCAAGCCGCTCTGATGCCGGACAGAGCGTGAGAAGAGCACGCCTCCGGAGGTCCCCCGAACCGCCAGCGAGTTTGCCACTTTCCGTTCTGTGGATGATGGTCAGCGACGCGCGCCCATGACGGCTGTTCGAGGCCTCTGCACCTCTCCCTGAAAGCCGACCAGCGCCTTTGCGTTCCTTGAAATGACGGGAACCTGGGGTACGGCTGTGACATTGCGACCGTCAAACCGTAACCCTGGAACGGGCCTTCGGCTTCAGAACTTGCCGTGGTCGAGATAGGCCTGCTGCGGGTCGACGCCGCTTCTTATGGCATCGCGGACCTTGTTCTCGGCCTGCATCACGGCTTCGACCTCGGCTGCGACCTGGTCCACGACCGCGCCCGGAATGACGACGGCACCGTCGATGTCGGCGATCACGTGGTCCCCCTTGCGGATCTCGACGCCGCCGATTGAGATCGGCTCGTCGAAGGCGTCGGGTGTCCAGGCGCCCACGACATCGCGCGGGGAGTAGAAGCGGGAGAAGACGGGAAATCCGATCGAGCGAATGAAGGCCGAGTCGCGACACCCGCCATCGCTGATATAGCCGAGCACGCCTCGGCTCTGAAGGGTCTCGGCCGAAAGCTCTCCCATCAGGGCGCGCGTGTCGTCCTGGCCCTGGCAGACGACCACATGGCCGGCGGGCGCGCGCGACAGGAACCCGGTCCAGGCAAGCAGGGTGTCATGTGCGGAGATGCCCGTCTTCGGACTGCCGCGGACCGTGAAGACGGGGCCGGCAAGGACCTTCGTGTCGTCCAGGGGGCGGATGTCGCGTGGCAGGACGGTGTTGTCGATGCCTCTCGCGCGCAATGTGTCGTAGACGGCGCCACTGTAGCAATTCGCCAGTCTCGCTGCGGTGTCCGTCATGCCATTCTCCTCAGATCCAGCCGCCATCGACCGGATAAGTACCCGAACTGCACATTTTCGCCCAGTCGGAAGCAAGGAATGTCACAAGATTGGCCACGTCCGCGGGTTCGATGAAGTCGGGCAGGCATTGTCCCTCGAGAATGATGCGTTCGAGTTCGGGCGTCAGCCACTTTTCCACCTGACGCGGCGTGCGGACAAAGCCCGGAACGATGCAGTTGACCCTGATCCGGCGCGGGCCAAGTTCACGCGCAAGACCATTGGTCAGACCCTCGATCGCAGCCTTGGCCGTCACATAGGCCGTCATGCCGCCGAGCCCCAGCCGCCAGCTGCAGCTGCCCATGTTGAGAATGACTCCGCCGCCGGCGCGCTCCATGGCAGGAAGCACGGCCTGGGCCATGAACACGAAGTGATCGAGATTGACCGCCATCCTGTCGCGCCAGTAGGCGGGCGTGATGTCGCCGAGCGCGTGTCTTTCATCGTTGGCAGCATTGTTGACGAGGATATCGGCGCCACCGAGACGGTCGATCAGGGCCGGCACCGTCGCCTGAAGCCTGTCGAGATCGGTGAGGTCGAGTTCGCAGAATATCGGGTCGACGTCATGACCGCGGAGGCTCTCCACAAGGGCGTGTCCGGCATTCCGCGACCGGTCGATGAAGCCGACGCGCGCCCCTTGCATGACGAATGACCGGACGATCTCGGCGCCGATGCCCGAACCGCCACCGGTAACGATCACGGCCTTGCCAGAAATGCCGGGGAGATTTGCCTGCGCCATGTTTTCTTCCATCTGCATCCGGCAAAGGGTGTCACAAGCCCTTGGCGATTTCCACTGGTAAGGCGGACTGTTCGTACCTGCATGGCCGGCGCTCCGCGTGGCGATCCTGGCGCGCTATGACTTGGTCAGCATTTTTCGATAGGCTTTCGGTCTCGTCCCGAAGCGCCGTGCGAATGCTTCGTAGAATCGCGACAGCGAGCCGAAGCCGGATTCGAAGGCGATCGTCGTGACCGGCATGTCGGTGGCGATCAGCAGCGACTGCGCGGTGTCGAGTCGCTGGCGCACGATCGCCTGGGCGATGGTCTGGCCGATGACCCGCTTGAACAGCGTCATGGCGTAGTTCGGATGCAGGCCGGCCGCGCGCGCGACGTCGACTGCCGAGATCTCCTCCAGCGCATGTTCGCTGATGAAGCGCGCCATTTTCTCGATCGGCAACCGACGCTCGGCTTCGTGGCGATCGGGCAGAACGATCGCCGAGCCGACGGCGCGAAGATCGCGCCAGCCCTCACGATCCAGCCGTCGAACCCGCGCCGTCACCTCGTCGCGCACGATCTGCTCCAGAGCCGCGTCGCCGGTCAGCAGCTCCTCACGCCAGCGCAGGAAGATGTCCTTGTCAAAGGGCTTGATCTCCATGGCCTCGATCATCGCGCCCCGGAAGACGGCGTCGCGAAAGCGGCTGAGACTGGGCAGTCCAAGGAATACCGACATGGGAATGTACAGGCATACGAAACGCGTGGGTTCTATGATGTCCACGACCTGATGCGGAATCATGCCCCAGAACAGCGCGAGCTGGCCTTGCGACACGGTGAGCCGCCGTCCGTCGAACCAGTAGGTCATCTCGCCCTCGAGAACGAAGTTGACCTCGACCTGGCTGTGCATATGCGGCCCGGCCATGCGCATTACCCGCAGAGATTCGCCGGCGCAGAAGCGATGGTCACCGAACACGACGAGCGGGTGGCCCGGACCGGCGCCAGGAATGGCGGGAACGCTTTCGTCATGGAACGGCTGCTGGCTCATTCTGGGCGGAGGTAGACTCATGCGTCGCTCCAGCGATCAGACCTTAGGATACGGGAATGAATATCAGCAAAGTCGGTGGAAGCTTACGGGTTCCCGGCGCAAGATCAAGCATTCACGTGATCGGCCATCAGAAACCGGCACGTGTCAACCGATCGGCATGATGCCGGCCGGCCTAGGGAGGAAGACCATGATCTCTGTGAAGAGCCTTGCCGGGCTTGCGCTCGGCTATGCATTGACTTGCTCGACGGCACTCGCCGGCGAAATCACTCTCAATTCCGACCATTCCGATCCTGCACCCAAGAAGGCGATGGAAGAGTTGATCGCCGATTTCCAGGCGGCCAATCCCGACATCACCGTCAAGTGGAACAATTTCGACCATGAAGGCTACAAGTCGGCCATCCGCAACTTCCTGACAGCGGATGCGCCTGATGTCGCGGCCTGGTATGCCGGCAACCGCATGGCGCCCTTCGTGAAGGCCGGCCTGTTCGAGGACGTGACCGACGTCTGGACGGCCAACGGCCTCGACGACCAGCTGAAGTCGGCAGCTTCGGCCATGACCATCGACGGCAAGAAGTGGGGCGTGCCCTACACCTACTACCAGTGGGGCATCTACTACCGGAAGGACATCTTCGCGGCCAACAACATTGCGCCGCCGAAGAACTGGGCCGAGTTCACCGCTGCCTGCGCGACGCTCAAGGCCGCCGGCGTCACGCCGATCGCCATCGGCACCAAGGCATTGTGGCCGACCGCCGGATGGTTCGACTATCTCGACCTGCGCGTCAACGGCTACGAGTTCCACATGGACCTCACCGCCGGCAAGGTGCCCTACACCGATGCCCGGGTGAAGGCCGTCTTCGAAAAGTGGGGTGAACTGGTCAAGGCAGGCTACTTCCTGGAAAATCACGCGGCGCTCGACTGGCAGGATGCCATGCCGCAGTTCATCCAGGGCAAGGCCGCCATGTACCTGATGGGCAACTTCGCGGTCGCGCCGATGAAGGATGGCGGGTTGAAGGAAGACCAGATCGGCTTCCTGCAGTTCCCGGAAATCACCGCCGGCCTGCCGATGGCCGAGGAAGCGCCGACCGACACGTTCCACATCCCGTCCGGTGCCAAGAACAAGGAGGATGCCCGCAAGTTCCTCGCGTTCCTCGCTTCGCCCGATGCGCAGACCAAGATGAACGCGACACTCGGGCAGCTGCCGGTCAACAACAAGTCGGGCAAGCCCTCCGACCCGTTCCTCGAAGCAGGCTTTGCGCTGCTCTCCAACGCCTATGGTCTCGCACAGTTCTATGATCGCGATGCACCGGCCGAAATGGCCAAGGCCGGCATGGAAGGCTTCCAGGAATTCATGGTCAAGCCGGACAACCTCGACGCGATCCTCGAGCGGCTCGAAAAGGCGCGGCAGAAAATCTACAAGTAAAACCGGACTCCCGCGCAACTGAGGCCGGGCGTACTCCCCGCCCGGCCTCCTCACCTCCCACCCATGACGGGATCGGTCCCATGAGTGTCGAAGCGATCGCTCCGGCCGGCTTCTGGAAGCGCAACCAGCGCCGCCTGGCGCCCTGGCTGTTCCTCGCGCCCGGCATGTTGTTCTTCCTCGTCTATGTCATGATGCCGATCTTCCAGTCGATCTGGATCAGCTTCTTCGACTGGGACGGGCTGTCGCCCAAGGTCTGGATCGGGCTCGCCAACTATGTCGAGCTGCTCGACGACGAAGCGTTCTACACGTCGCTCAAGAACAACATTCTATGGCTGGTGCTCTATCTGCTGGCCGTGCCGGCGGGCCTCGCGGTGGCGCTCTTCCTCAACCAGACCGTCACCGGGATCAGGCTCTACAAGTCGCTGTTCTTCTTTCCCTTCGTGATCAGCCAGGTGGTTGTCGGTCTCATCTTCACCTGGTTCTATGCGCCGAATTTCGGGCTTCTGTCGAACCTCATCCAGACGCTGACCGGCTCCAACGTCGCCATCCTGGCCGACGAGCGCTACGTGACCTATGGCATCATCGCGGCCGGTCTCTGGCCGCAGATCGCCTATTGCATGATCCTGTACCTGACCGGTCTCAACAACATCAATCCCGAGCAGATCGAGGCGGCCCGCATGGACGGTGCGCGCGGCTGGTCGATGCTGTGGAACATCGTCATCCCGCAACTCGGGCCGGCGACCTTCATCGCCATTGTCGTGACGGTCATCGGCGCGCTGCGCTCCTTCGACCTCGTCTCGATCATGACCGATGGCGGCCCCTACGGATCGAGCCGCGTGCTCTCCTTCTACATGTATGAGCAGGCGCTGTCGGAGTACGGCTACCGCATGGGTTACGGCGCGGCCATCGCCGTGGTGCTGTTTGCCATCATGATGGTGTTCATCACATTTTTCGTTCTGCGCATGCTGCGCCAGGAGAGGAACGCCTGATGTTCCCGACACCTGTCGCCAAGTCCAGCCCCCTTGTTCGCACGGGCTACCAGATCCTGCTGCCGCTGGCGCTGATCGTGTGGCTGTTTCCGCTGATCGGCGTTGCGGTCACGTCGGTGCGCCCGTCCGGCGATCTCGCCGCCGGCAACTATTTCGGCATGCCCTCCGGCTTTGCCGGGGTCGAGAACTATACGGCGGTCTTCCGCGACTCGCCGATCGGCTGGTACATCCTGAATTCCTTCAAGGTCACCATCCCGACCGTCATCGGCGCGGTGGCTCTGTCCTGCCTGTCGGGCTTTGCGCTCGCCATCTACAGGTTCAAGAGCAACCTGATCGTGTTCTTCATGTTCGTGGCCGGCAATTTCATTCCGTTCCAGATCCTGATGGTGCCGGTGCGCGATCTCACGCTCAACGTCGGGCTCTACGACACGACGATGGGGCTCGTGCTGTTCCACGTCGCCTTCCAGACCGGCTTCTGCACGCTGTTCATGCGCAATTTCATCAAGGCGCTGCCCTTCGCGCTGATCGAATCCGCGCGCGTCGAAGGCGTGTCGGAGTGGAAGATTTTTCGACACATCGTGCTGCCGCTGATGCGGCCGGCGATCGCGGCCTTGTCGGTTCTCATCTTCACCTTCGTCTGGAACGACTATTTCTGGGCGACCGTGCTGGTCCAGGGCCAGCACGCCATGCCCGTCACCGCCGGCCTCTATTCGCTCAACGGCCAGTGGGTCGCAGCCTGGCATCTGGTTTCGGCAGGCTCCATCATCGCCGCGCTGCCGCCGGTCGCCATGTTCTTCCTGATGCAGAAGCATTTCATCGCCGGCCTCACGCTGGGGGCGACCAAGGGATGAACGGGCACGTCCATGTCGGCAATGGCATGATCGGGCTGTCGCTCGCGCTTCCCTCGAGCGGGATGCCGGAGATTCTGGACTTCGGGCCATGCGCGCCGTCCCATGCGGTTGCTGCAACTGCCGGGCGTTCGAGCCGCGTCAACGGCATGGACGTCGCCACGCCGTCCTGCGTGCTGTTGCCCACCAGCGGCATGGGCTTCTTCGGCTGGCCCGCCATCGCCGGACACAGAGACGGCACCGACTTCATCCTCTCCGTGTCAGGCTGGACCGTCGCGGGCGGCGGGGCGAGCGCCGTCCTGCGCGGCTTCGACCCGGTCGCAGGCATCGAAATCGAGATCCGCATCTCGACCTACTTGCATGGCGTCATCGCCATGCAAGTGGGCCTTGCCAACCGCGGCGACCGGGCCTTCACGCTCGACCGCTGCATGGCCGCCACCATGCCTGTCCCTGAAGGTGATGCGACGCTGACCAGGCTCTCGGGCATGTGGGGTCGCGAGTTTCACATCGGCACGCAGCCCCTCGGCTGCGGCACCTGGCTGCAGGAAAGCCGGCGCGGAAGGACCTCGCACGACCGCTCGCCTGGCCTCTTCGTCACGGCGGGCGACACGAGCTATGGCATCCATCTCGGCTGGAGCGGCAATCACTGCCTGGCCGTCGACACGCTCGACGACGGACGCCGGCTCGTCCATGCCGGCGAACTGTTCGAACCGGGCGAGATGCGGCTGGCTCCCGGCGAGACCTATGAGAGTCCGCGCGCCCATCTGACGGCTGCCCGGGGCGGCGTGGCGGAGGCTTCGAAGCGCCTGCGCGACTTCGTCTCGCACACGCTTCTGCCCTGGCCGACGGACTCGGGTGGCCAGCGCTGCATGCGGCCGCGCCCGGTCATGCTCAACACCTGGGAAGGCAATTATTTCGATCACCGGATGGACTCGCTAAAGGCGCAGGCCGACGCGGCGGCCGCCATCGGAATCGAGCGCTTCGTGCTCGATGATGGCTGGTTCGGTCGGCGCGACGACGACACCACGAGCCTCGGCGACTGGTCGATCGACCGGCGCAAATACCCCGAGGGGCTCGCCCCGCTCATCGATCACGTGCGCGGCCTCGGTATGGAGTTCGGCCTCTGGATCGAACCGGAAATGGTCAATGCGCAGTCCGACCTGTTCCGCTCCCACCCGGACTGGGCGCTTCAGGTCGCCGGGCGTCCTCTGCTCTCCTCGCGCAACCAGCTCGTGCTCGATCTGTCGCGACCGGAGGTCAGCGAGTATCTCTTCGGCGTGATCGACGCCGTGCTGTCGGCGCATGACATCGCCTATGTGAAGTGGGACATGAACCGAGATCTGACCCATGTCGGCGATGTCACCGGCAAGGCGGCCACAGCGCGGCAGACGCGGGCCGTCTATGCGCTGATGGACCGGTTTCGCAGCGCCCATCCCGCACTCGAAATCGAAAGCTGCGCTTCGGGGGGCGGGCGCGCCGACTATGGCGTGCTGGCGCGAACGAACCGCCTCTGGACGTCGGACTGCACCGACGCGCTCGAACGCCTGGAAATCCAGCGTGGGGCATCGCTCTTCTTCCCGCCCGAGATCCTCGGCGCCCATGTCTCCGCCGCACCCAATCATCAGTCTGGCCGCAGCCACAGCCTGTCGTTCCGGGCGCTGGTGGCGCTCGCCTATCATCTCGGCGTCGAGCTCAATCCGCTGACCCTGTCGCCAGTCGAGCTGAAGGAGCTTGCCGCGTGGATCGCGCTGCACAAACGGCTGCGGCCCCTGTTGCACGCGCCGGGCGCCTCTTTCTCCACGGTACCTGTCGACGGTCGCTATGTGTGGGGCGCCATCGAGGCGAACCGGATGGCGATCTTCGTGGCGCAGGGGCCGACCATGATGACCGAACAGCCGCCGCCGCTCCGGATCGCCGCCGACAACGCTACGGCGCTCCGGTGGCGAATCGCGGCCATGCATCCCGCCCAGCCGGCTTTCATCCGCCAGTCCGAAAGCCAGCGTCGCCTGCTTGCCGGCGAGACATCCTTTTCGCTCGACACGCTGCGGCGGCTTGGGCTCGCGCTGCCCATGCTACGCCCGGAAAACGGTGTCGTACTTGAAATCCACCCTGTCGAGGGAAACTGAGCGATGGCCAACGTCACCTTGCATGCGGTCAAGAAGCAGTTCGGCGCGGTGTCCGTCATCAAGGGCATCGATCTCGCCATCGCCGACGGCGAGTTCTGCGTCTTCGTCGGTCCGTCGGGCTGCGGCAAGTCGACACTTCTGCGGATGATTGCGGGGCTCGAGGATATCACGTCCGGCCATCTCAAGATCGGCGGCGCGGACATGACCGATGTCGGCCCGTCCGACCGGGGCGTCGCGATGGTGTTCCAGTCCTATGCGCTCTATCCGCACATGACGGTGGCCGAGAACATCGGCTTTGGCCTGCGCATGACGGGCCATGCCAAGGCCGATATCGACAAGCGCATCGCGCGCGCGGCGGCCATGCTGCAGCTCGAGCCGCTGATGCAGCGCAAGCCCAGCCAGCTGTCCGGCGGCCAGCGCCAGCGCGTCGCCATCGGCCGCGCCATCGTGCGCGACCCGCAGGTCTTCCTGTTCGACGAGCCGCTGTCCAACCTCGACGCGGCGCTGCGCGTCCAGATGCGCGGCGAGATCACGAAGCTGCACCAGGATCTCGGTACGACCATGATCTACGTGACCCACGATCAGGTGGAGGCCATGACCATGGCCGACAAGATCGTCGTCCTTTCGGCCGGTGAGATCGAGCAGGCCGGCTCGCCGCTCGAACTCTACCATCGGCCGAAGAACCTCTTCGTCGCCGGCTTCATCGGCTCGCCGAAAATGAATTTTCTGAAGACGACGGCGTCGCCCGCAAGCACCGGGAAGATCGCCGTTGCACTGCCCGGCGGCGGGTCCATCAAGCTCGATACGGGCAACACCACGGTCACGGAACGCCAGCCGGTGACGCTTGGCGTGCGGCCCGAACATCTGGTGATCGGCGCACCCGCCGACGCAACGGTCGACGGCACGCTGAAGATCGCCGAGTATCTCGGATCTGAAACCATGTTTTATCTGACACTGGCGGACGGATCGGACCTGGCGGTCAAGGCCGATGGGCTGACGACTGCCAAGACGGGTGCGTCGATCAGGATCGGCGTCAAGGCCGCCGCCTGCCATCTGTTCGACGCCGCCGGCGCGGCGCTCATCAACGGGGACCTGACGAGATAATGCTTGGCGTTTGTTACTACCCCGAACACTGGCCGGAAGCCTGGTGGGCGGAAGATGCGCGCCGCATGCGCGCCATCGGCATCTCCTTCGTGCGCATCGGTGAATTCGCCTGGTCGCGGCTGGAGCCATCGCGCGACGCGTTCGATTTCGGGTGGCTCGACCGCGCCATGGACGTCCTCCACGCGGCGGGCCTGAAGATCGTGCTTGGGACGCCGACGGCGACCCCGCCGAAATGGCTAATGGATGCCCATCCCGACATCGCGCCGGTCGACAAAGAGGGCCGCCCGCGCGGCTTCGGCTCGCGGCGGCACTACAGCTTCTCGTCGACGGTCTATTTGGAGGAAAGCCGACGCATCGTCGAGGTCATCGCCAAACGCTATGGACAGCATCCGGGTCTGGTCGGGTGGCAGACCGACAATGAATATGGCTGCCACGAGACGGTTCTCTCCTGGGGTCCGCAGGACCTTGCCGCCTTCCAGGGCTGGTTGCGTCGCCGCTACCAGACGACCGACCAACTCAACGAGAGCTGGGGCAACGTGTTCTGGTCGATGGAGGTCGGCGATTTCTCCCAGGTGTCGCTGCCCAGCCTCACCGTCACCGAGGCCAATCCGGCCGCACGGCTCGACTTCTGGCGCTTCCAGTCCGACCAGGTGGCGGCCTATGACAGGATGCAGTGCGACATCATCCGCGCGCACTCGCCGGGACGCTTCGTCACGCACAATTTCATGGGCTTTTTCAACGAGTTCGATCACTGGAAGGTCGCCGATAACCTCGACCTGGCCTCGTGGGACTCCTATCCGCTGGGCTTCGTCGAAGGTTTCCCCTTTTCCGAGGAAGAACGCGTCCGCTGGGCGGAAACCTCGCATCCCGACATCGCGCCCTTCCACCACGATCTCTATCGCGGCGTCGGGCGCGGACGCTTCTGGGTCATGGAGCAGCAGCCGGGCCCGGTGAATTGGGCACCGTGGAACCCGGTGCCCAAGCCCGGCATGGTGCGTCTGTGGACCTGGGAGGCGCTGGCGCATGGTGCTGAAGTCGTCAGCTATTTTCGCTGGCGCCAGGCGCCCTTCGCGCAGGAGCAGTTTCATGCAGGCCTCAACCTGCCGGGCTTGCACGAGCTGTCACCCGGCGGACGCGAGGCCGAACAGGTCGGGCGCGAACTGGCGACCGTCGGTGCGATCGGTGCGGTGGAAAAGGCGCCCGTCGCCATCGTCTACGATTACGAAGCCTCATGGCTGACGCGTATCCAGCCGCAGGGTCAGGACTTCCGCTACCACGAACTCGTGTTTCGCTGGTACGAGGCGGTGCGACGGCTCGGACTGGACGTCGACTTCGTGCCGCCCGGCGCCCCGCTCGATGGCTACGCTCTGGTGCTGGTGCCGTCCCTGCCTGTCGTCTCCGAAGCCGCTGCGCGCGCGCTGGAAATGGCGACGGGGATCCTCGTGCTCGGGGCCCGCACCGGTTCAAAAACCCGGAACGTCGCCATCCCCGCCAATCTCGCCCCCGGCCTGCTCGCCAGCCTGACCGGCGTCCGCGTCGTGCAGGTGGCATCGCTGCGGCCCGGTCTGGCGGATGCCGTCGACGGCGCCGTCAGCGGTGCGGCCATCCGCTGGCGCGAATATCTTGAAGCGAGCGGCGAGACGCTTGCGCGCTTCACCGGCGGCGACCCGGCGCTGGTGGCCAACCGGACATGCCTCTATCTCGGGTGCTGGCCCGACCGGGAGCTTTTGGGCAACGTGATGCGCCTTGCCTGCAAGCGTGCGGGCCTCGCGACCGTCGAGCTTCCCGACCATATAAGGCTGAGACGGCGCGGGGCACACGTCTTCGCCTTCAACTACGGTGGACCAGCGTGGACCGGCGGACCGGCAGAAGCAGTAGTCCTCGGCCAGGCCAGCGTTGCCAGCCAGGATGTCAGCGTCTGGTGCGCGCAGCAAGTTCGGACCGTCGGTTAAGGGGACAGGTGCCTGACTGCGCTGCCCGATGAAACACCCGGCGAGCAGTTCACCGACAACGCTTTCAATCTCGCCGTCTCTTCTATGCACGCTATCCGGGAGCCCGTTGCATTCGCTTGGGCGTTGATCCACCAAGGCCGGGACTACTCTGCGGCATTGACGGCGTTTGCGGGAGGAACGATTTTCGCATCCGACGGTTTGTCTGACCTGAGCGTCATTGAAACCTACCTCTTGCGCAACGCTGGGCTGAGCCATCGGCACCGTGGGGCACCTTCGGGATAATGTGATGTTCGAGTGGCTGCAGCTGCTGTATTCCCTCTGCACCTCCGGGGAACCTCCGGCCCGGTGGCGCGAGATCACGTTTGGGGCAAACCTGGCGACCGCGCTGGCCTACTTCTGGATTCCTGGCGTGATGGCCGTCGTGTTCGCGCGATGGCGCGAGGAATTGCCCTATCGCTGGCTTTGGGGCGGCTTCGTGATCTTCATAGCCGCCTGCGGGTTCAGCCACGTCATGCATGCCTTCCACGCGCTTCGCGCACAGACTCCGCATTCCACGATAGAGCTCGCGGTACTGGTCGCGACCGCGGCCGTTTCCCTGGCGACGGCTGGCGGGTTCACCTATGTGCTGCCGCGTATCCTTGCACTCTCATCCCCAGCAGCCGCCAGGAGCCGGATGGAGGCCGCCGTGGAGACTGCCACGGGCGATCTTCAGTCAGCGCTGGAGCATCAGAGACTGCTTCTTCTCGAGGTGCATCACCGCGTCAAAAACAATCTGCAGGTCGTTGCCAGCCTCATCGGCGTGCACATGCGCCGCAGCCCTGGCGGAGCGAATGCCAGCCTGCAGGACCTGCGGGACAGGATCGTGGCGATCGCCGCAGTCCACGGCCAGCTTCAGGACGTCGGTGCCGCCACACTGCGCGCACTGCCGTTTGTCAAATCGCTGGCCGCCTCGCTGGAGTCGTCGAAGGGACGGCCCGCCGGAATGATCAATGTGCGCGGAGAAGACTTCGACGTGCCCCTCGACCATGCGACGTCCTTCGCCCTCATTGTTCACGAAGTGCTCGCCAACGCGTTGGAACATGCGTTCCCGCCCGGTCAGCCCGGGCATATCGACGTGGTTCTCGAAACGCGGGGCGCGGAGCGTACAATCCGGGTCCTGGACGCAGGGGGCGGGATGGACCCCTCCGCCAAGGACGGAATCGGTCGCACGCTGGTCAAGGCGCTGGCGGTCCAACTGGGCGCCGACGTTGCCTGGGCGCAACGGGAAGAAGGCGGCACCAGCTTCACGGTGACGTTCGAGGAGCAGCTGGCCGTCTCCCGCATCCCCGGCGACCGCAGCTCTTCGACAGTCGCCGAAGGCGTGTAGGAAGCGTGTCGCGCGAGACCTTTGTCTTCCTTGAACCATGCGTGCCTTGAACGGCATCGGACAACACACGCATGATGCATAAGCTGCGCAGGCATCGACGACTATTACCTGGCAGACAGCCCACCTGCGGATCAGGCATGTCGCGGTCGACCCATTCCGGAGACTGCGCGCAGGCACGATTTCTTCCGAAACTCCTCGCCGCCCCCTCTGTGGTCGGCACGGGATGGGCAGGCGGGCAGTGGGCCCGGTATTGCCACGGACGGCTCTGCCGGACTGTTCCTTCAGGCGCCGAGCGGTCCGCGAGCCTGACCAGATCCGCTGGCAATCAAGGCCGCCATGGCATGGGCAATGGCGTTCTCATCGTAGGGCTTCGCGAAAAACGAGCTCCCGGTCGGCAGGCTGCTCTCTTCGAGAATGGCGGCACCCGACGCGACAATGAGCCTTATGGGAGGCCATCGATTTCGAATGTGCTGGCATAGCTTGATGCCGTCCATCGTCCCCGGCATCTGGATGTCGGTGAAGACCAAGTCGATGTCGTTGCGGGATTCAAGAATGCGAATTGCCTCATCCGCATCCGACGCCTCCAGGGCCTCGTAGCCCGCAGAAACCACCAATTCGATCGCAGCCATCCGGATGATGGCGCTGTCTTCGACGACAAGGACGACTGCTCTGCCGTTTTTCATGGCTTACTCAGTTGATGCGGTAAACGGCAGCAGCCAGCGCCTGGAATGGGCTCTGGTGCCTATGCAGCCGCAGGAAGGTCTGTCCGAACATCGGCACGCTCCTGGTGGTTTATCGTGACCGCGGTGCCGGGAGACGCATCGCCTACCCGAATTTCAGCTCCGAGGTTTCTCGTGAGGGCTTCCACGATGCCACTCCCCAGGCCCGCCTTCGGCGCGTCGCTCCCCACAGGCATCCCGATGCCATTGTCGGTGATCGAAAGGGTCCACTCGGCGCCCGATGATCGATAGTCGATCATGATCGTGCCCGACCGCTCATCCGGGAAGGCATGCTTGAGCGCGTTGATGACCAATTCGGTGACGATGAGCCCCAGACTGACGGAGACATCTGGCTCCACCGCGCTGTCATCCACCACGACCGATATCGACAGGCGGTCAGGGTCGGCGATCATCGACGCGCCGAGGCTCTGGCAAAGCTGCGTGAAATAGGCGCGGAGCTCGACGGCGCTCCCGCTCGATGTGGACAGTTGCTTCTGCAGGGCCGCAATCGACATGACCCGATGGTGGGCGTTGTGGAGATGCCCGCGGGCTTCTTCCGACTGAACCCGGCGTGCACTCTGCATCAGGACGCTTGCGATGATCTGCAAGCTGTTGGCCACACGGTGCTGAACCTCCTGCAGCAGGATTGCCTTGTCGCGGATCAGATCGTCTTTCAGTCGCGCTTCGGCGCGCATGTCGGTGACGTCGGTTATGGCCAGCAGAAGACGGACGCGATCCTTGTCGCCATCGTCGAGGGTCCGTGCATTGACAACCAGTTGCCGCGTCTTCCGGTTTGGCCGCCGAAGGTCGATCTCGTACGCCTCGATCCGCGCGCTTCCCGAGGCTGTCGCCTTGAGCAAGGACGCAAGCTTGGGCATCGCCCATTCCCCGTTTCCGAGTTCGCCGAGGCTCCTGCCTGGCGCGTCCGCCGAGTCGATCTCGAACGCCCGGCAGAACGACGCGCTGGCCGCAATGACCTTCAGGTCACCGGACAGAAACAGCAGCGGTTCGTTTGACGATTCCACCACGGCGAGGGTACTCGCCGCTTCGAGATGCACTGTCGGAGCATTTGACATGGATAGGCCCTCAAGGGCCGGAGACTTACGGAGCAAGTCATCACTCGGCAGAACGCGGTGGCTGCCTTGAAGCAGTCGCCCACGGTGCATCTTAGCACATCTGACAGGAATCCAAGCAGGTTAAGTCGATGCGATCGGCGGAGAGGCCTGTTGCGCCGCGGATGACTGCTTCGGCGCGTGGGGCACCCTACTTCTGGTGAAGCTCCAGCCCGCGACTTACGCACGAGACAGGCCGTGTTCGCTTGGCTATCGGCCGCTATGCGGCTACATCTGTCACCTTGTGGAAGCCGTGCCGGACAGAACATGAAGATTGCAGCCGATGTACCACCCGAAGAGCGCGTCGCGGATTGTGCGCTGCTCGTGGTCGACATGCAGAACGATTTCGTGCGGCAGGGTGCGCCGCTGGAAGTGGAGGAGGCACGCGAGACGATCGCGCCTATCCGCCGGCTGATCGACGGGTTCCGCGCGCTCCGACGGCCCGTGGTCTACACGCGCTTTCTGGCCGAACAATCGGAAGGGCTGATGTGGCTATGGTCGCCGCAGTGCCAGCCGGAGGTCAAGTGCTGCTGGGAAGGGGTCAAGCGGCGGTACGGCGATACGGCTGGCGATCTGAACTGCATCGCCGTGATCGACGAGCTGGCGCCGTTGCCCGGCGATGCGGTCATCGACAAGTATGGCTACGGCTCGTTCCACCACACGGACCTCGATGCGCGTCTGAAGGCGCTCGGCATCAGGTCGCTGGTGGTGACCGGGACGGTTGCCCAGATCTGCGTGGAAGAGACCGCGCGCGAGGCTTTTCACCACGGCTACCGAACGACGATGGTGTCGGACGGCGTGTCGTCCTTCGATGCTGGGCTGAAGGCGGCAACGCTGAAGAATTTTGGCATGAAGTTCGGCTGGGTCGCAGACAGCGGGACGGCGCTGGCGTGGCTGCGGCAGGCGGAGGCGGAATCGTTGCGCGTGGCAGGATAGGGCGGCCGGCTTTGCAACTGGATGATAGATGGCGGGCCGACGTCATCCCCTGCCGGCCGGCGGACTCTTTCAGGACAGCCAGCGCTGGAGATTTTCCGTCACGAACGCGTCGTCGGCGAGATCGGCGTGGACCGCGCAAACCCGGTCGATCGCTTCGGCCTGACCGGGACTGAGCGTCTCGTGCGGATCAAGACACCAGATGCCTTCCAGCAGGCCCTGGCGGCGCAGGACCTCGTGGCAGCCCGCGATACACCCGCGAAAATCATTGGCGACATCGAAGAAGGCGGCGTTGCAGTCGGTGACGCGCGCATCCAGCGCCAGGATCTCGTCAGGGATCGCGCCCGCCGCCACCGCAGCCTTGATCCGGTCCAGCAGTTTCACGGCGCTTTGAGTCCATACCGACCAGTGGCCGAGCAGTCCGCCGAGGAATCGCACGGAAACCGGGGCGCCGTCGCGCATCACGCAAAAGGGGATCGCAAGGTCGAGGACGATGTGGTCGTCATTGCCGGTGTAGAGGGTGATGCGGTCTTCGGCGCGTGCATCGACCAGGCCGCGCATCACGTCGATGGTGCGATAGCGGTTGAACGGCGCGGCCTTGATGGCCACGACATTGTCGATCTCGCAGAAGCGCTTCCAGAAACCGGCATCCAGGGGCAAGCCGCCGACCGCCGGCTGCAGGTAGAAGCCGATGAGCGGGATTTCTTCGGCGATCCGGCGGCAGTGATCGATGATCTCGTCCTCGGACGCGCCCTTCATGGCGGCGAGGCTGAGGAGGCCTGCGTGATAGCCGAGCCCGACCGCGGCCTGCGCCTCGCGAACCGCCTGCCCTGTGCGCCCGACGACGCCGGCGACCATGACGAGAGGACGGTCGGTCCATTGCGAAGCCGCAGCCATGGCCTGCGAGAGCACCGGTTCGTAGAGACCTGCCTCGCGGATTTCGAATTGTGTCGTATGGACCCCCACCGCAAGCCCACCCGCGCCAGCGTCGATATAGTAGCGCGTCAACGCGCGCTGTCGTGTGGGATCAAGTTGACGGTCGGCGGTCAGCGCCAGGGGATGGGCCGGAATGACGCAGCCTTCACGCAGAAGCCGCGCCACGTCCTTCGGCAGTTCGCTGCGGTGCAATCCCATCCAAACCCCGCTCCCGTCGAGGCCGCGCGGCCTGGAAAAGACGTAGCCGCAGCGCCTTGCCGCCAGTCTTAGCAGGCGAACGGTTGCTGTCAACCAACTGGTTAGTTCCTTCTGAGGGCGGCCAAGGCGAATTCGATGACATGCCTGCGGCGTTGGGCGATCGCCTCGGCGGAATTCAGCTTCCTGCCGAAAATGGCGGAGAGTGTCGGGTTGTTGGAAAAGTAGAAATAGGAGATGCCGGCAATCGAGATATAGACGTTGATGGGATCCATGTCGTCTCGGAAGGTGCCTTCGGCAGCGCCGCGTTTCAGCGTCTCGGTCAGAAGCTCGACCAGCGGCCAGTGCATCTCCGTCAGCTCCTCGGACTTCGCGGCATGTGGCGCGCCTTGGGCATTCTCGTCGCTCACGAGCTTGATGAACTCGGGATGCTCGACGAGATGGTCGAAGGAATAGCCGACGAGAGAGCGCATCGCCTCGAGAGGCGTCAGGTTGCTCAGGTGCAGCGCCCGCTCCTTTTCGCGGATCTCGGAATAGACCGTTTCCAGCGCGACCCGGTAGAGATCGTCCTTGTTGCCGAAGTGGTGGTAGAGCAGCTGCTTGTTGACGCCGGCGCGGTTGGCGATCTCATCCACACGCGCGCCGGCAAAGCCCTTATCGGCGAACTCGCTGATCGCGGTCGACAGGAGAGCGGCGCGCGTCGCCGCCGAGTCGCGCTGCTTGGGCTGGCGCGCCGCCGCACCCTTGACCGCCGCGGCCCGCGTCGCTTGTCCGACCATCGGTGTCTCTCCTTCTGTCGACATAAGGCCCATCGCAAGCCGGGCGTCGACGCCGTCTGCGGATCACAACGCTATTCCAACGCATTCGTCCAGAACGGGTATTGCGTGTTGACCGGCAATCCACACCCGTGATAACCAACTACTTAGTTACTTTTGGGGTAGGGTGCAAATGCGGCCTCCATCCACTGCCGCTCTGGCATACCAGGGGCTGCCCCGGATCTACTGGGCGCTGATTGCCCTGGTGCTGATCGGCATGGCCACCGCCCCCCAGTTTCGCACCCTGCCAAACCTTGCCAACATCCTCGAGCAGTCGGCAGTGCTTGCTGTCCTGGCGCTCGGCCAAGCCTTCGTCATCGCGGGCGGCATGATCGACCTCTCGGTCGGCCAACTGGTCGGACTGATCACCGTCGTCGCCTGCATGCTGTTCGACGCCTTTCCCGGCATGAGTCCGCTGGTCATCGTCGGTTGCCTCGCGCTGGCGGCCCTGGTGGGATTGGTCAACGGCGAACTGATCAACCGCCTGCGCATGTCGCCGCTGATCCTGACCTTCGGCATGCTGAGCGTGCTGCAGGGCTGCATCTTCATGCTGACCGACCGCAGCGTCGGCCAGGTCGCGCCCGCCATCTCCTTCCTCAGCAATGGCCGCGTGCTCGGCATTCCGGTATCACTGGTGCTGGTCGCGCTTGTGTCGCTCGCCGCATATCATGCGCTGCAGCGCTCGATCCTTGGCTGGCACCTGCTCGCCATGGGCAACAGCGCCGATGCCGCGCGCAAGGCTGGCCTGGATCTGTTTGCGCTGACGCGCACCGCCTTCCTCGTCTCCGGCCTCTGTGCGGGTATCGCCGGGCTCCTCGTGGCCGGCCGGCTGGGCACGGGCTTTCCGAACGCCGGCAGCGGACTGGAACTCGACGCCATCGTCGCCGTCGTGCTCGGCGGCACGCCACTCAAGGGCGGCCGCGTCAGCGTGGCGGGCATACTGGGTGCGGTGCTGTTCCTGGGCGTGCTCAGCAACCTCCTGAACCTGATGCAGGTGCCGGCCTTCACGCAGATCCTGGTGAAGGGCCTGATCGTCATCGTCGCAATTCTCGCCGACCGTCCTGGTCGCGTCGCGCGGCCCGCATGAGTGCCGTCTCCGACACGGCCTGGCGCTCGACCCGCCTTCCCTCGCTGGAGAGAGCGGCCGTCTGGATCGTGCTCGTTGTGCTTCTGCTCCTCGCAGGTCTGGCATCCGATGCCTTCTTCAAGCTGAACTACCTGACCAACCTCGTCCGCCAGGCCGCGCCGGTCGGGATCACGGCCGTCGGCGTGACCTTTGTCATGCTGTTGCGCGGCGTCGATCTTTCTGTCGGGGCCATCGTCTCGATGAGCGCGGTGGTCTGTGCACTGGTCATGGACGGGAAACCGGAGAACCTGGTGCTGGGCGTCGTTGCCGCGAGCGCCTGCGGCGCAGCGGTCGGCCTAGCCAACGGACTCCTCATTGCCCACGGAAAAGTCTCGTCCTTCATCCTCACGCTCGGCATGTCGATCGTCGTCTATGGGCTCGTCCAGATGGGCACGGGCGGTACCGCGCGGGGCATCGTCTCGCCTGGGTTCCGCGAAGTCGTCAACAGCCGCATTGGCGGTGTCCTGCCGGTTCTGGTGGTCTGCCTGCTGGCAGCCGTCGCGATCGGCATCTTCCTGCAATCGCGCACCCGCTTCGGCCGCAGCGTTTACCTGATCGGCGCCAATCCCGACGCGGCGCGGCTGGCCGGGCTGCCGGTCAGGCGTGTCACGGTCATCGCCTACATCGTCTCGGGCCTGTTTGCCGGGCTCGGCGGCCTTGCGCTTCTGGCGCGCACGGGCGTCTCGGGCACCAATCCCGGCGCGGGAATGGAATTCGACGTGCTGGCCGCCGTGGTGCTGGGCGGCACGACGTTTGCCGGCGGCCGTGGCAGCGTGGGCGGCACGTTTGCGGGCGTGCTGGTGCTCTTCATCGCGCTCAACCTGGCCAATGTGGCAGGGCTGCCGTTTGCCGCACAGCTCACCATCAAGGGTCTCATCATCATCGCAGCTTCGGCCGCCCATTCCTGGATCGGCAGCCGCAGCGGTGGTCGCAGCCAAGACTAACAACCACCAAAGGGGAGTAAGGACATGCGTCGATATCTAAAGCCCATCGTCACCGCGGCGATGATCGGCATCTTCGCCACCGGGGCGTCCGTGTCGCAGGAAATGGACCTGACCAAAAAGGAAACCTACGATCAGATCATGGGTTGGGCGAAGGAGCCGCTCGACACGTCCAAGTACAAGAAGGAAGGTGATCTCCGCATCGGACTGTCGGCCGGCTATCTCAGCAATGCGTGGATCAACTTCACCGCGCAGTCAGTGAAGTACGAGGCGTCGCTTCATCCCGAGATCAAGGAGGTGAAGGTCACCGATGCCGCCTTCAACCCGACCAAGCAGGCGGCCGACATCGAGGACCTCCTGACCAGCGGCGTCGACGCGATCCTGTTCTGGCCGGTCGACGAGAAGGCCATCCTGCCGGCGCTCCAGAAGGCGCATGAGAAAGGCGTTGTCACGATCAATATCGGCTACAACTTCATGCGTGACCCTGCCGTCACGTCGAATGCCTATGTCAATCAGTGGACCTATTCCGAGCAGGTCGCGACCGAATTCGCCAAGTCGCTGAACGGCAAGGGCAAGGTGTTCGCCATGCTGCCGATCGCCGGCTCGTCGGCAGCCGTCGTGCAGCTCGCGGTGCTGCAGGAGGTGCTGAAGAACTATCCGGACATGGAGCTGGTCAGCAGCGAATATGGCGACTGGGACCGGGCCAAGGCCAAGCAGCTGACGGAGAACCTGCTGCAGCGCTTCCCGGAGATCGACGGCGCCTTCTCGCCGGCCGGCCAGATGTCGATGGGCATCTACGAGGCGTTCGACGAGGCGGGCCGTCTCGGCGAGCTGACGCTGTCGCCCGGCGACGACTACAATGGCTGGACCAAGCTGGTGGCCAAGGACGGCAAGTGGGGGTCGGTGACCAGCGGCCTGGAAGTCGGCCGGGAGGCCGTCAAGCAGGCGGTCAACATCCTGACCGGCAAGCCGACGACGACCGCCGTCGTCGTGCCGACCCGCTACCTCGACCCGGCCGAAGCCGCCAAGCTCAACGAGCCCGACCGTCCGGACGACTGGTTCAAGACGGACCTGCCGGCCGAGTTCCTGCCTCAGTAAACGGCAGGCGTTGGTGCTGCTCCAGACCCATGGGCTGACACGCCGGTTTCCCGGCGTGTTGGCGCTCGACCATGTGGACTTCGCCGCAGACAGCCAGGAGATCCATGCCGTCTGCGGCGCCAATGGAGCCGGCAAATCGACGCTGATGAACATCCTGTCGGGCACCATCCGCCCGACGTCCGGCACGATCTCGATCGCAGGCGAAGACATGTCCTTCGCCTCGCCCGCCGACGCCCGCAACGCCGGCGTGGCCATCGTCTACCAGGAGTTCAGCTCGATTGCCGAACTGACGGTGGCCGACAACATCTATCTCGGCCACGAGTTCAGGGGCCGATTTGGCACGATCGACCGCCAGGCTGCCTCGCGGGCCGCCGCCGGCCTGCTTCACCGCTACGCGATATCGCTCTCGCCCGATGCACTCGTCGGATCGCTTGGCGTTGCCGACCGGCAACTGGTGGAACTGGCGCGGGCGCTCTCGACCGACGCGCGCATCCTCATCCTGGACGAGCCGACGGCCGTCCTGTCCGGCACGGAGCAGGCCAAGCTCTTCGGCGTCATCCGCACCCTGCGCGAAAGGGGATTGCTGGTCGTCTACATCTCGCACCGGCTGGAGGAAATCTTCGAGATCGCCGACAAGGTGTCGGTCATGCGCGACGGCGCGCTGGTGGCGACGCGCGACAAGTCCGCCCTCACATCGGCCGAACTGGTGCGTCTGATGACCGGGCGCGAGGTTGCCGCGAACACGGCGCCGGCTCCGCTGCCCGGCGACCGCAAGGTCGCGCTGACGCTGAACGGCATCATCGAAGACGGCACACGCCTCGAACTGCGTGAAGGCGAGATCCTCGGGCTTGCGGGTCTGGTCGGCGCCGGTCGCACCGCCATCGCGCATCGCATCGCGGGCCTGCGCCGCCGCACGGGCTTCTCGGCAGTCATCGACGGCTCGCCGCTGCCCGACGACCCGGCCAGCACGCTCGCGGCCGGTATTGTCTACATGACCGAGGATCGCAAGCGCGACGGCATCTTCGGGCCGCTCGCGGTGACCGCCAACGCTTCCGTCGCGTCCCTCGACCGGTTTTCCCGGGGCGGGCTGTTGCGGCTTCGGCACGAGCGGGCCGAGGCTGGTGCCGTGCTCCGCGGGCTGAGACTCGTTGCCGCCTCGCTCGAGACACCCATTGAAGCGCTGTCGGGAGGCAACCAGCAAAAGGTGCTGTTTGCACGCGCGCTGCTGGCGCGGCCGAAAGTGCTGATCTGCGATGAACCCACGCGCGGCGTCGATGTCGGCGCCAAGGAAGAGATCTATGCCGTGTTGCGCCGCCTTGCCGGTGAAGGCGTTGCGATCATCCTGATTTCGTCCGAACTGAACGAGGTGCTGGCGCTGAGCCACCGTATCGCCGTCGTGAGGCATGGCCGCGTGTCGGCGCTCATGGACAATATTGGCCTTGACGAGCACGCATTGCTGGTCGCGGCGACCGGTGTCGGCGAAGGGCGGGCGGCGGAGTAGCGTCTACCCGAACTCCGGTCCGGCCGCGACCATGAGCGTTGAGGGGATGCCCGGCAGTTCGTCCCGGTCCAGGATCATGCGCTCGAAGCTGCGAAATGCCTCGAAGCCATGGTTCTTCAACTCTGTCTGCAGGCACGCGCCAGCATCCAGAACGTCGAGGATCGTCGGGCCGGATACGTGCGCAAGCGCGGTTTCGAGAAGGTCCCGCGCCTCCGTCGCGCCCTGTGCGACGAGCGGTCCGATCTGCGTGGCGGTGCGGCCGCTGCGCAGGATGACGAAATTCCCCGCGTCGCCGATGACGCGCGTGCCCGGCCTGTCCATGAAGTCCCCGATCAGGAACTCTCGGTCGCCGCCGAAGGCCCGACTGTCGGCCGCGAGGATCGACGCGCGATCGGGTGTCCCGCCGGCCTGCACCATGGGAAGACCTGATCCGCGGCCCGTTCCACGCCAACGCGACATGCCGCATTTGCTCCTGAAGCCAAGCCGACCGTAGACCATGGCGCCTTCCGGTGTCGCGTCGAGCAGCGAGGCGCTGCCGCGCGCGCGCATGGCGCCGATGCAGCGGCTCATCAGCTGCGAAGCGAGACCGCGCCGGCGCCACTGCGCAGTGACCAGCACCATGGAGATCCAGCCGAAGCCGCCCCCGAAAGGCAGGATCGCGGCAGATGCGACCAGGCGATCGCCGGCACGCACGCCGTAGCACTCGCCATGCGTCATGAACACGCTCCAGTCCGCCGCCGTCTGGTTCCAGCGGGCCTCCTCGGACAGCAGCAGCGCGCCATCCAGATTGGCAAGGCCGAGGACGACGCTGTCGGCCGTTTCAGTAGGAGCCACTTCTGACCTCGAACTTCGTCGGCTTGCCGAAACTCCGGCGGCCCGACGCTACCCAGTCCGCGACCCAGTCGATCATGGTCAGGGCGGGCACCGTCGGATAGCCGAAAAGCTGGGCCGCACGGGCGGTGTTGGTGAGCCATGAGCGGTCGGCTTCCTCGCCGACGATGGTCGGTACCCTTCCCAGCCGCCTTCCGAGTTCGACGGCCAGCCAGCGCACCGAGAGGATTTCGGGACCGCTGACATTGATCGGCATGGGCGGCGCCGAGCAGTGCGCGAGGCTGCGCAGAGCCTGCGAACAGGCATCGCCCTGCCATATGATGTTCACATGCCCCATCGATACGTCGACCGGCTTGTCGTCCATGATCTTTCGGGCGATATCGTGCAGCACGCCGTAGCGGAGGTCGATCGCATAGTTCAGCCTGAAGAGCACGCCAGGCGTGCCGTGCAGGCTCGCGTGATGCTGGAACATGCGCTCGCGCCCAAGGCAGGTGATGGCGTATTCGCCGGGCGGGTTCGGCTGTTCGTCCTCCGTGCTGCCGCCCTCGCGCACCGTTGCAAAGGGATAAACGCAGCCGGTGGAGAAAGCGACGATGCGCGACGCGCGGAACACGTTAGCGACCGTTGACGGCACCTGCACGTTCATCGCCCAGGTCTGGCCGGGATCCGCCTGCGCGCCAAACTTGAAGCCGGCCATGAAGACGATGTTTTCCGGCCGAGGCAACGCCCTCACGGCGTCGACGTCGAGGAGATCGCAGGCAATCGTCTCGATGCCGTTTTCCTCGAGCTCCTGGCGCAGGCCGGCGGCGGTGAACCGGGCGACGGCGATGATGCGTCTGGCCGGGGCCGCGCGCTTGGCCATCCGGGCCAGCGTCGGCCCCATCTTGCCGCCGACGCCCAGGATCATGATGTCGCCCGGCACCGCTTCGAGGTCGCGCACAAGCTCCGGCGACGGCGTCGACATGAAATCGTCGAGCATCGCCTCGCTCTCGATGGACGGTGGAATCGGATTGATGGTGGACATGCTGCTATCCCATCGCTTCTTGCGCGGCCGTTACCCTGTCGGGCATCGGGACGCGAATGCCTGCCTCAGGCGCGGACCGCCGGTTGCCGCTGCTTCCAGGGCATTTCCTGTTCGAGCACCGTGGCGATTGCCAGTATCGTCGCCTCGTCGCCATACCGCCCGACCGCCTGCACGCCGATCGGCATGCCGCTTTTCGACATGCCGAGGGGTATCGACATCGCCGGCTGGCCCGACATGTTGAACGGAAAGGTGAAGTTGGCGTCAGTCCAAAGGCTGTTGTAGGCGTCGAGGTCCGTCATCGACATGTCGTAGTAGCCGACCGGTCGCGGCAGATGCGTCAGCGTCGGCGTCAGGTAGATGTCGTAGGCGTCGAGGTCGAGCGCGACCGCGCGGCCCAGCTGGCGCACCGCTTCCACGTCGGAGATGTGGCGGATGCCGCTCGTGGCGCGACCGCGCTCGATGACGGCCCAGGTGACCGGCTCTACATCGTCCTTCGTGGCGGGCCGGCCGACGACAGCCGACAGCCATTTGAAGATCGCGGCAGTCTGGACGCAGCTCATATGGGTGTAGGTCTTCCAGGCGTTGCCGGCGTCCAGCGCCATGTCGTGTTCCTCGACATCATGGCCCAACCTCTCGAGCACCTTGACGGTGTCGAGCACGGCCTGCCTGACCTCCGGGTCGATCGGATCGCCGTCGGGCGGCGTCACGCTGTAGCCGATGCGCAGCCTCTTCGGCGCCTGGCGCGACAGTTCGAGCCAGCTCTTTTCCGGCACCGGCGGCTGATAGGGATCGCCGGGCAGCGCGCCTGCGACTGCGTCGAGATAGGCAGCCGTGTCGCGCACGGTGCGCGTGTTGGCCAGGAAATACGCACCGCCGTGCCAGACATCGGCATAGGGTGCCATGGTGATGCGGCCGCGCGACGGCTTCAGGCCAAGCACGCCACAGCAGGACGCAGGCACCCGGATAGAGCCGGCAGCGTCGCTGGATTCGGCGATCGGTACCATATGCGACGCCACCGCCGCGCAGGAGCCACCGCTGGAGCCGCCCGCCGTCACGCCGGCGTGCCACGGGTTGACCGTCGCGCCATAAAGCTTCGGCTCCGTCGAGATCGACCAGCCGTTCTCCGGCGCGTTGGACTTGCCGACGAGCAGGAACCCCGCCTTCTTCAGCCGCGTGACCACCTCCGCGTCGAAGTCGGCGACGATATCCTTCAGATAGTGTGACGAGTTGGTGTTGGGGGCGCCCTTCCAGGATGTCGCGAGTTCCTTGAGCAGATAGGGCACGCCCGCAAACGGCGCCTGCCTGTCGACGGCTTCCGCAGCCTCCCGGCCCATGTCGTAGAGCTTGTGGATGACGGCGTTCAGCGCCGGATTGAGCTTCTCGATGGTGACGACCGCCGCCTCCACCAGTTCGATCGGCGCGACCTCGCCCTTGTGGACAAGTTCGGCCAGCGCCAGCCCGTCGGACTCGACATAGGTTTGCAGCAGGCTGTCCGTCATCGTCACCATGGTCCGCTCCTCTCAGTTCCTGATGAATTCCGCCCCGCGCTCGGCGACCATGATCACCGTCGCCATGATGTTGCTCGCCACCACGTCGGGGAACACGGAGGCGTCGCAGACCCGCAGGCCCTCCACACCGCGCACCTTCAGGGTCGCCGGATCGACCACCGCCCCGTCGTCGGTTCCCATCCGGCACGTGCTGGTGGGATGATAGATCGACTGGCACTGCGCGCGCACAAAGGTGGCCACCTCGTCACGGCTGACCGCGTCGGCGGAGGGCGCGGTTTCGCGCAGCCCGAGATGCGACAGCGTCTTTGTGGCGCCGATGCCGCGGCTCAGCGCGACCGCGTCGACCAGCGTGTTCAGGTCGCTGCCATCCGGGTCGGAAAGGTAGCGCGGATCGATCGCCGGATGCATCAGCGGGTCGGCCAAGCGCAGCGTCAGCGCGCCGACGCTCTTCGGCCGCTGCAACACGGTGAACAGGGAGAGGCCCGGCAGGGTCGACATGTAGCGCGCATGGTCGCGATGCGGCGTGGCAATGCCGTAGATCTGCAGGTCCGGCTCGGCCAAATCGGGCCGGGACTTGGCCTGGCCGCCGCTGGTGGACCAGGGATTGGCCATCGATCCGGTGCGCCTGTCGCCCCACTCGCCAACGGCTTGCGCCCAGCCTTGCTCGGTGATGCCGGCGATGCCGAACCGTTCCCGCGTCGAGAAGGTGACGACGCAGTTCAGATGGTCCTGCATGGACCGGCCGACACCTGGGAGATCGTGCACCGGGTCGACGCCGGCGGTCTTCATCTCGTCAGCCGGACCAATGCCCGACAGAAGCAGGAGATGCGGACTGTTGACCGTGCCGCCGGCCAGCACCACGTCGCTGCCGGCGAAGGCTGTCTTCACCTGGCCGAAATGAAGGTACTCGACGCCCCGCGCCCGGCCGTTTTCCATCAGGATAAGGGTCACCGTCGCCGACGTGACAAGCGTCAGGTTCGGCCTGGATAGTGCGGGGTCGAGGAAGGCGGTCGCCGGCCCGCACCGCTCGCCGTCCTTCATGAACACCTGGAAGAAGCCGCAGCCATACTGGTCGCCGCTGTTGAAGTCGTCATTGTAGGGCAGGCCATACTCTCTGGCCGCCTCGACCCAGAGCCTTTCCGCGGGATCATGGTTCGGAACATCGACGACCGGAAGCTCGCCGCTGTCGCCATGCATCGGCGAAGCGGCCAGGCGCGGATTGGATTCGGATTTCCGGAACCAGGGCAGCACATCGTCCCAGCCCCAGCCGCTGCAACCGCTGTCGCGCCAGCGGTCATAGTCGGAGGGCGAGCCACGCATGTAGACCATGGCATTGGTCGAGCCGGACCCGCCGAGCAGGCGCCCGCGCGGCCAGGCGATGCGGCGACCGAAGCAGCGCGCCTGCGGCACGGTGTGGTACTTCCAGTCGTATTCAGTGTCGATCAGGCTGATCCAGGCGCCCGGCATCCTTGCGCCGAGCGGCATTTCCGCAGGGCCGGCCTCCAGCAACAGGACGCGGCATGCGGGGTCCGCGCTCAGCCGGTTCGCCAGAACGCAGCCCGCCGCCCCCGCGCCGACGATGACAACATCGAATCCGTTGCCGCTCATTCCTGCCAACTCATCTTCGAGGGCTGCACGCTTGCGCAAGGTATCGAGGGGCTCCGCGGCAGTCAACTAACTAGTTGGTTTTGACTTGGCCGAGACCTGTGCATCTACCGTAGCGAGTTTCGACGGCGAGGCAATTTCAGGTCAGAATCGGCGCGGCACGCTGCCGAGCGGATCCGCCGGCCGGACCGGAAATACCCGATCACGACGTAGCTGTAGTGATCCGGTTCGCCGACAACCGACACCCGTCGTCGGCGCGTGTCCAGCGTTGGTCGTTGCGCCTGTTCGTCATGCGTGCGCGGCGATCACCTCCAGGAAGGCGGGACCGTAGCGGTCGAGCTTGGCTTCGCCGACACCGGGCACGTTGGCCATCGCAGCGCGCGACGCCGGCCGCACCGCCGCGAGTTCGATCAGCGTCCTGTCATGGAAAATCACGTAGGGTGGCACATTCTGCGCGCGCGCGATCTCCATGCGCCTTTGCCGCAGCGCCTGGAACAGGTCGCGATCGGCTTCGGCGATGGCGGACTGGGCGGCGCTGCGTTCGACCTTGCCGGCGCGGCGCACGCGCGGGGGCGCCGGCACGCGCAGCATCAGCGGCGGCCTGTCGCGCAGGAAATCCCGGCCGGCAGGCGCGATCGCCAGGCCGCCATGGCCCGCGAGGTCGACATCGACGAAGCGGAGCGCGATCAGCTGGCGCAGGATCGCCCGCCAGGTGCGGCTGTCATGCTCCTTGCCGATGCCGAAGGTGGACACACGGTCGTGGCCGAACTGGACGATGCGGTCGTTCTCCACCCCGAGCAGCACGTCGACGACATAGGCCTGCCCAAAACGCTCACCCGTGCGGTAGATGCATGACAGCGCCTTCTGCACGGCGATCGTGGCATCGAACAGCGCCGGCGGCTCGGCGCAGGTGTCGCAATTGCCGCACGGCTCGCGATGATCGCCGAAATAGGACAGCAGCACCTGACGGCGGCAGCCGGCCGTCTCGGCCAGTCCGAGCAGCGCGTCGAGCTTCTGGCGCTCCATGTGCTTGCGCTGGTCGGGGGCGTCGGATTCCGCGATGAAGCGACTGCGCAGCGCGATGTCCTCCGAACCGTAGAGCATCAGCGTTTCGGACGGCAGGCCGTCACGCCCCGCCCGGCCGGTTTCCTGATAGAAGGCCTCGATGCTGCCCGGCAGGTCGAGATGCGCGACGAAGCGCACATCCGGCTTGTCTATGCCCATGCCGAAGGCGATCGTGGCGACCATGATGACCGCCTCGCCGCGCTGGAAGCGCTGCTGATTGGCTTCACGGTCGGACTTGTCCATGCCGGCATGATAGGCGAGCGCGTCATGGCCCTGCTCGCGCAGCCAGGCGGCGGTTTCCTCGGTCTTGCGCTTCGACAGGCAGTAGACGATGCCGCTCTCGTCCGCGTGGCGCGCGAGGAAGGCCTTGAGCTGGGCGCGGGGATTGTCCTTCTCCTCGATGGCGTAGCGGATGTTGGGCCGGTCGAAGCCGGCGATGAAGGCGTCGGCCGCTGCAATGTCGAGATGGGACAGGATTTCCGCGCGGGTCGGCTCGTCGGCCGTCGCCGTCAGCGCCATGCGCGGCGTATCGGGAAACCGCCGGACGAGCGCGTCGAGCTGGCGGTAGGAGGGGCGGAAGTCATGTCCCCACTGCGACAGGCAATGCGCCTCGTCGATGGCGATCAGCGACAGGCGCACCCGGCCAAGCCGCTCCAGCACGTCGGCGCGCATGAGCGTCTCGGGCGCGACGTAGAGAAGGTCCAGCCTGCCCTCATGGATGTCGCGCCAGAGCGCCTGGCGGTCGTCGGCCTGCAGGTCCGAGTTGAGCGCGGCGGCCCTGACGCCCGCCTCCCGCAGCGCCGCCACCTGGTCGGCCATCAGCGCCAGCAGCGGCGACACGACGAGCCCCATGCCGGGCCTGACGATGGCGGGGATCTGGTAGCAGAGCGACTTGCCGCCGCCCGTCGGCATCAGGACGAAGGCGTTGTTGCCGGCGATGGCATGCTCGACGATCCGCGCCTGCGGCCCGCGGAACGCGTCATAGCCATAGATGGTCTTGAGGATGTCGAGGGCGGTGGCGGTCATCGGCGTCAACCTGGGGAATCACGGAAGCGCCCCTCATAGCAGCTTCGCCCCGATCGCGATCATCGATGCGCCGTCCTTGCGTCGCATTGCCACCGGTGGACGGAGACGGCCTGCCCGGTCCGCTGGCACGGACGCGCAGGCCGACATTTTCGTCGCAAATGGACGCCGTCGATGGGACCGCACAGGCGCCGGTGCACCGGTCCCAGACGAGGCAGCGGAGGGCAGCCGACCGGATGTCCTGCGCGTCGAAGTCAAAAAGTGCCCGCCGAGCGCAGGGATGCCTCTGGCGCTCCGATCTCCGCAGCGTTGATGGCCGAAGTCGCCCTGGGCCAGGGCGGCGCGCGCGCCCGGCGCCGGGCGCGACGCGGGCGACCGTCATATCTTTCCCGGCCGTCGCGCCCGACAGGCCTGGGGCGGGCGAGCCGCGCCCGCGCGGGGCAGCGGCTTGCAAGGGCGAAGAAGAGCAGCGCAAGCGCGCGAAATGTCTGGGCGAGTTCCGCAGCGTCCTGCGCGCTGTCGCCGGGCAACGGGCAGGATTCCAGATGTGGCGCGGCTTCCGGGTCACCGTCGCAAACGGTGCAGGGCAGCAGCAGCGGCGCGAGATCCTCGGCCAGTTCGCGCGCGGCCTCTTCGGCCGGACGCAGGAAGGACAGCACGCGGCTGCGCACGGCATCGCCGCGCGTGCCGGCCCGGTCCGTCAGCACGGCGAGCGAAAGCAGCAGGAGGGCGATGCGCTGCAGCGTCTGAAAACCCTCCCTTCCGTGCACTTGCGCCTCCCTTTTCTGGCGGGATCATTATGCGGGAGGCGCGTGGCGAGGGGAAAAGCGAGGCGCCGGGCGGAAGGCAATCGGGATGCGGATCAAAGGGTTAGCGGGAGCGGGGCGGTGGGGATGTGCACGCGGTGGGGGTGCCAGCCTGCGCGATTTCGTCATCCTCGGGCAAGCGCAGCGAAGCGGAGCGCGACCCGGGGATCCGTTCCGTGACGGTGGAGATGGACGGGACGGTGCAGAACCCTTCACGCGACCCTCCCGTTCTGCCGCAAGGGCGAGGCATGGATCCTAGGTCTCCGCGACGGCGCTTCGTGCCTGCTCCGCCCTAGGATGACGAAGGGGCGGGCGCCATTCTTCCGCGCGGAGACCCGTCAGCAGCTGGCCGGCGCGCCGCCGCACCGAACTGGTGCTTTGGGGCAGCCTGCGGGGCAAGCAGCGCGCCACCATCCCCGCGCTACGCGGCCGAGCGGGGCGAGCCAGTGGTCTCGCCGGCCTTTCGGCCCCCACAAACGGGGATGGCGACGCTCCCATATAGGCAATGGCCGGGATTTGCTCTAAGGCAGGGCATCATTGCCCCAAGACCGGAATCTCGGTGTCCCAGACAGTGCGTCACGTCCGGCGAGCCCTTACGCAGCAGGCCATTGGCCTGGCGATCGGGGCGACGCGTTCGCTGCCGATCGGGGCGCAGCGCGCCGTGATACGGCGGCTCGTGGGCGCGGCGGGCGTCGTGCCGTCGCTGCGCGCCCGGGTGCGGGCGCATATGGTGCTGGCGCTGGGCGAAAGCGTGGCGCCGGGCGCCGAGCGCCGCTATTTTCGTCACGCGGGCTGGTTTCTCTCGAGCTCGCTGGCGACCTTCCACCATGGGCTCGGCGCGACGCCGGTGGTCGGCGAGGTGCGTTTCGACGCGACGATTTCGGTGCTCGACGCGGCCTTCGCGGAAGGGCGCGGCGTGGTGCTCACCGTGCCGCATTGGTCGGGCCATGAGCTCGTCGCAGCCTCGATCGCCCGGCGCCACCCGATGGTGATGCTGGTGCGCGAGGCGCCGGCCTCGGCGCGCCAGGCGCGCAAGGCGAAATGGTACGCCGCACTCGGCGTCGAGACGGTGCTGCGGCCGAACCGGCCGTCGGCGATGAAGGACGCGGTTGCCTATCTCAAGGTGCTGAAGAGCGGCAAGATGCTGGCGATCACGCCCGACATTCTGGCCGACGACGACAAGGGCGTCGCCGTCACGCTGTTCGGGCGCGCCGCAAGGCTGCATGGCGGCGCCTTCACGCTGGCGATCGCGGCTGGCGCGCCGATGATCCGCATTTCCGGCACGTGGCAGGCGGATTCGAGCGTCATCCTGACCTTCGAGCGCGCGCCGCCGGCACTGGCCGGGGATCGCGACGCCGCGGTTCAGGCCGCCGTGCAGGACTGGTGCGACTGGTTCGAGAAGAGGCTGCGCGAACACCCAGAAAACTGGCTGTTCTGGCTGGACAAGCGCTGGTCGCGCTTCCTGCGCGACGAGCCGCAAAGGAGCGATGCGTGATTGGCCTGACCCTCATTGCCGTGCCCGTGCTGGCGATCCTCTACATCTGGATCGGGCAGAGCATCGCGCTCATCCTCGTCGGCGAAAAGCTTGCCTGGCCGCTGCGCTTCGAGACGCGCGACCCGCGGGTGAAGCTGACCAGCCGCGTCATGATCCACTCGACCTGGATCCTGATCATCGTGCTGGTGCCGCTGGTGCTGGGCATCTCGCCGAGCGAATGGTTCCACCAGCAGTTCCCGACGCCGGTGCCGTGGCGCGACATTCTTGTCGCCATCGCCATCATGGTGGTTCCGATCTGGATCCTCTACGCGATCTGGTTTGCGGCGGGGTGGATCCGCTGGGAACCCAAGCACGACACGAAGACAAGGCGGGCAAAGCTCTTCCGGCGCTTCATCGGGCCCTGGCCGCTGGCGACGCTGGAGGAAGCCGTGTTTCGCGGCGTCCTGCTCGACCAGCTGCTGCGCGCCTTTCCGCAGACGGATGCCTATGCCGGGCTCGCCATCGTCGTGACGGCCGCGATCTTCTCGTCGATCCATTTCGTCAAGCGGCCGCAGCCCGGCCGCCCGATCTGGCAGCCGGCCTACGGCCTGTTCATCGTCGGCTGCCTGTTCGGCCTGGCCTATGTGCTGGGCGGCCGCAGCCTGTGGCTGCCGATCGCGGTGCATGGCGGGGCGGTCTTCGGCATCGAGGTGATGCGGCTCTACATGGTCCACCAGGGTCCGCCCTGGCTGGTCGGCTATGCGGAATTTCCGCAGAGCGGGCTGATGGGCAGCCTGTTCGTGCTCGGCATGGCAATCGCGCTGGTGGTGCTGGTCTGACGGGACGTGGCGCCGCGCGTCAGCTCGGGTAGCCTTGAGGGGCTCGAAACGCCAGTTCTCGCTCGACTTCTGTTGTGCACTCCCGGCCCCGGCGCTGCGCGCCGACCCTCCCCACAAGCGGGCGGTTAAGCGTCGCGCAAAGCCAAATCGTCAAACGTAGCGGGACAGCGCCCCCCTCTGGCCTGCCGGCCATCTCCCCCTCAGGTGGGGAGATCACGCTCTCAACCGCCTCTTCACGTCCCAGCGCTATACGCCGCGATCGCCGCCATGTTGACGATGTCGCTGTCCTTGGCGTTCAGGCTGACGATCTGCACCGGCTTGTTGAGACCGACGAGCAGCGGGCCGATGACGGTGGAGCCGCCGAGTTCCTGGAGCATGCGTGTCGAGATCGAGGCAGAGTGGAAGGCTGGCATGACCAGGACGTTGGCCGGGCCGGACAGGCGGCAGAAGGGGTATTGGGACATCAGGCGCGGGTTGAGCGCGACGTCGGCGGCCATCTCGCCGTCATACTCGAAGTCGACGCGGCGCTTGTCAAGGATCTTTACCGCCTCCTGGACGCGCTCCGAGCGTTCGCCCGGCGGATGGCCGAAGGTGGAATAGGCGAGCATGGCGACGCGCGGCTCGTAGCCCATGCGGCGCGCGAACCCGGCAGTCTCCTCGGCGATGTCGGCGAGCTCGATGGCGTTGGGCATGTCGTGCACGGCCGTGTCGGCGACGATGACGGTGCGGCCGCGCGCGAGCACGATGGAGACGCCGATGACGCGGTGGCCGGGCTTTTCGTCGATGACGCGGCGGATGTCGTCGAGCGCGGTGGAATAGTTGCGCGTGACGCCGGTGACCACGGCGTCGGCATCGCCCAGCGCCAGCATGCAGGCGGCAAAATGGTTGCGGTCGTTGTTGATGAGGCGCTGGCAGTCGCGCAGCAGGAAGCCTTTGCGCTGCATGCGCTCGTAGAGATAGTCGGCATAGATGGCGTTGCGGCGCGACAGGCGGGCGTTGATGATCTGGATGCCCGGCCGGTCGAGATCGATGCCGGAGTGGCGGGCGTTTTCCTTGATGACCTCGTCGCGGCCGACGAGAATAGCGGTGCCGAGCTTCTGGTTGGCGTAGGAGACGGCGGCGCGCATGACCTGCTCCTCTTCGCCCTCGGCAAAGACGACGCGCTTGGGCTGGCGCCGCACGCGGTCATAGATGCGCTGCAGCGTGGAAGCGATGGGGTCGCGGCGGGCCGACAGCTCCTGGGCGTATTTGTCGAGGTCGAGAATGGGGCGGCGCGCGACGCCGGACTCCATGGCGGCCTTGGCCACCGCGACCGGGATGGCGGAGATCAAACGCGGGTCGAAGGGCACCGGGATGATGTAGCTCGGGCCGAATTTCGGGCGGTTGCCCTGGTATGCGGCCGCGACGTCGTCGGGCACGTCCTGGCGGGCGAGGCCGGCCAGCGCGTGCGCAGCCGCGACCTTCATGGCGTCGTTGATGGTGGTGGCGCGCACGTCGAGAGCGCCGCGGAAGATGTAGGGAAAGCCGAGCACGTTGTTGACCTGGTTCGGATAGTCCGAGCGGCCGGTGGCCATGATGGCATCGGTGCGGATTTCGGCGACCTCCTCCGGGGTGATCTCGGGGTCGGGATTGGCCATGGCAAAGATGATCGGATTCTTGGCCATGGACTGGATCATCGATGTCGTGAAGGCGCCGCGCGCGGAGAGGCCGAAGACGATGTCGGCGCCGTCCATGGCGTCAGCCAGGGTGCGCAGCTCGGTCTTGACCGCGTGCGCCGACTTCCACTGGTTCATGCCCTCCTCGCGGCCCTGGTAGACGACGCCCTTGGTGTCGCAGAGGATGACGTTGGAGGGCGTGAAGCCCATCGACTTGATGAGTTCGATGCAGGCGATGCCGGCCGAGCCCGCGCCGTTGCAGACGAGGCGCGCCGTCTTCATGTCGCGGCCGGTGATTTCCAGCGCGTTGATGAGGCCGGCGGCCGCGATGATGGCGGTGCCGTGCTGGTCGTCGTGGAAGACCGGAATGTCCATCAGTTCGCGCAGGCGTTGCTCGATGATGAAGCAGTCGGGCGCGCGGATGTCTTCCAGGTTGATGCCGCCGAAGGAGGGGCCGAGGAACTTCACGCAGTTGATGAATTCCTCGACATTTTCCGTGTCGACCTCGAGGTCGATGGAATCGACGTCGGCAAAACGCTTGAAGAGGACGGCCTTGCCCTCCATCACCGGTTTTGACGCAAGTGCCCCGAGATTGCCGAGGCCCAAAATGGCGGTGCCGTTGGAGATGACGGCGACCATGTTGCCGCGCGTGGTGTAGTCGAAGGCGCGGGACGGGTCTTCGGCGATGGCGCGCACGGGAACCGCGACGCCGGGCGAATAGGCCAGGCTGAGGTCGCGCTGGGTGGCCATCGGCTTGGTGGCGACGATCTCCAACTTGCCGGGGCGGCCCATGGAATGGAATTCGAGCGCTTCCTGGGCGCTGACGGACGGACCGTTGGATTCGGGTTTCCTGGCCATGACGCTCGTTCCCTTCCCCTTGGACCTGTCAGTGCGGTCCCTGAGAGGCGGGCATAAGGCCCCTTGCCGCGGCTGTAAACAGCCAAGCATCCGATCGCAGCAATTCGCCAGGTCGCGTTTACCGGCCCGATACCAATCAATGCGTTAGGCGGCGGTCGGTCTATGAGACAGCGAAAAAGGCGGATAAGGGGAGCCGATGAACGCATCGATACGGCAGGTAACCGGGGAGAGGGGCCCCGGAACCACTGGCTTGTCCCCCTGGCTCCGCACCTGGCGCGTGGCGGCGATCGTCGCCAGCCTCATGCTGTCGCTTTCCGCGGCGCATGCCGGCACCTACCGCATCGCCGATGGCCGCTACAGCTGCACGCTGAGCTTCATGTCCGTGATCGGCCATATCGAGGTCGAGGATGAACGCTACCGCACCATCCTGAGAAACGGCAGAACGAGCGATCTCTATCCGATCGAGATCGGCGATACCGGGAGCCTGACGCTGGACGGGCCCGTCTCGTTGCTCAGCCAGAACGGGCTCGTGCTGGAGGGCGCACGGATGGTTGTTCCGCAGCGCAGCGAATTCGGCTTCACGCTCAGCGTGCAGACCAGCAGCGGGGCTTTCCACTCGGTGTTCTGCACAACCGGCTAGGCGCCGGCGGTCCGTATCGCGGGATCGACCCTTCAATCCGTGCGCAAGTTGCTCTAGACCGGGTGCACCCAGCCCGGAACCGCCACCCATGGAAGCCGTCCCTCCCAACACGCTCAGTGGTGCTGCCATCCCCGGCCCGTCGCCGATGATGGAGCAGTATATCGAGATCAAGGCGGCGAACCCGGATTCGCTGCTGTTCTACCGCATGGGCGATTTCTACGAGCTCTTCTTCGACGACGCCGAGCACGCCAGCCGGGCGCTGGGCATCGTGCTCACCAGGCGCGGCAAGCATGCCGGCCACGACATCCCGATGTGCGGCGTGCCGGTGCACGCGGCCGACGACTATCTGCAGAAGCTGATTTCGCTCGGCTTCCGCGTCGCGGTCTGCGAGCAGATCGAGGATCCGGCCGAGGCGAGGAAGCGCGGCGGCAAGTCCGTCGTCAAGCGCGACGTGGTGCGGCTGGTGACGCCCGGCACCATCACCGAGGACCGGCTGCTGGCGCCCTCGGAATCGAGCTATTTGATGGCGCTGGGGCGGGTGAAGGCCGGCGGCACGAGAGGCGGCGAGCGCGCGGGCGCCGCGGGCAACCAGGAGAGCTACGCGCTGGCCTGGATAGAACTGTCGACCGGGCTGTTTCGCGTCATGGAGACGACGGCGGGGCGGCTTCTCTCCGACGTGCTGCGCATCGACCCGCGCGAGCTGATCGTCGCCGATCCGGTGTTTTACGACCCGGAGCTGAAGCCGGTCTTCGACCAGATCGGCCGGGTGGCAAGCCCGCAGCCGCCGAGCCTGTTTGATTCCACTACCGCGCCCGACCGCATCGCGCGCTTCTATTCCGTCGCCACAACAGACAGTTTCGGCAGCTTTTCGCGCGCGGAACTGTCTGCGATCTCCGGCATCGTCGCCTTCGTGGAAAAGACGCAGAAGGCCGAGCGGCCGCCGCTGTCGCGGCCCGAGCGCGAGCAGGCTTCATCGACGCTGTTCATCGACGCGGCGACGCGCGCCAACCTGGAACTCCTGCGCACCACGTCCGGCGCGCGCGGAGGCTCGCTCATCGACGCGATCGACCGCACGGTGAGCGGCGCGGGTGCGAGGCTGCTTGCCGACCGGCTGACCTCGCCGCTCACCGATGTCGCCGACGTCGCGGCACGGCTCGACAGCGTGTCGTGGCTGGTGGCCGAGACGGGCCTGCGCGAGGGGCTCCGCGCCTGCCTCAAGGGCGCCGCCGACATGCCGCGTGCGCTGACAAGGCTGGCGCTCAATCGCGGCGGGCCGCGCGACCTCGGGGCGCTCGGCGCGGGTTTCGAGGCGGCTGGAAAAATTGCGACACGGTTTGCCGGCACGGCGCCGCCAGCCGAAATCGGCGCGGCGCTTGAGGCGATTTCCGCCCTGCCCGCGGCGTTTGCGCAAACGCTGTCCCGCGCGCTGGGCGACGACCTGCCGCTGCAGAAGCGCGACGGCGGTTTCGTGCGCTCGGGCTGGAACGAGGAGCTCGACCAGATGCGGGCCCTGCGCGACCATGCGCGCCAGGTGATCGCCGGACTGGAGCGCGACCTGGTCGAGGAGACCGGCATCCGCTCGCTGAAAATCCGGCACAACAATGTGCTGGGCTACTACATCGAGGTGACGGCCAACCATGCCGAGGCGATGAACGGCACGGAACAGCTGCGCGCAAAGTTCATCCACCGCCAGACCATGGCGAGCGCGATGCGCTTCACGACGCTCGAACTGTCGGACCTCGAGACGAAGATCGCCAACGCCGCCGACCGCGCGCTGACGATCGAGCTTGGCGTGTTCGACATGCTGGCCGGGCAAGCGGTGGCCTGTGCCGAGGCGATCCGCGCCGGCGCGCAGGCGCTCGCCGTGCTCGACGTGTCGGCGGCGCTCGCCGAACTCGCCGTCGCCGAAGACTGGGCGCGGCCGCTGGTCGACGACAGCCTTGCCTTCGCGATCGAGAGCGGCCGCCACCCGGTGGTGGAACAGGCGCTGCGGCGCGGCGCGGGCGCGCAGTTCGTTGCCAATGACTGCGACCTCTCGGCGGGGGCTGCGGAAAAGTTCGGGGCGATCTGGCTTTTGACCGGGCCCAACATGGGCGGCAAGTCGACCTTCCTGCGCCAGAACGCGCTGATCGCCATCCTGGCGCAGGCGGGCTCCTTCGTGCCGGTGAAGTCGGCGCATATCGGCGTGGTGGACCGGCTGTTCAGCCGAGTCGGCGCCTCCGACGACCTGGCGCGGGGGCGCTCGACCTTCATGGTGGAAATGGTCGAGACGGCGGCGATCCTCAACCAGGCCGGCGAACGCGCGCTGGTCATCCTGGACGAGATCGGACGCGGCACGGCGACGTTCGACGGGCTGTCGATCGCCTGGGCGGCGGTCGAATATCTGCACGAGAAGAACCGCTGCCGGGCGATCTTCGCCACGCATTTCCACGAGATGACGGCGCTCGCGGGAAAACTGCCGCGCCTCCACAACGTCACCATGCGGGTGAAGGAATGGGACGGCGACGTCATTTTTCTCCATGAGGTGGGCAAGGGTGCCGCCGACCGCTCCTATGGCATCCAGGTGGCCAGGCTTGCCGGCCTGCCGCAGGACGTGGTGGAGCGGGCGAAATCCGTGCTGCAGCAACTGGAGGCCGGGGAAACGTCGGGCAAGGCCAACCGGCTGGTCGACGATCTGCCGCTGTTTTCCATCGCCATGCGCCGCGAGCAGTCCGCGCCGGCGCAAAAGTCCGACAGGGTGACGGAGGCGCTCGCAACGCTCAACCCCGACGAGCTATCGCCGCGCGAGGCGCTGGAGGCGCTGTACAGGCTGAAGGGGATGGTCTGAAGCCGGCGGCATCGCCCGGCGGCCGACGTCACCCGATCGGTCGGGAAGGCTGCTATCTCTCGCTGCGCAGCCTCAGAGCCCGTAAAACAGATAGATCGCGTAGCAAGACGCCAGACCGACGATGATGTTCATCGGCAGTCCGATCTTGACGAAGTCACTAAAGCGGTAATTGCCTGCGCCGTAGACCAGCGTGTTCGTCTGATAGCCGATGGGCGTGGCGAAACTGGCGCTTGCGCCGAACATGACCGCGACGACCAGCGCGCGCGGCTCGATGCCCAGTTGCTGGCCTAGTCCGATGACGATGGGCGTGAAGATCACCGCGACGGCATTGTTGGTGACGCACTCGGTCAGCGTCGAGGCAAGCGCATAGACGATGAGCAGCGCGACGAACGGTGACACCGTCGACATGATCGGCGTGACCCACTCGACAATCAGCGTGACGGCCCCGGTCTCCATCAAGCCCTGGCCGACGATGAGCATCGAGAAAATGAGAATGAGGATCGCGCCGTCGATCGAGCCCCATGCCTCATCCGCATCGATGCAGCGTAGGACGAGGATGGCCGCCACGGCGATCATGGCGAGAATGCCGATGTCCATGACGTTGAACGCCGCGAGCACGACGACGAGACCAAGCGCCAGAAGCGCCAGCGGGGCCTTGGTGCGGCGGAAGGCGCGTGCCGTCGAGCGGGTGACCGAGACGAGTTCGCTCTCGTCCGAAAGCTCGTCGAGCGCTTCCGGCGTGCCTTCCAGCAGCAGCTTGTCGGCGGGGCGCAGTCGCACACTGCCGAGATCCGGACCGGCGACATGCTTGTGCCGGTGGGCGCCCAGAATGCGCACGCCGAAGCGGCGGCCGAGCGACAGGCTTGACAGCAGCGTACCCTGGCTGATCCGGCCGGGCGCGACCACGGCTTCCACGACGATCCGCTCGCTGTCGCCCGTGGCGCCCCGCCGCTGGCCGACGCGCAGGTCCTCGCGCTCGCTCAGCGTCAGCAATTCCGGCGAATTGGCAACGATGATCAGTGCATCACCCTTCTTCAGGGTCATGTCCTGAAAGCTCTTCCGCACGACGTTGCTGTCGGTCCGGACACCCGTGATGCGCAGGCCAGGCTGCTTGAAGTCGGCAATCTCTCCGATCGGCTTCTCGGTATAGGGACCGTTCGCGAGTATGGTGACTTCCGAGAGAAACTCGCTGTCGCCTTCGGCATCGAGGTCTCCGCCTTGGTCGCGCCTGTCGGGCAAGAGGAACCTGCCCAGTACAAGCATGGTGAGAATGCCGGTTGCGGCCGCAACCAGACCAACGGGCGTGATCTCGAAGATCGAGAAAGGCTCCAGGCCCTGTTCGCGCGCCACGCCGTCGACCAGAAGATTGGTCGACGTGCCGATCAGGGTCAGCGTCCCGCCGAGAATTGCCGCATAGGAGACGGGAATCAGGAGCCGCGTTGCGGCAATGTCGAGCGCGGCTGCGAGCCGGATGACGATCGGGATCAGCACCAGGACCACGGGCGTGTTGTTCATGAAGGCAGAGGCCGCGAGCGCGCTCAGCAAGAAGAGGCCAAGCGCCAGCTTTGGATGCTTCTTCGAGCGCTCGAGCACCATGCCCGCGACACTCTCCAGGACACCGGTGCGCACCAGCGCGCCCGTGAGGACGAACATCGCACCGATCGTCAAAGGCGCGGAATTGGAGAAGACGGCCATCGCCTTGTCGACCGGCACGAAACCGAGCACGACGAAAAGGGCGGCACCGGCGGCAGCCGTGACGTCGGCCGGATATTTTTCCCAGACGAACATGGCAAAAAGGGCGACAACCAGCACAAGTGCGAGGGGAGCCTCGTAGCCCGTGAAAAATCCTGCCATCATTCCCTCGCACCCCTCCGTCCGGCATCAACGCCAGACCGGCTTCCGGGGTCCACCTGCCGAAAAAGAATGTCTACGCCGCCGAGCCTCCGTCGGTCACCATCGATTGATGCCGCAGGGGGATTGATGCAGCAAGCCGTCGCCGCGCGTCCTGCCACACGCCCCAAGACCTCCGTGGCGGCAGGAACCGGCGAGACGACGCCACTGGCGGACAGGAGCCTTGCCGCGCCGGTGGCAGTCTCCGCCCGCCGGGGAATTGACCCGGCTTGGCCGTCCGTGTTCGATGCGCTGCCTGTTGCAGGCGGGGAGGATTGCTTGACGATGCGGGACGAGGACATTCAGGCGGCGTCGGACTTTTTGACCGGGCTGTGGCGCGAGGGGCGGCATGCGGAGGGGATGCCCGAGGCGCTGCGGCCGGCGACGCGGGAAGCGGCCTATGCCGTGCAGGCGCGGGTGGAAAAACTCAGCAGCCGCCCGCTGGCGGGGTGGAAGATCGCCGCGACGAGCGTGGCCGGGCAAAGACACATCAATGTCGGCGGGCCGATGGCCGGGCGGCTGCTGGCGGAAAAGATCGTACCGCCGGGGCAGACGGTACAACTCGGGGCCAACCGCATGCTGGTGGCGGAGGTCGAGTTCGTCTTCCGCATCGGAACGACGCTTGCGCCGAGCGCCGACCCCTACTGCGAGTCCGAGGTTTTTGCCGCCATCGCGGCGCTGCATCTTGGCATCGAGGTGCCGGATTCGCGCTACCTCGTCTTCGAAAAAGCGGGCGAAGCGCAGATCATCGCCGACAATGCCTGCGCCGACCAGTTCGTGCTGGGTCCGGAAGTGACCGCCGACTGGCGCGGCACCGATCTCGCGCAACATGCGGTGCGCGGGTCCAGCAGCCGCGGCATGGTGCATGAGGGGCGCGGCGCAAACGTGCTCGGCGGACCGCTGATCGCGCTGACCTGGCTTGCCAACGAGCTGTCGGGGCTAAGGATCGCGCTGGAGCGGGGCCAGATCGTGACGACCGGCACATGCTGCGTGCCGGTGCCGATCCTGCCGGGCGACGTGGTGACCGGCGACTATGGCGCATTCGGCAGCATCGCGGTGACGTTCGGGCCGTGAAGCGGCGATTTGCCGCCGCCACGCCGATCCAATTGCGATCCGTACCAATTGCCTGATTTCCGGCTTGAGCTAGACTATAACGGGCCGGAGAGATTTCGTTCCTCACCCCTTGGGCGTCGGCCAAACAGGAGCTGAACACATGCGCATCTTCGTTCTCGCTGCCCTCGCCGCGGTTTCCGGCGCGATCTGCTCGACCCAGGCGCTTGCCGAAGGCGACGCCGTGCTGGGCAAGAAGGTTTTTGCCAAATGCATGGCCTGCCACGACGCGAAGGCCGAAAAGGACAAGGTCGGTCCGCATCTGGTCGGGATTTTTGGCCGGACCGCCGGCACTCTGGAGAGTTTTGCGAAGAAGTATTCGCCGGCCATGGTCGAGGCCGGTGCTGCCGGTCTCGTCTGGGACGAGGTGACGATCGCGGAATACGTCAAGAACCCCAAGGAGCGCATTCCCGGAAACAAGATGGCCTTCGCCGGACTGAAGAAGGACGACGAGATCGCCAATCTCCTCGCCTATCTGAAGGTCGACCCGAAGCCGTAGGCGGGCTGAACCGGCAGGTCAGGCAAGGCCGCGCGGGAGGGCGTGCCATGGTTGGAAAGACGAAGTCTACGAAGGATCCCGCGACTGCCGGCGACGGGCCAAGACTGCTGTCGGGCGGCAATCCGCAAATTGCGAAGGGCTACGGGGACGGTCCGGTGCAGGCCTACATCGCCGCGATTCCGGGCTGGAAGCAGGATGTCGGGCGACGGCTCGACCCGCTGATCACGCGCACCGTTCCCGATGTGGCGAAGGCGGTGAAGTGGAATTCACCGTTCTACGGGCTGGAGGGCGAGGGCTGGTTCCTCAGTTTTCACTGCTTCACCAACTATGTGAAGGTGGCCTTCTTTCGCGGCATGTCGCTGGACCCCGTGCCGCCCGGCGCGTCCAAGAGCGGCGATACGCGCTATCTCGACATGCGCGAAGCCGACGGGTTCGACGAGGCAAGGCTCGCAGCGTGGATACGGCAGGCGAGCCGGCTCCCGGGCGAGAAGCTCTGAACGGGCGGGCTTGCTGACCCGAGATGGCCCTCTCTTGCCCTTGCTCTCGCTCCGGGCGTTCGCATCCTGTGCCTGCGAACCGAGCATTCGCCCCCCTCTCCGTCTCGGGCTTCGCCCAAGCCACCTCTTCACGCAAGAAGGGGCGAGGATGGGCGTCGCGTTCCTCAGTCCGGGCTGCCATCGTCCTTGAGCGGAAAATACTGGAACCAGGGTTTTGCTTCGTCGACGACGCGGGCGACGGACGGGCGGGACAGCAGGCGGGCGCGGTAGGCGCGCAGGCGGGCATGCTCCGGCGGGATCGCGTGACCCCAATGGGCGTAGAACAGCGACGACGCCGCCGCGATGTCGGCAAGGCCGAAACTGTCGCCCGCGGCCCATGTGCGGTCCTCCATCCAGCGGTCGAGCCAGGCATAGGTCCTGTCCAGCGTCGCCTTCGCCTCGGCGACCGCCTGGGGATCGCGCCTGTCGGGCTCGCGCATCCGGTCCACGACCATGCGCGTCAGTGGCGCCATGACGTAGTCGTCGAAGAGGCCGTCCATCTGCCTGGCCTCGATGGCCGCCCGCGGGTCGGCAGGCACCATGGGCGGCGCGTCGCCATGGTGGAGGTCGAGATACTCTATGATGGCGGCGGATTCGATGACCGTGCGGTCGCCGTCGACCAGGACCGGGAACTGGCCTGTCGGGGCGGCGTGGGCGACGAAGGCGGCGTTGTCGGGATGTGCGGGGTCGACCATGCGGAACTCGAACGGCACGCCGCGCTCATAGAGCGCGATGAGCGCCTTCCAGTAGAAGGAGGCAAGCGGGTGGCCGTAGACGATGAGCATGTGGCATTTCCCGGCGGCTTGCGGCGCGTGTTCAACGCGGTCAGTCTAGCGGCAGGAAAGCAATTCTCAAGCGGGAGAGGACCGATGCAGAAGGGCAAGACCCGGGCGCAGGAGGAAGCGGAGACGGAGCCCTCCAAGCTGATCGACGGGCATATCGCAGGGCTGGAAGGGTGGCGCGGCGAGACGTTGGCGAGGCTGCGCAGGCTCATTCACGAGGCAGACACGGAGGTGGTGGAGGAGTGGAAATGGGGCATCCCGGTGTGGTCGCATGACGGCATCATCTGCACCGGCGAGACCTACAAAAAGGCGGTGAAGGCGACCTTTGCCAGGGGCGCGGCGCTGCCCGACCCGGCGGGCCTGTTCACTTCGAGCCTGGAGGGCAACACGCGGCGCGCCATCGATTTTTTCGAGGGCGCCGCGATAGACGAAGACGCGCTGAAGGCGCTGATCCGCGCCGCAGTGGCACACAATGCCGCGCTGAGCGCCGCCAAGCCGGCGGCGCGGAAGACGAAGCCGAAGACGTCGGGCTAGTAGTAGGCTTCCTCGAGCAGCGCGCGGTAATCCTCGGCGGTCGCGGCGCGCGGGTTTGTGGGGTGGCTGTGGTCGGCCAGCGCGCGCTCGATGATCCAGTCGAAGACGTCGCGGCTGACGCCGAGCGTCTTCAGGCCCTTGGTGAGGCCGAGCCTGCCGTTCAGCGCGTGCACGGCGTCGGCGAGGTTATCGTCCGGCGAAAGGCCCATCGCCTGCTTGAGGCGCTCCATCTTGTCGCCGACATGCCCTTGGTTGAAGCGCAGCACAGGCGGCAGGAGGATGGCGTTGAGCACGCCATGGTGGAGTTTTGGCTCCGACAGGCCGCCGAGCGCATGGGACAGCGCGTGAACGGCACCGAGCCCCTTCTGGAAGGTGAGGCCGCCCTCCAGCGCGCCCATCATCATCTCCCAGCGCGTCTGCGCCGTGCCGCCCGACACGTTGGCCTCGATGTTGCGCCAGATGCGGCCGGCGCCGTCGAGCGCGATCGCCTCGGCGGGCGGATTGATGCGCGGCGACAGAAACGTCTCGACGCAGTGCGACAGGGCGTCGAGGCCGGTCGCAGCGGCAAGGCCGGCCGGCAGGCCATCGATCAGATCGGGATCGCAGACCGCCATGCGCGGGATGAGGTGCGGGCTGATGAAGCCGAGCTTGCGCCCGTCATGCAACGTGATCAGCGCGGCGCGGCCGACTTCCGAGCCGGTACCGGCCGTCGTGGGCACCGCGACCAGGGAGGCCACGGGGCCGATCCGGGCGACGCCGCCATAGATGGCCGCATACTCCTCCAGCGCCCCGGCATGCGTGGCGAGAAGGGCGACGCCCTTGGCGAGATCGATGGGTGACCCGCCGCCGAGCGCGACGACGCCGTCGCATGCGTTGGCGCGATAGGCTTCAAGCGCGGCCGAAAGCGCCGCCTCGGTCGGGTTGGACGGAACGTCGAGGAAGGCCGGCGTGCCTTCCGGCAGCAAGGCGAGCACCCCTGCGACGTGACCGGCCTGCTCCAGACCGCGATCGCTGACCAGGAGCGGACGCGCCATCTTGAGCGTGGCGACGATCTGCGGCAGCTGCCGGATCGCGCCGAAATCGAACTTGATGTTGGTGAGATAGAAGATGTCGGTCATGTGCTGAAGTCCGTCCACTATGCCAGAGGCCGGGCAGCCCGCGTGCGGCCGCAGCATGCCCGGTCCGGCGGGATGCCGCCGGCTGGATTCCTTCCTAGCATTCCGGATCGCACACGCCAGCCTGCCGGAAGCAAAAAGCGCTTGGCCCAACCTGCCGGAAGACGGCCGGCACCGGGAGCCGTGCGGCGTGTGTCCGCGTTGCCTTGCGTGGCAAGGGTCGCTATCAGTGCTACATCGATTCACGTGAGCGCCCCGCGTGGACTCTGTCACGATCTTCAAGCAGCGGATGACGGCAGCGATCCTGGCGCGGCCGGAAAACACGCCGGCGTCCCGCGACGCGGTGTATCGCAAGACGCGCGAATTCCTCACCTTCTCGAAACACGCTCATTTGGGGTCGGCGCTGGAAACGGCGATCGCCGAGCTGGAGCGCGAATTCCACACGGCCGAGCAGCCCGAAGAGACCGTCGCCGCGCAGCCTGCCGCCAGGAAGCGCTTCGACTGGCGTGCCCTGCCCCGGCCGTCGCGGCGCGTCATGGCGGGCGCCACCATTGCGGCTGCGATCGGCGTGTCGGCGTTCCTGCTCCTGTACCGGCCGCCATCCGACCCGGAGTTCGACCGCGGCTTTGCCGACTATTCGTCCAGCGCGCGCGGCTTCGAGAGCATACCGCCCTGGACGACCTACTACAGCGCAGGCGCCGAGGGCGACCTGCGCTTCGTCGAGGCAACGGGCCCGGTGCCGCTCTACTCGAAGCAGGTCTTCGCGGTGGCGCCGGGCATGCGCTACACGGTCTCGGCGCGCATCCGTGTGATGGTCGACGACCCGGCCAAGGGCGGCGCCATGAGCATGGTCGGCACCGTCTCCTATGACGACAGGGGCAATCCGATCGGGCCGGACATCGCGCCGGCGCAGTATTGCGCGATGCAGCAGAAGATCATCAAGGCGGCGGATGGCTGGACGGCCGGCGACGGGATCCTGACCTTCGACAACACGAACCCCGACTGCCTTCTGCCGCCGGGAACGGTCAGCGTGCGGCTGGTGGCGCTGCTCAATGTCTCGAGCCCGACAGCCGTGTCACAGATCGACTATCTACGCTTCGAGCCCGTGACGCCGTAGGCGCGGTCAGTCCGCGATGTCGATGTCGTAGACCAGGACGCCACCCACGCCCCCTTCGGTGGCCGCGACGATGCTGCCGCCGGCCTTCGCATGGGCCGGATGCACCAGATAGGCGTCGCGCGCCGCGGCATCCGCGAAGTCGACGATGAAACCATCGGAAAAGCCCTTGTCCATGCCGGTCTCGGGGCTGACGTTCTCGCCGACATGGACGGCGAGCATGCCCGGCACGAGCGGCTTGAGCGCCACGATGTCGGCGAAGATGGCGGATTTCTCCTGCGCAGGAACGTCGGCGCGGAAGCGGATGAAGACGCAGTGGCGGATCATGTTGGCGGTTACCTTATGTCTGCGCGCGCACGCGGGCGGCGGTCGTTGCGTTCATGGGCAAAGATCGCCGCCGGCAGTGGCTCGATGTTGCGGATGATGTCGGAGCCCTTCTCGCCCATCATGATGGTCGGGCCGTTGGTGTTGCAGGAGGGCACGCGCGGCATGACCGAACTGTCGCAAACGCGCAAGCCCTTCAGGCCATGCAGCTTGAGCTCCAGGTCGACCACGGCGTCCGCGCCCGTGCCCATCCGGCAGGTGCCGACCGGGTGGTGGTCGGTCTTGGCATTGGCGCAGCCATAGTCGAAGAACTGCTCGTCGGTCATGACCTTCGGACCAGGCAGCCTTTCGGCGAGTACGTAGGATTTGAGCGCGGCCTGCTGCATGATCTCGCGGGCGATCTTCAGCCCCTCGATGGACATTTTCCGGTCATGCGGGTCGGACCAGTAGTTGGGGTCGATGAGGGGAGCCGCTTTCGGCTCGGCCGAGGCCAGCCGGACCGTGCCGCGGGAGCGGGGATGGAGATAGGCCGAGTTCAGCGTGACGCCTGCGTTCTTCAGTTTCTCGACGCCTGCCTCGATGCCGGACCCCAAGCCGAGATGGAACTGGATGTCGGGCGAGCGCGCATCCGGGTCGGCATACCAGAAGCCGCCGGTCTCGAAGAGCGACGAGGCGACCGGTCCCGAGCGGAACAGAACATATTGCAGGCCGGCCCACAGCGTGCGGTGGAGCTTTGCCACGCCGTCATAGGTGTGGTCGCCGGTGCATTCGCAGATGACGAATAGATCGAGATGATCCTGCAGGTTGGAGCCGACGCCGGGCAGGTCGTGCCGGACCTCGACGCCGACCGACCTCAGATGATCGGCCGGGCCGATGCCGGACTGCAGCAGCAGTTTTGGCGAGCCGATGGCGCCCGACGAGACCAGCACCTCGCGTTCGCAGCGGATGGTCTCGGTGCGATTTCCCGAAGCGATCTCGACGCCGACGGCGCGGTCTTTCTCCAGGACGATCCGCGTGACGCGCGCATTGAGGCGCACGGTGAGGTTTTTCCGGTCGCGGATCGGGTCGAGATAGGCGAGCGAAGCCGAGGAGCGGCGGCGGTTTCGCTGGGTGAGCTGGTAGAAGCCGACGCCGGCCTGCTGGCGGCCGTTGAAATCGTGGTTGTAGGGGATGCCGAGTTCCTGGCCGGCGCGGATATAGGCGTCGCAGATCGGCAGGGCGGAGACCGGCATGGAGACGCCGAGCGGACCGCCATAGGCGTGGTAGTCGTCGGCAAAGCGCTGGTTGTCCTCGGCACGCTTGAAATAGGGCAGCACGCTGCGATAGTCCCAGCCGGTGCAGCCGTCCTCGCTGGCCCACAGATCGTAGTCCGCCGCATTGCCGCGCGTGTAGAGCTGGGCGTTGATGGACGAGCCGCCGCCGACCACTTTCGCCTGGGTGTAGCGCAGCACGCGGCCCTTCATGTGCTTCTGCGGCACGGTCTCCCAGCCCCAGGAGGCGACGCCCTTGGTCATCTTGGCAAAGCCCGCCGGCATGTGGAACAGCGGGTTCCAGTCGCCGCCGCCGGCCTCGAGCAGGAGGACGCGCACCTCCGGGTCTTCCGACAGGCGATTGGCCAGCACGCAGCCGGCCGGGCCGGCGCCGGTGATGATGTAGTCGTAGTCGGCAGCCATTCCGGATTCCTCAGAGACGGGGGATGGAGAGCGCGCCATCGGCGTTGATGACCGAGCCGGTGGCGAAGCCGAGCTTTCCGCCGGCGAGTGCTGCGACGATTGCCGCGACGTCGGCGCCCTCGCCCCAGCGCCCAGCGGGAACGAGGCCGTCCTCGATGAGCGCGTCGTATTTGGCGGTGACAGCGGCGGTCATGTCTGTGCGGATGATGCCCGGGCGGACCTCGAAGACGCCGATACCGTCGGCGGCAAGCCGCAGCGCGAGGGCTTTTACCCACATGGAAAGGCCGGCCTTGGAGATGCAGTAGTCGGCGCGCTCCGGCGAGGCCATGTCCGCGCTGACCGAGGTGATCGTGACGATGGAGCGCGGGTGGGTGGCGGGGCCTTCCAGCATGGCCCTGGCGACGGCCTGAGACAGGAAGACGGTGCCGCGCAGATTGATCGAGAGCACCGTGTCGAAGTTTGCGGGGTCGAGGTCCAGGAGATCGCCGCGCACCGGCGAGGCGATGCCGGCATTGTTGACCAGGCAGTCGATGTGGCCGAAGGCGTCGAGCGCGGCGGCGATGACCTTCGGGTGTGAGGTCAGATCGGCGAGGTCGAAGCGGCGGTAGGCGAGACGCGCGCCATGCATGGCGAGCGCGGTGTGCAGGTCGCGCGGCGGCTCGGGCGCGAGGTCGGCCACGACCATGTCGAAGCCTGCATCGGCAAGCGCGGTCGCGCAGGCAAGCCCGATGCCGCGCGTGCCGCCCGTGACGATGGCGACGGGGCGGGTCATGGGCTTGCGCTCCCCTCGAGGGTAAGGAGGTCGCGATCCTTCGCACCCCCCTCTGTCCTGCCGGACATCTCCCCCTCAAGGGGGGAGATCAGTCTCTCCGCCGTCGCGTACGATCCGCAGCGTTCGATCAGCCGGGCCGAAGGAAGACGTGAGTGATCTCCCCCCTTGAGGGGGAGATGGCCGCCCCTCGGAAACAGCTCAGGAGGCGAGAGGGGGGCGGCATGGAGTGCCCGTTCCCTGAGAGCTTTAGCGGACCCCCACGTCATTACCTCAGCTCCGTGCGGCGGAGATAGTCGGCGACCCGGAGCGCCTGGGCAGCGACGGTCAGCGACGGATTGACGGCAGCCGAGGTCGGCAGGAAGCCGGCGTCGACAATGAACAGGTTCTCGTGGTCGAAGCTGCGGCACCATGGATCGCAGACATAGGCGGCCGGATCGTCGCCGATGCGTGTCGTGCCGCACTGATGGGACGGGAGCCGGCCGTCGACCAGCTGGCTGAGCAGGATGGGGTAGCCGGCGGCGCGCATGCGCTCCTTCACACGGGCGACGAGCTGGTGGTGCGCCTTCATGTTCGAGAACTGCCAGTCGAGGATCACCTGCGATCCATCGAGCCGGACTCGGCTCTCCTTGCGGGGCAGGTCTTCCGAGACGAGATACCAGTCGACCGCATGCCGGCTCAGCATTTCCAGCGCGAATTCGGGCACCAGCTTCAACCGGCTCTTCAGGATGGGCGCGGTGACGCGGCCGAGCAGCTGGACCTGGCCGAGCGGCCCGGAGCTGCGGCCGTCGTCGAAGTAGAAATCGTTGAAGTGGATGGTCTTCTGGTAGACCGAGTCATTGACCGTTCGCGGGTCGACGGCCAGCATGAACGTCGCGTTGTGGTTCATGAAGTTGCGGCCGACCTGGTCGGATGAGTTGGCGAGGCCGTTGGGATTGCGCCCGTCGGCGGAACTCATCAAAAGCGTGGCGGAGCGGATGGCGCCGGCGGACAGGATCACGGTTTTCGGCGACAGGCGCTTTTCCTCGCCCTCGTGGCGATAGACGATGGCCGAGATGCGGTTTTGCGCATCGGTCTCCAGCCGGATCACGTCGGCGCCGGTCTGGAGCGTGATATCCGGATACTTCAGCGCGGCAGCGAGACTGCAGCTTTCCGCATCCATCTTCGCGCCTGTAGTATCCGGGTAGGCGTCGAACGGCGTCTTCGCGCGCGCCAGCCAGCGCTCGATGTCGACGCCGAGCGGCAGGCTTGCCGGATGCAGCCCGGCCGATTTCAGCCTTGCGCGCACGCTTGCGATGGCCGGCTCGTCGGGGACGGGGCCGAAGGCGTAGGGGCGCGAGTGGGGCGGCTCGGTCGGGTCCTCGTCGACCGTGCCGCGCACCTGCAGCAGCTGCTCGGCGGCGGAGTACCAGGGCTCCATCTCCTCATAGGGAAACGGCCAGGCCGGCGACACGCCGCTGCCGGGGAATTCGAGTTCGGCAAAATCTTCCCGCCGGTAGCGGAACAGCACGGCGCCGTAGAATTTCGTGTTGCCGCCGACGACGTGGTAATTGCCGGGGTTGAAGGGCTTGCCGTCCTTGTCGAGCCAGGTTTCCTTGGGCCGGAAGTGGGCGCGCTGGAAGATGGCGCGCGCATCGCGGGCTTCGGGCGAGTCGGCGAGGCGCTCGCCCTTTTCCAGGATGAGAACCTTCGCACCGCTTCCCGCCAGCCCGGCGGCGAGCGTCGCGCCGCCCATGCCCGAGCCGATGATGACGATGTCGGGTGTGGTCATGCCGATTACCGGATCCGGGCTTCCGTCGCCGGGTCGAAGAAGACCGTCTTCGAGAGGTTGAAGGCGAGCGGCGTCACCGCGCCGGGCAGAACGTTGGCGTCTGCGCGCAGGCGGGCGACCACGCCCTTGCCGCCGAGGCTGGTGACGGCAAAGGTGTCGGAGCCGGCCGGCTCGACGACGTCGATGTGCAGCTCGGCGGTGGCGATGCTCGACGCGTTGCGGTCGGCGCCATCCGGGTCGGTCAGCGCTTCCGGGCGCAGGCCGAAGATGACCTGCCTGCCCTGGTGCGCGGAAAGCCCGGCGGGCGGGTTGGTGAGCCGGAGCGAGATCGGCGCCAGCGATTCGCGGTCGAAATTGACGGTGAGCGCATTGCCGTCCGAGCCGATGGTGGCGGGGATGAGGTTCATGGCGGGCGAGCCCATGAAGTCGGCGACGAAGAGGTTGGCGGGGTTGTTGTAGATTTCCGACGGGGTGCCGAACTGCTGCAGGATGCCGTCCTTCAGGACGGCGATCTTGGTGGCCAGCGTCATCGCCTCGATCTGGTCGTGCGTGACATAGACAATGGTGGTCTTGAGCCGGCCGTGCAGCCGCTTGATTTCGGTGCGCATGTCGACGCGCAGCTTGGCGTCGAGGTTGGAAAGCGGCTCGTCGAACAGGAAGACCTGCGGATTGCGCACCAGCGCCCGGCCCATGGCGACGCGCTGGCGCTGGCCGCCGGACAGCTGGCTCGGCTTGCGGTCCAGGAGATGGCCGATCTGCAGCATGTCGGAGACTTCGCGGATCGCCTTCTCGCGCTCCTCGCGCGGCACGCCCCGGATCTCCATGCCGAAGGCGATGTTTCCGGCGACCGTCATGTTGGGGTAGAGCGCATAGGACTGGAACACCATGGCGATGTCGCGCTTCGACGGCGGCAGGCCTGCGACCGAGCGGCCATTGATGGCGATCTCGCCCGAGGTGATCGGCTCCAGCCCGGCGATGGCGTTGAGCAGCGTTGACTTGCCGCAGCCCGACGGGCCGACGAGCACGAGAAAGCCGCCCTCGTCGATCTCGAGGTTGATGTCCTTGAGGATTTCGGCCGCGCCATAGGACTTGCGCAGATTGGTGATCTTGAGAAACGACATGGCCTATCCCTTCACGGCGCCGGACATCAGGCCGCGCACGAAGTAGCGCCCGGACACGATGTAGACGATCAGCGTTGGCAGGGCGGCGAGGATCGCGCCCGCGAAATGCACGTTGTATTCCTTCACGCCCGTCGACGAGCTGACGAGGTTGTTGAGCGCCACCGTCATCGGCGTCGAGGAGGCCCCGGAGAAGGAGGCGCCGAACAGGAAGTCGTTCCAGATGTTGGTGAACTGCCAGATGACCGACACGACGATGATGGGCCCCGAGGACGGCAGAAGGATGCGCAGGAATATCTGGAAGAAGCTGGCGCCATCGATCTGCGCGGCACGCACCAGTTCGGTGGGGAAGGCTTCGTAGTAGTTGCGGAAATAGAGCGTCGTGAAGCCAATGCCGTAGACGACATGGACGAGCACGAGGCCCCACACCGTGCCGGCGATGTTGAGCATGCCCAGGATGCGCGCCATGGGGATCAGCACGATCTGGAAGGGGATGAAGCAGGACAGGAGCAGCAGGCCGAAGAAGATGTTCGAGCCGCGGAACTGCCACTTGGTCAGCACATAGCCGTTGAGTGCGCCGATGATCGTCGAGATGACGACCGCTGGCACGACCATCAGGATCGAGTTGAGGAAGAACGGCTTCAGGCCGGTCGGCTCGACGCCGATCTGGGCGGTCGACCAGGCCGACAGCCAGGGTTCGATCGTCCAGACCTGCGGCAGGTTGAGCATGCCGCCCTGACGGATCTCGTCCAGCGGCTTGAACGAATTGACGACCATCACATAAAGCGGCAGCAGGTAGTAGACAGCGAGCAGGATGAGCGCGGAGTAGATGAGCGCGCGCGTCAGATGGCCGTGCGAGATGGCGTTCTGGGGGTTGGCGGCGGCGCTCATCAGCGTTTCCCCTGCCGGACTTCGGAATAGAGGTAGGGGATGATGATCGAGAAGATCATCGCCAGCATGACGATGGCCGAGGAGGCGCCGATGCCCATCTGGTTGCGCGTGAAGGTGTAGGAATACATGAAGGTGGCCGGCAGTTCGGTGGCCTGGCCCGGACCGCCGCCGGTAAGCGCGATGACGAGGTCGTATGCCTTGATGGCGAGATGCGCGAGCACGACGAAGGCCGACAGGAAGACGGGGCGCATCAGCGGGATAATGATGCGCCGATAGGTGGTGAAGGCCGACGCGCCGTCGATCTGGGCCGCCTTGATGATCTCGTTGTCGACGCCGCGAAGGCCGGCGAGGAACATCGCCATGACGAAGCCGGACGACTGCCAGACGGCCGCGATCACGACGCAGTAGATGGCGTAGTTGCGGTCCTTGATCCAGGTGAAGGAAAAACTCTCCCAGCCCCAGAGATGCATGGTGTTTTCCAGGCCGATGCCCGGATCGAGGAACCACTTCCAGGCCGTTCCCGTGACGATGAAGGACAGCGCCATCGGGTAGAGGTAGATCGGCCGCAGGAAGCCCTCGCCGCGGATCTTCTGGTCGAGCAGGATGGCGAGCGCCAGGCCCAGCACCGAGCAGATGATGATGTAGAGCGATGCGAAGATCGCCAGGTTGGAAATGGCGCGCCACCAGTGCGGCAGCGCCCAGAGCTTGGTGTAGTTGCTCAGGCCGACGAAATTATAGGACGGCAGCATCTTGCTGTCGGTGACCGACAGGAAGCCGGTATAGGCGATGAAGCCATAGACGAAGACGAGGATGATCAGGAAGCTCGGCGCCACGACGAGTTTGGGCAACAGCTCCTGAAGCCGGCTGCGGCTGTTCATGGTCTTTCACCACCTTTGGAGGCCTGGGCTTGGAAATCTCCGGGGGCGCCGCTGGGACACCCCCGGAGGACTGTGCTGGGACCTACTTCGCGCCTTCGACGGCGGCGCCGAGTTCCGCGACGGCTTCTTCCGAGGTCAGCTCGCCGTTGAACTGGCGGGTGACGACGTCATAGATGGCGTTCTTGACGGAAGCCGGATTGGCATGGCCATGGGCCATGGAGCCGAACAGCGTGCCGGCCGTGTTGGCGTCCGCCAGATCCTTGATCGCCTTCTTGCCGCAGGCGTCGAAGTCGGTGTCCGGAACGTCGGTGCGCGCCGGCGCCGAGCCCTTGACGACGTTGAAGGCCGACTGGAAGACCGGGCTCTCGATGGCGGAAGCCATGACGAGCTGCGAGGCGATCTTGTCATCGGAGACCTTGAACATGGCGAACTGGTCGGAGTTGAAGGTGACCGACCCCTGTGTGCCCGGGAAGCGCATGCAGACGAAGTCCGTGCCGGGAACCTTGCCGGCCTTGACGAACTCGCCCTTGGCCCAGTCGCCCATGAACTGCGCACCGGCCTGACCCTCGATCACCATGGCCGAGGCCAGGTTCCAGTCGCGACCGGAGAAGTTGTCGTCGACATAGGAGCGCAGCTTGGTCATGCGGTCGAAGGCTTCCTTCATCTTGTCGCCGGTCAGTGCGGCCGGGTCGAGGTCGATGAAGGCCTGCTTGTAGAAGTCGTTGCCGAGCGAGAGCACGACGGCGTCGAAGATCGTCGCGTCCTGCCAGGGCTGGCCGCCATGCGCGACGGGCGTGATGCCCTGCGCCTTGAAGTTGTCGAGGAGGGCTACGAGTTCTTCCCAGCTGGTCGGCTCCTTGCCGCCGGCCTTGTCGAGAGCGGCCTTGTTGATCCAGACCCAGTTGGTCGAGTGCACGTTGACCGGAGCGGCGATCCAGTGGCCGTCATATTTCGAGAACTGCTGCAGCGCGGTCGGGATGACCTTGTCCCAGCCTTCCTTGGCGGCGACTTCGTCGAGATTGCCGAGCGCGCCTTCCTTGGCCCAGTCGAGAATGTCGAAGCCGAGCATCTGCACCGCGGTGGGCGCATTGCCGGCCGTGACGCGGGCGCGCAGGACCGTCATGGCTTCCGTGCCGCCGCCGCCTGCGACGGGCATGTCGGTCCAGCCGATCGACTTGGACTCGAGGTCCTTCTTAAGGACGTCGAGTGCGGCGGCTTCACCGCCCGACGTCCACCAGTGCAACACCTCGACGGTGTCGGCGGCGTGCGACAGCGACGCCGGCGAAGCCAGGAGCAGTGCGACGGCCGCCTTCAGTACGAATTTCTTCATGTTGGTTCCTCCCAATCGGGTTTAATGGATCACGCAACCATTGCGTGACGTCTGCCCCGACGGCTGGCCGCCGGGGAATTCCTTCAGGCCTCAGCGCGGTCGGCCCACCATGCGGTGCGCGGTCCACGATGAAACTGAATCGTCTTTTCCTCGGTGTAGTCCTCGACGGCCCGCCGTCCCAGTTCCCGTCCCAGGCCCGATTGCCGGGTGCCGCCGAAGGGAAGTTCCGGTGTTCCGTCCATGAAGGTGTTGACCCAGACCGTGCCGGCCCGCACGCCACGCGCGACGGTCATGCACGTATCGATATCCCTGCTCCACACCCCCGTGGACAGACCATAAGGCGTGTCGTTGGCGATGTGCAACGCCTTTTCAATCGATTCAAACGTCAGCACGGACAGGACGGGTCCGAACACTTCCTCGCGCGCGACCGCCATGTCTGGGGTGACGCCGGAGAGGATGGTCGGGCTCATGAACTGGCCGGCGCCGAGGTCGAGCGCGCCGCCGCCATGCGCCACAGTGGCGCCCGATTCCGTTGCGCCATGGACATAGTCGGAGATGCGGGCGAGGTGCTGCGGCGTGATGATGGCGCCGACCTGGGTCTTTGGATCGAGCGGGTCGCCGACGCGCACGGTCTTCGACAGTTCGGCGATGCGGGCCGTGACGTCGGCGGCGATGCTTTCGTGCAGGATGAGCCGCGAGCCGGCGTTGCAGCACTCGCCGGCGTTGAACCAGGCGCCGAAGACGGCTGCGTCGACGAAGGCGTCGAGGTCGGCGTCGGGAAAGACGATCTGCGGGTTCTTGCCGCCGAGTTCGAGCGAAACTTTCTTGAGGCTCTGCGCCGCATTGGCCATGGACAGGCGGCCGACGCCGGTCGAGCCGGTGAAGGACACCATGTCGACGTCGTGATGGGTGGTGAGCGTGGCGCCGACTTCCGCCCCGGTGCCGACGATGATGTTGACGACGCCTTGCGGGATGCCGGCCTCGATCAGGATCTCGCCCAAAAGCAGCGTCGAGCCGGAGGTGAATTCCGATGGCTTGACCACGGCGGTGCAGCCGGCGGCGAGCGCGAAGGGCAGTTTCTGGCTGACGATGAGGAACGGGAAGTTCCACGGGGTGATGATGGAGACGACGCCGATCGCCTCGCGCAGCACGACGCCGAGCATGTTGCGGCCCAGCGAATTGTAGCTGTCGCCGTGCAGTTCGCGGGCGAGCGCCGCCGCGTAGCGCCAGATGTCGACGGCGCCGGCGATCTCGCCGCGCACCTGGGAGATCGGCTTGCCGGCCTCGATGCAGTCGAGATAGGCGAGTTCGTCGGCGCGCGCGGCGATGAGGTCGGCGGCCTTGAGCAGGACGAGGGAGCGCTGCGACGCGGTCATGTGCGGCCAGGGACCGTGATCGAAAGCCTTGCGCGCGGCCGCAATGGCGCGCTCGGCGTCGATGGCGGTGGCGGCCTGGTAGCGGCTGACGGTGACGCCGTGGCTGGGCGCGACGCGGTCGATGGTGCGGCCCTCGGCGCCCGAGACCCAGGCGCCGCCGATCAGCATGCTGAAGGGGCGCACCGCAGTGTCGGCCAGTGCCTGCGGCCGGATGTGGACGGTCATCACCATTCTCCCTTGAAGGCAGCAGTGCGCTTGGCCGAAAAGGCCGCGACGCCTTCCTTGAGGTCGCCGGTCTTGGCGACCAGGATGGAGCCGAGCGCCTCGACGGCGGAGCCATTGTCCTCGCCATTGGCGACAGACAGCATGAGCTTGGCCACCTCGAGCGCGGCGGGACCACGAGTCGCGACGCGGGCGGCATAGGCCTGCGCCGCCGCGACCGAGGTGCCTGTCTCGACGACGGCGTCGACGAGGCCGAAGCCATGCGCCTCGGCGGCGGAGAAGGTCTCGCCGCCGAGCACCATGCGGCGAACGACTTGCGCGCCGAAGCGCTGGACCAGGCGCTGCGTGCCGGACCAGCCGGGCACCATGCCGAGGCCGGTCTCGGGCAGGCCGATGCGGATCTGGCTCTCGGCGATGCGGATGTCGGCGGCCGCCGCGAGTTCCAGCCCGCCGCCCAGCGCATGGCCGTTGAGCGCGGCGATGAGCGGCATGCGCAGCGTCGCCAGGCGCTCGAAGACGCGGTGGCCGAGGCGCACCCACTGGTGGCCGAATTCCTCCGGGCGCATGCCGCCCCAGGCCTTGATGTCGCCCCCGGCCGAAAAGGCCTTGCCGGCGCCGGTGAGGATGGCCACGCGGACCGCCGCGTTCTCCTCGACCGTATCGCAGGCGAGCGCCAGTTCCTTCAGCATGCCGATGTCGAAGGCGTTGAGCTTTTCGGGGCGCGCCACCGTGATGGTGGCCACCGCGCCATCGACAGCGACGAGGATGCGCGGCTCAGCCATGGTCGGCACCGGCAAGCGTGCGCGGCGGCTTGACCGGAAGGGTCAGGCCGAGCGGGGCGTCGGTGAAGAGCGCCGCGTCCATGAGTTTGAGATCGGGCGCCACGATGAGCGGGAATTCGGACTGGTCGAGGACATGCGCCTGGAGGTCGATGCCGGGTGCGATTTCGGTCAGCACGATGCCTTGCGGCGTCAGCTTGAGCACGCAGCGCTCGGTGACATAGGTGATGTCCTGCCCTTGAGCGACCGCGCGGGGGCCGGAGAAGGTGACGTGCTCGACGGATTCGACAAGCTTCTTCAGCTTGCCGTCCTTTTCGATGACGAGCGCGCCGTTGGCCACCGAGAGCTTCGCGCCGGCGCTGAACATGCCGGAGAAGACGATCTTTCTTGCCCGCGCGGTGATGTCGACGAAGCCGCCAGCGCCTGCCGTGACATGCGGGCGGAAGGAAAGTTTCGAGACGTTGACAGAACCGTCGCGGCCGATCTCGAGGAAGGAGAGCAGCGAGGCGTCGAACCCGCCGCCCTGGAAATAGGTGAACTGGTAGGGCGAGGGCATGAAGGCGTCGGCGTTGGACGCGCAGCCGAAGGCGAAGTCGAGCAGCGGCACGCCGCCGACGGCACCCTGTTCGATGACCCAGGTGACGGCGCCGTGCAGGCCCTCCTCCAGCAGGATGCGCGGCACGTTGGCTGAAATGCCGAAACCGAGGTTGACGCAGCTGCCGGCCTCAAGCTCCTGCGCGACGCGGCGGGCGATGACCTTCTGGATGTTGAACTCCGGCACGCGAAAACTTTCCAGCGGGCGGAAGATCTCGCCTGAAATGGCGGGGTCGTAGAGAGTCTGGGTGGTCTGCTTCTGGTCGGGGTCGACGATGATGTAGTCCACCAGCATGCCCGGCACGCGCACGTCGTGCGGCTTGAGCGAGCCTTCCTTGGTGATGCGCTTGACCTGGGCGATGACGATGCCGCCATTGTTGCGGGCGGCGAGCGCCTGGTCGAGGCCGCCGAGATAGGCGCCTTCATGCTCGTAGGTGAGGTTGCCGCACTCGTCGGCGGTGGTGGCGCGGATGATCGCCACCTGCGGCGCGATGGCCTTGAAGTAGAGATATGTCTCGCCATCGAATTCGATCTTGGCGACGACCGGTTCCGCTGCGGCGGCAGCGTTCATGGCGCAGCCCTGACGGTCGGGATCGACGAAGGTGTCGAGGCCGATCTTCGTGATGACACCGGGACGCTTCGCTGCCGCCTCGCGGTGCATGTCGAAGAGAACGCCGGACGGGACATTGTAGGCGGCGACCTCGTTGGCACCGATCATGTGCCAGATCAGCGGCGGTTCGGACGTCGATGGGCCGGAGGGGTAGGAGCCGCCGATGATCTTTTTCAGCAGGCCCTTTTTCGCGATGTGGTCGATGCCCTTGATGCCGCTCATGTCGCCGGCGGCGATCGGGTGCAGCGTGGTGAGGTCGCGCGGATGGCCGGTCGCGTCAAAACGCTCGCCGATCGCCTTCAGCATCAGGTCGGGGCAGCCGAGGCCGCTCGACGACGAGACGGAGACGATGGCGCCGTCGGGGATGAGGGCGGCGGCTTCGGCGGGGGTGATGTGCTTGTTCATGCTGGTGATCACAGGCCCGGCTCCACCGCGACCGCGCGGCCGGTGCGGGCGGCTTCGACCACGGCAAGGCCGGTGGCGAGCGACCAGATGCTGTCCTCGCCGGACGCCGAGACCGCGCCCTTGCCGGCGACGGCAGCGTGGAAGGCTTGCAGCGCCGTCTCGTAGAGGTTGCGCTGTTCGAGCGGGAGTTCATTCTCGCCGGACGCGTCGCGCAGCGTGACGGTGCCGACCGGACGCTGGGTCATCACGTTGCGGGCGACGAGCGAGCCCTCCGTGCCGTGCACCTCGAAGCCGGTGTCGGCGAATTTCGCGGTAAACGCGTCGTGGAACTGGGCGATGAAGCCGGAGCGGAAGCGCAGCACGCCCATGACGCCATCCTCCAGGCCGGACTGGCCCATGCCGCCCGACTGGCCGAGCGCGACGGCCTCGACGGGATCGTCGCCGAGCACGAAGCGCAGCGTGTCGGCATCGTGCACGGTGATGTCGAGAATGACGCCGCCGCCGGCTTCCGGCCGGTCGAGGCGCCAGCCCTGCAGATGCGGTGGCAGGAAGACAGCGTGGAAGACGCGCGCGGCGAGCGGCTTGCCGATGCGGCCGGCGGCGATCGCGTCGCGCATGGCGCGGTGGCTGGCCGCGTTGCGCAGATGGTGGTTGGTGGCCAGAACGACGCCGGCCTGCCTCGCCGCCGCGAGCATGGCGTGGGCGTCATCAAGCGTCATGGCGAGCGGCTTTTCACACAGGATGTGCTTGCCGGCATGCGCCGCGGCAATCGCCTGGTCGCGGTGCAACTCGTTGGTGGTCGAGATGTAGACGGCATCGACCTGCGGATCGCCCAGGAGATCATCGAGAGACGTCACAGAGCGGACAATGCCGTTGTCCCGCGCATAGGCCGCGCCGCGCTCGGCGCTGGTGCTCATGACGCAGACGACCTCGCCGCCGGTGGCGCGGATGGCGCCGATGACCCACTCCCTGGCGATCGTGCTCGCGCCTATCAGTCCCCAGCGTGTCATAGAGCCATCCTTGTTTCCGAACCGGTTTGCGCTTGCGCCAGCGCGGCGCCGCAGCTGCCGCGCACCACGAGGCGCACGGAGGTGACGATCGCCTCGCCGTCGGTCCTGCCGGCATTGATCTGCTTGAGAAGCTGGTGGGCGGCGCGGCGGCCCATGCCCTGCGGGTCGACCGAGACCGTGGTCAGCGCCGGCACCGCCGTTTGGGCCTCGATGACGTCGTCGAAGCCGACCACGGCAAAATCGACGCCTGCTTCCATGCGCCGGGCGCGCAGGCCATCGCAGACACCGAAGGCGACGGCGTCGTTGAAGCAGACGGCGGCGGTCGGACGGTCCTGCAGCGACAAAGCGCGATCGATGGCGGCGAGGCCGCCGACGCGCGACGGCGCGCTGGCGATGACCAGCCCCTCGTCGGCCGGCAGGCCGGCCGCGGCGAGCGCCTTGCGGTAGCCATCGACGCGCTCGGCGAACACGGCGGTGTCGGCAAATCCGCCGAGGAAGGCGATGCGGGCGTGGCCGAGGCCGACGAGATGGCGGGCGGCTTCGCGCGCGCCAGCGACATTGTCCGAGAGCAGCGTGGAGGCCTTGGCGCCGGGCACATGGCGCACCGTGATGACGACCGGGATGCCGCTGGCCACGACCGGGTTGAGATCGTCGGCACGGGTGCCGCGCGCCGGCGAGATGATGAGGCCCGAAATGCCGTGCTCGCGCATGGAGGCGATGACCTCCTGCTGACGGTCGAGGCTTTCGGCCGAATTGGAGAGGAACTGCACATAGCCGGCCGACTGCACGACCATGTCGATGCCGACGGCCAGCTCTGCAAAGAAGCTGTTGGTGAGGTCGTTGACGACGACGCCGATGATCTTCGACTTGGCGTTGGACTGGCGCAGATTTGCGGCACCCCGGTTGTAGACATAGCCGAGGTCGCGGATGACCGCGTTGACCCTGGCGCGGGTGTCTTCCTTGACCAGCGGGCTGCCCTGGAGGACCAGCGATACCGTCGACTTCGAGACGCCGGCGGCGCTCGCAATGTCTATGACGGTTGTGCGCCGACCGGTCATCGTGCGGTGTGTCTCCATCCCTGGCGCCTCTCATAATTGGAACGATCCAAATCTGTCAACGGTATTTCGGGACATTCTGGATCGCCGCCGATAATCGGGCGGCATGGACGACGAATGCCCTCAGGAGCCACAAATGATTATTGTTGCAGTGCAATATGGGGCGATCGGGTCCACGCATCGCCCGGCCCACAGTGGCGCCAGAGACCCGAAACAGACGCGAGGCCGCTTGCCTTTTGGAACGATCCAAATTAATGAGCCCTCGTCAATGGGAGGATGGCATGACGCTGACGCTTTCTCTGCCGCATGCGGACGGGTCCGCCCTGCCCTACCGGCTGGTGGGCACGCCGATCGGTCCGCCCAGCCAGACGCCCGTCTTCAGCCGCATCGCCTACGCCGCCGCGCATGTGGTGTCCGACCCGCGCCGGGAGACCGACCCGATGGGTCAGCCCGCCATCGACTGGGACGCGACGCTCGCCTTCCGGCATCATCTGTGGCGGCTGGGCTTCAGGATCGCCGAGGCGATGGACACGGCGCAGCGTGGCATGGGCGTCGACTGGCGGCTTGCCGCCGAACTCATCCGCCGCTCCGTGCACGAAGCAAAGACGGTCGACGGCGCGGATCTGGCCTGCGGCGCGGGCACGGACCAGCTGGACCTGAGCATCACGCCGACGCTGGATGCGGTGATCGGCGCCTATCAGGAACAGTTCGAGCTGATCGAGAGCTGCGGCGGCCGCGCGATCATGATGGCGAGCCGCGCGCTGGCGCGGGCAGCGCGCTCGCCGGACGACTATGTCAGCGTGTACGGGCGCCTGCTTGCCCAGGCCAAGGACAAGGTCATCCTGCACTGGCTGGGCGACATGTTCGACCCGCAACTCAAGGGGTACTGGGGATCGGAAGCCTTCGAGCCGGCGCTGGATACGGTGATGACGATCATCGAGGTCAACCGGAGCAAGGTCGAGGGCATCAAGATCTCGTTGCTCGACAGTGAAAGCGAGATCGCGCTGAGAAAGCGTCTGCCAGAGGGCGTGGTCTGCTTCACCGGCGACGACTTCAACTATGCCGAGCTGATCGAGGGCGACGGCATCCGCCACAGCCATGCGCTCCTCGGCATTTTCGACGCCGTGGCGCCCTCGGCTTCCAAGGCGCTGGCCGCGCTGGCGCTGGGTGACATCGAGACGTTCCGCGCGGTTATCGCGCCCACCGTGCCTTTGTCGCGCAAGATTTTCGAGGCGCCGACGCGGTATTACAAGGCGGGCGTCGTCTTCCTCGCCTGGCTGAACGGCCACCAGACCCATTTTTCCATGCCTGGCGGCATGCAGTCGGCGCGCGGGCTTGTCCACTACGCCGACATTTTCCGGCTGGCCGACCAGGCCAATGTGCTCGACCGGCCGGAACTCGCGGTGGCGCGGATGAAGAGCCTCTGCGCCGTGCTCGGCGTGGAACAGGGCTGATCCATCGGCCCAACGACCGCCGCGTCTTCAAGGAAGGCCGGGCGACGTGTCGCCGCAGCGAAAGTGCGCCCGTCGACTGGGCAGGGCCCCGCGACGGCCCGCATCACGGCAATTTGACGCTGGAGCACGCCAGGGCGAAGGCGGCCATGGGCAATGCCCATTGCGGAAATTCAGGGCCGGCGACGTCGATATCGGCATCCTCCCCGTCCGTTTGCGCCAGATCAAGGACGATGCGACCACGCCGGGCGATGGCGAAGGGGTGACGGCAGCGGTGGCAAAGTGACGTGGGTTTCCGCGGCATGTCGTCGCCACGGCACAGCTTGTACATTGTAATTGCCGAGCAAAAGCGCGATACCCGGCCCGGCCGGCAGAGTACCAAGGTTAGGACCCCAGGGAGCATGCATCATGGATTTTGAAGCGCTGTTTTCCAGCAAGCTGGACGCACTTCACAAGGAAGGCCGCTACCGGGTCTTTGCCGATCTCGAACGCCATGCCGGCTCGTTTCCGCGCGCGACGCGTCATGCCAACGGCACGACCAGCGAGGTCACCGTGTGGTGCTCGAACGACTATCTGGGCATGGGCCAGCATCCGGCCGTGCTTGCCGCCATGCACGAGGCGATCGACCGCTGCGGCGCCGGCGCCGGCGGCACGCGCAACATTTCCGGCACGACGCATTATCACGTGCTGCTCGAGCAGGAGCTCGCGGATCTGCACGGCAAGGAAGCGGCCCTGCTGTTCACCTCCGGCTACGTCTCCAACTGGGCCGCGCTCTCGACGCTCGGCGCCAACATTCCCGGCTGCGTGATCTTCTCCGACGAGGGCAACCACGCCTCGATGATCGAGGGCATCCGGCATTCTCGCGCCGAGAAGCGCCTGTGGAAGCACAATGACCCGAAGGATCTCGACCGCATCCTGTCGGAGTATGGTGCCGACGTGCCCAAGATCGTCGCCTTCGAAAGCGTCTATTCGATGGATGGCGACATCGCGCCGATCCGCGAGATCTGCGACGTCGCCGAAAAGCACGGTGCCATGACCTATCTCGACGAGGTGCACGGCGTCGGCCTCTACGGCCCGCGCGGCGGCGGCATCGCCGAGCGCGACGGCGTCATGGATCGCATCACGCTGATCGAGGGCACGCTCGGCAAGGCGTTCGGCGTGGTGGGCGGCTACATCACGGGTTCGACGGCACTCGTCGACTTCATCCGCTCGTTTGCCTCCGGCTTCATCTTCACGACCGCGCTGCCGCCTGCGGTGGCTGCCGGCGCGCGCGCCTCGATCATGCATCTGAAGGCGAGCCCCTTCGAGCGCGCACGCCACCAGGACCGCGTCGCCAAGGTGCGGGCACGGCTCGACAGGATGGGCATCCCCTACATGCCCAATCCGAGCCACATCGTGCCGGTGATGGTGGGCGACGCTGCCAAGTGCAAATGGATCAGCGACCTGCTGCTCGACCGCTATGGCATCTACGTGCAGCCGATCAACTATCCGACCGTGCCGCGCAAGACGGAGCGGCTGCGCATCACGCCGTCGCCGCTGCATACGGATGCCGACATCGACCATCTGATCGGCGCGCTGTCCGACCTCTGGTCGCAATGCGCCCTGGCCCGCGCCGTCGCCTGAGGCGCTGCTCGGCAGAGAATAGACCAAGAGCCGGGCGAACCACATCGCCCGGCATTGCGATTCCGCTCAACTTCGATATTCCTCCCAGGCTAGAACCGCGCGACGCGGTCGACCGTACATGCCTCCGTGGCTGCACAGAGGCGCGGCTGGCACGGCGACTTTCGCCGGCACGGGACGCGACGGTCGCCATCGACGAGAAGGAATGACAATGACGGTTGAACGCGTTGTGCTGGAGGTCCTCAAGGGTGCGACGGTGTTTCCGCCGCCGATCTGGATGATGCGCCAGGCAGGGCGCTATCTCCCGGAATACCGCGCGGTGCGCAAGCAGGCGGGCAGCTTCCTCGATCTCTGCTACAACACCGATCTCGCGGTCGAGGTCACGCTGCAGCCGATCCGCCGTTTCGGCTTCGATGCGGCGATCCTGTTTTCCGACATTCTCGTCGTGCCGCATGCGCTGGGGCGCGACCTGCACTTCGCGGAAGGCCACGGGCCCCAGATGACCCCGATCGCGGCATCCGAAATCGCGGCGCTCGACGGGTTGGACGTCCACGCCCATCTGGCGCCCGTCTATGCAACCGTGCAGCGGCTGCGCGCGGAACTGCCGCCTGAGACCACGCTGCTCGGCTTCTGCGGCGCGCCGTGGACGGTTGCGACCTACATGATCGCCGGACACGGCACGCCGGACCAGGCACCGGCGCGCCTCTTCGGTTACCGCGAGCCGGTGGCCATGCTGCGCCTGTTAAATGTGCTGGCCGATGTCTCGGCGGAGTATCTCATCCGCCAGATCGACGCGGGCGCCGATGCCGTGCAGATTTTCGATTCCTGGTCGGGCGTGCTCGACGAGGCGTGCTTCGAGGCCTATTGCGTTGCGCCTGTGACGGCCATGGTCAAGAAGATCCGCGCCGTCCATCCGCATGTCCCCATCATCGGCTTTCCGAAGGGGGCGGGCAGCCTCTACACCGGCTATCGCGAAAAGACCGGCGTCACCGCGCTCGGTCTGGACTGGTCCGTGCCGTGGTCGCAGGCGAGAGCCCTGCAGGCCGGCGGGGCGGTGCAGGGCAATCTCGACCCTCTGCGGCTGGTGGCCGGCGGGGCGGCGCTGCGTGACGGGGTCGACGCGATCCTCGAGGCGCTCGGCGACGGACCGCTGGTCTTCAACCTCGGCCACGGCATCACGCCGGAGGGACCGATCTCGCATGTCGAGGAGATGGTGGCGCGGGTACGGGAAGCTCGGCGGTAAGCGATCAGTAGATTTCCAGACAGGCGGCTACCGGATTACGGTCGAACTCCAAGATCGTTTCCAGGGAATCGCCCAGCATCGCAGCAATCACGGAAGACGGCCGGTTGCCGCGACGCAGCCAGATGATCTTCGGTGGTGGGCCGCGGAGCGTAGCCATGTCGGCAAAATCGGCGTCGAGAGTGACGATCGTCAGCTCCTGCCTGCGCGCATAATCCCACACATCGGCATCGGTCGCTTCGGCAAGCCTTGCGCGGGTGGCCTGGTGACTGTCGGGAAAGATATCCGCCAGATCGCGGCAAAGCCGAAAGCTGAGATTCTGGTCGAAAAGCAGCCTCACGCCTCAGTGGTGATGATCCGCCGTTCACGGTCGGCGGCAAAGGCGAGCGCGGCGCGAATGTTGTCTTCGCTCAGCTCCGGGAAGTCCGAGAGAATCTCCGCGTGCGTCACGCCGTTCGAAAGCCAGCCGAGAATATCGGTCACGGCGATGCGTGTGCCCGCGATACAGGGGCGGCCGCCGCGCCTGCCGGGCTCCTGGACAACAATACCTTCGTACGCCGAGTTCATGTGGACATCATAGCATGGCGAATGCCTGGACCGACAGTCCGCAATTCCGGCAGCGTCGATTGCAGTCGCGAAAGCCGAATCCCTCCTCACACGACGGCTTCGGCCTCGATCTCCACCTCGTAGTCACCGACCAGGGCGCCCGCCTCCACGAGCGTGTTGGCGGGGCGGATGTCTGCGAAGACACGGCCATGGGCGCGCGACACCGGCTCCCACTGCGCGACGTCGCGCAGGTAGATGCGGGTGCGCACGATATCGTCCAGGCTGCCGCCGAGCGCGCTGATGGACGCCGCGATCTTGTCCAGGATGTAGGTGGTCTGCGCGCCAGCGTCGCCGGGGGCGACGCAACGGTCGAGGCCGTGGGTTGCGGTGGTGCCGGAAACGCGGATCGTGTCCTTGACCCGCACCGCCCGGCTGAAGCCGGCCAGGGGCTCCCACACGCTGCCGGACGACACGCGCTGCCTGTCCGGCCGGGCCGGATCGGGTGTCGCGGCATAGACCGAGGGCATGGCCGCGAGGTGGTGGCTGAGGTCGCCCGAGGCGGTGAGGTAGGGCGGGCGCCGGTATTCGTCGCCGCAGTCGCCCGGGATCATTTTCGTGCCGGCAAAGGCCTCGGCGAGACGCTCGCGATCGTGATCGTCGAGTGTAAAGGAAAACACCTTGCGGTTGTCGCCGCGATGTTCGCTTTCGCCGATGCGCGCGCCGACGATGGCGGCGGCGACGGCGGGGTGATCGAGCACCCAGCGGGTCGCGACGTTGGAGATGGAGACGCCGTGTTTGCGGGCGATCGCATCGGCGGCCACGAGAATACCCTGGAAGCCTGTCCAGCCGCCTGCCGTGTCGATGAAGCGCTTGTATTTCGAGCGGCTCCAGTCGGGCATGGCTGCCGGCTCGGGCTGGCCAAGCCATTTTTCCGCGAGAAAGCCGCCGCACAGAGTGCCATAGGCGAAGAGTTTTACGCCTGTCGTGGCGCAGAGGTCGGACAATGCGCCGGCTGCGCGGCGGTCGACCAGCGAGAACGAGACCTGGTTGGTCGCCACCGGCACGCCGTCGCCAAGCGCCAGCGCCAGATGCGCGGCGTCGAAATTGGTGAGGCCGATCGCGTCGATGAGCCCCTCGTCCTTGAGCCGCGCCATCTCGTGCAGCGCGTCGAGCCAGGCGGGATGTTCGAAGCTCCACCAGTGGAACTGCAGGAGGTCCACCTTGTCTACGCCGAGCCGGGTCAGCCGCTCGGCGACGCCGGCGCGCACGAAATCCGCCGTCATCGGCCCGGGCTCGGGGCACCATTTGGTCATGGCGACCGGACGCCGGCCGGCGTCCTTGTGGCGCGCAAGCAGGCGGCCGGCGATGATTTCCGCGCTGCCATAGTGGTCGGCCATGTCGAAGGTGTCGAAACCGTCGGCCACATAGGCGGCCAGCGCATCGGCCGCCGTCTCGGGGTCGAGCGTGGCGCCACCCTTCTCCAGGTCGGCGACCTGCCAGAGGCCGCAAACGAGGCGGCTGATGTCCAGCCCCCCGGCCAAGGTGATGCGGTCAGCGGTGTCTTGCATGGTCAGGCTCGTCTTCTGGAACAGTGGGGGCAGCGACCGGCTCACGGGCCGGGCCACCGAGATGGCGCGACACGGTGCGCAGCTCGCCGATGATGCCGCGCGGGCGCAACAGCAGGATGGCGCAGAGGCCGACGCCGATCATGACGATCTGCAATGCCGCAGCGCGCGCCTGCTGATCGGGCGGGAAGAGGGCGGAGACCACGCCGGCGGAGCCTGCCCAGATGCCCCAGACGAGGATGGCGCCCAGGATCGCGCCGCGGTTGTTGCCCGAGCCGCCGACGATCAGCATGGCCCAGACCTGGAAGGTGAGCATCGGCTGGTAGTTTTCCGGCGCGATGAAGCCGATGAAATGGCCCTGCACGGCGCCCGCCAGCGCCATGATGGCGCCGCCGATGGTGAAGGCCTGGAGGCGGAAGGAGAGCGCGCTCTTGCCGAGCGCGAGTGCCGCGGTCTCGTCCTCGCGGATGGCGCGCAGCACGCGGCCCCATGGGCTGCGGACGAGGCGTTCGAGCGCGAGATAGAGCCCGAGCACGACGACCGCCACCACGCCGAGATTGAGCAGGCTGAAGGTCAGCGTGTCGCCGGCCAGATCGCCGAAGGGACGCGGGATGAAGCCGATGCCGAAAGGGCCGCCGGTGACGCCCTGCAGGTTCAGCATGCAAAGCTGGGCGGCGACCGCCACGCCGAAGGTGGCGATGGCGAGATAGTCGGCGCGCAGCCGGATGGTCAGCGCGCCGATGAGGAAGGAGGCGAGCCCGCCGGCCAGCATCGCACCGAACCAGCCCAGCACGATCGGCATCCCGAAACCGCCGAGACGGTCGACCGCGTCGGGGGTGGTCAGCAGCGCCGAGACATAGGCGCCGATGCCGACGAAACCGGCGACGCCGACATTGAACAGGCCGGTCTGGCCCCACTGGACATTGAGGCCGAGGCACATGATCGAATAGGTCAGCGCCATGGTGAGGAAGAAGGCGCCGTAGGCCAGCAGGTCGAGGCTCATTCCGGCCTCCCGAACAGGCCCTGCGGGCGCAGGAGCAGGACGGCGACGAGGATGACGAAGGCGATGGCGGCGCGCCATTCCGCGCCGATAAACGGCACGGCCGCTGCTTCCGAGAGCCCCACGATGAGGCCGGCCAGCATGGCGCCCGGCACGCTGCCGATGCCGCCCAGGATGGCGGCGGCAAACAGCGGCAGCAGGAGGTCGAGGCCCATCTGCGGCCGGACCTGCACCAGCAGGCCCGCCATCAGGCCGGCGACCGAGGCGAGGCCGGCGCCGAGCACCCAGACGATGCGCACCACCTTGCGCACGTCGACGCCGACCACGCCCGACAGCTGCTGGTTCTCGCTGACCGCCCGCATGGCGCGGCCGATGCCGGTGCGCGTCAGCAGGAGATGGACGAGCACGACGATGACCAGGGCGACGCCGAGCGACAGAAGCTGGTCGGGCGTGGCGCGCATGCCGCCGCCGAGCGGCATGGCGATCTGCAGCGCATTGGTGAAATAGGCGGGCCGGGCGGTGAAGATGAATTCGAGCAGGCTGCGCAAGGCAAGGGCTGCGCCGAAACTCGCCATCACCATGATGATGACGGTGCTGCCCTGCCGGCGCAGGCAGCCGAACAGGACGGCATCGAGCGCCAGCGCCAGGAGCCCGGTCAGGCCGATGGCGACAAGGGCTGCGATGGGCAGCGCCCAGCCGAAGGAGAAGGGCGCGATCGGTGTCAGCAGCGCGCCCGACATGAGGCCGAGCCCGCCCGAGACGGCGAGCGCGAAATAGGCGCCCCAGGCGATGAACTCGCCATGCGCGAAATTTGCAAAACGCAGGATCGAATAGGTCAGCGTGACGCCGATGGCGCCAAGCCCGATCATGGCGCCGGCGATCAAGCCGTCGAGGAGGATCTGCGCCGTCATGGGGCCACCGGCAGAGGCGTGCGCCTTGCGCCGAGATAGAGTTCGGCGACGATCGGGTCGTCGGCGAGCGTGGCGGCGGGGCCTTCGTGGCGGACCTTGCCCTCGACCAGGATCACGGCGCGGTCGGCAATCGCAAGCGCGGCCCTGACGTTCTGCTCGACCAGCACGATGGTGACGCCCGACGCGTTGATGTGTTTCAGCTTGGCAAACACTTCGGCGACGATCTTTGGCGACAGCCCGGCGGACGGTTCGTCGAGGATGAGGACAGAGGGTGAAACGATCAGCGCGCGCGCGACGGCCAGCATCTGGCGCTGCCCGCCCGACAGCTGTCCCGCGCGCAGCGACGGCCGGGAGCCGAGGTCGGGAAACATGGCGTAGAGTTCCGCGATGCGTTTTGCACGGTCTGTCTTGGGGAGGATCGCGGCGGCCAGCAGCAGATTGTCGTTGATCGACATGGTGGCAAAGATGTTTTCGGTCTGCGGCACGAAGGCGAGGCCATGGCGGACCTTCTCGTGCACCGGCACAGTCTGCATCGGCTGGCCCGCGAGGTGGACGGTGCCGGAATGGATCGGCACCAGCCCGGCGATGGCCTTGACGAAGGTCGACTTGCCGGCGCCGTTGGGTCCAAGCACGACGACGAGTTCGCCGCGCGCCACGGAAAAATCGATGCCGCGCACGATAGGCAGGTCGCGCTCGTAGCCGGCGACGAGGGCCTCGGTGGACAGGGCGACCGAAGCGAGCGGGCGCATGGCGGCAGTGGCGATAGCGGTGCTCATGCCGCCGCCCCGCCGAGATAGGCTTCGATGACGGCGGGGTTGCGCGCGACGTCGTCGGGCCTGCCCTCGGCCAGATGTCTTCCCGCCGCCATGACCACGACGCGGCTGCACAGGCGCGCGACCATGTCCATGTTGTGTTCGATCAGAAGGATCGACTTGCCCTGCTGGTTGAGTGCGACGACGCGGTCGATGATGAGTTCGAGCAGGGTCGGATTGACGCCGGCGGCGGGCTCGTCGAGCAGGATGGTCTCGGGATCGGCCATCAGGATGCGGGCCAGTTCGAGCAGTTTTCGCTGCCCGCCCGACAGCACGCGAGCCGGCTCGCGCTCCAGCCGGGTCAGCGTCACGAACTCGAGGATGGCGCGCGCCTTGTCGACGGCAGCCCTCTCCTCGGCCGCGACCCGGCCTGCGCCGAAGAAATTCATCCAGAGGCGCTCGCCCGCCTGGTGCTGGGCGCCGCACAGGACGTTCTCCAAAACGGTCATCTCGGCAAAGGGGCGCGGGATCTGGAAGGTGCGGCCAAGGCCGCGACCGATGCGGCGTTCCGGCCCCTCATGCGCGACATCGGCGCCCTTGATGCGAATGGAACCGGAGGTCGGCCGGAGACTGCCGGCGATGAGGTTGAACATGGTGGTCTTGCCGGCGCCGTTGGGGCCGATCAGCCCGATCATCTCGCCGCGCGCCAGACTGATCGACATGCCGTCGACCGCGCGCAGCCCGCCGAACTGCATGACCAGATCGCTCGCCTCGACCAGCGGCGGCCCGCTTGCGGCGTCGGTCGTTGCGCTATGGTCGCTGGCGATCGCCTGCATCGGGTTGGTCGCAGAATCCTGATAGGTGATGTTTGATCAAACTTTACAAGCCTTCGGATTGCAACTAGAAAATTCGGGATCGAGCTTCACGGCGGTTCCTCGGGTACCCGATGGTGGCAGGCATGGACGGCAGGCTGACAATGCGACGGTGGAGCCGATGAGCCGGCCGAACCCGCTGTCGCCCGTCGGCCGCGAAACGCTCCAGGATCGCGTCTATGCCGAATTGCGGCGCTCGCTGATGAACGGCATGTTCGATGCCGGCCAGATGCTGCGCATCCAGGATCTCGCCGAAATCCTGCAGACCAGCACCATGCCGGTGCGCGAGGCACTGGGGCGGCTCGTTTCGGAGCAGGCGCTGGAGGCGCTGCCCAACCGCTCGGTACGGGTCCCCGTGATCACGCTGGAAAAACTCGACGACCTGGCCCGTGCGCGCTGCCTGATCGAGGGCGAACTGGTTCGGCTTGCCCTGCCCCACCTGACCGCGCCCGACTTTTCCGAACTCCGGGCCCTGACCGAGCGCTGCGACGTGGCGTTTGCCGAGCATGGCAAGGACGTCGCGCATGCCACGTCGGAGCTCAACCACGGCTTTCATTTCCACATTTACCGCGCTGCGCGCTCGGCGGTGCTGATCCCCATCGTGGAAAGCCTGTGGCTGCAGTCCGGACCCTACATCAGGGTCGCTGCCCAGGTGCACGATGCCGAGATCGACATATCGGCAACGCACCACCACTGGGGGCTTATCGCGGCGCTGGAGCGGCGCGACACGGTCGCGGCCGTCCGCGCGCTGACGGACGACATCACCCGGTCCTTCAACCTGATCCGCCGCAGGCTCGACGCGCCGGAGACGACGAACACGAGGACGGTCAAGTATGCCTGACAAGATCAAGGACGATACGTTCGAGCTGTTCGACCTGCGGGTCGACGTGATCGCGCCGGAAGGCGGCAAGATCTATTGCGGCGCGGAAGTGGGCGACTATTTCGAGCTGCGCGGCGAGATGCTGCATTTGCCGCCGGGCCAGGGCATTTCCATCTACACGCTGGCCTCCGTGCTGCCGCTGCTGGCCGCCAAGCAGCGGCCGTCCCATCCGCATGACTGGATGACCACCGACGCGGAGATCGCCTGCCCCGACCCGCACTGCACCTCGCGCCTACGGATCCGGCGGACGGGCAAGCGGACGTTCAGCCATGCGGAGACGACGGCCGTGCCGCTCCTGGCGTAAGAGGTCTGACATGCAGACGGCGCGGCTTGCCCAAAACTACGAGATTTCGCGCGTCATCCGCGGAGGCTGGCAGCTGTCGGACGGGCACGGGCAGGTGAAGAGCGCGGATGCGGCGGGCGACATGATCGCGTTCGCGGATGCCGGCATCACCACCTTCGACTGCGCCGACATCTACACCGGCGTCGAGGACATGATCGGCGAGTTCCGCCAGCGCTACCGACTTGCGCGCCGCGAGGAGGCGCTTTCGCGCATCCATGTCCACACAAAATTCGTGCCCGATCTCGACATGCTGCCGCGCATCTCGAAAGCCTATGTCGAAAGCGTCATCGACCGCTCTCTGAAGCGGCTGCGCATGGAGCGTCTCGACCTCGTGCAGTTCCACTGGTGGGACTATGCGGCGCCGCGCTATCTGGAGGCCGCCGCGTATCTGGTTGAATTGCAGCGGGCCGGGAAGATCGACCGCATCGGCGCGACGAATTTCGATACCGACCACATGCTGGCGCTGATCGAGAGCGGCGTGCCGCTGGTGTCTATGCAGGTGCAGTACTCGCTGCTGGACAGTCGCCCTTCCAAGCGGATGGCGAAGGCGGCGCTGGGGCATGGTGTTTCGCTGCTCTGCTACGGCACCGTGGCCGGCGGGTTCCTCAGCGACACATGGCTGGGCAAGCCCGAGCCGGCGATGGGTTTCGAGAACAGGTCGCTGACCAAGTACAAGCTCGTGATCGACGATTTTGGCGGCTGGGATCTGCTGCAGGAGCTGCTTCGCGCGCTGCGCGCCATCGCGGACCGGCACGAAAGCGACATCGCCACCGTGGCGAGTGCCGCCATGCTGACACGGCCAGCGGTGGCCGGCGTCATCGTCGGGGCGCGCAACGCTTCGCATCTCGCCGCAAACCTGGCGATTTCCGATCTCGTCCTCACGGCACAGGATCAGGTCGCAATCGACGCCGTGCTGGAGAACGCTTCGGAACTGGAAGGCGACGTCTTCGAACTGGAGCGCGACCGACACGGCCGCCACGGCTCGATCATGAAATACAATCTCGGCACGGGCGCAGCCTGACCGCCGACTGACTGCCCGCGCTTCCTGCGAGGCGCACGGAGACCGACCGACTTCAACCGGGCCGCGTAAACAGGCGGGCCAAACGACAGGGGAACGACAATGAAGAAGACACTGCTTCTCGCCACCGCCATGACGGCGATCGGTTTCACCGCCGCACCGGCCTTCTCGGCCGACTGCGATATCACCATCGGCCTGGTCATGGAACTGACCGGTCCGGCCGGCGCCTACGGCACGGCGGGCGCCAAGTCGGTGGAAATGGCGTTCCGCGACTTCAACGAGGCCGGCGGCGTTGGCGGATGCAATCTCGTTACCGACACGCGCGACAGCCAGAGCCAGGGCAACGTCGCCGTCGACCAGGCGACGCAGCTCGTCAACATCAAGAAGGTGCCGGTCATCATCGGCGGCATCATCTCCTCGGTGTCGATCCCGATCCTGACTTCGGTGACCGCGCCGGCCGGCGTGGTGCAGGTGTCGCCGGCCTCGTCCTCGCCGACGCTGACCCAACTCGGCCGCGACGGCAAGACCAATGGCGTGTTCTTCCGCACCATCACGTCGGACGCGCTGCAGGGCACGGCGGCTGCGAAATACGCCATGGACCAGGGCCTCAAGAAGCTCGCCATCGTCCATGTCAACAACGACTTCGGCGTCAACATGGTCAAGGAATTCTCGAGCGCCTTCGTGAAGCTCGGCGGCGTCATCACCTCGACGACCCCCTACAACGAAAAGCAGGCGAGCTATTCGGCCGAAGCGAGCGCCGCGATGGCCGGCGAGCCGGAAGCGCTCTACCTCGTCAGCTATCCGGTGGACGGCGCGACGATCGCGCGCGCCTGGATCTCCGGCGGCGGACCCCAAAAATTCCTGCTCAATGACGGCATGAACTCGTCGGACTTCATCACCGCCGTCGGCGCGCAGTATCTGGAAAACGCCTTCGGCACCTCGTCGGGCACCAGCCCGACGGCCTCGACCGAGTATTTCAACGCCAACTACGAGGCGTTCTCGGGCGGCATCAAGCCGGACGCACCAGCTGCCGACCGCTCCTACGACGCCGGCGCCATCGTGGCGCTCGCGGTCGCCAAGGCGGGCAAGGGCGATGCGGCCGCCATCAAGGCGGCGGTGCCGGAAGTGGTGGCAGAAGGCGGCGAGCCGATCCATGCCGGCAAGGAGGAATTCGCCAAGGCGCTGAAGCTGATCGGCGAAGGCAAGCCGATCAAGTATGAGGGCGTGATCGGCCCGGTCTCCTTCGACCAATATGGCGACATCACCGGACCGTTCCGCCTATGGCAGATCAAGGCCGGCGAAGTGACCACAGTGGGCGAAATCAGCGCCGAAGAGGTTAGCAAGGTGAAGGCCGAACTGGCGAAGTAGCCAATCGGAACGAGGCTGGGCTGGCACGGTAGCCCAGCCTCGTCAGGTGGTCTGGCGCTTTCTTGCCGTCGGGAGGATACTGGCCAGGCGGGGGCTCACGCCCTCGAACATGCACGCTGGAGGAAGCGGGTATGCGCGGCGGGGAAAGCGAGCGGAACGGTTTCGAGACGACGACCGCGACGGTTGCGTTCGTCGACCTCGCGGGGTTCAGCGCCATTACCGATGTGTATGGCGATGGGATCGCGATAGCGCTGCTGGAGCGGTTCGAGGCGATGGTGCGCGAAGCGCTCGATGGACACGCGCCGCCGATAAAGTGGATCGGCGACGAGGTGATGCTGGGATTTCCGGACCCTGTGGCGGCACTGACGGCGCTCGGGCGCCTGCTGCCGGCCTGCCGCCTGGAACCCAGCCTGCCCTTGACCAGGACGGCGCTGAACCACGGTTCCGTGATCCGGCGTGGCGGCGATCTGTTCGGATCGACCGTAAACATTGCGGCACGCATGGCCGCCCTCGCGTCGCCGGGCCAGTTGCTGGCGACGGCGTCCGTTGCCAGCATCGCGACCGCGTCCGGTATCGAGGTGCGGGAGCTTGGTGACGTCCGATTGCGTTCGGTCGCCCACGAGGTTGCGCTGTACTCAATCGAACTGGCCGACACGGCGGACCCCGACTGGATCGACCCGGTCTGCAAGATGCACGCGCCGTATGCGGCCTACAGCCGGCCCCGCTCAGGGCCCTGGTTCTGTTCGGATGTCTGCGCAGAGGCCTATGCGAGGGCGCCGGAGATCTACCCGAGGCCCAAGGCGAGTGGCTGACCAAGATGGCCTGTCCTGCCCAGAGCGCTCAGTTCACCGCGTCACGCCATGCCGCGCAATAGGCCCGCCACGCTTCCACCGGAAGCGTGGCGTCACTGACAGCATCCCGTGTCGTCTGCCCGATGTCGCCTGCGGCCAGAAGTGCTGCGCCGATGCTCGTGCCGGTGACGCCGGAGGACGACGTCACGACCCGCCGGCCGGTGGCGGTCGCGAGCATGCGCGTGAAGCATGAATTGGCGGCAAACGGCCCTTCGACGACCACGTCGCCTTCGGCGCCGATGAGGTCCAGCGACACCGAGGCCATCAGCGCGAGATAGAAGGAAACGGCCGCGACGCGCGCGCCGGACGGGCCCGGCTCGGCGGGCGACCAGGATGATGCGCGGTGCGGGAACGGTCCAGACTCCTGCTCGACCGACGGCAGCAGCAGCAGCGGCGCCTCGATCACGCGGGCGATGTCCCGGTCGGTCGGAACGGGCGGTGCGTCGCCGGTCAGCGACGAGAATTCGCGGCCGCCCATGAAGCGGGCCGACGGGACGGGCTCGCCAAGGGCATTGACGTTGATCAGCGTGTCGCGGGACGGGTCGAGTCCCTTGGGGCGCGCGCCGACCGCCATGGCGATGACCCAGGTGCCGGTGGAGACGACCGCGAAGGGCGCCTTGCGCGCCAGGAGATGCGGCAGGAGCGACGCGTTGGAATCGTGGATGCCGCAACAGACCGGCGTGTCCGCCGGCAGTCCGGTGCGCGCGGCGATCGCGGGCAGGATCGAGCCCAGGCGGTCGGCCGCGCGGTGGATCGGCGGAAAGAGTGTTCGCCAGCCCTGGCTGTCGACCAGGGTGGAGTAGTCATGCGCGGCCGGGTTCCAAAGGTCGGTGTGGCAGCCGAGCGAGGTGACCTCTGCGCTGGCGATCCCGGTCAGCCGCCAGGCCCAGTATTGCGGGTAGAGCAGGATGGTTTTCACGCGCGCGAAGTCCCCGGGGAAGGCTACCTGCTGCCAGTAGAACTGGGCGGCGAGGTTGAGCCCGACAGGCAAGCGCGGTGTGCCGGTTTTGGCGAAAGGCGGGCGCAGTGCGTCATAGGCGACAGCCACGGATGCCGGTCCGTCATGCTCGTAGTCCAGGACCGGCAGGGCAAGCGCGCCCGCCCCGTCGACGAGGGCCGCGGCGACGCCATGGGTGGTGATGGAGATGGCGTCGATGCGACGGCTCGCAGTGATTGCCGCAAGCCCGTCGAGGATGAAGGCCCACAGCGCCTCGGTGTCGAAATGCGGATAGGGTCCGCTGCTTAGCGCCCGGTTGGGCATTTTTCGCACGTCGGATTCGGTGAGCGTGGCGAGATCGACCAGCGCGAGCTTGGCGTTGGTCTTGCCGATGTCGATGACGGCGACGTGGCGGGGGGCGGTCATGTGCCGATGCGTCCGCGGAGGAGTCGCAACGCACCCCCACCCTCTACCCCTCCCCACAAGGGGGAGGGAGTCATCGGCGTTGCGACTTCCCCATCAAACGACAAACATGGGGAGGCACGCGACATCTCAGAACCCCCTCCCCCTTGTGGGGAGGGGTAAGGGGTGGGGGTGAGGATACCGCCGAAAACCGTCATTCCATGTGAAACACGGTTTCAAGCGGGACGGCGACGGGTTCGTTATCCGGCTTCGTCGCCATGATGTCGGCCATGTGTGCCCACCAGCGCTGCATGACGGGATGCGACGGCAGGGCGTCCATGCCGTGATCGTCTCGCCGCCACAACACGCCGAACAGCGCGTTGGTCTCGCGGTCGAGATGGATCGAATAGTCGGAGACGCCGGCGTCCTTCAAGAGGACGACGAGTTCCGGCCAGATCGTGTCATGGCGCCTGCGGTACTCGGCCTCCATGCCGGGGTTGAGCTGCATGCGGAAGGCGTATTTCTCCATGGCGTCACCTGTGCGACGCCGGCCGCAGATGCAGCTTTTCGGCGATGCGCGGAATGGCGATGACGGCGATCAGGAGCGCGCCGATATAGACGCTGACCACCTGGCCCGGGATGTTGTTGAGCGACATGCCGAAGGTGACGAGGCCGAGCACCAGAACTGCCAGCACCACGCCGATGATCGACCCGACGCCGCCGGCGATCGACACGCCGCCGAGGATGACCATCGTGACGATGTCGAGCTCCCAGCCGATGCCGATGTTGGAGCGCATCGAGCCGAGACGGGCGGTGAGCAGCGCGCCGGCGAGCCCCGACAGCATGCCGGCGAGCACGAAGAGCATGAACTTCAGCCGGTCGACCGGCACGCCGGAGAAGCGCGCGGCTACGGGATTGGAGCCGATCGCGTAAAGCTGCCGGCCGAGCGCGGTCTTGTGCAGGACGAGGCCAAAAATCACTGCGAGGCCGAGGAAGATCATGAAGGAGAGCGGCACAGGCGGGATAAACAGCCAGGGGACGCTCGTCTCCTTCATCTTGATGAAGTAGCTCTGGCCGAGTTCGAGGAATTCGGGCGGATATTTGGTCTTGGCCTGGTCGCCGAGGATGACCTGGGTCAGGCCGCGAAACAGCGACATGGTGCCGATGGTGACGACGATCGACGGCAGGCCGGCCCACGTGACCAGGATGCCGTTGAAGACGCCGCAGCCGAGGCCGACGAGAATGCCGACGGCAAACAGGCTCATCGGCCCGAAGCCCGCCTCCGCCGCATAGCCGATGGTCATGGCCGACAGGGCGACGATGGCGGCGACCGACAGGTCGATCTGGCGCACCAGGATCAGGAGCGCCATGGCGAGCGCGATAATCGCCTTTTCCGAGAAGTTGAAGGTCGCGTCGGCGAGGTTGAAGACGTCGAGGAAGTAGGGCGAGACCATGGTGTTGACGACAACGGTCAGCACCAGGAGGATGACGAGAATGACTTCCCAGCGCAGCAGCACGTCGCGCAGGCGAAACGGCGGGGCGTCCAGGACCGTGTAGCGGTTCTCGGCCGGGGGTGGCACGGGCGCGTTCATGTGCGGGCTCCCCGCAGACGCCGCGCTTCGGGCAGGATGAGCTTGTCCGGGCGCCGTTCGGCGCGTGCATTGATGACGACGGCGGCGAGGATCGCCGTGCCGGAGATGGCCATCTGCCAGAAGGGCGAGATCTGCATGACGGGCAGCGCGGTCATGATGATGCCGAGGAAGAGGGCGCCGAGAAGCGTACCGGCCACGGTTCCGACGCCGCCGCCGATCGATACGCCGCCGATGACGCAGGCCGCGATGACGGTCAGCTCGTAGCCATTGGCGATTTCCGAATAGGCGACGCCGTAGCGCGCGACCCAGAGATAGCCGCACAGGCCGGCGACCGCGCCCGAAATGGCGTAGGCCATCAGTTCCTGCACGCGCTGGTCGATGCCGCAATAGCGCGCCGCCACCGGATTGCCGCCGACCGCATAAAGGCCGCGGCCGGAGCGCGTCAGGTTGAGGAAGACCCAGAACATGAGCGAGACGACGATGGCGATCCAGACCGGGCTGGAGAGGCCGAGGAAGTGTTCCTTCGGGAAGGCCTGGAAGGCCCTGCCCATTTCCGACGCGTTCACCTGGTCGCCCTTGGCGATGATGATGATCATGCCGCGGAAAACGGCCAGCGTGCCCAGCGTGACGACGATGGCCGGGATGCCGAGATAGGCGATGAGCGCGCCGTTCAGCATGCCGAGCAGGAGACCGACGAGGACGCCGCTCAGGATCATCAGGACAAGCGGGACCTCGGGATAGTACTGGCTGACGAGTGCCGCGATCATGCCCGAGAGCGCGAGGTTGGCGGCGACCGACAGGTCGATGCCGCGGGTCAGGATGACCACCATCTGCGCCAGCGCCATCATGAACAGCACCGAGGTCTCGGTCAGCATGTCGCCGAGATTCTGCCATTCGAGAAAGACCGGCTGATAGGCGCCGATGGCGAAGACCGTGACCAGGAGGGCGAGCGCGAGGATGAACTCGCGGGATTTGAGGATGGCGGTCATGGGGAGACGTCCAGCCACTTTGAAGCCTTCGTGCGGGGCAATTTTTTCCGGCCGTCATCCTCGGGCTTGTCCCGAGGATCTGCCATGTTCCCGACTTCAGCTGTGTTCATTGCCCAATGCGTCCAACCTTGCAGATCCTCGGGACTAGCCCGAGGATGAAGATACCGAGGTCGTACGACGCGTCGTCCATGGCCGCTGCAAAGCGGCGCGAGGGAACCGCTGCGTCTCGCCATCACGCGGCCTCCTTCGCGGCGCCGGTGGCGGCGCCGACGATGGCCTCGGCGCTCCAGGCGCCGCGCTTGAACTCGTCGACGATGCGGCCTTCCTTCATGACGATGACCCGGTCGGCGAGGCCCATAACCTCGGGCAGTTCGGAGGTGATCAGCACGACGGCGAGGCCCTCGCCGGCGAGCTCGCCGATGAAGTCGTGCACGGCGGCCTTCGAGCCGACGTCGATGCCCTTGGTCGGCTCGTCGAGGACGATGATCTTTGGCCGCGTCGCCAGCCATTTGGCGATGACCACCTTCTGCTGGTTGCCGCCGGAGAGTTCCGACAGGCGCTGCTCCCAGTTGGCCGCCTTGACCGACAGCCGGCGGCCGAGCATGCGGGTTTCGGCCTGCTCGGAGGGGCGCGACAGGAACAGGCCGCGCACATGGGTGAAGAGGTTGGCCAGCGTCACGTTCTCGCGGATGCCGAGCGACAGGATGGCGCCCTGTTCCTGCCGGTCTTCCGGCACGTAGGAAATGCCGGCCGCGATCGCGTCGGCGGGTGAACGCACCGAAAGCGGCTTGCCATTCAGCGTGATCGTGCCGCGTGTCGGCGGCGATATGCCGAACAGGCCCTGCATGGATTCCGTGCGGCCGGCGCCGACGAGGCCATAGAGGCCGAGAATCTCGCCGCGGCGAAGCTCGAAGGAGACGTCGGCATATTCGGTGGCGTTGGACAGGTTTTCGACTTTCAGCACCACGTCCCCGATCGGCACGTCGCGCTTGGGAAAGACCTGGTCGACCGGACGGCCGACCATCATGCGCACGAGCTGCGGCTCGGTGACGGAGGAGACCGGCCCCTCGCCGACCTTCTCGCCGTCGCGCAGGCAGACGAAATCGTCGGCGATGCGAAAAATCTCATCGAATTTGTGGCTGATGAAGACGATGGAGCGACCCTCGGCCTTGAGCTGGTCGACGATGCGGAACAGATCATCGATCTCGTTGGCCGAAAGGGCTGCCGTCGGCTCGTCCATGATGACGACCTGCGCCTCGTGCGACAGGGCGCGCGCGATCTCGACCAGGTGTTTTTGGGCCACCGACAGGCGCTTGAGCGGCAGCTCCGGCGGGATTTCGGCATCGATGCGCTTGAGCAGAGCCGCCGCCCTGGCGCGCATCTCCGCCCAGTCGACCAGACGGGCCGTGCCGGTCGGCATATGGCCCATGAAGATGTTTTCGGCGACCGAGAGCTCGTCGAACATCACGGTTTCCTGGTGGATGGCGGCAATGCCGGCCGCCCAGGAATCGCGCGGCGAGGAAAACGACTTGAGTTGGCCCGCGACACGGATCTCGCCCGCGTCGGGCCGGTAGATGCCGGTCAGGGTCTTGACGATGGTCGACTTGCCCGCGCCGTTCTCGCCGATGATGGCCGTGACGCGGCCCGCGGCGAGCGAGAGACTGACATCGTGGAGCGCCCGGACGCCGGGAAAGCTCTTGGAAATGCCGGACAAAGTGAGGATGGGTTCGGACAAAGCAACCTCTTACCCTCCCCCTTGTGGGGAGGGTCGATGAGCAGGTGAAGCGAAGCTGAGCCTGCGAGACGGGGTGGGGGTGCCGCGATGGTGTCGCACCCCCACCCCGCCCTGCGGGCGACCCTCCCCACAAGGGGGAGGGCAAGGATCAGAAGATCTTGGCGAATTCCTCGACGTTCGCCTTGTTGAACTCGAAGGGCTCGCCCATGACGGCTTCGCCATCCGGGCCAACCGTGGTCTCGCCCTTCTTGCCCATGGAGATCTTGGTGCCTTCGGCCGTCTCGCTGCCGTTGAGGATCGCCGCCATGATCATGGTGGCGGAGTAGCCGTATTCCACCGGGTTCCAGATGGCGAAGGTGTCGCAGGCACCGGCCAGCACGTAGTCCTTCATTTCCGAAGGCAGGCCGAGGCCGGTGATGAAGACCTTGCCGGTGAGGCCGCCGTCGACGATGGCCTTGGCGCCCGAGCGGATGCCGATCGTGGTGGGCGAGATGACGCCCTTCAGGTTCGGATAGGCCTTCACCAGGCCCTGCATCTCGCGATAGCTCTTGTCGTCCTGGTCGTCGCCATAGACGGTCGCGACGAGCGGCATTTCCGCGTATTCCGGCTTCTTCCACTCTTCCTTCATGGCCTCGATCCAGGAGTTCTGGTTGGTCATGGTGGAAGCGGCCGACAGGATGGCGACCTCGCCCTTGTTGCCGAGCGTCTTGGCGATCATCTGCACCTGCTTGGCGCCGATGAGCGGGGTCGATGAGGCGGAGAGGTGGACGAGGCGGCCGGCCGGCGCGATGGCCGAGTCGAAGGACATCACCTTGATGCCGCGATCGGCGGCCTTCTTGCCGATCGAAACGAGCGCGTCGGCGTCATTGGCCGAAACGATGATGCCGTCGACCTTCTGGGCGATCTGGGCGTCGATGACAGCGATCTGCTCTTCGGCCGTCGGCTTGGCGGACGCCGTGTAGATGATGTCGATGCCGCCGAGTTCCTTGGCGGCTTCGTTGGCGCCATTGGCGCAGGCGTCGAAGTAGCTGTTGCCGAGGTTCTTCACGATCATCGCGATGCGCTTGTTGGCGGCGAAAGCGCGCGTGGTGATGATAGCCGGCGCGGCAAGCGCGAAAGCGGCGCCTCCGGCGAGCTGCAGTACAGTACGGCGTGTTGTCTTCATGGCAAATTCCTCCCTGCCAGTTCCAGTTTACGTCCATTCGGGACGGCTTGCGCCGACCCCACCGTCCGCCGCGCTATGCGGCGGATGCGATCTCCCTGGCGACCGGGGCGATGACGACCGTCAGCCCCGCGCCTTCCAGCATGGCCAATGCCGCCTCGCTGATACCGTCATCCGTGACCAACGTCGATACCCGCGACAGCGGACAGACCACAAGACTTCCCCGCGGCTCGAATTTCGTCGAATCGGCCAGCACGATCAGCCGGTCGGCGCGCTTGAGCAGCTTGGCCTCGGCGCGCGCCACGAGCGGATCGGCCTCGACGACGCCGAGCGGCGTGATGGCGGCCGCGCTCATGAACATGGCGGTGGCGTGCAGGTTCTGGATCGTGTCGTCCTCGAAAGGCGACAGGATGATGCCCTGTTCGCGATAGACTTCACCGCCCGGCAGCGTGATGCGGTTGTCGCTGCCGCGCATCAGCGCCTCGGCGATGGGAAACGAATTGGTCAGGATGTTGAGCCGGCGATCGCGCAGGAAGTCGACCATGGCGAAGGTGGTGGAGCCGGCATTGATGATGATGGACTCGCCGTCCTCGCAGAGCGCACAGGCAGCCGCCGCGATGGCGCGCTTCTTGTCCGCGTTCTTGACGCGCTGCGAACTGAAGGTCGGCGCGCCGAGCGTCGCCGGCAGGTTCTGCTCGGGCTCGGAAATGCCGCCATGCACGCGCCGGACCAGCCCGTCCTCCTCCAGCCGGGCGAGATCGCGCCGCAGCGTCGCGCTCGAGGCACCGGTCAGCCGCACGAGTTCGCGCACCGGAACGACGGGCCTGCCGGCCATCGCCCCCAGTATCGCGGATCGGCGGTCCTTTTCGTGCATCTGAATGCAGTCACCCATCGAAGCAATTCGATCACATCAATGCACGCTCGCTCAAAATCGTCAACGAATTTGAGCGTATTGCATCGCAGCATTCCATGCTGCAGCGCAAACGCTCAAAGTCGCTCGATTTCGCGATTGACCGTGAGCGAATAGCACCATAGTTTCCGCCGCGAAATCCAAGGGGGCAGAGGCCATGGCCGCGACACAACTCGCCAATCTGTGGAACGACGACACCGCCGCCGCCATGACCGAATCCGGCCGGCTGCTCTACCGCTCCAACCTGCTCGGCTCCGACAAGCGCATCACCAATTACGGCGGTGGCAACACGTCGGCCAAGGTGATGGAGACGGATCCGCTGACCGGCAGGCCGGTGGAGGTCTTGTGGGTAAAGGGGTCGGGCGGCGACATCGGCACGATCAAGCTCGACGGTTTCGCCACGCTCACCATGGAGAAGCTCGAAGCGCTGAAGGGGATCTATCGCGGCGTCGCCTTCGAGGACGAGATGGTGGGGTACCTGCCGCACTGCACCTTCAACCTCAACCCGCGCGCGGCCTCGATCGACACGCCGCTGCATGCCTATGTGCCGAGGAAGCATGTCGACCACATGCATCCCGACGCGATCATCGCGATCGCGGCGGCAAGGAACAGCAAGGCGCTGACGCAGGAGATCTTTGGCGGCGAGATCGGCTGGCTGCCGTGGAAGAGGCCCGGCTTCGAACTCGGCCTGTGGCTGGAGACGTTCTGCCGCGAGAACCCGAATGCGACCGGGCTGGTGCTGGAAAGCCACGGGCTGTTCACCTGGGGCGACACGGCCAAGGAATGCTACGAGACGACGATCCGCATCATCAACACGGCCATGGCCTGGTTCGATGCGCGGAGCGCGGGCAAGCCGGTGTTCGGCGGGGCGGTGCGCAAGACGCTCGACGCAGCCGAGCGGCGGGCGGTCGCGACGCGGCTGATGCCGGCGATCCGGGGCATGATCTCGGCATCGGAGCGCAAGGTCGGCCATTTCGACGACCAGGACGCGGTGCTGGAATTCATCGCGGCGCGTGACATGGAGAAGCTGGCGGCACTTGGCACGAGCTGTCCCGATCACTTCCTGCGCACCAAGATCTCTCCGCTGGTGGTGGATTTCGATCCGGCAGCGCCCGATCTCGACAGGACGCTGGCCGAACTTCCGGCGAGCCTCGAGGCCTACCGGCAGGGCCACGCCGCCTATTACGCGCGCTGCAAGCGGCCCGAGAGCCCGCCGATGCGCGACCCCAACGCGGTCGTCTATCTGGTGCCCGGCGTCGGCATGATCACCTTTGCCAAGGACAAGGCGACGGCGCGCATCTCCGGAGAGTTCTACGTCAACGCCATCAACGTGATGCGCGGCGCGTCGAGCGTTTCGGACTATATGGGCCTGCCCGAGCAGGAGGCGTTCGACATCGAGTACTGGGTGCTGGAAGAGGCCAAGCTGCAGCGGCTGCCGAAACCCAGGCCGCTGGCCGGGCGCGTCGCGCTGGTGACGGGCGGCGCGGGCGGCATCGGAAGGGCAACCGCGCAGCGTCTCCTGTCGGAGGGCGCCTGCGTGGTGCTGGCCGACATCGACGCGGCGGCGCTCGACACCGCGGTGGCCGACATGGGCAAGGCCTTCGGCGCGGATTTCGTACACGGTGTGATGCTGAACGTCACCGACGAACAGGCCGTCATCGACGGATTTGCCGATGCGGCGGTGGCTTTCGGCGGCATCGACATCCTGGTGTCCAATGCCGGCCTCGCCTCCTCGGCGCCGATCGAGGAGACGACGCTTGCGCTGTGGAACAAGAACATGGACATCCTGTCCACGGGCTATTTCCTGGTCAGCCGCGAGGCCTTCAAGCTGTTCCGCGCCCAGAAGATCGGCGGCAACGTCGTGTTCGTGGCGTCGAAGAACGGTCTTGCCGCCTCGCCCAACGCCGCTGCCTACTGCACCGCCAAGGCGGCCGAGATCCATCTGGCGCGCTGCCTGGCGCTGGAGGGCGCGGAGGCGCAGATCCGCGTCAACGTGGTCAATCCGGACGCGGTTCTGCGCGGTTCCAAGATCTGGGCGGGCGAATGGCTCGAGCAGCGCGCGTCGACCTACAAGACCGACAAGGAGGGGCTCGAGGAGATGTATCGCCAGCGCTCGATGCTGAAGCGCTCGGTGTTTCCCGAAGACATCGCCGAGGCGATCTATTTCCTGGCGTCGGACATGTCGGCCAAGTCGACCGGCAACATCATCAATGTCGACGCCGGCAACGCGCAGAGCTTTACAAGGTAAGGATTCGGTAGTCGCGACTGTTGCGCTCTGTCACACCTCCCTCTGGCCTGCCGGCCATCTCCCCCTCAAGGGGGGAGATCAGGCGCACCGGCGGAGTGCATAATCTCCCCCCTTGAGGGGGAGATGGCCGGCAGGCCAGAGGGGGGTGCGCAGGCGTATACATCGGCAAGCCAGGGAGGACACCATGACCGAAACCATCATCGCAGCCGATGTCGTCGACAAGGACAATGACGCGCGCAAGGCGGCGCTGGAGCGCGACTATGCGCATCTCGGCGAACAACTCGACCGGCGCGGCATTTCCATCGATGCGATCCGCGACAAGGTGGCGGCCTTCCATGTCGCGACGCCGTCCTGGGGCGTTGGGACCGGCGGGACGCGCTTTGCCCGTTTCCCGGGGCCGGGCGAGCCGCGCGACATCTTTGACAAGATCGAGGACTGCGCGGTCATCCAGCAGCTGACGCGGGCGACGCCCAATGTCTCGCTGCATATTCCGTGGGACAAGGCCGATCCGCAGCGGCTGAAGCAGGCGGCGTCGCGGTTCGGCCTCGGCTTCGATGCGATGAACTCGAACACGTTTTCGGACGCGCGCGACCAGAAGCGCTCCTACAAGTTCGGCTCGCTGTCGCATGCGGATGCCGGGACAAGGCAACAGGCGATCGAGCACAATCTGGAGTGCATCGAGATCGGCAAGACCGTCGGCTCCAAGGCGCTGACAGTGTGGATCGGAGACGGGTCCAACTTCCCCGGACAGGTCAATTTCACACGCCAGTTCGAGCATTATCTTGATGCGATGAAGGCGATCTATGCCGAGCTGCCCGACGACTGGCGGCTGTTTTCCGAGCACAAGATGTACGAGCCGGCGTTCTATTCCACGGTCGTGCAGGACTGGGGCACCAACTACATCATCGCCAGCGAGTTGGGCCCAAAGGCCTATTGCCTGGTCGATCTCGGCCACCATGCGCCCAGCGTCAACATCGAGATGATCGTCGCGCGGCTGATCCAGTTCAGGAAGCTCGGCGGCTTCCATTTCAACGATTCGAAATATGGCGACGACGATCTCGATGCCGGGTCGATCGATCCCTACCGGCTGTTCCTGGTGTTCAACGAGCTGGTGGATGCCGAGCTGAACAAGGCGGAAGGTTTCGATCCCGCGCATATGCTCGACCAGAGCCACAACGTCACCGACCCGATCGAGAGCCTGATGCTGTCGGCGGTCGAGGTCCAGCGCGCCTATGCGTCGGCACTGCTGGTCGACCGCAAGGCCCTGGAGGGGTTCCAGCGCGACAATGACGCGCTGATGGCGACGCAGACGCTAAAAGTGGCCTATCGCACCGATGTCGCGCCGATCCTGGCGATGGCCAGGCTGCAGTCCGGCGGGGCCATCGACCCGGTCTCGGCCTATCGCCGCGCCGGCTACCGACAGAAGGTGGCGGCCGAACGGCCGGCCGTGGCGGGCGGCGGCGGCGGGATCGTGTGAACGAGCACCGCTGACGACCCCCTCCCCCTTGTGAGGAGGGAGGCGGAGGCGTCGTGCCTTAACCGCCGATCTCGATGACGGCCTTGATCAGCCCCGTCTTCTCGTGCGCCCAGCGCGCGAGGTCGCGCGGCGTGTCGGCAAGCGTCGTGCGGTGCGTGACGAGCCTGTCGAGCGGCACGTGGCCGGCGCGGATCGAGGCGGAGACGTGGTCGAAATCGATGCGCGTCGCGTTACGGCTGCCGATCAGCATCATCTCGCGCTTGTGGAATTCCGGGTCGGAGAAGGTGATGGCGTCCTTCACCACGCTGACCAGCACCAGCGCGCCGCCATGCGCGACATGGGCGAAGGCGGCCTGGATCGAGGCGGTGTTGCCCGTGGCGTCGAAGACGCGGTCGAAGCCTTCGGCTGATGTCGCGGCCTTCACACTGTCGGCAACGGGCGCCTCCGGTCCGATCGTGGCGGTAAAGCCGAGGTCGCGCGACGCAAAATCGAGGCGCTCGCGGCTCATGTCGAGCAGCGTGACGTCGTGGCCGGCGATGCGCGCAAACAGCGCGGTGCCAAGCCCGATCGGGCCGGCGCCGATGACCAGCGTGCGCGTGCCCTTGCCGGCAAGCGAGCGGCGCACGGCATGCGCGCCGATGGCCAGGAACTCGACGGTGGCGGCCGCTTCTAGCGACAGTCCGTTTGCCGGATAAAGATTGCCCGCGGGCACGAGGATTTCCTCGCACATGGCGCCGTCGCGATGCACGCCGAGCACGGCGATCGACATGCAGCAGTTGGGCTTTTCGTTGCGGCAGGCGATGCAGCTGCCGCAGGAGAGGTACGGATTGACGACGACCGCCGTGCCGACCGCAAGGTCCACGCCGTCGCCGATGGCCGCGACCATGCCGGACACTTCATGGCCCATGATGCGGGGATATTGCAGGAACGGATGCTTGCCCTCGAAGATGTGGTAGTCCGTGCCGCATATGCCGACATGGCTGACCGAAACCAGCGCCCAGCCGGCTGGCGGGGCGCCGGGACGTGGAACGTCCGCGAGCGCGAGGTCGCCGGGAGCGCGGCAGATGACAGCTTTCATGGTTGCGTCTCTTCGATCTTTCCTGGTCGTGTGTCCTTCGAGGCTCGCCCATCGACGTCAGAACAATTCCGTTTCCCACCCAGCGGGCTCGCACCTCAGGATGAGGACCGCTCTGCGACGCGTCCCGTCATCGAGTTGTCAGCGCTTCCCCGGTCCGAACTTTGCGAAGCACGGAGGCAGAGCTAGCGTGCAGATCGGTCCTCATCCTGAGGTGAGACCCTGAGCGGGAGCCGCGAAGCGGCGACCAGTCGAAGGCAAGCCTCGAAGGACCCACTCCCCTACTTCCCGCCGCGCCGCCTCAAACCGTCGAAATAGACGATGACGATGATGAGGACGCCGGTGATGATGCGCTGCCAGAAGGAATTGACGTTGAGCAGGTTGGCGCCGTTGTTGATCGTCGCGAGGATGAAGGCGCCGAGCAAGGGCCCGTGCACGGACCCGACCGCGCCGAACAGCGAGGTGCCGCCGATGACGGAGGAGGCGATCGATTGCAGTTCCCAGCCCTCGGCCTGCGTCGGGTTGCCGATGCCGATGCGCGAGGCGAGCAGCACGCCGACGAAGGCGGCGCACAGGCCCGACAGCATGTAGGCCATGTAGATGGTGCGCTGGACGTTGACGCCGGAGAGGCGCGCGGCCTCCGCATTGGATCCGACCGCAAAGAGATAACGGCCCCAGCGGCTGTGATGCAGGAGGATGAAGGCCGGCACGCCGACAAGAATGACCATCCAGAACAGGTTCGGCACGCCGAGGAAGGAGTTGCGCGAGAACTCCTGGAAGGCGTCGTTGTTGATCGAGATGGAATTGCCGTTGGTGATCAGGAGGCCGATGCCGCGCAACGACGTCAGCGTCGCCAGCGTGATGATGAAGGGCGGCAGGCCCATCTTGACGATGCCGAAGCCGTGGAAGATGCCAATCGCGACGCCGGTGAGGAGCGTGGCCAGGATGGCCACCCACACAGGAAAGCCGGCATTGATCATCATGGCGGTCACGACGGTGCAGAAGCCGACCACCGCGCCGACCGACAGGTCGATGCCGCCGGTGATGATGACGAAGGTCTGGCCGACGGCGAGGATCGCGATCATCGAGCCCTGGCGCAGCAGGTTGGAGATGTTGTTGCCGGTGGCGAAGCTCGTCGTGGCGAAGGACAGGATCACCCAGAGCAGCACCAGGAGCGCCAGCAGCGTCAGGCCGAACAGGATGTTGTAGTTGCGCTTCGGCTTCTCGATCGGCGCCGGTTCGGTGCTCATGGTTCGGTGAAAGCGAACAACTGATCGATCAAGGCGATCTTGGCTGCCTTGAGGCCCAATGCCGCAGCGCCACGCTTGGCCGCTTTCACTGCCGCTGCGCGCGTGATGCGACGCGCGCCCGCCTGTCGATACTCGCGCGCGTATTCAGTGGCGGCTAGCCTTTCGGGATTCGTCCGGCGAAGACCCGATCCGAGAGAGCTCATGCGCCCCTCCCGATTGTTCTTGGGACTTCAAGTTTACTTTGCGCAAGCACCATTATTCGCCGCCCAAAGGGCGTCGTTGCGTTATGCGTCTCCATCCTTCTTCACCTATCGCTAGGCAATAGAAATCCGCTCGCCGAATCGACGCTCATGGCCCAAGGGCCTTGACTGTGATTCCTGGAAGTGCGATTCTCGTGCTTACCAGACCTGAGAAGGGCTTCCGGAATGTCGTTTCGGGGGCCTTTTTCTTTGCCCGGGTTTCTTTCTTTCGCTGTCTAGGCGGAAATTGTCAGCTGACAATTTCCCTGAAAGCGTCTATTTTTCAGTGTCTTGCTCCTTTCGACGGCTTTTCCGATTTGGCTTCAGGGCTGCTCTTGAACTCCTCAAGGAGCGCAGGGAAGCGGCGCTGGAGAAAACTCGCGAAGCTGACGTTGTCCGAGACAAGGCGAATGTTGCCGCCTTTCTTCTCGACCCAGGCAACACGGTCGGAAGATACGGGCCGGCGCTTGGCAGTCCGCTTCGCCGGCCCGACGGCCTGCAGAGCGAGCGTAAAGCGCTGATCGCTGTCCGCGCTCCGGAAGTCCGAAGACGCCAGCAGCTCGTTCAGCGCGTCGAGTGCCCCGTTATGTTCCAAACCCTTGACGAGCTGGAGCCATCTCGGACGGCCGACCTTCGGGGCCGGCCCGATCGCTACGATCAGATCCTCACCGAGTGCCTGCGCTACCGTCAGAAGCCGCGAGACCTCGGGCTTGTCGACGCTGAGGGCGGCTGACAGGGTGTCACGGTCGAAGCCGTGGCTTTCCATCTGCATGGCGAACCGCGCCCGCTCGACGAAGGTCAGATCCTCGCGCGGCCCATTCTCCTGACCCTGCAGGATGACCACTTCCTGGTCGGAGAGCTTGCGGATGATCGCCTTGACGTTAAGTCCGAGCTCTTGCGCCACACGCCAGCGGCGATGTCCCGCGGCGATCTGGAAATGCCCCTCTTCGGACGGGTGCGGACGCGCGATGATCGGAATCTGCTGACCGTTTTCAGCGATCGCCGCCTTCAGCTCCTGAAAGCGGCTGTCGCTCGTCGACGGAATTCGGTCCGAGACGATAGAGGGACTGAACAGGGCCGGGTCGAGGTCTTGCGTGGTCTCGCGGGTGGCGAGCTCCTCGCGCAACGCCTTCGCCTCGGCTGCTTCGGCCGAAAGACGATCGAGACCGAGGCTCATCGCCTTGACTGCGCCTGACGGTCGAGCCTGCGGCAGCGACCCCTCGACCGGACGGCCCGGCTTGCCGGCGGCGACGAGCCCCTGCAGGATGTCCCTGCCCCTTCCGTCGGGTTTCTTCATTTGGGCACCCTTCCCCAAGCTTGCAGGATCAGCTTTTCGATGTCGCCATTCACGGCGTCCATGGACTCGAGGGCGCGATCGTAGGTCTGCCGGTGCATGGACTCGCGCGGGGCTTCATAGACCGTCTGCTTCGACAGACCGGCATCCGATATGGCCGTCGATTTCACCATCATCGGCGTAAGCACGCGCTCGCCGAATAGATTGCGCAGGAAAGCCACGATCTGGTTCTGTGGACCGTCGTTGGGCTCATGCCGCGTCACCAGGTAGCGCATCCAATCATAGTCGAGGTTGCCGCCATTATCGCGCACCACAGCCAGCAATTGCGACGTCATGGCCAGGAACTGGTTCATCGACGCCACGTCGAGCATCTGGGGATGCACGGTGATCAGCACCGCGCTCGCAGCGCACAGCGCCGACATGGTCAGAAAGCCAAGCTGCGGCGGACAATCGATGACCACGACGTCGTAGTCGTCCGCCATGCTATGCAAGGCACTCGCGACCCGCATGAAGAACAGGCCATCGTCGTCGTGCTTGCCACTCGCCAGCACGCGCGGCGTATCGTGCTCGAACTCGTGCAGTTCGAGATTGCCGGGCACCAGATCAAGGCCCGCGAAATAGGTCTTGCGTACAATCTCAGCGAGCGGCCGGCGCTCCTCATCGTAACGGATCGCGCCATAAAGCGTCTGATTGTCGGCGACATCGAATTCCGGCTGATAGCCGAACAGGGCGGACATGGACGCCTGCGGGTCGAGGTCGACGGCCAAGACGCGATGGCCATGGAGGGCAAGATACTGCGCCAGATGTGTCGCGGTCGTGGTCTTGCCGGAACCACCCTTGAAATTGGTGACCGCGATGACCTGAAGGTGTTCGCCATCCTTGCGCCATGGCACATAGGACGTCTTGCCCTTGGTCAGGTGTTGCCGCAATGCGTGGACCTGTTCGAGCGTGTAGCGGCGCCGTCCGGTGTGCGCCTTCTCCGGGATTGGGCCCTCTTCGTCAGTTGCCAGGTTCCTGATATAGCTTTCGGTGACGCCAATCAGTTTTGCCGTTTCGGCGGTCGAGAACGAGCGGAGTTCCTTCTTGGCTTCCGGCGGAAACAGGCGCTCTCGTAAGACTTGGAGCTGCGAACCCAAGGCCTGAGAATCTTCCCAGATCGTTTCATCAAACGCCTGGGTACCTTTCGGTCGCGAATTGGCGGCTGGGGTGGGGTTCATCGTGAAAGTCGCAAAACTGAGCCAATCGTGTAAATTTGCGCAAATTGATCTGACTCCCATCTGTTGGTCAAGGAATATTGAGTTAACGGATTCCTAACAGCGCGTTGACTTCCCTATAGGCGATTGTTTTGTTTATGCTTTTCGGCGAATTGTCAGATGACAATCGGCAAACCTCGCGCGCGCTCACGGAGCCGCGGGACACGACTGCCCACCGAAGCAGACCCGACTCACCTCGCGCTGACCCCGGCAGAAACCCCGGGGTGACCCGCTCGCGCGGCTGCTCAAGAGCACGATACGGCTGCGCCCCGATCGCATCATCGTGGGTGAGCCCAGCGTCTCCTTTGCGCGCTCGCGCATTCATCGGGCGCTGTCGCGCCCCTAGCCACTTGATGGGAGCTGATCGCGAACTGCTGGTGTTGATCGGACTGGCGACCGTCATTCTGATCTTCGCGGTTCTGACTTGATTCTCCACGCTGTCGGGATCGCGATCTGGTTCGTCGTCATTGGCGCCTTGCGGATGATGGCAAAGGCCTATTCGATGATGCGCCAGGTTCTATCTGCGCCATGTAGGCTACCGGACGAGTTACCGCCCGACCTCGTCGCCTTGGCGGAGGTATTGATCGGCCATGGTCGCACTTCGCCGGTTCCGCAAGACCAACCCTTCCTTCGCCGAGGTGGTCCCATACGCGGGTGGCTTGAAGCCCATACTCGGAACGTCGAGAGTTGGCGTTTCTGCGTCGACACCTTCGCTTGGCGAGGGCAGGGCAGGGGGGCTGTATGATGCCACGCTGACCCTGTTCGCCGCGATCATCGATGGTCGATCGCGAATGGCTACCGCGAGATCGTCACCGTCACTGACTGCGCTTCGAGCGCATCCTGAAGCGAGCGGGGTGGCCGATGACGCGTATCGGCGAGCCAGAGCAGATCGGCCGCACGGTCGTCGTCGCCGGCATGGTCCGCCTCAGAGGCCATATTCGGCGCGAGGGGGAGGTCGTGCATGTGATTGCGCGAACTCTTCGACCGTTCGGCGGAGCACGCGAGCGTTGAACCTGGGTTCAACTTTCGTATGGCCGCATCGGCGAGGCGACGAGTTCCACGGTTCGCCAACGCCCCATCCGCGCAGCTACCGAACCAAGGGCTCCCAGGTTCGGGCTCTACGCACGGGACCAGGCTGCGATCTTCAACCTGACCGATGATGTGCGTGGCGAAGTGGATCGTGAAACGAACTTTTGGTATTGTGCCGAGAGCGCTTGCGAACGTCGCAGCAGTGCCGCTCAACATCTTGAAGGGCAGGCGGCCAGATGGTCATCGCTGGAGAACGCTGAACCTCCTCGGCAAAACGCAATCTTTGCAACAGGGCTTCTATCTCTGTGTCTGCAGCGGTCGTGCATTGCATGGATGCACTCTCACGCTCTTTGGGCCAATTTGTCAGGTCTCGATAAAAACCGCTTCAAGCTCAAACCAGCCAACAAAATGTAGGGCGGAACGGCCAGTGAATAGTGACCACAGTTTAATTCCAGAATATTTGGCTGAGCGCCGGCCTCCCTCAGCCTTTGCATGAACCTCTGCGATATCTCCGGCAAAACCACCTTGTCTCTCTTAGCCAACACAACCTGGAGATCGAGATCAGGCCGCGCCAAACTATGCGCGTAATTCTCCAAGTTAAGTGGACCCCAGGCCCTTCTGAGATCGTCCAGATCGATTACAGACTCAAGGCTTTCGCGTATCGATCGCGTCGCGCGACCCGTCCAAACCATATCCGCCAAACTCCCCGCCGTCAGAAACAACGAGGCTTTTGACACTGCCAAGTCGTGCGCCGCGACCATGGCCGCAATCCAGGAGCCTAAGCTCATTCCGAGTACCGAAATCTCTCTATAGCCTTCGCTTTTTATCCAACGTATGAGTTTTCGCCCATCCAACACTGCCTGCCTTACAGATTGGATCGTTCGACCGAGATTAGGGCTAAGCATATAGTCGGCGTGCACGGAGCCGGGACGGCTGCGTTCGAAGTGATAAGGCATAGCAATCTCGACAACCGTAATGCCACGCTGCGAGAGAAAGTTGGCAATCTGACGATTCCGACCGCTTGCGTTCCAATGGTGAAAAATCACCATCGCCTGATCGAATGACCCGCTTTCTGTGATTCTCGCCGACACCACATTGTTCTGTTCTATATCAGTAGAAATGTCCGATGGAAATTTGATCCACCCATCTAGCCTTTCAAAACTCTGATCCCTCACACTCGGCTCATCGAAAAAGGCTGGATCAGCCACGGCTTGGTCCGCAAGGGCACAGAATTCCTCGATACTTGTTATCTTCTTCGCACCTGGAAAGGCGCGTTCCGGGTCAAGGACAAAATCCGTTGGTTGCTTCCCTTCCTCACCGCGAAGAGCCCGGCGTTCGTCCCAACGATCAAGCCAACTATGAAACACTCTGATTGTTTCCTAACTCGCTCGCTAGCCGCCGGCCTAATCCGGGATCAAACAGGCCGTATAGTGCGACTAGCGCTGAAATGGCCAGAAGGGTCGAAAAGCCGGCAAACGCGTCGATCAACAAGTAGCTGACAACAAGTAACGCCACGACCGCCGACATCTTCCACAAAGGCGCATGAAGTCGACCTTCGACACCTAATCGGATGGAACCATACAGAAATACAAAACAGGTCGAAATAACAATAAGAAGGCTGCTGTAATGCGTCGGCATACGATAGCGGAACCCGGTGCTCACATCATTGCGACCTTGGAACATCGAAGACATATCGCCGACCAACCACGCCACAATATTCTCACCACCGGATGCCAGATAAGAGCTTTGGACCTTCATCCATATGGCGATCAGAACCCCCAAAACAGTACACCGAAAAACCCCGCGCATCACTGTGAGGCCGGCTTCATTGAACTCTTGCTGATGATCAACATGCGGCAGCTTCTTAAATCCATCTCCAATTCTCCAGAGATCATGAACAATCGAATACAGCAAAATGAGACCTACAAAGAAAAGATAAAACACCAGGCACATGTATAGGTAAGCAAGCCCCGTAAAAACGACCGTTGCGGGGACAGATATGACCTCAGGACGCACAAGAGCTATTTTTCCCCAATCTATGGCATAGTTGCCACCGCCCTTCATCAACGGGATCAAGGACACGCCGATCCATTGAAAAAGACCCGCGAACAGCAAGCAAATCACAAAAGCTGAACAATATGTGTAGGAGGAAGCGTCAACGTTGCGTAACCAGGCTTCGTCGCTTTCCACCTGGTCGCCCTGCGCTGCGAGCTTTCTGCGTCCCTCACTTTTCCAGAAGACCAGCAACTCTGTAACGAAGAAGAAGAACAGCGGTAAGAACACCATAAAGTCGAGTGTCCAATTTGGGGCCCACAGGAATCCGACCTGCTTAACGAGCCCGTCCGCACGCTCGTAGGTGACGTTGTGGATCCCAATGATGTACGACAAAAAGCCGAGGGCGGTTATGCCGGCAAACACCGACGCCGGTAAATTCAGGGGAGATCCGTCACTAAAAAATGCCTCCGATTTCCTCGCCAAACTAAAACGCCGCCTCGGCCCCTTGGCGTCAGTATCCCGTGTCAGCTCTGCCGGGGAATCTGTCTCGTCATCGAAGGTCGCAGTCAGTGCCGTATCTAGAATCTCCTGTGCACCGCTGCTTCCGGCTCTCTTCCATTCTCGTCTCTTAGCGGTCAGCCTCGATTGTGCCGCGCTTAGCTCTATCTGCCATTCGCTGGTCGCTACCGGATCATCGCAGCCAAAAACCCTCGCCAGCCAACGAATATTGGCGGCGCTAATTCCTTTGTCGTTCTCTTGAAACCAGAGCTGCACCGTTCGTAGATCGACTCCAATCCGATTGGAATCGATCTGCGAAATCGCCTCCGCAAGAAGTTCCGGCGTCCAAGGGCCTACCGGAAATCCATCACTGCCCAACGGCCGTCCCGCTCCCGCAGCGGCCAATCGCTTGAACAACTCTTTAAAATCACTCCCGTCCTGCGGCGGAGAGAGAAATAACTTTCCATTCAAAAACAATAGCTTACATGCTCTGGTTTCGTTCCGTTTCGCTACTCTTCATATCCTATCGTGTCATCGGTCTCGATCAACGATTTTCTGTCAACTCGCTGGGCGGCGCGGGAAAGGATTGAATCGAGGGACGGGCGAACCGGTCCCAGCAACTTCCAGGAACGAGAAAATGGGTGGACGTTTCGATGCCTCGGACAGCACGATTTCGCCGATGATCGAAAACCATAGGCGAGCGCGCTCTCGACGGGCTGCGCTCGAACAACGGGAGCGGCTCGGCTGGTCACTTCTATGCTCTCCCATGTTGATGCTTTTGCGATGGCGCGAGCGACGGGTCTTGTCGAGACTGATCGCCGTCGTTCCCTCGACTGCAGAGGAGGCTCGCTGCAAGCTTATCTATCTGATGGCCACCATGATTGCGGATCAGGCCCCAGACAAATTGGACGACGTCGCGACTGTGGTGGATACGCTGCGCCCCTATCAGGACAGTCTGATCTGCCGCCTGCGAAAATGAATGACCGCGTTCGTCGAACAGCGCGCGCATGTCGGCGATTCCGCTCCAACGTAATTGTCGGCAAGTAGCAAGAGCCAGACAGTATCGGTTCGGCGGGCAGATTAGCGCTTGAGATTGAACCAATGTCGCGTGACATTGCCGTCATCGTGCCTGATGTCGAAGTAGTATGGATCTTCGCGTAGCGGACGCGACATCGTGGCGGTCTGCTCGCAGCCGTCGCGGCCGCCAAAGCCCGAGGAGCAGGAGTTGCGAACCTGCACACACAGATCGGGCTGGCTTCCGCCGCGATCCTGATTGCTGTAACCGACACTCCAGCCCGCGGGACATTCGTCGTAGCGCTCATGGCCGGGCTTGCCGGTTCCGGCGTCAGGGCAGGTCGGCCAAGAGAAGCCCCATTCTCCCATTGCCGTGATCAGCCGATACATTGGCGGGTGACACGCCGGCACCCCACGCCATGACGGGTTCGAGGATGAAGCGCACAGAAGCACCTCGCATCCCCATTCGCTGGCTTCGGCGCGATCGGCCGTCGAAAGAAACCACGCCGCCGCGGAAAGAATCGTTGCAATCGACGTCAGCCTGACACGGTTCATGGGATGCCATCCCTCGATGGGGTCTATCGATCTGTTCGCTTCGGCCGCTTGCGCGCATCGTCGAACGGCGGTGAAATCTCGCTTTCGCGCTCGGCAAGGAGGTTGAAATCGGCGATCGGCTGTCGTGACAGCGTCCGGTCGATCGCCTTGGCGCGCCATTCCGGCATGTCGAGCACGTAGGTCGCCCACATGCCGTACCGAGCCGAGATGGCGTAGTTCTGCCAGGTCAGATACTCGGCAGGCGCCGGCGAGATTGTTCTGGCCCAGCCGACGCGCAACATCTCCAACGCAATGTCGCGGCCGCGGACGCTGCAGCGGCCGAGGCGCGCGCCATTGGCGTTGTAGGCTTGAACCATGCAGGTTACCTGGGCGCTGCCGACCGTGCGCTTCAACCACGCCTTGGCGAGGGGACCGCACGGCACCGGTTTGGGCATCTTGTTGTCGTGGTGGCGGCGCGGATCGTAGGACCATTGTGGCAGTTCGCAGACGTCTATCGAGACCAGCCGCACTTTGTGTCCACCGTTGGGGAACCAAAGTGTCCGCCCATCAATGACGGATATCCGCCCAGAGATTTTTGTCGCCGGGCTCGAATAGCTACCAGACTCTGCGCCACCGGAGGTTCGTCTCTGGTCAAGCACGACATCCGCCGAATGGGTGGGGTAGGGCAGGGCGGCCGTCGCCAATGCGATCATACACGACCCGATCAACACCAACTTCATGGCAATATCCTTCCCCCGCCAGCCGTCTCGCCGAGCAGGATGGCTGGGTGCTGGACATCGTCGAATTGCCAGAGACCGACCCTTCTTTCCCGTGCGGCCTGCTCCAACACCGCATACGGTGCATGGTGGGGCAGGCCGCGCTCATCGAGGGAGGCGAAGGCAAAACCCGACGAGATCATGAGATTGGCGAGATCCAGCCGATCCGCTTTGATCGTCGCGTAGCAGGAGACGAAGACCACCGCGGTCGATTGGGCGACCTGCGCGCAGACGGGCGCCGTGTCGGCGATATAGGCCGCAAGCACAGCCAAAGACGCCTCACCACAGTCGCGACGCGCGCCCGCTTTGTCGGTATAGAAAGTACCACGCAGACAAGCCTGCACGCCGAACAGGCGAAAATGCCTGCCGCTGTCTTGCCAGCTGTCGCCGCTATCGAGCGTCACGCCTGGCTTCAGCTCGAAGTAGCCCTCCGGAGGTGACGCCATCGTCGGCGCCGAACCGCATGTCAGCGCCAAAAGAAGGGCAGGGGCCTTCATTGTCCCGCGATCCTGGGATCGGCCCACATGCCGTAGCCGCGGCGGCCAATCGCCTCCGCTTCCTTGAGATCGGCCCGCGCCGGCGTGCCGTCCGACCGCTTCGCAACGCGGTGGGTGCCGAGGGAAACCAGTTGCTCCTCGAACATGTCGATCGTGTCGAGACTGCCGGGGTAGTTGTAGTATCCATAGCAGGTGGCATCCTGAGCCTGCGCACCCGTCTCGCTGATAAACGCTCTGCAGTAGATCACGCGAGGTGACTGCAGGAGCGTCGCCAGACCCTGGCGGGCATACTCGTCGCAGGATCCGGCAAAGTCCTCTTTACGGTTGACCAGGTCGCCCTGGCACGGCTCGATGCCGTAGAGGTGAACCGTCAGACTGGAATCAACCTGGAAATCGGTGGCTGAGACCGCCTTGAACCCGGAGGCGGAAGCATAGCCCTTGCGCGCCGAGACTTTCCCCTGGCCGTCGTAGTACTCCATGACCAACACGGTCTTGCCGGGCGCGGCCAGCAAACGGACATAGGCCTCATCCACGGGCGCGGCCGCATGGGCCGGCAGGCACGCGCCGAGCACAGCTACGTAAGCCGCCGCTGCTCGTCTCATCGGCTGTCGCCTCCAGGTTGTCATCTTGCTCGACATTGCCCCGACTCCTTCTTTATTGCAAGAAAAATCACAATCAAATTGACATTGTTTTATGTCTCGCCTAACCATGCTCACATCTGTCGTTGTCAGGCTTTGGATGGGGACGCATGGAGAGGCAAGCCACATCACCTTCAATCCGACCGCTGTTGGCGGTGACACTTTTCACGAGCATATGCGCGATCATACCGGGCGAAACTCTGGCCTCGGAGCTATCGGCAAGGATGGGTTCGCCGCTCACAATAGTCGCTGACACTCGGCATTCGGACAAGGTTCTGCCATCAGCCGACACTGTCGCAGAAGCGCGCTGGGCGCGGCCGCGAGACGATTATGTGTTGGGCGAGAGCGGCCATATCGCGCCTCAGGCGACGGCTCTTGAGGCGCTTGCAGCGCCAGCCACCAACCCGTGGAAAATTGGCGATAAGGACGATCATTTTGATATTGGCACCGAGGGCGTCGCGCCGGAATGCGGACCCTCGCCGGCGACACCTGCCGAGATTACGCGCCTCGTGATCGAGGCAGCGCAGCGGCACGAGGTTGACGCCGGATTTGCGGTCGCGGTCGTAACGGCGGAAAGCCGGCTCGACCGGCTGCGCAATTCTCCAAAGGGCGCACGTGGGCCGATGCAATTGATGCCGGAGACAGCCGCTCGGTATGGCGTCACCGACGTCTGCGATCCGGAAGAAAACATCGACGGCGGTGTCCGCTATCTGCGGAAGCTGACCGACGAATTCCGCAATCCGCTGTTGGTTGCCGCAGCCTACAACGCGGGCGAGGGGCGTGTGCGCGAGCATGGCGGCATTCCGCCATTCAAGGAAACGGTCGGCTACGTCGCCGAAGTCCTCAATATCCAGATGGGCTTTGAGGGGAACGTTGTGACCGCAAGCGAACGGCGTGACCCAGCCGAAGATCCGCAACATCCGTCCAATGTCAGCGGGGTGATCACCTCGCGCGATCACCGCCAGTGGGTCGGCGGCGTCATGCATTTCTAGCTGGAGGCCACCATGAACCCGATCTCTCCTTCGCCCGTCGCAAGACCTTTGCGGCAGCAGATTGCCTTCGCTGCAATCATGTTTTCCAGTCTTCTGATCGTTGACCCGGCCTTCGCGCAATCGTCAGGGGCATTCGCGCCGCTCGAAACGGCAGTCCAGATGATCGTCGATTTCATCACCGGACCGTTCGGACGACTACTTGCGATCATCGCGGTCATCGCACTCGGCTTCCTCGCTTTCGCAGGCCGCTTGTCCTGGTTCACCGCCGGCGCCGTCGTGCTCGGCATCGGCCTCGTCTTCGGAGCCCCGGCGATCGTCGACGAGATGATCGCGGCGGTGGGGAACTGAGCCATGGTCGAGGTCACCGACGAGAAGCCGCAACTGACACCGCTGGTGATCGGCCTTACCCGGCCTCCGATGATGTGGGGCATCCCGCTCAACGCGTTCTACATCATCGTCGGTTTCACGCTGATCACCTTCCTGGTGAGCACGAGCTTCTGGTCGGCATTGATCGCGCCGTTGATCTATCTCGCGCTGTTTGCGCTTTGCAGCCGCGACATCCGGGTCCTCGATCTCGCGCAGGTCGTCGGCCGGCGCACGCCGCGGACACCGAACCGTTTGTTCTGGCGCACCAATTCTTACGGGCCATGACCATGTTGAACGTCGTCATCGAAGAGCTGGGGTTTGGCCGCGAACAACGCCGAGAGCGCGCGATGTCGACCCACATCCCGTATCTGCACCATGTCGCCAATACCGTCATCGGTCTCGAAAGCGGCGCGATCCTGTCGGTGATCAAGCTGGATGGCCTGTTCTTTCAGACTGAGGACCAAGCCGAACTCAACATGCGCGCCGCTGTCCAGAACACGATGATCCGCGCGCTTGGATCGAGCCGCTATTCACTCTGGTCGACGGTGATCCGCAAGGAGGTCAAGCCGTCGATCGGCGGCGCGTTTTCGGATCCGTTCTGCGACCTCCTTAACACGCGGTACATGGCATCGCTGCGCGACAAGCGCATGTTCACCAACGAACTCTATTTGACGTTCGTTCGTTCCGGCATGCGCGGCGCGCTAGGCGCCGCCGAGACGTTTTCGCGCCTGCTCGATCGCTCCTCCGGCACCGAGGTACGACAACAGCGTTTGCACGAGCGGGTCAACGAGCTCGAAGAGATCGTCGGCAACATCTCGCGCGAGCTGCAGAAATACAGCGCGCGGCCGCTCGGAATCGTTCATCGTGACGATCAGCCGTATTCGGAGCCGTGCGCCTTTTTCAACACGATCCTCACCTGCGGCGCCTCGCGCGATATGCGCCTGCCACGCATGGGCATCCGCAGCTACGTGGGCACGTCGCGACTGCACTTTTCGAAGCGGACATTGCAGGCGCAGGGGCCGACTGAGGCCGAGAACCGCTTCGGCGCCATGCTGTCGATCAAGGAGTACCCACCCTTCTCTGGACCCGGGATGCTCGACGGCCTCTTACAGATGAATCACGAGTTCATCTGTACGCAGTCGTTCACGCTGGCCGACAAGCCGATCGCGCAGGAGCGCATATCGCGGCTGCAGCGCCAGATCCACGCGTCGGACGAATCGGGCAGCACGGTCGAAACCGATATCGACTTCGCGCTCAACAGCTTGCTCAATCAGGAGGCCGTGTTCGGCTATCATCATTTCAGCCTGCTATGTCTGTCGCGAGATCTTGCCGGTCTCGACAAGGCCATCGCCGAGCTCGGCTCCTGCCTCACCGACATGAACATCAACTGGCTGCGCGAGGACCTCAACATGGAGGCCTCGTTCTGGGCGCAACTGCCGGGCAATCACGCCTATATCGCGCGCTCCTGCATGCTGTCGAGCGCGAACTTTTCCGGGTTTTCGTCACTGCACAATTTCGCGACCGGTAAGGCCTCGGATGTGCACTGGGGCCTGCCGATCTCGATCCTCGAGACGACGTCGCAGACACCCTACTGGTTCAACTTCCATCAGCGCGACATCGGCCACTTCCTGGTCACCGGCCCAACCGGCTCTGGTAAAACGGTGGCGCTCACCTTTCTGCTCGCACAGGCGTTCCGAATTTCACCGGAGCCGCGGGCCGTTTTCTTCGACAAGGACCGCGGCGCGGAAATCTTCATCCGAGCCGTCGGCGGCGACTATGAGGTCCTGCAGCCTGGCGTCGCCACCGGCTTCAATCCGCTGCAACTGGAAAACAACGCTGCCAACCGCGAGTTCCTGCATCGTCTTCTCAAGGCGATGCTCGACCCGGCGGACGGCAGCGGCTTCTCCCAGGAGGAAGAAGACACGCTCGAGCGGGCCATCGGTCGCATCTGCCAGGAGCCGGTCGAGCAACGCTCGCTCGCAAATCTGTCCGGGCTGCTGATGGGCAGGTCACGATCCGACGCCAACGATCTCCAGTCGCGCCTGCGTCCCTGGTTCGAGGGTGAGAAGGCCTGGCTCTTCAACGCGCCACAAGACGTGCTGTCCTTCTCCGGCCGGCGGATCTTCGGCTTCGACATGACGCACATCCTCGACAACAGGGAAGTGCGGACGCCGGCGCTGATGTATCTCTACCACCGGCTGGATGAACTGCTCACCGGTGAGCCGGTGCTGATCTTCATGGATGAGGGCTGGAAGCTTCTACAGGATCCAATCTTTTCCAACTACATCGTCGACAAGATGAAGACGATCCGCAAGCTGAACGGCATCGTCGGGTTCGGCACTCAATCGGCGGCCGACATTGCGCGATCCCCTCAATCGCACACGCTGATCGAGCAGTCGGCGACCAATCTGCATTTCCCCAACCCGCGCGCCGACGAGGAAAGTTACATCCGCCGCTTCGGCCTCACCGCCAAGGAATATTCCTTCATCCGCAACACACCGCCGGAGCGGCGGACCTTCCTGATCAAGCACGGCAACGACTCGGTCATCGCCAGGCTCGATCTCTCCTCGATGCCGGACCTGGTGCGCGTGATGTCCGGGCGCAAGGAGACGATCGAGCAGTGCGCGGCACTTCGCGCCCGGCTCGGCGACGACCCGGCAAATTGGTTGCCCGAATTCTGCGGTTGGGAGCGTGCGGCATGAACATGCGAAATCTCTTGCCCTTGGCCCTTCTGCCGGCTTTCGCTGCGTCCCCGGCCCTGGCCGACATTCCGACGATCGACGGGACGGTGCTCAACGAACGCGAGGATCGCGACCGGAAAACCGGCGAGATCGAAAAGGTCGACGAGGAGCGCTACGTCAACAACCACAGCGTCACCTGCTCCATGTATCGGCCTGGCCGCAAGGATGATCCGGTCGCCGCTGCGAACGCCAACCCTGCGATCGCCGGTCTGGTCCGCAGGATCGCGAGGGAGGAAGGCGTCGATGAAAACCAGTTCCTGGCGCTGGTCTACCAGGAGAGCCGGTTCAACCCCTGCGCCAAGTCCGGAGCAGGTGCAATCGGCCTTGCCCAGCTGATGCCAGGGACAGCCGGCGACCTCGGTGTCGATCCCCACAATATCGAGCAGAACCTGCGCGGCGGCGCGCGCTACTACAAGCAGCAGCTTCGAAAGTACAACGGCAATGTCTCGCTGGCGCTTGCCGCCTACAATTCCGGTGCAGGCAACGTCAACAAATATGGCGGCATCCCGCCCTTCAAGGAAACCCAAGGTTACGTCGCCAACATTACGGAGAAGTGGCTGCCGGCCTTCGGCGGCTCCGACAAGTCCGGCATTCCGCTCAACTATGGCGGCGGCGGCGCCTATGAGGGCGCGCGGACCAGCACCATGAACGCGATGGGATTAACCGTGGCGATCGGGGAGGGGTCCGGCGACGTCTCGTCCTGGCTCACGCAACTCGGCGGACTGGGCTCCGGCACCATCCAGGACAGCTGGGATCACAATTCCGGTGCGCGCAACGCGAACATCGAGCTCGTCAACCGGCTGATCCTGCTCGGCACCGCATTTGCCGACCTCACCAATTCCAGCAATGCCGTCACGCTTGGCGAGATCTCCGGAGCAAATCGGTCGACCCGATATGATGGAAACGATGACGATGACGATCGGCCCGTAGCCGGATTCTGTGATGAGCGCGAAGGCCTGGTCTGGGATGCCGATGCCAGGGACTGTGTCCTGCGCATCGATGCCCAGGCGGAACTTCAACTCGAGACGCAATGATGGAGGTCATGATGAAGCGTTCGATCTCGATGGTGCTCGCTCTTGGAGCCGGCATCACGCCAGCGGCGGCCGACATCCCGGTCATCGACAAAACCAACTACGCCGTCGCGCGCGACACTGCCGAGAAGACCGGAAAAATCCTCGACACAAACAAGGAAATCCTCACCACCGTCGAGGAGACGCTGAAGGCGGTTACCGGCGACCGCGGCAGCGACGCAGGCCCCCTGAAGGACATCGCGATCGGCAACGGTTTCAGCGTCTCGTCGGTGCCTTCCTTCGACAGCATTCTCAAGAGCGGGATCGCCGACTTCGGGTCGCTTGATCCAAAGGTCATCGAAGCCGCCACACTCTTCATCAATGGCCTTCAGCTGGTCAAATCGCTGTCAGGGAAGGAGAACAGCTCACTCTCCAGCGACAAATCCTACGAAGAACTCATGAAAACGGTCATGGGCGTCTCGGCGCTGATCACCGGTTCTCAAGCCGCGGTCGAAACGCGTCGCTCCGCCCTCGAAAGCGCGGGCGGTGAGATCGGCAAGGCGGAGGATATCAAGGGCTCGATCGACCAGAACACGCAGCTTCAGGTCCAGACCGGCCTGACGCTCAACGAGATGATCGGTGTGCTGAACGGCGGCGTGCAGTCTCTGCATGCGGAGAACCAGCGCAAGCTGACCGACATGTCGAACACCAAAAAAGCGTTGCAGTACGAATGAGCGGCCGTCGATGCGTCGTGACCGCTCTTACACTCGCCCTGGCTATCCTCGCCAGCGGGTGCGGCACGCCAAAAGAGAAGACCGCGCCGTGCAAGCGGCCAGCCAATCTGTCGAGCTACGCCGCCACGGAAGGCGAATGCGGGCCGATGATGTCGGTCAATACCAACAGGGCCACGGCATTGGCGGCGGTTCAGGACCTGGCGGCCAAGGGCGATGAGTGGGACGAAGAGTAGGGCAGGGCGGTGGACGACTTCATTGGCGAACTGTTGGATCGGATCGACGCGTCGGGACAGAATTTTTCCCAGAACGCCTATGAGACTCTGAGCCAGGATCTCGAACCGCTTCTTCGTCTCCTCTTCATTCTCGCCGTCCTGTTCTACGGCGTACAGCTCTTCCTCGGAACATCGCGTCTCAGCATCGCCGAGATCATCGGAAGGCTGGTGCGCGTCTTCGTCATCCTGGTGCTGGTTGGCACCTGGTCGAACTTCAACGACCTTGTCTATGACTGGCTGACCGAAGTCCCCGAAGCCGCGGGTCGCGCCATCCTGGCTGCCTCGGGAACTGGGGTCACCGAGCCCACCAACGGACTTTCACAGATCTGGAAGACGGCCAATGTCGCGGCCGCGGCATTTTCCGAACAAGCAGGCTATCTCTCGGTGCTGCCCGCCTTGATCGGCATGATCATCATGGTCTTCGCCGGTTTGTTCGTCGCGATCGCGCTTGGCATTCTTGTCCTCGCCAAGGTCGTGTTGTGGGTGTTGCTCGGCACTGCGCCCATCTTCATCGCCTGCTTTTTCTTCGATGCGACACGCAGCTATGCGATGGGTTGGCTCAACCAGTCGCTGCTCTACGCGATCATTCCACTATTCGTCTACGTGATCGCCGCGTTCCTGATCGCGGCGATGGAGCCGGAACTCACCGCGATCGATGGCATCTCCGGCGATCGCGAGCTGAAGCTCAGCGATTTCGCAGCCTTCATCATGCTGTGCCTTGCCGGCAGTTTCGTTCTTCTGCAGGTACAATCCCTCGCACAGGGCATAGCTGGCGGTCTGGCGACACCAGTCGGTCCGCGCTCCCGGCAGATGACCGGCCGGAGCATCTTCTGGGGCCGCGCGGCGATCGGCACCTCAGCCCGCCAAACGCAGGCAGCCGTCCACCGGGTCCAGGCACGACTTCAGTCAGCCAGGCAGGACGGCGCCGGAGCCTCCATGCAGCGCGCAATCACATCGAACGGAACGCCGAGGCAATCGTGAGCGGCGAGATCATGCACGGTCGTGAACAGGAGAAGCAGGGCAGGGATGGCCAAAAAATCCGAAACCGCACTGCGGTCCTATTTCCAGCAGGGCGACGTCTGGGAGCAGGAGATCATCAAGCGGGCGAAGCGTTCGGCGCGCGTGGCTTGGTTCTTCTCGATCGTCTTCGCCGGGATCGCCGTGCTCAGCCTGCTCGCCGTGGTGCTGATGCTGCCGTTAAAAAGCTTCGAACCCTATGTCGTCACCGTCGACCAGACGACGGGTTATATCGAAGTCAAATCGGGCCTGACACGGCCGTCCAATCTTACCGAGCAACAGGCGATCACCCAGGCCAATGTCGTGCGCTACATCCGCGCCCGCGAAGGCTACGATCCCTACGCCATCACCGAGAATTTTGGCATCGCAGCACTTCTTTCCACGGACGAGGCCGCGCGGGAGCTACAGACCCTCTACAGCGCTGCCAATGCGCAGAACCCCACCAAGGTCTATGGGCGCCTGAAACGGGTCCTGGTCGATATCAAGTCGGTGACGTTCCCGAATGCCAGCACGGCGATCGTCCGCTTTTCGACCAACGAACGCAGCGACGCGGAATCGATCGTGCGTCATTGGATCTCGGTTGTGCGCTTTCGCTACACAGACACGCCGACCCGCAACGAATGGCGCTTCGAGAACCCGCTCGGCTTCCAGGTCTATTCCTATCGTCGCGACCAGGAAACGGTGACGCCCGGGGAAACCCGATGATAGGCCGCCCGTTCGTGATCGCTCTCGTCTTGATCGGTACGTGCTGGCCAGCGGTTTCGGCGCAGACACCAAAGGGCGGATCGCTTGATGGGCGCGTGACCAGCGTCACCTATCAGGAGAATAATGTCGTTCAGGTCTTCGCGACCTACGGCATCTCCACCATGATCATCTTCGACGAAGACGAGAAGTTCGAGACCATCTCGCTGGGCGACACGGAGAGTTGGCAGGTGGTGCCGGCCGAGAAAGGCAATATCCTTTTCGTAAAGCCGATCGCCAAGGATGTGGTGACGAACATGAATGTCGTCACCGACAAACGTATCTACTACCTCGAACTCCACGATTTTGCCCCCGAAGCCGGCCGCAAGGTTTTTGGGATCCGTTTCCACTATCCGGAGAAAAACCTTAACGCCGTCCTACGCAAGGAGGCGGAACAGCGCGCAGCCTGGCCGAACATTTCCGGCATCGACAAGGCCAACGTCAACATCGACTACTCCTTTTCGGGCGATGCGCGGATGAAGCCGCTGATGGTCTTCGACGACGGCAACAAGACCTTCTTCAAGTTCGATAGGCGTTTACCGGCAATCTTTGCGGTCAATTCGGATTTCTCCGAAACACTCCGGAATTTCCGCAGGGAAGGGGAGTACATCGCCGTAGACGGCACGGCCACCCAATTCACCCTGCGCGACGGCAACGAGTGGATTTGCATCTTCAATCTGCGAAAGCCGGATTTTGGTGCGCCAGACCCTGCGATTCTAGGCCCGGTCGAGGATGACCGGGCTAAACGCCGGCGTCGGAGCGGCAACGGATGAAACGCTCTCCTGAACTCGAAGCCCTCGGTCAGAACGACGATCCCGTTGTCGCCGATATATCCGTGCGCCGAAAGCAGCTGGTCGGCGGCGTCGTTCTTGTCCTCCTCGGCCTTGGCGCCGGCTACATGGTCCTTTCCAGCGGGCAGGCGCCGGTGCGCGACATGCTCGACGGAGACGAGGAATTCACTACCACGACTTTCCGCCCACCGTCTTTCGTGCGCGAAGGCGAACCGGAACCTGAACCACCGGCGCCGGAGATCGTCCAGATCCCGCCTCCACCGCCGTCGGCGCCGCCCGAAGAGGTCGACACCACCGAGTTCGACGTGCCGCCTCCACCCGTGCCCGGTGCAACTCCTCCACCGCCGGAAGCGGCCGAGGCACCTCCAGAAGAATTCCCCGAACGCTTCCGCTCGAAACTGGTTGTGATCGACAATCCGACATCGAGCGGGCCGGAAGGTCTGCCCGGCGGGGAGGGGGAGGGTCTCACGGTTGCCGGCGAGGATCGCAGCAGCAAGTTTTTGGCATCGGCCGCCAGCATCGGGGACCGCAGCGCCAAGGCAAGAAAGATCGAGCGGATCGACGCGCTGGTTCCGGAGGGCACGCTCATTCCGGGCATCCTGGAGACGGCGATCGTCAGTGATCTGCCAGGGCAGGTGAGGGCGATCGTCTCGCAGGACGTCTATTCCTTCGACGGTCGCCGCTTGCTGATCCCCACCGGTACCCGGCTCATCGGCGAATACCAGTCCGAGATCACACGCGGCCAGACCCGGATCTTCGTCGTCTGGACCCGCATGTTGCGTGATGACGGCGTGACGGTTCGGTTGAACTCGATCGGGGCTGACAGTCTTGGGCGCGCCGGCCTGACCGGTCGCGTCGACAAGAAGTTTCGTGAGCGTTTTGGCGCGGCCATTCTGCTGTCCATCGTCGGGGCGGGCGCCAGCTATCTCACGGGCTATGGCAGCGAGGCCGCGGCCGGAGACAGTGACGATGCACAGAGCGCGGAGGAACTCGCCCGGGAGACGCTGGCGCAGACATTCTCCGACATGGCCAATCAGGCGCTGGGTGACTCCCTGCGCATCCCGGCGACGATCAGCGTAAGCCAGGGCGAGCGCATCTTCGTCTTCGTTCGTCAGGACCTCGACTTCTCGGCCATGTACGAGGATCCCGTCACCGAAGCACTGAGGGAGATCCGTCGTGAACGCGGCCTCCCCTGAGCTTGCCTCCAACAACCGGCACTATTTTCTCTACCGTGCGCTCGCCCCGCTGAAGGCGTTTCTCGACGATCGCGACGTCGTCGAAATCTCGGTCAACCGGCCGGGACAGGTTTACGTCGAGCGCCTCGGCTCCGCCCCTATGGAGTTCTATGAGATTCCGACACTGACGACCGCGGAGATTGTGAACATCGGCGAGCGCGTCGCGGCCAGCACCAACCAGTTTGTCAGCCCTGCCAATCCGATTCTCAGCGCAGCGCTGCCCACAGGCGAGCGCATCCAGGTCGTGCTGCCGCCCGCGGCCGCCGACGGAGGAACCCTGTCAATCCGCAAGCAGGTCATCAGCAATTTCACGCTCGAGGATTACCGCGACCAGGGATCCCTCGATCAGGTGACCGTCGCTGTCGGTGGGCTCAGCGAGACTGAGCAGGCCCTGATCGACCAACTCTCGGAGAGAGATATCTACGGCTTCATCCGCACGGCGATCGTCAGCCGCGTGTCGATTCTGATCAGCGGTGGCACCTCAAGCGGCAAGACGACTTTCCTCAACGCCTGCCTCAAATCGGTCGATCCGCATGAACGCATCATCACGCTTGAAGACACGCGCGAACTGTTTCCGCCCCAGAAGAATGCGGTCCACCTACTTGCCTCCCGCGGTGATCAAGGAACCGCCAGCGTAACCATTCAGTCGCTACTCGAGGCGTCGCTGCGCATGCGTCCGGACCGACTCTTCGTCGGCGAGGTCAGGGGAGCGGAAGCCTTCGCATTCCTCCGTGCCATCAACACCGGACATCCCGGCTCGATGTCGACGGTCCATGCCGACACACCGCTCGGCGCCTACGAGCAACTGGCCATGATGGTCATGCAGTCGGGCCTGTCGGCCGCCTATCCGAAGGCTGACCTCATCTCCTACATCAGACAAGTCATTCCGATCGTCATCCAGTTGCGCAGGGAAGGGGGCCGACGTGGCGTCTCGGAAATCTTTTTCGCGCGCCAACGAATGGACGGGTCATGACGGGCTCGCTCCGCATTTTCTACCTCGGCTTCTGCGTGACCGTCGCCTTCGCCGTCTGGCTTCTGGCCTACGGGCTCGGCCTGCAGCTACTTTACGGTGATGGCCGGATCCTGCAGGCCACCATCACAACCAACCCTTTCGTGCCATTCAAGCAGCTCATTGCCTATCGTGACAGCGGCCTCTTGCGCACCGTGGCGCTTGGCGCGCTCCTGCCCGCGTCGCTCGTCGCCGGCATCGTCGCCTATGCGGGCCTGCGCGCCAATCCCAGCCCTCTCGGCGATGCTCGCTTCCAGACGGTGATGTCGCTCCGGCGCGACGGATGGTTCAAGCGAAAGGGGAAAATCCTTGGTCGTTTCGGACGTCAGATCCTGCGCGTCGACGATGATCGGCATCATCTGATCATCGGACCGACGCGCTCGGGGAAGGGGGCTTGCTACGTCGTTCCCAACGCGCTCAACCATGAAGGCTCGATGATCGTCACCGACCTGAAAGGCGAGGTCTTTCGCAGCACGGCAGGCTATCGCAAATCGAGGGGGAGCCAGGTATTCCTGTTCGCGCCGGGCTCGGATCGAACCCACCGCTACAACCCGCTCGATTTTATTCGTCCGGATCGCGGCGACCGAACCACCGACGTCCAGAACATCGCCGCGATCCTGGTTCCGGAGAACACGGAATCGGAGAACTCGATCTGGCAGGCGACCGCGCAACAGGTAATGGCCGGCGCAATCAGCTACATCAATGAGAGCGTTTTCTACGAAGGGCATCGCAATCTTGGGGAGGTAACAACCTTCTTCAACAGCGGCGCCAACCTTCAGGCTCTCATGGTGCTTATCAAGGAGCGCGAGCCATATCTGTCGCGCTTCACCATGGAGAGCTTCAACGCCTACATTGCCTTGTCTGAACGCGCCGCGGCATCCGCGCTGCTCGACATCCAGAAGGCGCTGCGCCCGTTCCGCAACGAGCGTGTCGTCGCCGCGACCTCCGTCACCGACATGGACCTGCGGGCCCTGAAGCACCGGCCGATCTCGATATATCTCGCGCCGAACGTAACCGACATCACGCTGCTGCGGCCGCTGCTGGCGCTCTTCGTGCAACAGACACTCGACACGCTCTTACTCGACCACACGGAACGATCGGTGCCGGTCTACTTCCTGCTCGACGAATTCCGTCAGTTGAAGAAAATGACCGAGATCACGACCAAACTGCCCTTTGTCGCTGGCTACAACATCAAGATGGCCTTCGTGATTCAGGACCTGAAGAATCTGGATGAAATCTACGGCGAGACATCCCGCCACTCATTGATGGGCAATTGCGGCTACCAGCTTGTTCTGGGTGCCAACGATCAGGTGACCGCGGAAGCTGTCTCGAAAGGTCTGGGCAAGCGCACCGTCCGCTACAAGACTGAGTCCCGTACGATCGAACTGATGGGCCTGCATCGCCGCACAAAGGTCGAGCAATTGAGGGAGCGCGACCTGATGATGCCGCAGGAGGTGCGGCAGATGCCGGCGGACAAGATGATTATCCTAGCGGAAGGGCAGAACGCGATCTTTGCCGACAAGCTGAGGTTTTTCCGGACTGCACCGTTCAAGGCGATGGAGCAGTTCTCTCGGGCAAACGTGCCGGACGTGCCGGCGACCGAGTTCCTGCCTCAGCGACCAGTACCGGCCATCGCCGCAAGCACGCCATCGGTTACGGCCCAAGCGGCCTCGCAGGTTGTGGTGCTTCGATCGAACCGAAATGCGCCGATTGTCTTTCGATCTGAGGGGCCGAATGCGTCCGAAACTGGAGACAATAGGAGTTCTGCTCCCGACCTCGATCCGGTAGCTGCCGCTCTGGACGATCGAAGGTCGCATTTTCCTGATCACGCGAAGGCACCGACAGACGCGACTTCTCGGTCTCGTTCCGTGGGCTTGGGCCATGTAGTGGCTACATCAAAAAGGAAATCGACCGGACCGACGTCGTGCAGTCCTGGCGTTTCGGCTGGCAAACAATTGTCTCTTTTTAGGCTAGACGTCGACGTCAGATTTGACACTGCGGCGCGGCGACTGAAGTCGCTGGTAGGCAAGAATTCCAACGGACGTGAAGGGAGACGATTGTCGCGGAGCTGGTCGACAATCTTCGATGAGACAGTCGCGGATGACGCGCTCTCGTTGGAATTCGAAGCGAACTAGCAAAGCGGGCAGAACTCGATTACGGTGTGCGAATTATATAATACGATCAATATCTTAGTTCCATAAGCTATGTTATGCGACTTTGAGAAATGCAGGCAATTCACATATCGGATTGGTGTCGCCCGAGGCGCCTTTCGAGGCTCGTCAGCTTTTGAGCCTTGAGCAGAGTAAGGAAGTCCTGCGCCGAAACACCTGACTTTGAGAGATTGCGCCGCGCATTGGCAAGCGACCCCACGACCAGGTCCGGCGCCTGATCATAAAGGTTGGCAAGAAACGCGTCGGGCGTCGCGCGGACCAGCCCATGTTTCTTGATCGCATTAACCGGAAAGTCCCGCAGGTTCCATGTGAGGATATGAGAGGCGTTCGCTTCGATGGCGGCGGCTACGACGTGGCGGTCATGGGGATCGGGTAGTTTGACGCTGTCGATGTGACGATGAAAATCGCCGACCAGCGCCTCCGGTAGGGCAAGTTCCATCAGACGCCGCGTGGTTTGAAGCCGCTCAAGCGGAATCGTTGGAACATTGACGATCAGGTTGCGCATCCATTCGTCGTGAATCTCATCCGTCCACCGCGCGTCATACAGGCCGTCGACGGAGCCCTGGATGAGGATATTGCGCTGATGAAAGGGATAAAGGACGCAAGCGTCACAAACGGCTATTATGGGTTCAAGCGCCATATTGGACGTGCAGATCCTTTGCATCATCGGCGAGCGCTTCCATCGCGCCGCGCTGCGAGTCGACGCGCGCCTTCAGCGCCAGCACATCCTTGAGCAAGGTGCGGCGATGCTTGCCGACATAGCGGAAGGGTAGGTCGCCCCGATCCATCCGCAACACGACGAACGGACGCGAGATGCCGAGAATGTTGGATGCTTCCGCCGGGCTGAGTTCCTGATCTTCGGCAAGCACAGCCACGCGCTCGCCGCTCAACAGGCGGTCGATCAGCTCTTCAACGACCCCGACGGCCGCCGGCGGCAACGCAAGGGTGTGGTCCTGCCCGTCCTTGCGATGGACATGCAGTTCGACGCGGTCGCCCGCCGCGAGCTTGGGCAATGGTGTGACTTTTTTGCGCTCCCGGTCCGAAAGACCGGCGAATTTGACAAGTTGGCTGGCCATGGTGGTTCTCCTAGCCGAGCAATGTAGGCGTGGTGCTCCGTAACTGCAATAACTGAAACCATGAGCAATCGTTTCGGACGTCGCCCAACAGGAAGAATCGGCCAAACATCGTGCATTCCGCGCCGTCTGATTTAAAGTGTGGACCCGGCCAATCCTAATCGTTCTTGCCGGAATGCATCGCCCCCCGAGGACCTCGCCTCCCCTTTGGAGACGTGCTGCGGCTGGAGTATCCACCGACCTGACGCATCGATCGTACGGTGGCTCAGGTCCTCCGCAAGTCCTTCGGCCTAGCCGACCATAAACTCCCTTATGGGAGCCAACCAAGCATCGATTGCGCGGTAAGCGTCAACGAGCCAGGCTTCAATGGCGCCAAGCTGCGGGCCGAAGTAGATCAGCGGCGCAACGACGACGAATGCCAGAATGGCCAGCGATATGAAGCCATCCGGCCGGTCCTCCGAACCATCCAGCGGCGGAAGCTGATTGTGACGCCACTCATCTTTCATGGTCGTGCTCCTAGCGCTCCCGATCATCGCGATCGCGGTCATGACGCTCCTCGAGTTCCAGTTCGATCTGACGCAGTCGCGGCACGTGCTGCTGCGGCGGATCGGATCGGGCGGCCTCGACCTCGGTGGCCGGACGTTTCTCGGTCTCTCGTTCATCAGAACGCCGGCGCGGCTGATCGAGAGTCGATGGACTCTGCCGGTCATCGGCGTGTTCATCCCGTCGAGAGTCAAGCTGGCCGTCATGATCGGCCTCACGGTTCTGTTCGGCCTCGATGACACCCGGCGAGCCGTCAGCGATACCCTTGTCCTGGCCACCCGCGCCATCTGGTTCGGCGCCGGGCTGTTCGGACTCCCTGTTCGCCACGCTTCCGCGCGCATTATCTCGGGACATCTCGACCAGTTCGATCGCATGCTGCAGTTCCTGGTCCGATTTCGCGACCTCGCGCATGTACTGATTGCCGTCATCGACGGCCATTTCCGCGGCTCGATTGACTTCACGCGCCAGGCCGGCTTGATAAGTCGCGCCGTGGGACTGGGGCAGCTCTTCGGCCTCGATCCTGGACAATCCCTCACGATAGTGTTCGACCTCGACGAGAACCTCGTTCGCGGTCTCCACCGCGTGCCGGCCATGGCGATCGACGGCTGCATTCCATTGTGCGTTGACGTCGTCGCGCTGCCCGTCCGCGCGTCTCACTTCGGCGCGCTCGGTTTCGCCTTGCTGTTCCGAGAACTCCAGATACTCGCGTCTGATGTCCACCACCTCGCGCGCCGCGGCGGCCACCTCATCGAAATCGCCCCGCTCGGAGGCTTCGAGCGTTTGTTCGACCGTCACGAGAACCGCTTCTACGCGCTTCTCGTAGGTTTCGAATTCGGGACGCGTCATCTCTCGCATCTGCTCGACCTCGCCTTCAATAAGCTCATTCAACAATGCCATATTGGCGTTGTTTTTTGTAGCCCCTGTTTTATGTTGATCGAAAATACTGTCAATTTGGCCATCCCGTGTAGCGCTTTCCAGCCTATCCTTCCGCAGCGCGGCGAATTCAGCGACCGGGCCGTCCTGCCGTTCGTCCGTAAGCTCGTTCCAAACACTTGCGGCCGCGGCCGCATACTCGTTGCTCCGAGGCGTACGCGCGAGATCCAGTTCGTTCAAGCGCTTTGCCTGGTATCGAGTGTGCGCCGCCTCACTGGTTCCTTCATGCTCCGTACGGCCCGCGTAGCTCACGGGGCGCACGTGATTGCGGGTATAGGCTGGCGCGCTGGCAAACTCGCGGCGATCGGTGAGTTCCATGTCGATGCCCTGCTCACGTGCCTTCTCGGCCATCACCGCACGCCATTCGCGGAATATCTGGGGACTGGTCTCGATCCGCCCGCCCGTCTCCGAGCGCATGGTGACGATGGCATGAGCATGGATGTGCGGGCGCTTGCCGCCCATATCCATCTCCTTGGGATCGTCCGCTGGATCGTGAACTGCGAACACATAGCGATGGCCAGAAAACTGCGCGCCCAGGAACTCCCGGACAGCCCGTTCGAACGCCGAGGCATCCGTGCCGGCTCGCGCCGAGACGATCAGGTGCATGACGTCCCTGCCCTTGCGGCTGTGCAATTCCTTGCGCCATTCTTTCTGGACGAGATCGCCGGCCTGCTCGGCATCTGCGATCAGCCGGCCGCTGTCGTCACGGACCTCACCATCGGTTCGCGCACCCAGTTCCCGGACACGCGCCGTGCCCCATTCCACGCCGTTGCCATAGCCATGAAATCGGAACCGCGCCGCGACGTCGTGCCCTGTCTCGCTTTCGTCGTATCGCTGCTGGATAATCTCGGCGGCCTTCTTGTCTCCGGTCAACCGTTCGCCGCTACGATCACGGTGGACAACGACGCCACTTACGTGGAGCTCGTCCGGGGTCCCTTCCCGTGCCGTATAGACGAACCGCCGATCCCCAAGACCTGACCGCAGGATATCGCGCAACTGGTCGTCCTGGTCGAGGTCGCTGCTAAGCGACGCTGTGTCGATCAAAACATGAAAGACGCCAAGGTCCCGGCTGGCAGTGCGATTGTCGAACAGATGCTCCCACTCCGCCTGTTCGGCGGCAAGCGCGCCCTTCCCAAGAACGCGCTCTCCCCGCTCGTTCTCGACAGCCAGCTCCCCGTCCCGCGATGTGTAACTCATCATCGCGCCAGCACGCGCCCCACCGCCATACGACGCCAGCTTGACCACGGCAGGCTGGCTGCCGCGCGCAAGCGCTGCGAACCGCGTCCGCATCGAGCGACCGGCGCCGCTGCCGCGCGCCCACGACCCGTGACTGCCACCGCCGCGCCGCGGCCGGGCACGGCCAAGGCCGCCAAAACCCTCGTCCGGAAGCCGCGCCACCCCTCCCCTTCGCGGCTCGTCCCAATCGCTCCTTTTGATCTGGCCGAGCTGCAATTCGTGCAGGAGCGCAGCGCGGCGACGTTCCCACTCCTGTTCGAAGGCGCCCGGCAGCATTTCCATCAGGCACCCTCCCCGCGACGTTGCACAGCCGACCGCCTGGTCATCTCGGCCAGCTCGGCCGCTACCGTGGTGGCCACGCTATGCGCGTCCTTGATGCTCCCGGTGACTTCTTCTCCAGCCGGCACGCGGCCGGTGTTGATGGCCCGGGCGATCTGATTGAGGTTGCCGCCGATCGCGCGCATGCCGTCGGCAAGCAGGCCGAGCACCGCACGGTCCCCTTCCCCGAGGAACGGTCGCACGCCGGCGCCTTCCATAGACAGCGATCGCACGAAGGCCGAGACCGTCATGTTGGCAGCGCTCGCAGCGGCCTCGAGCGCCTCGAATTCGGAGGGTGAGAAGCGGATGTGAGCCACTCTGTCCTTCCTCTTCGATACTGCGGAGCGTGTGCCAGACATCGGGATTCTTGCCATGATCATGGTGCTTGCGGCCGCAGGCCGCGGATCGAGGGCCTGTCCCTCGATCGTCAGGAAAAATGTATCACATTTTTCCGTATCCTGCCAACTATAATAGCAGTAAATTACGCACAATTCTTCCATTCTCACTATTTTTCAATATCAATAGCATTGTGTTTTTCCATGTTCGTGTGTTTCTATATCGATGGGAGTCAACTTCCACACGGAAATGGATTCGTGTGTGAGTAGAAACACATTTTCGTGGGAGTGCAGCCGATGACCGTCACGATCGCCGCCATCAACGGCAAGGGAGGCGCGGGCAAGACCACCGCGCTGATGAACATCGCCGGCGAATATGCCCTGCGTGGCGGGAGCGTCGCCATGATCGACATGGACGCCCGCAACAACCTCATGAAGTGGTGGACGGACTGCCAGGAGAAGGACGCCCAGCCCGGGGGGATCGAGGTCTACAGCCACAAGACCGCAAGAGGCCTGGAGCGGTGGATAGAGGAGAACGCCAACACATTCGACTACGTGCTAATCGACACCCCAGGCGAAGACACCTCGATCGTCGATCCGGTGATCGCATCGTCCGATCTGATCATCTCTCCGATCCAGCCGTCCAAGCGCGAAGTGCTAGGAGCCATCGACAGTTTTGAGAACGTGGTGCGCGTCAACGAGGCGCTCGGTCGGGACTGCCGGCATGGGGTGCTGCGAACCCGGATCACAGTCACTGTTCGGCACACGGAACTGTATCGGAAAATCAGGCCGATCATCGAAGACAAGGTCGGGACCTACCTGTTCCGCACCGAGGTGTTCGAGCGCAATGTCTATAAGGACATCCATAACGGCATCGGAACATTGCAGATGCAGGAGGTGACGGAGGCGATCGCCAAGGCGCGGCGGGAGACGCAGGTGCTGGTGGAGGAAGTCGACGGATTACTCACGGGCAAGATGCCAGCGGGGCGTGCGGCATGACCGGCAAAGAGACCCTGTCGTTCGATGAATTCGCCACCGCGCCGCGCAGGCAGCGGGCGGCGGCACCGGAGGGCCAGGCAAGGGGGTATGGGGAACAGCGCGGCGAGCCTGCGCCGACATCGGACTCGAGAAGCAAAGAGGGTCCAGACGACGGTACGGTACAGTCGGAGGCGAGCAAGGCGCTGCGTCAGATGAAGCGGGCGCGCATGAAAGGGGCAAGCCATTTCGTGAACGTCAATCTGGACCGGGACACCAAGCGGCGGCTGAAGCTGGCGTCGTTCAGCACGGAGACGTCCATGCAATCGATCATGGAAAAGGCCATCCGGCAGTATCTCGACGCAGGTGGCTATTGAAGAGAAAGCGACGCGGCTAGATCGAAAGGCGAGTTGAAGTCGAGCCCGAATCCCTGCTAGGAACGCAACAGTTTTGGTTCTGTTTTATGGGAAATTGAGCCAATTCGGGGTGTTTCCTCGTCTTTTTTGCCGGGGTTGGGGCAGCAAATTCAAATCGAGCCAGGCAAATGGCCATCAAGGACGTCCAGACCTATATTGACAAGCACGGGCTTGTCGAAACGAACGATTCCGAGGTCGACAAGCCGATCTACCGCAAGCCGGGCTTCAACGGTGTGCGCAGCCTTCTGGAAATCGAGGAGGAACTGAGCCGCTATCTGCGGGAGCGTCGCGATGCATTGAACCTCAATCGCGAGCAGGTCGGCATGATGGTCGGACTCCATCACGAGATTTATGCGCGACATGAGCGGGCCGGTGCCAAGCTCAGGGTGGCGCGCCTGGTCCATCTCGCCGAACTGCTCGATTTCTCTCCGATTGAAGCGATGTACGCGGCTGCGCCCCATTTGTTCGGCGAGAGTAAGCAGGAGGCCGAAATCAAGCTGAAGCTGATGCTGCGAATGCACGATCTGCCGGCTTCCACGGCTCAACACCTTCTGATGATGATCGAGGAATTGTCGCCGGACAGCGGGGCGGATAACGCGGCGAACCCGACGGACACGAAGCGTCGGGGGTAACCGGGCGCAGACGACCTGAAGGGTGCTATCCGCCGAAAACCGGCGTCGGCACGAAGCGCCGGCCTCGGGGCCGGCGAACAGCGATCGAGGCGGCTTTCGCCGCCTCGATCGGTGGCCTCATGAGTGGCCAGCTTCGGTTATTGCAAAGACCTTATCCGGGTCAGCGCCGGTGTTCTCCCACCATGCCGCCTCGGCTTCAGCCTCGCTGTAGTAGACATTTTGGACGCTGAACCTTGCGCCGCTGACGTCTTCGATTTCGGCGATGATTTCCGCGAGACCGCCGAGCTTGCCGGCTGGGACCGGCACCGCGAAGGGCGCATCGGTGTCTCGATGGTGCCAGTCTCCAGAGCGGAAATCGAAATACTCGTGTGTGAGGTCGTCGACCAGATAGTCGTCGAGAAGCGCGACCGCCTCAATCAGCCACGTTTCATAAAAGGCCGTCTGGTAGTGGTGCAGGTCGTAGAAGGCGTCCTCTTCATCCACGGTGCCGCGTGCCGCGACACGCGCCCGGTCGGCGGCGAGGATCGTGCGCTGCGCCTCGATCATTTTCGCAAGCTTCGCAGCCAGCGTCTCGTGCACGGTGCGCGCCGGTTCGGTGTCGCAGCCGAGGCGCCTGGCGAGAACGAGGATCCGCAAGCCCGACAGCTGCGCGAAAAGCATGAGAGTGTTGTGTGCCATGTCATGGTCTCCTTCATCTTGATGACGGAGGCCCCGCGACGGGCAAGTCGAGCATCGGGTCAAGGAGCGCGCAGCGACCGCCGGAGGCGGCAAGCGGAGGACCCGATTTTCTGACGGCGCCCTCCTTCAGGGCGACGGCTGAAAATTGGAGGGGCCGCGCAGTCCTTGAGGCGATGGGAGCGGCCAGTACACTGGGACGTCAGAGAGATAGAGACCCGCATTCCCGACAGGGGATGCGACCATGTCCGGCGACCAGCCGGCGGGGTGCGCGAGGGGTTGCCCCTCGTGGCATCGGGGGCCGGTCGATCCGGTCTTCGATGCCCGCGAGATGGGGGCGTTACCGGAGGCGGAGACCGCTTCCGGACTCCGTGAGCGAAGCGAATAGCACCCGGTCGGCCGCAGGCCGGCTCGCCCGGATCCCGCGATTCCGGCGAATCTATCAGCACCGTGAATCGATGGAGACCGACCGATTCGCAGAACTTGTTGGACGGCGTCGATTCCGGACGCAACGATCACCTCATGCAGACCGATGACGCGATCCATCTCCATCGCATTGATCCCACGCGCAACATGGCACGGTTTTATCGCCTGTCGTCGACGCCGAGCCTGTTTGGCGACACCTGCGTGATTCGTGAGTGGGGAAGGATCGGGCAACGCGGCCGCCTGCGCATCGACCTCTACGAGCGAGCGGACGAAGCGATTGCGGCGCGAGACGCCCTGTCACGCGTGAAGTGGCGACGCGGCTATCGTGACGTATCCGCTATGTGATGCCGTTGGACATGGCGGTCAGGCAAGCACAAAAAAAGCCCGCGCCGGTTCTTCCGGCGCGGGCTTTTTGTGTGGGCTACCTCGATTGCAGATGGCGCCGCAACGCGGCGAGCGGGCCGTCATGCAGCGGGCGGTCGGCCTCATCGGCGAGATCGGCAATAAGCTGGGCGGCGACGTCCTCGGCAGCGGCATGAAGTCGTAGCCTCTGGAAAGTGCCGCAGCGTGCAGGGCGTCGACCGTTTCATATTCGCGGTCGCCGGTGCCAAGCCAGAGAGCGAGATCGTCGCCGCTCTCGTCCGGGAACGCTTGCAGGAAGAAGGTGCGCAGCGGCGGATCGTAGCCGATCACGGCATCGAGATCGGCGCGATCGTTGTTGGTGACGGTGATGGTGTAGCGGCTCATGGACGCCTCCTCATGGTGATGGTGGAACAAAAGATAGCCGACCCCTTGCGGGGCCGGCTCGCTGCGGTTCACTGCGGGTTGTTCCACAGGATCACCTTCTTGTTCTCGTCGCCGCCGGGGGCGGGAGCGAGGTTGCCGAAGATCACGCCGATCTCGGGGGCTTCGAGCTTGACCGAGAGGTATTCCTCGCCGGAACGCTGGGAGATGCGGTTCCAGCCTGCACCGATCTCGAAGCCGGTGCGCTTGTTGACGATGCGGTAGTCGGGAGCGTCCTCGCGGGACTTGTTGGTGTTCGGGATCAGGGTGATCGGGGCGTTGACCCGCAGCGTGGCGAACACGCCTTCCATCGAGCCGTCGGCCTTGGCGGTGAGGTTTGCGATCGTGGTGGCCATGGTACTTCTCCTTCGGTTGCATCGGGACCATTCCCGATGGCGCCGCTGGAGAGGGCCGTCCTGCTGCGGTCACTCGGCACAAATTCTGGAAAATTCTATTTGCCGAAACCGCGCGGGCCGCAGTTTCCAGGGTCCCGCTTGCGGGAAGGAAAGTGCCCTGGCCCGCGAACAAAAGACCGAAGTCGAATTTTCCTGAATTTTTGCGGAGCGTACCCCCAACGGGGGTTGACCGCGTAAGCAGGCGGTCCACTACAAAGGCGACATAACCACGGGAATGGTCCGGATGTGAGCGAAGGCGATGCCCCCAATGCCACCTTCGCAGACCCTCGACGCCTGGCATCACGGTCGCAGGCATACGTTGGCCCGGCCGGCGGATCCGCCTCTCCATCACCGTGCCGCATCCGACCGCCCCGCGCGGAGGTCCCCTGCGCCGCCTTGCGTCACGCGCCCGGTCTCGCGGTCGCGGGAGGCTGGTAATGCTCGGTTCCAACACCGGCGAGGTCGGCCGCGATCAAGCACGGCAGCCGGGTCTGCGCTGCCTGACCCGCAACCGCTCTGCCCTTGGCGACACACCGGCGAGGTCTCTGAGGATTGCCAATGGGCCGCGAGTGTCGGTTTCGCGAGGGATCGGCTTCGAAAGGAGGCCCGCAGAGGATAGCGCTGGCCGGGACAAGCGCCGGGGTCGGCCTTTGGCGCTCAAGGTGGGCGGCTGACGCCGCCGGGTCGCAATCCGTCGTGGCTCGTGGGGAGATCAGCGCTCCAGTACGAGTCGTTCGTCGGCCGTCATGCGTGCCTCGACTTCGCGGCGAACGTCCGGGCCCGCATGGTGAAGCATGGCGCGCCAATCCGCGATGTTATGGACGGTGGCCACCGTACCGCGCATCGTGTCGTAGACGATGCACGGGCTGCCAATCATGGCCAGGCGCAACACGTTGAGGCATCTGCCTGGCGACGCGCCATCCCAGACCATCAGCCCGAAATCGGCGCGCCGGGCCATCTCGCGGTCCTTTGCGGCATGGAAGGCAAAGCCTCTTGCGCCGTCGGGCGGCTGAATGTGATAGGCAGCCCAGTCGCCGAGATTGTTGCGGGGTTCTTCGCCGGCATGGAAAACCCCCACATGCTCGTAATTGTAGCCTGCGAGCAGGCCTTGCATTTCGGCGTCGGCTCCCGGCGCGTCGCCGATCAGCACGCCGTGCTCAGCGGCGACGATCGTCCCGATCCGCTCGATCGTGGGAACAGGCAATTCGAAGATGTCGCGTGAGCCTCCAATGAATATCATCGCCATGGTCGCTTTCCTTTCTCCCAAATCAGCCACCCCGGCCCAGCTCTCCTCTCCCTCTCCCGCGCGAATTGAAGACGTGGACGGGCAATGCCGCGATACGCGCCGTGGGGGCTCCCGCCGACCGGCGGCGTCTCATAAGCCTTGCGGAGCGTGTCTTAAAACCGCTGATGCGTGGCGCAAGGGATCGTGACTACGCCACGCGGAGTTGCCAGCCCATATAAAATTTTGTATGGATCGGTTTGATGACCAAGCCAGTCGAGTTTCGCGGAGCGCCCTTGACGATCTGCGCGCCTTTCCCGCGGCGGCGCGGCGGGAGGCTGGTCATCAGCTAGACCAGATTCAGAACGGCCGCGAGTCGGACGACTGGAAGCCGATGAACACGGTCGGGCAGGGTGTGCGCGAAATCAGGATCCGGGATGCGTCCGGTGCATTCAGGATCATCTACGTGGCCCGGTTCGCCGACGCTGTCTATGTACTGCATTGCTTCCAGAAGAAGACGCAGAAGACGGCGCGTACGGACCTCACGCTCGCCGCGGGACGTTACAAGGATCTGGTGAAGGAGTTGAACCGATGAGCAACGAGCGCTTCGAGAGTGTGTGGGACGCCATCACGGATACGCCCGCCGAGGCCGAGAATATGAAGTTGCGGTCGGCGTTGATGATGGCGCTCAAGCAGCACATTGCCACGGAGGGGTTGAGCCAGTCCCAGGCCGCCAGGCTGTTCGGCGTCACCCAGCCGCGCATCTCCGATCTCATGCGCGGCAAGATCGACCTGTTCGGTCTCGACACGCTGGTGAACATGGTCGCTACGGCCGGCATGCACGTGGAAATGAACATCGCCAAAGCGGCGTGACCACGGGGCGCCGATTGGCGCGGGAGATATGCGATGCCTGAATGGCCGAAAAACAAGCTGCTCAAGCATGGCCCGGAGCTGCCAATGGCGGAACGCATCCGGCGCTATCAGCACAACATCCGGGCTATTCGGGACTCGGGCTGCATCGTGCCCACCTCAGCGCTTGTCGACACGCTTGATCCGGCAGAGATCGAGCTGTGGTTCGCCGACGGCGCCTTTCGAAGCCATCGGCTGAAGCGCGTGATCGAACGGATCGCCCAGCTTCCCGAGGACACCGCCCTGCCCTCTCCCTTCACCGGGACCGCTCCGGACTAGACGATCGCCACGCGGGCAGATGCGCGCGGGGGAGCTGCGAAACGCAGCTCCTCTGCCTGTCAGGCAACGATGGCGGTCAGTCGATGGCCTGGAATATCTCGGAGGCCTCCGGATGTTCGGCCGCGAACGCGTACAGGCGGGCGTATCCCTCGGCCAGCAGATCGGACTCATATCGGAACGAAAGATGCGAAAGGGCAAACAGCGTGGCGATGATGCCCGCCGCGTCGGCGGACACTTCGCCTTCGTATCCATTGGTGTCGCAGGTGATCCGGTAGCGGTCCTTCGAAGTCGGCACGAGATAGAGCGGCTTGCCCTCGTATTCGTAGAAGTTCCAGAAGCCCTCGCCATAGTCGAGCGGGCTCAGCCATTCCATAAGACCGTAGAGCGTGTTTTCGGCGACTATCAGATGCTGGAGCCCGAACAGGCCGGGAAGAAAGCCCACCCGACGGTCCTCGGTTACAAGCGTGGCGACGGGGTGGGCGGTTTCGTGCGTGGTCATGATGCAGACCTCCAGAGAGAACGAGAACGAAGCGCTGCGGGAGACTCTCTCGCCCCCCGCAACGCCTCCCGTCGCCACGTCCCTCTGGCTCTCTCAGGCGGCTTCGCAAGGCCTGCATGTCGCCGTTGGCGACCGAGTGATCCAGTCGGCCGGCGCAGCGCTTCGCGCGGCGGCTTTTCGGTGAGTCCGCGGTGGCGAATCCGGCTGCAAGCGGCCGGATTCGAAGAGGCCGAGATCAGGAAACCGGCGCTCACGCGCCGGCCTCCGTGAACCTCCAGACCGGGATGCCGAGCCGACGGGCCTTGTCAGCCAGGTTCTCGGTGATGCCCGAGCCGGGGAAGACGATCAGACCGTAGGGCATGACCGAGAGCAGCTGGTCGTTGCGGCGGAAGGGTGCGGCCTTGGCGTGTCGGTTCCAGTCCGGCTTGAAGGCGATCTGCGTGACCTTGCGGTTCTCGGCCCAACAGGCGGCGATCCGCTCGGCGCCGCGTGGGCTGCCGCCGTGCAGCAGCACCATGTCCGCGTGCTTCTCACGGGCCTTGTCGAGCGCGTCCCAGATCCGGTCATGCTCGTTGCAGTCGAGGCCGCCCGCGAAGGCGATCTTGGTGCCGGCTGGGACCAGCACCTCGGTCTCGGCGCGACGGCGTGCGGCGAGGAAATCTCGACTGTCGATCACCGAAGCGGTCATGGCCTGATGGCTCACCTTCGAGCCGGTGCGCGGCCGCCACGCCGATCCGGTCTGCGCCTCGTAGAGGTCGGCGGCCTCGTCGCGCATGATTTCGAGGACATTGCGGCGCTCGATATAGGTGATGCCTTCAGCCGTGAGCCGTTCCAGCTCGACGGACTTCACCTCCGAGCCGTCCTGTTCGTTCTGGCTCGATCGCTGGGCATCCTCGTTGCGGTCGAGACTGCGGGCGACGCGCTCGGCGGCACGGTGGAAGACGTTGGCGAAGCTCCAGAGCAGGTCGTCGAGGTCGGGTTCGAGCCTGGTGTCGCCGAGCATCCCGGCGAAGGTCTCGACGATCCCGGCGAGGCCGGACCGGATCGCCTCGTCGTCGGGCAATGGTCTGGGATCGGGCTCGTCCTGATGCGGGCGGTGGCCGTACATCTGCAGTTCGAGGATGACGCGGTCGGTCGGTGACGAGGCGTGGTAGGGCTCGTAGCCGTCGTCGAAAGGAAGCTCGTAGGTCATGGCGTGTCTCCGTCGGTTGTGGCCGCGCCTGTCGCGGCCTGACAGCGAAACCCGGCCGCGCGCCGGGCGCGGCCGCACCGAAGGCCGGAGCGAAGCGGAGGACGGCGCAGCCGTTGCGGCCGTGACCGGGGGGTGGCAGGGATCGCCTCTCAGGCAGGCCGGTGGCGCGGCCTCTCCGGAGGAATCCCGCCATGCTTGCAAGCGTTCCGGTGACGCCCCCCTGCCCGCATGCCGGACCAAACCCGTCATACGGGCGGCAAGAAGAGACGGGCATCCTCCGGGACGAGCTGATCGCTGAGCCATGCCGCGAGATGGGTCGGGCCGAGATGGCGCAGATCGTCGTTGAAATCGCCGAGCCGCGGCCGCAATGCCAGGGCGAGGATCCCGGCCTCGCCGGCGCGCTGGCTGAGACACGCGATGCCATGCCGGCCGGCAGCGTCCGCATCGGCTGCGATGTAGAGGCGGTTGCAGCCGGGGGGAAAGCTCAGGGCGGCAAGGTGATTGGCCGAGGTGGCCGCGGCGACCGGCAGCGCCGGCATCACCGTCCGGAGCGAGGCCATTGTCTCGAAACCTTCGCCGGCGGCCATGACCGGGACGGGCGTACCGGGCTGGAGGCCGAGCCAGATGCCGTTGCCAAGCAGGTGCCCGAGCGAGCGCCGGGGATCGGCGATCTGCGCCTTGCCTGTGCCGGCAGGATCGAGCCAGGTGCGTTGCAGGCCGGTGATACAACCATCGGGACCGGTGACGGCAGCGATCAATGCGGGCAGGGTCTGGGTCTCGCCGGTCACGAGATCGCGGCAATAGCAGCCGGGATGGAAGCGCAGGACACGCTCGCGGTTGCCGAGCAGGATGCCGCGGCCGGCAATGTAACGCTCGGCCAGGGTGCCTGCGATTGGCTGCGACATGGCGAACAGGCGACGCGCGGCATCGGGCGAGCCGCGTGCCACGGCTGGTTGGCGCTGCGCGCCAGGGTTTTGCGCCTGCGGACGCGGTATGGCGAGGAAGCGACGCGCTTCGTCGGCGACCTCACGGAAGTCGACCAGCCCACAGCTCTGCTTGATCACGTCAAGCAGGTCGCCGTACTCCCCTGAGGACTCGTCGACCCACTTGCCGGCTGCCTTGCCGGCAACCGCCTTGAGCCGGACATGCATGGAGCGCCCGCTCGTGTTGCAGACATCGCCGACGATCCAGTGGTTGCCCGAGCGATGACCGTTGGAGAGATATTCGCGGCACACCGCTTCGGCATGTTCGCCGAGGCGGTGTGCCAACTCGGAGGCCGAGCCGGTCATGGTGCCCTCCTCCGCTCAAGCTGCCGAGTAACGGTCGGAGATGCCAACCAGCGTGTGCCGTTCGAGCAGCGAGGCGAGCATGGCCGACCCCTGCGCAAAGGTCGGGATGAACAGTCTGAGCTTCCAGGAGATGATTTCCGAGATCAGCCCCAGGGCCTTCAGCCGAGGGACCATCGCATCGGTGAAGCCGATCAACTCGACCCGATAATCATTCATGATGCGACTGCGGCGCAGGATCAGGCTATCGGCGAGTTGCAGCCCGATCCTGCCTTCGATCAGGCCTGTCCATGCCTCCTCCGGCGCAAGCGTCGGGACATTGTCGATGCCGAGATTGCGCAACATGGTCGCAACCACCGTTGGCGCGATGTTACGGCCGATGATGCGTTCGCCGGCATCGGTCTGGATGCGGTAGACCTGACAGTCATGGTCGGGCAACCGCCGCCAGATCGGCAGAAGCAATCCCGTGACTATGTGGAAGGTGCTGGTGGAGAACTCCGGGACGGTGGCGACTTCAGCCTGCCACAGTGCGCAGAACGTCTTTCGCTCAGCCGGCTGCCAGTGTGTTTCGGCAAGGGCGTCGAGACCGAAGCGCAGCTCGTCGGTTGGCCGCAACAGGCGCACGCGGTGCTCGAGGCTGCCGTCGTCAAGCATCAGGCTCGCCGTCGGCAGTTGTATTGCCGGTCGGTTCGAACGGGTGTTCACCAGCAACACCGATTGGGGCTCCGCCCGGGCAATGGCCAGCGCATCGATAAGGCTGAGCGGTCGGATGCGGTCCTTGCGCGCGACAGTCAGAACATGCGACTGGGCACCCGTCACCGGATGCGTGTAGACGGTTCGGCGACCGGTCACGACCATGCTTTCCGCCGTGATCGTCTCCAGTCCCTTATCGTAGCTGCCGGCCGCGATGGCGCCTTCGACCTTTGCCGTCATCAGCTGCTCGAATACCTCGAACAGCAGGTTCTGGGTCTCGATGCGCAGCGCCAGCAGCCGGTTGAGCCAGGTCGTGATCGGCGGCAGCTCGTCGCGTAGGCCGCCCTCGTCGGTGGTGAGCGAGAGGCCAGTGACGGCCTCAAACGTCGTGAGCGAACAGCCCTCTATCTTGCCCCGGTGTAGCAGATAGTAGAATTGGCGGAGCGCCGCTCGTGCATAGGGGCTTTCCAGATTGTCCTCGGCACGGAACAACCCTGCCCCGCCGGTCTGACGCTGGCCGCGCGTAATTGCGCCCAGCGTGTCGAGCCGCCTGGCAATGGTCGACAGGAAGCGTTTTCCCGCCTTCACATTGGCGGCCATCGGCCTGAAAAGCGGTGGTTGCTTTTGATTTGTGCGGTGGGTCCGCCCAAGACCCTGGATGGCGTTGTCGGCGCGCCACCCGGCCTCGAGCAGATAGTGCTTGCGCAGCCTCTGGTTTTTTACGCCGAGATCGGCGTGATACGAGCGGCCGGTGCCGCCGGCGTCCGAAAAGATCAGTATGCTCTTGTCGTCATCCATGAAGCTTTGCGTCTCGGCGAGGTTAGCTGAGGCCGGCCGGTTCTCGACGGCGAGCCGGTCGATGCCATCGCGGCCGGTCTTCCTGACGATGCGGCGTGAGCGGCCGGTCACCTCGGCGACGATATCGGTGCCGAAATGGTGGAGGATCTGATCCAGCGCGCTGCCGACCGGCGGAAGCGAGGCAAGTTTTTCGATCATCTCGTCGCGCCGGCGCACCGCCTCGCGGCATTGGACCGGATTGCCGTCAGCGTCATGAACGGGCCGCGAATAAATATTGCCCTCGGCGTCCGAATATTCCTCGAAGAGCTGCGTCGGGAAGGAGTGCATCAAATACCCTCCTACGTACTCACGCGGCGTGACATCAACGTGGAGATCCGACCATTCCTCGGTGGGGATGTCGGCCAGCCTGCGTTCCATCAGCGCCTCGCCGGTGGAGACGATCTGGATGACCGCGGCATGGCCGGCAATTCGATCCTGTTCGATCGCGCCGATCAGCGTCGGGGTCATCATCGAGGTGATGAGATGGCTGAAGAAGCGCTGCTTGGTGCTCTCGAAAGCTGACCTTGCCGCAGCCTTCGCATTGCGGTTCAGCGTGCCGGCTTCGCTGGTGATGTTGGCCGCCTGGAGCGCCGCGGTCAGGTTGCTGTGAATGACCTGGAAGGCGTCCGCATAGGAATTGTAGATGCGGATCTGCTCCTCGGTCAGTTTGTGCTCGAGGAGATCGTATTCGACACCGTCATAGGAGAGCGAGCGCGACGTGTAGAGGCCGAGCGACTTGAGATCGCGGGCGAGCACTTCCATGGCGGCGACGCCGCCGTCCTCGATCGCCGCGACGAATTCGGCCCGGTTGGCGAACGGAAAGTCCTCGCTGCCCCAGATGCCGAGCCGCTGCGCATAGGCGAGGTTCTCGACCCCGGTCGCGCCGGTCGCAGAGACATAGACGACACGCGCGTCGGGCAGCGCATGCTGCAGACGCAGGCCTGCCTTGCCCTGCTGAGACGGCGCGACGTCGCCACGTTCGCTTTTGCCGCCGGCGGCATTGGCCATGGCGTGGGCCTCGTCGAAGATGATGACGCCATCGAAAGGCTTCTTGGTCCCTGTCGCGCCTCCGGCACTCTCCGCCTCTTGCCCGACCCAGTCGAGGATCTGTGCGATGCGGGACTTCTTGCCCTCGCGCTCCTGTGAGCGAAGTGTCGCGTAGGTGGTGAAGAGGATGCCTTCGGCAAGGCGGATCGGCGTACCCTGCCGATAACGGGACAATGGCTGGACGAGAAGCCGCTCCTGGCCGAGTGCGGCCCAGTCGCGCTGGGCGTCTTCCAGGAGCTTGTCGGACTTCGAGATCCAGATGGCGCGGCGACGGCCCTGCAGCCAGTTGTCGAGGATGATGCCGGCGACCTGTCGTCCCTTGCCGCAGCCGGTTCCATCGCCAAGGAACCATCCGCGGCGGAACCGGACCGTATTCTCGGCGGCTTCGGGTGCGGCCGAGACGACGTCGCAGGTCTCGTCCACAGTCCAGGCGCCGGCGAGATGGCCGGAATGGGCCTCGCCGGCAAAGATGACGCTTTCGATCTGCCCATTCGAAAGCAGGCCCTCGTCGATGATCGCGTCAGGCAAAAGCGGTCGGTAGGACGGCTTTGGCGGTGCGACCGCGGCCATGGCCGCTGACTGGACCAGCGGCGTCGGATGCGATTTTGCGCGGGGAATGTGGATCGACTGAAGCGCGTAAGGTTCATAGATCGTGTCGGTGAGCCGGCCGCCCTCCTCCGGTATCCAATCGCGCAACTCATAGGAAAGGGGGACAGCCGGGGCATTGGCTGCCATGACCGGGCGGGTGGCCTTTGCCGGTGTGACGGGTCGACGCGGCCGAACCGGTTGTGGGAAATCCGCTGATACGACCGAGGGTGCGGCTCGCCCTCCGGATCGAGCTGCCATCTGCTTGGCGGCATTGCGCAGGATGGCGTTTGCCAGCCCGCCGATCGAGCCCGCAAATCCGCCCGGTGCGCGGCGCGGTAGCTCGGAGATCCAGGACAGCAGCGTCTCGACATCCGGTGCCTTGCCGGGCGAAGCGACAAAACGGGACGGATCGGTCGCAGAAATCTTGTCGATGACCGTGAGCCGGGTCTCGGCCGTCGTGCCATGCCGGGCATAGACGCGGCCGTCGATCGCGGCTGTGAAGACCACTGTGCCCTGCTGCTGCAACCTTTCGAAGGCAGCGCGCCACTTCGGATTGTCTGAAGACAATCCGGTCCCGGTGATGGCGACAAGGCGGCCGCCGGCGCGCAGGCGCGCAAAGCCCGACGACAGGTGCCGCCATGCGGCATCGGAGACGTGACCGTCGACATGGGCGCCGACGGTGAAGGGCGGATTCATCAATACGATGGAGGGCTCGATGGTCGCATCGAGATGATCGTCGATATGGGCTGCGTCGTGCCGGGATACGGGGACGCGCGGAAACAGCAGGCCTAGAAGGTCGGCGCGCGTCGCGGCAAGCTCGTTGAGCGCGAGCGAGGCTTGCTCCATCTCGGCGTGGATCGCGAGCAGACCGGTGCCGGCGGAGGGTTCGAGCACCAGATCGGAGGAGGAGAGCGCCGCGGCGCGCGCCGTCAGGAAGGCGAGCGGCAGCGGTGTCGAGAGCTGCTGCATCGCCTGGCTTTCGTCCGACCGGCGTGTGTGGGTGGGAACAAGCCGCGCGATCCGCGTGATCATGGCGAGCGTGGCCTGCGGCGCTGCCGAGCGCGACAGGATCGCCGGTCCGAATTTGCGCATGAACAGGATCTGGGTGGCTTCGAGCGCCTCGTATGCGTCCTTCCAAACCCAGAATCCTTCGGCGTCTGTGCCGCCAAAAGCGGACGACATGGCCGCGCCGAGGATCTTGGTGCTGATCGCGCGACCGTTTTCGAGAGGAGGGAGTAGAAGCTCAGCCGCATGCAGGATCGCGGTGGCGCGATTGGCGGCCGCAGATGCGGGCATGGCGAGGGAGGCGGCCGGCCGAGCGGCGACCGATGCAGGCATGACGATGTTCATGGAATAACCTTCCGAGGGCTGGAGTGTCTGGCCCTCCGGCACACTCTCTGCGCCGGCCGGGCCGCACTCCTCCCGGCCTCGCTCTGCCTCTGGCGGCCGGGCGAACAACAGCGGCGGTCGGTAGCCTGGAAGGGTCAGCCTGAGACGTCGTTCTCAAGCCGTGAAGCGATCCCGAGCACGCTCCGCCGAGCGGGATCCAGTGATGATCTCGGTCGAGCCGAGCGATCACGGCATCCTTGAAGAGCTGGTAGAGACGCAAGGCGCGCTCGTCTTCGCCGAGCGCGTCGCACAGGATGGCGAGCGCAAGTTGGGCAGGGCCGGAACCGGCATACCCCAGGCGAAGCCGCGCGCCGGGTTGCATCGCACGCAAACCCGTGACTCAATGCGGGCACAGGGGATGTGGCGGCGACCTGGAGCAATGGAGGCGATGCGTCAATTCAAGATTGGCGGTGACGTCTACAGCGATAATGGGCCAGATCTGCAGTCGGCTCTTGGCGCGGCTTACCTGCGCAACGAGCGGCCAGTGTGCCTGTGTCGCGATCCGGGGTGCGCGATGTATATCGCGCAGATCGGCGACCTCTATGTGATCAAGCGCATGCCGCTCAGCGGTGGCGAGCACGATGCTTCCTGCGAGTCATACGAATCGCCGTATGCGCTGTCGGGGCTCGGCGTGCTGATGGGCAGTGCGATCCAGCTCGACGCGCAAAACGGCACGGCGGCGCTGAAGCTGGACTTCAGCCTGTCGAAGACCGGCAGCCGCGCAACGGCGGTGCCAGGAGACGGTGGCTTCGCCGGCGTGACCGCGGACCAGAAGAAGCTGTCGCTGCGTGGCCTGCTGCACTATCTGTGGCACGAGGCCGAGTTGACGGCATGGACGTCGAGGTGGGCCAGGAAACGGCATTGGTGGACCGTTCGGTGGCATTTGCTCGAGGCCGCCAAGCAGATGACGGTCAAGGGTGGCGCGCTTTCGGACACTCTGTTCGTGCCCGAACCGTTCCGAGCGGAGAACAAGGACGCCATCGAGCAGCGGCGTGTCGCATCGCTCTCCGCGGCGCTGCCGCCGAGGAGTGGGCCTCGCCGATTGATGGTGCTGGTCGGCGAGGTGAAGGAGCTGGCGCCAGCGAGATCGGGCCAAAAGCTCGTCATCAGGCATCTGCCAGGCTTTCCGTTCCTGATCGACGATGGGCTGCACCGGCGCCTGTTGGCCCGGTTCGAGCCTGAACTCTCACTATGGAGCGCTGACCCGTCGTCGCACCTCATCGTCGCCGCGACGTTCGGGCTGAATCCGGCGGGGTTGGCCATCGTCGAGGAAATCGCCCTGATGGTGGTGTCCGAAAACTGGATCCCCTACGAAACGCTTCAGGAAAAGCGGCTGATCGATGCTCTCGCTCGGCTGCGCGAGAAGAGCGTCAAGGGCCTCCGCTACAACCTCCACCCTGACCAGCCGATCGCAAATGCCTTACTCCAGAGCAGGAAGGAGCCAGTCGCACTGTTCATTGTCCCGGCCGGAGCCGACGAGGCGTTCGACGCGTCCTTGCAGGAGATGATCGCCGAGTGGCCGGAAATGAGAACGTGGATATGGCGCGTCGCAGAGGGTGACATGCCGGCACTGCCGTAGCAGGTTGGACCGTGCGCAGGAGCGTTTCAATCAAAAAGGTGAATCGGTTCGTCGTCATCGATTCAAAGAATGCGTTGGACGGACCTGCGTCTTGCATCGACCATGATGTAATGGGGAATGATGAGCGATCGCGTACCGGGATGAGCGTGCTGCGGCTCTGGGCGAGTCGTACGCAAACGACGAGATGCGCCTGATCGTCGTCAGGTGCTTCGCAGGAAGAAGTGAACGCGCGTTCCTGTCGCGATGGCGATTGGCGGCGTTAACGATCATTCATAGCGGGGTCGCGTTTTGGGCGTCAGATCCGCTGGTTGTTCGAGGACTGGTTGATCATGTCGTCGAGCCCGTCGGCAGCGCAAGACCCGACAACATCCGGGCGATCCGGCGGAGCCACATAGATGCGGCCAGGATGGATTGTTTCGCCATTTTCGGTATGATTTGCGAGAAGCGGTCCGGCGGCGTTCAAAAGTTTGGGCAATTCGCTTCGATGGGCGCCGATATG